>Ga0233377_1000008_pt1 | contig 346687 bp, 300 predicted proteins | sample ElkDunMinimDraft_6_FD_191540 | JGI IMG/M metagenome (GOLD analysis project Ga0233377, IMG submission 191540) | Fecal eukaryotic communites from dung pellets of Tule Elk in California, USA - Elk Dung E36 | ecosystem: Host-associated > Mammals > Digestive system > Large intestine > Fecal...
CCTTGAGATGAGGTCTCCCACCACGTTTGTGGGTAAGGCTCCCGGTAGACGACCGGGTTGATAGGCTGGAAGTGGAAGCGCAGTAATGTGTGGAGCTGACCAGTACTAATAGGCCGAGGACTTGACCACAAAGCAATATGCTTGGTCTGTGCAGCGCTCTGTCCCTTCGCCGGGTCCGGAGCAGCGCCAGACCAAGATTGTGCCCGCGTCCACTATGCAATTCTGAGACAGCAAACAGTAGTGTTTGTGTGTTTCATAGCGTTACGGCGGTTATGGCGAAGGGGAAACACCCGGTTACATTCCGAACCCGGAAGTTAAGCTCTTCAGCGCCGATGGTACTGCACCGGGGACGGTGTGGGAGAGTAGGTCACCGCCGGACAATCTTTCATGAGGGGCCCTCACCGTTTGGTGGGGGCCTTTCGTGCTTTCAGGGGTCCTTTTCCCTCATGGCCTTCCAGGACAGTCCTCCATGGCCTTCCAAGACTGCTGTACGGAGAGGCCCAGGCCCCTGAGGGAGCCTGGGCCTCTCCGTCGAATCGCTGTTTTCCCGTCAGGGGGTGATGAAGAGACCATCACCTATGGTTCGCTCCGCGCCGTCCGAAGGCCGGTTCACGACCTTGTGGTTGACGACCATCACACTGGAGCCGCCGCCGTCGAAGTTGATGGCCTGCTTGGCTCCCAGCCACCGCATCACCTGGGCGGCCTCCACCATCGACGCCCCCACGCTGACGCCGGGGTTGCGCCCGTCGACCGTCGCGAGGATGAGCCCGCCCGACCTGTCGACGCCGACCATCGTGCGCGGGTGACGCCGGAGCATCATGTTGATCGAGGCGTGTCCGTCGGCCGCCGCGGTGATGCGCACCCGGCCGTTCCTGACCAGCCCGACCCCGCCGCCCATGACGTGGGTCTCCGGGGTGAGCGGTATGGCCCGCCGCGTGCGCAGGTCGATGACCTTGCTGTCCACCTTCATCCAGGTCCCCTGCCCGTGCTCCTGGAGCCAGACGGCCGCCAGGCCGGTGCCGTGGAGCAGGTAGGTGCCCCGAGCGACGATGCCGCCGGCCTGGCGGACCTTGATCACCCTGCCGTCGGCGGCGTCGACGACGACCTCGATGCCGCCGTTTTTGGCCGTCCTGCCGCCGAACTCCTCGGTGTAGAGGACGAGCTCCTCGGCCCCGGCAGCCCGGTTGATGCCGTTGATCTCGGTCTTCGTCCCGTCGGAGGAGATCGCGGTGACCCTGGTCTCCAGCTCGGTGATGCGCGCCTTGCGGCCCTGGGTGATGACGAGGCCGCTGCGGCCAGGCACGGCCTCGCTGAGGAGCCTGCCGCCCACGACGGACACGCCGACCGGGTCGCCCTGGAGCGCCTTGGCCGTGTGGATGTTGAAGAAGCCGCCGTTGACTCCGGCAATGGCACCGGTCAGTTTCGACATCGAGCTGGTGCTCTCACGCTTGGCCACGCTCTTGCCGACGCTCGTCTTGAAGGATCCCTTGAACACCTTCGGGTTGACCATCAGGACGCGCATGTTCCAGGGGCCGGTGCTCTCGGTGCCGTCGTCGCCGAGATAGTCGGTCTTGGCCCGGACGCCGGCCGCCTTGAGCTCTTTCACGACCTTGTCGGCCTTGGCCCGCTGGCCGAACGACCACAGGCCGGTCCTGACCATGTACCGCTCCACGGCGGGAGCGTCCGAGGCGGCGGGCTGCACGATTCTCAGGATCTCAGGGGGGAACCCGGCGTCTTCCATCGCCTGGGCCACCGTCTGCGCCTTGGCCAGGGAACCGGAGTCATGCCCATTGGGCATAAGAGCGGAAACCGTCCACCCTTGGGTGGACTTACCGTGTTTCACAGCAAAAAGGGTGATTCCCGGCGCCACGCTCTGCTGTTCTTTCACCGGCGCCATGCTCACACCCAGCGGGAACGCGGAGGAGGGAAACCCGAAACTCGCCTGTTTCGCCTCGGCGGGGACCGCCACGGCGGTGAGTGTCAGGGTCATCAATCCGGCGACAAGGTGTCGCGACATGTGCATCTCTCCCCGTTGGTCTCCGACTGCGTGATGAACCATCGTGCCGAGATCTACGAGGCAAGGGGAGTGAAACAGGTGAAACATCCCAAGAAAGTGTTATTGCTCACGCTGGGCGTCCCACGCCGCTGATTCCGTCAGCCCACACAGTGATACACCTTGCGCAGCGTCTCGTGAACGATCCAGACGGTCTTGGCGCCCTCGGCGAGCAGGCAGACCGATCCGGGGACGAGCTCCAGGGTGGCGCCGCCGTCGACCTCCAGCGTGGCGCGGCCGGACAGGACCACGAACATCTCGTCACGTTCCACGTCGACGACCGTGCCCGGCGTGATCTCCCAGATGCCCCGGCTCTGCCTGCCGTCCGGTGAGGACCACAGCTCGATCGACGAGACGCGCGGAGAACCCGCCAGGATCTGCTGGGGCTCCAGCTCCTCTGGTGAGAGCCGTACGTCGTCGGTGGGGACGGAGAACGCTCCGGCGGCGGCGATCATCCGGGTCAGATCGGCGGTCTCGGGAACGAAGATCTCGGGCATGGGGACCTTTCAGGAACGAGGACTGTCTCTTCGGAAGGACTCCAGAGCCAGGAGTGCGACGTGGAGGGAGAGACAGGATTCGACGTCGTCGAGATCGGTGTCGAGGACGCGTTCCAACCTGCGAAGACGGTCGTAGAAGGCGGGTCTGGACAGGTGGGCTCTCTGGGCGGCGACGGCCTTGTTGCGGCCCGAGTCGAAATAGACCCGCAGGATCCCGGCGAGATCGCCGCCGCGCTGGGCGTCGTGGGCGAGCAGCGGTCCGAGCTCGCGCTCCGCGAAGGTCTGCAGCCGGGCGTCGTCGCGCAGAAGATGGAGCAGGCCTCTCAGGCGAAGGTCGGGAAGCCGGTAGAAGGCACGGCCGTCGGGGTGTCTGACGGCCACGTCGGCGACCTGCTCGGCCTCCAGGAAACTTCTCCGCACGTCGCGGATCGACTCGACCAAGGAGCCGGCGGCGAGGACGAAGGGGACGGCGAAGGCCGCGCGCAGCTGATCGGCGAGTGTGGTCAGCGCGGTCTCGGGGAGGACGCGCGGCGGCAGGGGGAGCAGGACGCCGATCCGGTTCTGGTCCAGGGCGCCGACGAGGGCGGGGAGACGGGCCTCGCGGCAGGCGGCGGCGGCCGCGTCCGCGAGCTCGCCGAGTTGGAGGAGCTGCTCCTGGCCCTCCATCGGCTTCTCCGAGGCCTCGGACAGGCGGAGCACCACGCTGATGAGCTTGCGTCCGGTGAGTGACACACCGACCGCGCGGGCGCGTGCCGCGGCCTCCTCGGGGTCGGCGTACGCGTGGGTGAGGATTCCGGTGATGATCGTGCCGTGCGCCTGGCGTTCCAGCGACTCCTGGTGGCGCTCCAGCAGGCGGCCCAGGGCGAGGGTGGTCGCGGCGCGCTCGGCGAGCACGATGTCGCGCGGCCCCGGCTCCGTGTCGCAGAGGATGATCAGGCGGCCCCAGTCCTGGCCGCGTGCGCCGACCATGGTGACCAGCCAGCCGGAGGCGGCGTCGTAGGCGGTGCGCAGGTTGGGGGCGACCGCGCGGGAACGGGCCTCCCAGCCCGTCAGCAGGGAGCCGGTGTCACGGCCGGCGGTCTCGCAGGCCAGGACCTGGTGGGCGAGGTTCTCCAGCAGCGCGGGACATCCCGACAGCCTCGCCACCTGGCCCAGGACATCCGCGGGAGAGGCGCCCTCGACCGACAGCTCGGTGAAGACCTCGTGCAGTTGTTCGGAGGCGCGAAGCTCCTCCAGCTGGATGTCGATGATCCTGGCGTGCACCGACTCGGTGATCTGCACGAACGGTGTCTCACTGGCCAGGGTGATCAGAGGCAGGCCGTGATTTTCCGCGGCGCGGACCACGGCGCCGGGCAGCTCGCCGATGAATTTGCGGCCCAGTTCCACGATCAGCCCCGACGCGCCCACGGCGACGAGTTCGGCGACGTAGTCGGCGAGCTTGCCGGGATCGTCGGGCAGGGCTATGCCGGTGGTGAGCACGAGCTCACCTCCGCGCAGCAGGTGCGCGATGTCGGTCACCTCGCCCACGTGCACCCAGCGCACCCGGCTGTCCAGACGGTCGGCCCCCGCCACGACCTGTGGATTGCCTCGGCGGACGGCATCCAGGGCGAGTACGTCGGCGAGGGTAGGGAGCACCCGTCGAGAATATCCGATCAGCATGTAAGCGCGATGGGTTCACGCTTTACAGCCTGTTTCCCCCTGCTCTCCCCACCGCCTGCCTTCTCCCCGCGAGCGCGGTCGCCGCTCGGCTCCTGTCGGAGGGCTCACGGACCGGGGAGCCGCGTCGCGGTGGTCCGCCCGGCGGCGATCTCGTACTCCGTCGCCGCCCTCGCTTTTCCGTGCGCCTACCGGCGCACCTCCCCGGTTTCCTCGATGTCCGCGCCGGGCGCCGGGCGGCCCTGCGGCATCGGAGGCGAGGCGGCGCGATTCAGGCGGGCCTCCAGCCCGTCGAGGAAGCAGGTCAGGCCGAACTCGAAGTTGAGCGCCCTGGCGGTGTCGACGTCCAGGCATCGGTACTCGGCGTAGCGGGCGGCCAGTTCGGGATGGCCGGCGGCCGCCTTTTCCACCACGGGCTGCAATGCCTCGTTCAGTTGGTTGGAGTCGAGGCCCGCCTTGGCGGTCATCGCCCGCCAGGAGAGTTCGGGTGCGGTGACCCCGAGCACGTACGCCAGGAGCGTCGAGGCGGCGTGGTCCTGGTCGAGGTCGCGGAACCCGGCGTGGTCGAAGGTGGTGACGAGCCGGCTCATCATCCGCATCGCGTTGGGGCCGATGGCGGGGGTGGTCCCGATGTAGGTGATGACCCAGGGGTGGGCTAGGAGCGCCTGGCGGATGGAGTACGCGAAGGAGGAGACGGCGCTGCGCCAGGTGGTCTCCCGGACGTCCGGGATCTCGAACTCGCCGTAGACCTCGTCGAGGACCAGCTCAAGCAACTCGTCCTTGTTGGCCACGTGCCAGTAGATGCTGGTCGTCCCCGAGCCGAGTCTGGCGCCCAGGCGGCGCATGCTCAGCGCGTCCAGCCCTTCGGCGTCGAGCAGCTCCATCGCCGTGCGCACGATCTGCGCGCGGCTGAGGGTGGGGCTCTTCGCGGTGCGCCGCTCGCGCGTCCAGACGGAGCTGAATTGCTGTTCCACCCTTCAATCATAAATCTTGTGGCACGCTGTTCGATCTCATCGTACAGTGTGCGAGTGAAATCGAACACTGTGCGAGTCGAACGTGATCCGAGGCGCTGGTGGATCCTCGGAGTGCTCTGCCTGAGCCTGCTTGTCCTCGTGGTGGACAACACCGTCCTGAACCTGGCGATCCCCGCCCTCATGGTCGACCTGGGGGCGAGCCCGGCCGACATCCAGTGGATCATCGACGCCTACGTCCTGGTCTTCGCCGGGCTGCTGCTCACCGCAGGCAGCCTGTCGGACCGCTACGGCCGCAAGCGCTTCCTGATCATCGGCCTGGTGCTGTTCGGCGGCGCCTCGCTGCTCGCCGTGCTGGTCACCGAGCCCTGGCACCTGATCGGCGCCCGCGCGCTCATGGGGGTCGGCGGCTCCATCCTGATGCCGAGCACCCTGTCGATCCTGATCACCGTCTTCGACGACGAGGAACGCCGCAAGGCGATCGCCGCGTGGAGCGCGGTGGCGATGGTCGGCGTGATCGCCGGTCCGACGCTGGGCGGCTTCCTGCTCGAACACTACTGGTGGGGATCGATCTTCCTGCTCAACGTGCCGGTCGCGGTCGTCGCCGTGATCGCCGCGGCGCTGCTGATGCCCGAGTCGCGCGGTCCGGTGAGAAGGCTCGACCCGGTCGGCGTCGTGCTGTCCACGACCGGCATGAGCGCCCTCGTCTACGTGGTCGTCTCCGCGCCGACCGCTGACTGGACCTCGACGGAGTCGCTGGTCGCCGCCGGGCTGGCGGTGGCCGCGCTGGGGGCGTTCGTGATCTGGGAGCTCAGGGTGGAGCACCCGATGCTCCCGCTGGAGCTGTTCCGCGACCGGAACTTCAGCGGGGCGTCGTTCTCGATCGTGCTGATGTCGTTCGGCACGGGAGCGTTGTTGCTGATGCTCACCCAGTACCTGCAGTTCGTGCTGGCCTACAGTCCGATGCGCGCCGGTCTCGCGCTGCTGCCGTACGCCGTGGCCGCCGCGGTGTTCAACGGGGTCGGTGCCGCTCTGGGGCAGAAGGTCAACAACCGGATGCTGGTCACCGTCGGCCTCGCCGTGATGGCCGGTGGTTTCGGGGTGCTCGCCGTCATGACCGCCGACACCGGGTACGGCCTGCTGATCACCGGCCTCATGCTGATGGGGGTCGGTGGAGGTCTCGCGGGGCCCGCGGCCTACGCGACGCTGATGGGAGCGGTACCGCCCGCGCACGCCGGTGTCGGGTCGGCGCTCAACGACACCGTCCAGCAGGTCGGCATGGCGTTGAGCATCGCCGTGCTCGGCAGCGTGCTGGCCGGGGTCTACACCGCGTCGATGCCCGACGACGCCCCGGTCGCCGCGCGCGAGTCGATCGGTGAGGCGCTGCGGCTGGGGGACGCGGGGGTGATCGAGACCGCGCGGGAGGCGTTCGTCTCGGCGATGTCGCTCGGCTCCTGGGTGGGGGTCGGCTTCACCCTCGCCGCCGCGACACTGGCGTTCCTGGTGCTGCGCCCCGCGCCCGTGTCCGGATCCGGTTCGGAGGAGGAGCTGGTGAAAGCGGGGAGCTGAGAGGTCGTCCAGGTCGTCGGCCCCGTGCGGCTCGCGCCACCCGTGGCGTGGCGCGAGCCGCACGGGCTCCGGGGCGGGGCGAGAGCCGGCGCGGGTCACACGCGCTCCGGCGCGGGACGCGAGCCGCACGGGCACCCGGAACTCCCGGGAAGGGGATCCTCACGGACGAACCTTGACAGTGTGAAGGGTTTGGCGGGGATATGACGACATGTTGTAGGTATGAGCGGTGGCCCCGAGAGGCGATACTCGATGTATGTCGGACCTCCTTGCGCGCCATCGCGCGGTAATGCCCAACTGGCTGGCCCTTTACTACGACGAGCCCATCGAGATCGTCTCGGGCAAGGGAAACCGCGTCGTCGACGCGTCGGGCAAGAGCTATCTCGACTTCTTCGCGGGCATCCTGACCAACATGATCGGGTACGACGTGCCCGAGGTGCGTGAGGCCGTCGAGCGGCAGATCGCCACCGGCGTGGTGCACACCTCCACGGTCTACCTGCTGCGCGGCCAGGTGGAGCTGGCCGAGAAGATCGCGAGGCTCTCCGGCATCCCGGACGCGAAGGTCTTCTTCGCCAACTCGGGCACCGAGGCGAACGAGACCGCCCTGCTGCTGGCGACCTACGCGCGTAAGTCGGACCAGGTGCTCGCCATGCGGCAGAGCTACCACGGCCGCTCCTTCGGCGCGGTCAGCGTCACGAGCAACCGCGCGTGGAAGAACAACTCGCTGTCACCGCTGAACGTGCACTTCCTGCACGGCGCCGACCGGCACCTCACCCGGTTCCGCGGCCTGTCCGACGCCGACTACATCGCGGCGTGCGTCGACGACCTGCGCCACGTGCTCTCCACCGTCGTCGCCGACGACGTGGCGGCGCTCATCGCCGAACCGATCCAGGGGGTGGGCGGTTTCACCATGCCTCCCGACGGGCTGTTCGCCGCCTACAAGGAGGTCCTCGACGCCGAGGGCATCCTGTTCATCTCCGACGAGGTGCAGACCGGCTGGGGACGTACGGGCTCGGCCTTCTTCGGCATCCAGAACCACGGTGTCACGCCCGACATGATGACCTTCGCCAAGGGGCTGGGTAACGGCTTCGCGGTCGGAGGCGTCGTCGCCCGAGGCGACCTGATGGACAACCTCCACGCCGTGGGACTGGCCACCTTCGGCGGCAACCCGGTCTCCATGGCCGCCGCCAACGCCACCTTGGACTACGTCCTCGACCACGACCTGCAGGCGAACGCCGCGAGGACCGGCACCCTGATCATCGACGGGCTCCGTGAGGCGGCGCCGCGGCTGCCGATCGTCGGCGACGTCCGCGGCAGGGGCCTGATGTTCGCCGTCGAACTGGTCGACCCGGCGACCGGCGAGCCCTCGCCGGCCCTCGCCGGCCGGTTCATGGAGGAGACCAGGAAGGCCGGCCTGCTCGCGGGCAAGGGCGGCCTGAAGGGCAACGTGCTCCGGATGGCCCCGCCGCTCACCCTCTCCCTCGACGAGGCCGCCGACGGCCTCGGGATCATCGTCAGCGCGCTCGAAACCATCAACGCCGAGGTCGTCTCGTGAAGAACGTCACCCACTGGATAGGCGCGGGCCCCGTCGAGGGTTCCGGCCGTACCTCGGAGATCTTCGACCCCGCGACCGGAGAGGTCGCGGGCCGCGTCCACCTCGCCTCCGTGGACGAGGTGGACGCGGCCGTGGCCGCCGCCGTCGAGGCCTGGCCCGCGTGGAGGGACGCCTCGCTGGTCAAGCGCTCGCAGGTGCTGTTCCGCTTCCGGGAGCTGATGTACGCGGGCCGCGACGAGCTCGCCCGCCTCATCTCCGAGGAGCACGGCAAGGTCCACTCCGACGCGCTGGGCGAGGTCGCGAGGGGCCTGGAGGTCGTGGAGTTCGCCTGCGGTATCCCGTACCTGCTCAAGGGCGGTTTCTCCGAGGGCGTCTCCACCCGGGTCGACTCCTACTCGATCCGGCAGCCGCTGGGCGTCGTGGCGGGGATCACCCCGTTCAACTTCCCGGCCATGGTGCCGATGTGGATGTTCCCGATCGCGATCGCCGCGGGCAACACCTTCATCCTCAAACCTTCGGAGAAGGACCCCTCCGCGTCGCTGCTGATGGCCTCGCTGTGGAAGGAGGCCGGGCTGCCCGACGGTGTCTTCAACGTCGTCCAGGGTGACAAGGTGGCGGTGGACCGGCTGCTGGAGCACCCGGACGTGCGCGCGGTCTCGTTCGTCGGGTCCACGCCCATCGCGAGGTACGTCTACGAGACCGGCACCTCCCACGGCAAGCGGGTCCAGGCACTCGGCGGCGCCAAGAACCACATGCTGGTCCTGCCCGATGCCGACCTCGACCTCGTCGCCGACGCGGCGGTGTCGGCCGGTTTCGGCTCGGCGGGGGAGCGCTGCATGGCGATCTCCGTCGTGCTCGCCGTGGACCCGGTCGGGGACGAGCTGGTCGACAAGATCGTCTCCCGGGTCTCCGCGCTCACCGTCGGCCCCGGCGACGACCCGTCCTCCCAGATGGGGCCCCTCGTCACCGCGGCCCACCGCGACAAGGTCGTCTCCTACCTCGACCTGGGCGTCTCGGAGGGGGCGAAGCTCGTCGTGGACGGCCGCCTGACCCCCGTCCGGGGAGGCGGCGCCGCCCAGGACACCGCCGGATTCTGGCTGGGCCCCACGGTCATCGACCACGTGGCCGCCGGTTCCCGGGTGCACCGGGAGGAGATCTTCGGCCCGGTCCTGTCGATCGTCCGCGTCTCCTCGTACGAGGAGGGCCTGGAGCTGATCAACGGTGGCGAGTTCGGCAACGGCACCGCGATCTTCACCAACGACGGCGGCGCGGCTCGGCGTTTCCAGAACGAGGTGGAGGTCGGCATGGTCGGCATCAACGTGCCGATCCCGGTGCCGATGGCCTTCTACAGCTTCGGCGGCTGGAAGGCCTCGCTCTTCGGGGACACCCACGTTCACGGGGCCGAGGGCGTGCACTTCTACACCCGGGGCAAGGTCGTCACCTCCCGTTGGCTCGACCCGAGCCATGGGGGCGTCAACCTCGGCTTTCCGACCAACGGGTAGCCTCCGACCCGCGAGGCCCGCACCCCTCCTGCCGGGGCGCGGGCCTCGCGTCCTTTTCCGCCTCCGGCTCGGTGCGACATGCGGATGCCCGGGGTGGGCGCGGACCGGTAGGCTCCCGGGCAGGTCGGTGGTGATGTCGGGAGGAAACCTCGTGGGCCTCGTGGGCAGGGACAGGCTCCGCCGGACGCGTCTGGGGGCGTCGCTCGGGGTGGGTGTGCTGGCGCTCGCGGCCTGTGCCCAGGCGGGAGCCACGACCACGGCGAGGCCGATGCGAGGTCCTTCGCCCTCCGCGACGCCCGTCGCCGCTCCGAGCCCGACGCCGTCGGCCTCCATCGGCGAGGGCGAGGGCACGCTGCGGGTGCTCACCTTCCAGGGGTACGTCGAATACGGCGGGACCGATTCGCAGGTCAACTGGCTCACGCCCTTCGAGCGGGAGAGCGGCTGCGTCGTCAAGCTCGACCGGGTCCGCACGAGCGAGGAGATGGCCGTCAGGTTCGCCACCGGCGCCTACGACGCCGTCTCGCCCGCCCCCGACCTGGCCGGGCTGCTGGTGGCGCAGGGGAAGGTGGCGCCGCTGGAGACGGCGTTGGTCGAGGACTACCCGCGGATCCCCAAGCGCCTGCGCGAGCTGCCCGGCCTGCGCGAGGACGGCAAGGTCTACGGCATCCCCTACCTGTGGGGGGTCAACCGGGTGGTCTATCAGCAGGGCGGGCCCCAGGGGCCGTCGGCGCTCTACGGAACGTCTTCCGCGGCGATCAGGAACAGCCCGCTGAGCATCGCCGACGCCGCGCTCGCCCTCGGCGGGAGGCGTCCCGAGGCGAAGAGGAAGGATCCGTTCCAGCTCACCCCCGCCCAGCTCGACGCCGCCATGAGGCTCCTCGCCGAGGGCGAGGGTCTCGACCGGGTTTACTGGGACGGCTCGCTCGACCTGGTCAGGGCACTGTCGGCGGGACCGGCACGGATCGCCCAGGCCCTCCCGTACCACCTGGACCTCTTCCAGCGCGCGGGCCGCCCGATGAAGGCGCTGGCGGGGGTGCCGATGACCGGGTGGGTCGACTCATGGATGCTCGCGGCGAGGCCCGCCAGCCCCAACTGCGGCTACCGGTGGCTGAACTGGGTGAGTTCGGCGTCGGCGCAGCGCTCCGCCGCGGCCTGGACCGGACTGGCACCGGCCAACCCGGAGGCGTGTGGCGGTCAGGCCCGCCGGATGTGCGAGATCTACCACGTGCGAGACAGCCGGTGGTTGCGCGACGTCGTCTTCGCCACCCGCCCGACGCGCGATTGCGGGGGCCGTGGTGGGGAATGCACCGATTACACCGAGTGGGCAGAGCGCTGGAAGCAGCTCCTGAAGTGACCGGTTTCCCGCCGGTCCGAGCCTGAGGGCCGAGGGCCCGTCCTTCCCTCCTCGCGCGACACTCTCCTTCCCCTATGTCGGTATATCTCGCATTTGGCCGCGCTTTTCGTTGTCGTGATCGCGTTTGACGATGGATTCAGTAGGAAAATCATGGCCTCCGTATCGACTGGTTGACCAGTCAGTAGGTAGGCTGGCCGCCATGAGAATCCTTCTTGTCGGAGCGGGCGGCGTTGGCTCCGCCGTTGTGCCGATCGCCGCACGCCGAGATTTCTTCGAACACATCGTGGTCGCCGACTCTCAACAGAACCGGGCCGCCGCCGTCGTGGCCAGGATCGCGGATCCGCGCTTCAGTGCCATCGGGCTGGACGCCTCCGACCGGGAGGCGGTCGAGGCCGCTCTCGCCGAGCATCGCTGCGATGTGCTCTTCAACGCCGTGGACCCCCGCTTCACCATGTCCCTGTTCGAGGCGGCGCTCAACGCCGGTGCCCACTACCTCGACATGGCGATGTCGCTGTCGCGACCGCATCCGCGCAGGCCGTACGAGCTGACCGGGGTGAAACTCGGCGACGAGCAGTTCGCTCTCGCCGAGGCCTGGCGGCGGAAGGGCGGCCTGGCGCTGGTGGGGATGGGGGTGGAGCCGGGGCTCGCCGACGTGTTCGCGCGCTACGCCGCCGACCACCTGTTCCGGAGCATCGAGGAGATCGGCATCCGCGACGGTTCCAACCTGGTGGTCGACGGCTACGACTTCGCGCCGACGTTCTCCATCTGGACGACCATCGAGGAGTGCCTCAACCCGCCGGTGATCTGGGAGAACGGCGGATGGCACACCACCGAGCCGTTCAGCGAGCCCGAGATGTTCGACTTCCCCGAGGGGATCGGGCCGGTCGAGTGCGTCAACGTCGAGCACGAGGAGGTGCTCCTCGTGCCCCGCTACATCGACGCCAAGCGGGTGACGTTCAAGTACGGCCTGGGGGAGGAGTTCATCGGCGTCCTGAAGACCCTGCACAAGCTCGGCCTGGACAACGCGGACAAAATCAAGGTGGGGGGAGTCGAGGCCTCGCCGCGTGACGTGGTCGCGGCCAGCCTGCCCGACCCGGCCACGCTCGGCGACCGGATGCGGGGCAAGACCTGCGCCGGGACCTGGGTGAAGGGGGTGGGCAAGGACGGCCGGCCGCGCGAGGTCTATCTCTACCACGTGGTCGACAACGAGTGGTCGATGCGGGAGTACGGCTGCCAGGCCGTGGTCTGGCAGACCGCCGTGCACCCGGTGGTCGCCCTGGAACTGCTCGCCACCGGCGCCTGGTCGGGAAGCGGCGTGTTCGGCCCCGAGGCGTTCGACGCGGTGCCCTTCCTGGAGATGCTCAACGCCTACGGCTCGCCGTGGGGCATGCGCGACGAGACCGTCGAGACGCTCCTGTCCGCCTGACGCGGGCCGATCGGTGATCGGAACCGGCGCCGGTGCGGGCCGCGGGCTCGCACCGGCTGTCAGGGGGGCTCAGAAGAAGGCCACGCGCCGGGGTCGGGAGTGGGCGTCGTCCTGCTGCGGCAGCAGCGCGTCGGCGCATTCAGGGCAGGCGAAGAGGGCTGTGCCGTCGGGGAGGCGGCCGATCCTGGTACGCGGGCGGGGCCACTTCTTGTGGCAGGCCACGCAGGCGTCGCCCTCACGTTGGGTGCGGGTCAGTCCATCGGGATCGAAGGTCATCGTGGCGTGTGCCGTTCTGGGCGGCCTCCAGTTCATCGTGTTCCTTTCAGCGCGGGGACCCCTGCTCTAAGGCGTGGGAAGGAAACGTGGCGAGGCGTCGCACGGGTTGTCGACCTGTGCGTGCGGTGGCGATAACCAAGCCGCCGTACGCATGACCCGCACCACCCTCGCCGCCGGGCCGGCGGAGAGAAAAAATGCCTGTGGAGTTGGTGTAAGACCTCGAAGGGGAGAGTTTTTCTTGTGGCGGGCAACCGGCGGTGAAGCGGGAAGCCCAACCCGTGAGGGTTGAAATCCCTGGCTTCGGCAGTGGGGAGGAAGTCAACTACATCCCTCCAGCGTGGAGACTCCTTGGTTTTCTCCCCTGGCTCGGCCATGGGGAGGACGTCGACGTGTTTCCTGTCTTGATCGCGTACTTTCGTATCGGAACCGTTATAACGCGGTCACGACCCGTGATCGCTGTGGCGGATGTCAAGTGGTGGTTAAATCACGGCCTGCATGCAGGCCGTATAGCGGCAAAAGGGGCACTCGGCATCAAGCCGGGTGCCCCTTTTGGTGCGTTCTAAACGGTCAGGCCTCGTTCATGGCCTTCTCCAAGATCGCGAGCCCCTCCTCCAGGAGGTGATCGGGGATGACCAGCGGCGGCAGGAACCGCAGCACGTTGCCGTAGGTGCCCGCGGTCAGCACGACCAGACCTTCGGCGTGGCACCTTCTGGCGATCTCGCCCGCCGCCGTGGGGTGCGGCTCCCCGGTGCCGGGGACGACCAGCTCGACAGCGATCATGGCGCCCCGGCCGCGCACATCGCCGATGATCGGGTTCCTCTTCGCCATGGCGCGCAGCCGGGGAAGCATGGTCTCGCCGATGCGGCGGGCCTTCCCGATCAGATCGTCGGCCTCGATGGTCTCCATCACGCCCAGGGCGGCCTCGCAGGCGAGGGGGTTGCCGCCGTAGGTGCCGCCCAGCCCGCCCACGTGAACCTTGTCGAGGATCTCGGCGCGGCCGGTGACGGCGGCCAGCGGCAGGCCGCCCGCTATGCCCTTCGCGGTGACGATGATGTCGGGCACGATGCCCTCGTCCTCACAGGCGAACAGATGGCCGGTACGGCAGAAGCCGGTCTGTACCTCGTCGGCGACGAAGACGATGCCGTTCTCGCGGCAGAACTCCAGGATCCTCGGCATGAAGCCCTTGGCGGGCTCGATGAAGCCGCCCTCGCCCGCGATCGGCTCGATCACCACGGCGGCGACGTTCTCGGCGCCGATCTCCTTGGTGATCTGGTCGATCGCCTGGGCCGCGGCCTCCTCGGCGCAGTTCTCCGGGCCGGTGGGCCAGCGGAACGGGTAGGCGAGCGGCACCCGGTAGACCTCGGGCGCGAACGGGCCGAAGCGGTGCTTGTAGGGCATGTTCTTGGCCGTCAGCGTCATCGTCAGCAGGGTCCGGCCGTGGTAGCCGTGCTCGAAGACGACGACCGCCTGGCGGCCGGTGGCGTGGCGGGCGACCTTGACCGCGTTCTCCACCGCCTCGGCGCCGCTGTTGAGCAGGAAGGTGCGCTTCTCGTGGTCACCGGGGGTGATCTCGTTGAGCTTCTCGGCGACCCGCACGTACGACTCGTACGGCGTGACCATGAAGCAGGTGTGGGTGAAGTCCGCGACCTGCCTGCTCACCCGCTCGACGACGCGCGGGGCGGAGTTGCCGACACCGGTCACCGCGATGCCCGACCCGAAGTCGATCAGGGAGTTGCCGTCGGCGTCGACCACGACACCGCCCCCGGCGTGCGTCACGAAGACGGGCAGTGTGGTGCCGATGCCCGGCGGTACGGCGGCCTGCTTGCGCGCGAGCAGCTCGCGGGACCTCGGGCCAGGGATCTCGGTGACGAGGCGGCGCTCCTGCGGAAGCGAGGGGCCACCCTCGGTGACGGTGCTCATGATGTGAAGCTATGTCGCTGATGCCGGTATGCCGATGATGCACTATGGCAAAATTGCGAGGAGTGGAATAGACATACCGTACAAAAAGGGGGGTGGGGATGGCGCCGACGCTGAGCACCGTCGTACGACGGCTCACCCTCGGGCTCGTCGTCCTCAGCGGGTGGGAGGCGCTCGACCGGCCGGTGCGCTGGGTGGCGGTCAGTGAGCTGGAAGACCCCACCCCCTTCCTTGAGGGCGGCGAGCTGGTCCTGACCACGGGCATGCGCCTGGACGCCGGCAACGTCGGCCCCTATGTCGAGCGCCTGGTCGCCAGAGGGGTCGCAGGGCTCGGATTCGGTGTCGGGCTCGGACACGAGACGATCCCCGAGGCGCTGGTCGAGGCCGTCAGGCGGGCCGGGCTGCCGCTCGTCGAGGTGCCGCGCGACACTCCGTTCGTCGCCATCGGCAAGGCGGTGAGCGAGCTGATCGCCGCCGAACAGTACGACGAGCTCAGCAGTGCCTTCGCCGCTCAGGGCCGCCTCACCCGCGCCGCGCTGCGCCCGGAGGGCCCCCGCGCGGTGATCGACCGCCTGGCCCGCGAGCTGGGTGGCTGGGCGATCCTGCTCGACGAGGCGGGGGCCGTACGGCACCTGGCGGGCAAGGGCGCCGCGGCGGCCGCCGAAGACCTCGGCCCCGAGCTGGAACGGCTGAGAAGGATCACGAGCCAGGGCGCCCCCGCGAGCGTGGCACTCTCCTCGCCCGAGGAGCACGTCATCGTACGGCCACTGGGGGCCCGCCGGGTGAGGGGATTCCTCGCCGTGGGCATCGGCCGGTCCTTCACCCCGGTCACGCACACCGTGGTCAACGCCGCCGCGTCCCTGCTCACCCTCGCCGTCGAGCGCGACGTGGAGCACCTGGCCGCCGAACGCCGGGTCCGCTCCGCGGTGCTACGGCTGCTGCTGGCCGGGCAGGTGGAGGCCGGGTACGAGGCGCTGGAGCGGTTGGGAGAGCGGCTCGCCGGTGAGCCGCTGGTGGTGATCGTCTGTGCCGGTGAGCCGGAGGCGGTGCTTGAGGCCGCCGGAGGCGAGTTCGCGGCGGCGGACGGCGACAGGGTGGTCCTGCTGGTACCGCCCGCGCGGGCCGGCGCCGTGGCCGCGACACTCGGCGAGTACGGCCCCGCCGGGGTCGGTGAACCGGTGGGCCTCGGCGACCTGCGCGCGGGACTGGAGCAGGCCGACCGGGCGCTCGCCGCGGCCAGGCGCGGCACCGCGCCGGTGGCGCGCTTCACCGACCTGGCGGGTCAGGGGCTGCTCTCCCTGCTCGACCCCGGCGCGGCGGAGGCGTTCTCCTCCGCGCTGCTCGCCCCGCTCAGGGAGTACGGCTCGCGTGCGGATCTGCTCGGGTCCCTGCGCGTCTACCTGGACTGCAACGGCCACTGGGACGCGGCGGCGCAGCGGCTCGGGGTTCACCGCCACACTTTGCGCTACCGCATGCGCCGGGTCGCGGAGCTGGTCGGCCGTGACCTTGAGGATCCCGCCGTCCGCGCCGAGCTCTGGGTCGCCCTGGCCGTCGCCAGGTGAGACGGGGGTGCTTGCCGGGGGTCAGTCGGCGAACTAATGGACCAGTGCTCACGCCAGACGATCGGCGGGCACGACATCCCATCAGCGATCAAGGGCCCCTGACCACCGGTGAGGGCACGATCTGACCCCAGGACTCGAAGTCCGGTCGAGGAGAGTGCTCACTCACCAGCGGCTACCAGGCACCGAGTCTGCCAGCGAGGCCGACCCGGTAGGTCCCATCAGTCGCGGTCGACGACCAGATAGCGGGAGATGACGGCGTAGGTGACCGTTTCGTAGGTGGTGCTGTCGCGCAGGTGCCCGGCACGTTCCAAGCCGATCGCGCCCTGGGCCGCCGCCCACACGGCGTCGGCGATCTTCCTGGGCTGGGTGGGGACGATGTATCCCGCCGAGATGCAGTCCGCGATCACCCGATCGACGATGTTCAGCGCGGCACGGGCGAGGGTCCTGGCCCGCTCGCTCGGTACGAAGCCGGGGATCGCGCGCTCGAACATGAGGGCGTAGTAACCGGGCTCGTCCAGCGCGGCCTCCCGGTAGACGGGGCCCAGCGCGATGAGGTGCTCCAGGGCGTCCTTGCGCGAGGGCACAGCCTCCAGACGGCGCCGGAAGCGCTCGAAGCCTTCCAGGTACAGCGCCTCGGCGAGGCCCTCCTTGTTGCCGAACATGGTGTAGATGACGGTCGTCGAGCATTCCGCCTCGGTGGCGATGCGGCGCATCGACAGGCTCTCCGGCCCGATGGTGACCAGCAACTGGCTGGCGACGTCGAGCAGCCTGGCGCGAAGCGCGTCCTGAGATGCCCGCTCACCGACAAGGTAGGCGCCCTGAAGGCCGCGCGGCGCCGAGAAGGTCATGCGCCCACGCCCTTCCACTCTCATCGTCATCCGGTGACTTAGCCACCGTGAAGATCATTCAAACCGGTGCCTTATAAGGAATATCCCCGATTACCCCTGTTTTCGTTACAGGACACGGACGAGCGGTTTTATGCGAAGCGGCGCACCGTCGCAGGGTTGTTGTGCGGAGTGGAGTAAAACCTCTCTCGCGCCGGTGACATAGCGTCTGGGTATGGACCTGCGCCCCTTCTGGCTCGCCGGACGCCCCGCCACGGGCGAGGCCGAGCTCACCGTGACCAACCCGCACGACGGCCGCGTCGTCGCCGTCTGCTCCGTGCCGACCGACGGTCAGGTCGAGGAGGCCGTGGCAGCCGCGGCGGCCGTAAGGAAACAGGCCGCCGCGCTCCCGATCCACGTACGGGCCGAGGCCCTCGCGCACGTCTCACGCCGCCTCGCCGAGCGCGCCGACGAGATCGCCGCCCTGATCACCGCCGAGAACGGCAAACCGATCTTCTGGGCCCGCGGCGAGGTCGGCCGGGCGATCTCCACCTTCAGGTTCGCGGCCGAGGAGACCCGCCGTCTCAGCGGCGAGAGCGTGCGCCTGGACACCGAGGCCGCCTCCGCGGGCCGTCTCGCCTATATCTCCCGGGTCCCGCACGGCCCGATCCTGGGCATCAGCCCGTTCAACTTCCCGCTCAACCTGGTCGCGCACAAGGTGGCCCCCGCCATCGCCGTCGGTGCCCCGATCGTCCTCAAGCCCGCACCGGCCACACCGGTCTCCTCGCTGGTCCTGGGGGAGATCCTGGCCGAGACCGGCCTGCCGGAGGGCATGTTCTCCGTGCTTCCCGTGGCCAACGACCGCGCCGGAGCCCTGGTCGACGACCCGCGCCTGCCGGTCGTCTCCTTCACGGGTTCGGCCCCCGTGGGATACGCGATCATCGACCAGGTTCCTCGCAAGCACGTGACCCTGGAACTCGGCGGCAACGCCGCCGCGGTCGTGCTCGCCGACGCCGACCTCGACTGGGCCGCCTCGCGGATCGCGCTGTTCTCCAACTACCAGGCCGGTCAGAGCTGCATCGCCGTACAGCGGGTGATCGTCGAGGCGTCGGTCCACGACGACCTCGTGGCCCGGCTCGTTCCGGCCGTCGAGGCCCTGGTCACCGGCGACCCCGCCGACGAGAAGACGCAGGTCGGCCCCCTCGTGTCGGTCGAGGCCGCCGAGCGCGTGGAGCAGTGGGTCGCCGAGGCCGTCTCCGCGGGCGCCCGCCTGCTGACCGGTGGCACCCGCGACGGCGCCACGTTCGCGCCGACCGTGCTCGCCGACGTGCCGGCCGACGCCAAGGTCTCCCGCGAGGAGGTCTTCGGCCCCGTGATGGTCATCCAGAAGGTGTCCGGTGTGGACGAGGCGTTCGCCGCGGTCAACGACTCCAGGTACGGCCTGCAGGCAGGGGTGTTCACCCGCAACCTCGACCACGCCTTCCGCGCCAACCGGGAGCTGGAGGTCGGCGGTGTGATCATCGGTGACGTGCCGTCGTACCGCGCCGACCAGATGCCCTACGGAGGGATCAAGGACTCGGGCGTCGGCCGAGAGGGCATTCGCTCGGCGATCGCGGACTTCACCTACGAGAAGGTGATGGTCCTCACGGGTCTCACCCTCTGACGGGCCGGACCCGGCTCCCGGTGCCGGCCCGCCGCCCTGACGGGTCGTACCGGCTCAGGGTGTCGCCGGTGCGGTCTTCCCGACGGGGCCGCTACGGGCTCTCCGCGCCACCGGAAGGGGGGCCTTGAGACGCTCTCGGCGGCCTTCACGCCGAGGTCACGACGCGGAGGCCGCGGCGTAGAGGATCCTGGCCGAGTCGCCGAAGTAGGGACCGTACATGGTGCGGCGGTCGTCGCTGTACTTGAAACTGCTGACCGAGACGATCGTGCCCCGGCCCGTGGAGGCGTCGAAGCCGCTCAGCCAGGGGCCTCCGCTGGATCCGGCGGTCATGTCGCAGCGCATGCCCTGGTCGCGGGTCTGCCCGTTCGGGTCGTCGCGGAGCGGGCCCGCGCAGTAGACCAGGTGCTCGCCGTCGTAGGGTGCCTCGGCGGGGAAGCCGAAACCGCTCGCGAGATGTCCCCTGGGCGTGCCGAAGGCGATGTCCTGGCCGCCGACGACGTCGCCGAGGTGTCTGCCGCCACTGGTGTCGACCGCCACCATGCCGATGTCGTGACTGTCGTCGCCCGCCCGCGACCAGGGGCCCGCGACGAACATGCGGCGCGCGGTGTACTGCCCGTACGGGCGGCGGCCCTGGCTGTAGCCGGGGACGAAGATCCAGTTGTCGGCCCAGGCGCCGGTGCCGTCCTTGACGCAGTGGCCGGCGGTCACCACCAGATCCTTGTTGGCGCTCCTGACCGAACTCGCCGAGCACACGAAGTCGCTGCCCTTGATGGTCAGAAAGACCCGTCCCGTGGTGCGTGCCACCGCCCCGCCGGAGGCCCACCGGGCGCCCGCGGTGCGGGACGCGACGCCGGGCGGGCCCTGGCGGGAGGTGACCCCCCGGCCGGCGGCGGAGAGCCGCCCGAGCGTTCCGGCGACCTTGCCGAGCCGGTCGACGGGGAGCGCCGAGGCCATCGCCATCCGGCGGGGGGTCCAGTAGCCGAGCAGGCGCTCCCGCTCCGACGCGGTGGGAGCGGGCGCGTGCTCGACGACGTCCGGTGCGCCGGACGCCGCGACCGTCGCGGGCTTCCCCGTCGTCTCCGCCGTCCCGGGTTTCCCCGCCGTCTCCGGGGAGGGGTGGGCGGGGGACGTCGCGGACCGTTGCCCGAACTCGGTGACCGCTTGCCAGGTGGCCGTCGCGCCGGACGCGGGGGCGCTCAGCGCCCCGGCGAGGAGCGAGGCGGCCGCAAGCAGGGGGAGGCTTGAGGTCATGAAACCCGAGTTTGCACTACGTGTGGTGTTCTTGTGATTACTTTTGGTGAATATCAGGGGGTGCCGGTGGTCTGGGCCGCCTCGTAGACGGCCCGTGCCTCGGCCCCGAAGTAGGGGCCGAACATCCAGCCGTCGGCGAAGCCGTACTTGAAGCTGTTCACCGAGTTCAGGGTGCCGAGGCCGGTGCTCTCGTTGAAGTCGAGGAACCAGGGCCCGCCGCTCGACCCGCCGGTCATGTCGCAGTTCAGCCCGATGTCGCGGGACATCAGGAAGTCGTCGAACGCGCGCCCGGCGCAGTAGACCAGCTTGGAGCCGTCGTAGGGGGCGGCGGCCGGGTAGCCGAAGGAGTGCATCTGCCGGCGCCGTGGCTGGTTGAAGGAGACGCCCTGGCCGCCGACCACGTCGGTCAGTGACTTGCCGTTCAGCGGGGCCACCACGGCCGAGGCCACGTCGTGGTTGATGTCCTCGCCGTTGTTCCACTGCGGGGTGGTGTAGAGGGTGGTCGCCACCCACGTGCCGTGGGGCCGGTCGCCGTTCTGGTAGCCGGGCACGAAGACCCAGTTGCCGTGGAAGACGCCGCCCATCCTCACGCAGTGCCCCGCTGTGATCACGGTGCTCTTGTTCTCGCTGGTCACCGCGCTCGCCGAGCATGAGGCGTTGCGGCCCTGGTAGGTGAAGAACACCCGGCCGGTGGTCTTGGCGATCGCCCCGCGACGGGTCCACGCCGCGCCGGTGGAGGCGCGGGCCACCGCCGAGCCCCTGGTGGCCGTGACCGTGTCGCCGTCAGGCTTGGTCGGGGGGACGGATACGGGATCGGCCGCGATCTGGGTCGCGAGCGCCCCCGCGGCGAGCCGGGCGCCGTCCTTCTCGGGGACGAGGGCGGCGAGTGGCTTGGCCGCCTCCATCTTCGCCTCGGTCCAGTAGCGCTGGACGGTCTGCTGCTCCTTCCTGGTGTCGGCCGCCTCCTTCTCGACCGGCTGGGGAACGGCACGCGCCGGGGTGACGCCGCCCCCGCTCCTGCCCGCCGCGCCCGCTGTGGCACCCGTCGGGGTGTCCAGCGTGGCGCCGTGCGCGACCGCCGCGGAGAGCAGTGTGCTTCCCGCGATGGTGGTGAGAATAGGGACGAGTCGTGCCGTGCGCCGCATATGTACCTCCCGAGGGCCTGTCGCTGTTCCGGGAAGCTAGTGCGCTGTACGTACGCATTTCTCAGGCTTTGCAACTATTGATATGACGAAATTCGGACTTAAACACCGTCCTTTATCGCGTGTTCCACGGCTAACAGTTTTTCGCCGTGATCCTGCCTGATCAACGGTGATTCACCCTGAACCGATCCATAGTGATCCACGCTGATCCGGATCAGACCGGACTGATCAATCCCGATACCGCCGATTCCGCGATCCCTCGGGGGGCGGATCGCGGACGTTGAGCGATTCACCCCGGTACGGCCGATTCGACAGCGCGGTCCGAGCCGGGAGAATGGGGCGGTGCAGCCAGACACCGTCCGTTCCGTCGTCCTGCTCGGCTCGACCGGGTCCATCGGGACCCAGTCCCTCGATGTCATCGCCCGCAACCCCGGCAGGTTCCGGGTGGTCGCGCTGGCCGCCTACGGCGGCCGGATCGACCTGCTGGCCAGGCAGGCGGCCGAGTTCCGGCCCGACGTGGTCGCCGTCGCCGACCCCTCCGCGCTGCCGGAGCTGCGAGAGGCCCTCGCCGCGCACGGGGTGGGCGCGCGGGTGCTGGCCGGCCCCGAGGGAGTGGCGGAGGCCGCCGCCTGGCCGGCCGACGTCGTACTCAACGGCATCACCGGGGCCCTGGGGCTGACCTCCACGCTGGCCGCGCTTGAGGCGGGCCGGGTGCTCGCGCTCGCCAACAAGGAGTCGCTGATCGTCGGCGGGCCGCTGGTGAAGCGCCTGGCCAAACCCGGCCAGCTGATCCCTGTCGACTCCGAGCACTCCGCGCTGGCCCAGTGCCTGTGGGCGGCGGGTCCCGGCGGCCCCGACGCCTCCGCCGTGCGCCGCCTGGTCGTCACCGCGAGCGGCGGGCCCTTCCGCGGCCGGTCGCGCGCGGACCTCGCGGACGTGACCCCCGAGCAGGCCCTCGCCCACCCCACCTGGTCGATGGGGCCGGTCATCACGGTGAATTCCGCGACACTCGTCAACAAGGGCCTTGAGGTCATCGAGGCCCACCTGCTCTTCGACATCGGCTTCGACCGCATCGAGGTCGTCGTCCACCCGCAGTCGGTCATCCACTCGATGGTCGAGTTCGTCGACGGCTCGACCGTCGCCCAGGCCAGCCCGCCGGACATGCGCCTGCCCATCGCCCTCGCCCTCGGCTGGCCGAAGCGGGTCGCCGACGCCTCCGCCGCGGTCGACTGGACCGCGGCGCACACCTGGACGTTCGAGCCGCTCGACGAGGAGGCCTTCCCCGCCGTCGCGCTGGCCAGGCACGTCGGCGAGGCCGGCGGCACCGCCCCCGCCGTCTACAACGCCGCGAACGAGGTCTGTGTCGAGGCTTTCATGGCCGGGCGCCTGCCGTTCCCCGGCATCGTCGACACCGTGGCGGCGGTGGTCTCCGAGCACGCGACGACCGAGGCCGCCTCCGTCGCCGAGGTGCTCGACGCCGACTCCTGGGCGAGGATACGGGCACGCGAGCTCACCGGGACTGCCTAGACTGATGGATGTCGTCGACTCTTCAAGGGCTGAAAATGACTTCTGTTGCTCTCGGAATCCCGTCCGTCAGGACCAGGCCGATCGCCGAGCGGCGCATATCCCGTCAGATCATGGTCGGTTCCGTCCCCGTGGGCGGGGACGCGCCGGTCTCCGTCCAGTCGATGACCACCACGGTCACCGCAGACGTCAACGCGACGCTTCAGCAGATCGCCGAGCTGACCGCCTCGGGCTGCCAGATCGTGAGGGTCGCCGTCCCCTCCCAGGACGACGCGGACGCGCTGCCGATCATCGCGAGGAAGTCGCAGATCCCGGTGATCGCCGACATCCACTTCCAGCCGAAGTACGTCTTCGCCGCAATCGAGGCGGGCTGCGCGGCGGTCCGGGTCAACCCCGGCAACATCAAGAAGTTCGACGACAAGGTCGGTGAGATCGCCCGAGCGGCGGCCGAGCACGGCGTGCCGATCAGGATCGGCGTCAACGCCGGCTCCCTCGACCCTCGCCTGCTCCAGAAGTACGGCAAGGCCACCCCCGAGGCGCTGGTGGAGTCGGCGCTCTGGGAGTGCTCGCTGTTCGAGGAGCACGACTTCCGCGACATCAAGATCTCCGTCAAGCACAACGACCCGGTCGTGATGGTCCAGGCGTACCGTCTGCTCGCCGCCCGGTGCGACTACCCGCTCCACCTCGGCGTCACCGAGGCGGGCCCGGCCTTCCAGGGCACGATCAAGTCCGCGGTCGCCTTCGGCGCCCTGCTCGCCGAGGGCATCGGCGACACCATCCGGGTGTCCCTGTCGGCCCCTCCGGTCGAGGAGGTCAAGGTCGGCAACCAGATCCTGGAGTCGCTCAACCTGCGCGAGCGCGGCTTGGAGATCGTCTCCTGCCCCTCCTGCGGGCGCGCCCAGGTCGACGTCTACACCCTGGCCGAGCAGGTCCAGGCGGGGCTCGAAGGACTGAAGGTCCCGCTGCGCGTCGCGGTGATGGGCTGCGTCGTCAACGGTCCCGGCGAGGCCCGCGAGGCCGATCTCGGCGTCGCGAGCGGCAACGGCAAGGGCCAGATCTTCGTCAAGGGCGAGGTCATCAAGACCGTCCCCGAGTCGCAGATCGTCGAGACCCTGATCGAGGAGGCCCTGCGCCTCGCGGAGGAGATGGGCGTGGAGGTCGATCTCGACGACGACGCCCCCGGGCCCCAGGTCGTCGTCGGAGGCTGACCCCGCCCCCCGCACCCGCTCTCCGGTCCGCCCCGGGGTGATCACCTCCTCGCGGCGGGCACAGCGGCCGACCCGCGACGACGTGGCGAGTGCGAACAGCCGGCGACCGCCCGGCCGCCCCCACCTGGAATCATTACAGTTAGCAATTATCTGACTACACTTTGCCAGGTATCCGGCTGTGTTCCGGATGACCGTGCCGCGCTCGGGAGACCATCGCCTCTGCCGTACGAGTAGGGGGATCACACAGTGAACAAGAGGGTCGTCGGGATCGCCGCGAGTATCGCGATGCTGGCCGTGGCGGTGGGGGTGCCGCAGGGGGCGGTGGCCCAGGAGAGACAGGCGAGGGAGGGGCTGGTTTGGGGCTCCTGCGAGGGCGGGGTTCCGGTGACCGGGGCGGTGCCCGCCGAAGGGGGAGGCAACCCGATGGAGTGCGCCACCCTGAGGGTGCCGCTCGACTACGCCAACCCGCGGCAGACCATCGCCATCGCCCTGAACCGGGTCAGGGGGAAGGCGGTCCGCGACCGTCTCGGCGCGCTGCTGGTCAACCCGGGCGGTCCCGGGGCGTCCGGCCGCGACCTGGTCAGGACCGTGGCGGCAGGGCTTCCCGACGGCCTGGCCGACCGTTTCGACGTGATCGGTTTCGACCCGCGCGGGGTGGGGGCGAGCGATCCCGCGCTGAAGTGCGTCGACCCCAAGAAGTACTACGAGGCGCCGCGCCCGGACCAGGTGCCGGTCACCAGGCGCGACGAGAACGTGCTGATCGGCCGGGCCCGCAAGTACGCCGAGGCGTGTGGCGAGCGGTGGAGCTGGATGCTGCCGCACATGACCACCGAGAACTCCGCCAGGGACATGGACGCGATCAGGGCGGCCCTCGGCGAGTCGAAGATCAGCTTCCTGGGTTACTCCTACGGGACCTATCTCGGCGCCGTCTACGCGACGCTCTTCCCGGATCGGCTCAGGCGCCTCGTCCTCGACAGCGTGGTCGATCCGCGCGGTATCTGGTATCGCTCGAACCTCGACCAGAGCATCGCCTTCCAGGACAGGCACAAGGACTTCCTGAAGTGGGTCGCCCGCCACAACCCGGTCTACCGGCTCGGCGCGACGGAGAAGGCGGTCTCCTTCGCCTGGGACGCCATGCGGGCCCGGCTGGGCGGGCGCCCGGCCGGAGGGGTGGTCGGCCCGAGCGAGGTCGACGACGTCTACACCCTGGGCGGTTATTCCGACGTCATCTGGCCGCAGCTGGCGAGGGCGTTCTCCGCCTACGTCAAGAAGGGCGAGGCGACTCCTCTGGTCAACGCCTATCGCAAGCACGCGGTGAACGACGACAAGGACGAGAACAACTACGCGGTCTATCTCGCGGTGCAGTGCCGCGACGCCGCCTGGCCGCGCGACTGGGCACGCTGGCGGACCGACATGACCAGGGTCCACACCAAGGCGCCCTTCCTCACCTGGCCCAACGCCTGGTACAACGCGCCGTGCGCGTTCTGGCCCCAGCCGGCCGGGACTCCGGTACGGATTCACGACGACGCCAAGCTGCCGCCGGTCCTGCTGATCCAGGGGCAGCGCGACGCCGCCACCCCCTACACCGGGGCGGTGCGGATGCGCGCCCTGTTCCCCGGCTCCCGGCTGCTGGCCGTGCCCGGAGGCAACCACGGGATCGCGCTCAACGGGAACGCCTGTGTGGACCGGCGTCTCGCCGCCTACCTCAGGGACGGCACCCTTCCCGGCGGTCGCCGGACCTCAGGCGCCCCTGACGCCCGGTGTCCGGGAGTCCCCGCACCCGTACCGGTGACCGCCCCCGCGCCCGTCCGCGTCCCCGCCGGACACGCGGCGGGACACGCGGCGGGGCACGCGGTGGGGCACACGGTGAGGCAGTCGGTGGAAAGAGATGACCAAAGCAGGTAGATGAGAGGCTCTGTGTTGGTTCCTGCCAAATTCGAGGGGGTCGCGTAGGCTGAGCACGTGATGCTGCGCACTACGGCGTCGCGCGTGCTCGACGACAACGATCGAGACGAGGTCCTGGCGCTTCTCGACACCGACCCCGTCGGCAATGTCTTCGTCGCCTCCAGGGTCCGTTCGGTTGGGCTCAATCCGGCCAGGCTCGGTGGCCAGATGTGGGGGTTCGGGCCGCGCGGCGGCCTGACCTCCATCTGTTACGCCGGGGCGAACCTGGTCCCGGTCAATGCCGGTACGGACGCCGTCCACGCCTTCGCCGATCGCGCACGCAAGCAGGGCCGCCGCTGTTCCTCGATCGTCGGCCCCGCGGACGCGGTGGAGGTGCTCTGGGAGCGGCTGGAGCCGCACTGGGGGGCCGCCCGCGCGATCCGCTGGGCGCAGCCGGTCATGGTGATCGCCGAGCCGTCGCCCGTCCCCGCCGACCCGCTGGTGCGGCGCGTCCGGCCCGACGAGTTCGACATCCTGCTCCCGGCCTGTGTGGCGATGTTCACCGAGGAGGTGGGCGTCTCCCCCGAGGCGGGGGACGGTGGCGCCCTCTACCGCTCCAGGGTCGCCGAGCTGATCAGGATCGGCAGGTCCTATGCCCGCATCGAGGGCGGCAGGGTCGTCTTCAAGGCCGAGATCGGCGCGGTGACGCCGCATGCCTGCCAGATCCAGGGCGTCTGGGTTCACCCCGACCTGCGCGGCCGCGGCCACGCGGTGGCGGGGATGGCCGCGGTGGTCAAGCACGCGCTCGACTACTTCGCGCCGGTGGTCTCGCTGTACGTCAACGACTACAACGCCCCCGCCAGGGCCGCCTACCGCAGGGCGGGTTTCGCCGAGGTCGGCACCTTCATGTCCGTGCTCTTCTGAGGCCGGGCGCCTCGGCTCCGGTCAGGGGCTGCGGACCAGCCGGGTCACGAGGTGCTCCAGCTCCGTCTCCGGGTCCTCGGTGAGGCCGGCGTGGACCGGGCCGGTCTGCACGATCGTGCTGCGCGGGGCGGTCAGCCAGCGGAAGCGGCTGCCCAGCGGCTCCCTGGTCAGGGGCCCCGAGTCGCTGCCGCAGGAGCGCTGGTAGGCGCCGAGGGCGTGCCGTACCCCTTCGAGGTCGACGTTGTCGTCGAGGGCGCGCAGGCGCGCCTCGTCCAGCTCCACGCGGGCGCACAGGTAGCCGCGGGGCTGGCAGTAGAGCAGCACGCCGGCGTTGATCAGCTCGCCGCGTTCCACGCGGGGGACGACCCGGATGATCGCGTACTCGTAGACGTCCTTCACCGGTCGTTCCTCCAGAACGCGCCCACAGAGCCGGTCTTCCTCTCCTGGTCCTGCCGTGGATCCTGGACCGCCGGCCCCGGCAGCCAGGTGCGTGGCCCCTGGGCGCGGGCCAGCAGGTGCTCGACGTAGGCCTGCCGCACCGCCTGTGCGCCGTCGAACCCCGGCTCGTCCTCCAGCCACTCGTCGGGGACCTCGTCCACCACCCCGTCGAGCAGATCCCTGGTGATCATCTCGCTGAACTCGGTGTCGGCCTCGGTCATCAGGGTGGCGAAGGGCGCCATCACATGGTCGCTCGCGTCGAAGTCGCGCAACGGGTTGGCCGAGGGCCAGTTGTGGTGGAACCAGAGCGCGGCACCGTGGTCGATGAGCCAGGTGTCGCCGTGCCACAGGAGCAGGTTCGGGTTGCGCCAGCTGCGGTCCACGTTGTGGATCAGCGCGTCGAACCAGAGCAGGCGGGAGGCGAACCCGGGCTCGGGAGGCCAGGCGAGCGGCTCGAAGCCCAGCGCACCCGGCAGGAAGTCGACCGCCAGGTTGTTGCCCTCGCTCGCCTTGAGCAGGTCCTGGATCTCCTCGTCGGGTTCGCGGGCGCCGAGCTGTGGATCGACGTCGATCACCTTCAGCTCGGGCGTACGGAACCCCAGGCGCCGGGCCAGCCCGGCGGACACGATCTCCGCGACGAGGACCCGGCGGCCCTGCCCCGCGCCGCGGAACTTCACGACGTGGGTGCCGAGGTCGTCCGCCTCCATGATCCCGGGCAGCGAGCCGCCCTCACGCAGAGGTGTCACGTAACGGGTGGCTTTGATCGCTTCAAGCACCTCGACAGGCTACCGGTTGTCCGCGGAGCGACACGGCGGGCAGGAGGAAGATGGGCGGCTGCGTATTCGGGGGATGTGTCGTAGCTTGCCCTGACCTGAGCATCACATGAGTGTCACGGTGAGGAAGACAAGACCTTCATTCCCGTTGACTGTCGGCGATGCTTCTTCTTGAGTGAGAAGGGTGGCGGCGAGGGGAGGCTCGCGTGCCGTATGCGCAGCCGCTCAAAACGGGGGATCCGGCGCGGCTCGGTGAGTACGAGATCATCGGGCGCCTCGGAGAAGGTGGGCAGGGGGTGGTCTATGTCGGGATGCACCCCGGCACCGGCTCCGACCCCTACGCGGTCAAGTTGCTGCACGGTTCGGTGGGGGAGGATCCCGACGTCTTCCTGCGTGAGGTCGAGCTGGCGAAGCAGGTGGCCAGGTTCTGCACGGCCCAGGTGATCGACGCGGGGCTGGACGGCGACCGGCCCTACATCGTCAGCGAGTACGTCGACGGCCCGTCGCTGCACCGCGAGGTCGCGGTCAGCGGGCCTCGCGAGGGAGGCAGGCTGGAGCGGCTGGCCATCGGCACGGCGACCGCGCTGACGGCCATCCACCGGGCGGGGATCGTGCACCGTGACTTCAAGCCCCAGAACGTGCTGCTCGGTCCCGACGGGCCGAGGGTGATCGACTTCGGGCTGGCCAGGGCGCTGGACGCCGCGGCCACCCAGAGCGGGCGCGGCGCGGGCACCCCCGCCTACATGGCGCCGGAGCAGGTGGAGGGCGCCGAGATCGACCCGGCGGCCGACGTCTTCGCCTGGGGTGCCACGATGTGCTTCGCCGCCAACGCCCAGGCGCCCTTCGGGCAGGACTCGATCGCGGCCGTGCTGAACCGGATCCTCACCGCGGCCCCGCGACTGGGCCGTCTCGACGGGCTGCTCGGCGCGCTGGTGGCCGACTGCCTGGACAAGAATCCCCGCAACCGCCCCACCAGCCGGGAGTTGCTGCTCGCGCTGCTCGGCGACGACGGGGACCGCTCGGTGATCGGATCCCGGTTCTCGCCGGTGCCCGGTTTCCCCGCCGTGCTCGGCGGGCCTGACGCCTCCGGTCCCTCGGCCTCCTCGGGGCAGCCCGGTGTCACGGGCGCTTCGGGCCGGTGGAACGTGTCCAGGGCCGCCTGGCGGGCCGGGTCCGGCGAATCGGGCGGTCCGTCCTCGGCGGGCGCGAGCTCCGGCGGGCGCGCGTTCCCCGCGGAGGGTGAGAAGTTCGACGAGCCCCGGACTCACCCGGGGCGTGCGGCGACGAGGGCCTCGGTCGCGGTCTCCGGAGCGCTGCTCGTCAGCGCCGCCGTGCTGGTGGGGGTGCTGGTCCCTGCGCTGAGCGGTGTGACGCCGGGAGGCGCGCCCGCGCCGCCGATCGTCCCCGCGGTGGAGGCCACGGCCCAGGGCGGCACCACGTCGCACGAGGGCAGGGCGAGCGCTCCGATCAAACCTCTTCCGATCGTGCCGACCGTCCCTGCCGCGCCCCCGCGTGCGGAGGGCGTCAAATCCTCACAGCTGCCGCCCCCCGCCGCCACGGTGGTCGTGCCCGCGCTCATCGGGCTGGATCGTTCCGAGGCGGCGCGTCTGATCAAACGGGCCGGACTGGTCGCGGGGGCCGTCAAGGCGGTCGACTCCGGCCGGCCGATCGGGGAGGTGCTCGCGAGCAGCCCGGCGCCGGGGACGGCCCTGCCGAAGAAGGGCAGGGTCGATCTGCAGGTCTCCGGTGGCATCCAGGTGCCCACGCTGGTCGGTCTCGCCAGAGGAGGCGCCGAGACGGCACTCGCCCAGGCCGGGCTGGTCTCCGGCGGGGTCAGCACGCGCTGTTCGGACCAGCCGGCCGGGCGGGTGCTCGCGAGCACTCCCGGCGCGGGCAAGCGCGTCTCTCCGGGGAGCGCGGTGGCGCTCGTCGTCTCCAGGCACGGTGTCCCGGTGCCGCCGGTCACCGGTCAGGGCGCGACCGATGCCTCCAACACCCTCGGCGGCGCGGGCTTCGCCGTACGCACGCGGGCGCGTCTGGTCACCAACGAGGCCCAGGACGGGGTGGTGCTGGCGCAGAGCGTGGCGGCCGGCACCTGCGCCAGGCCCGGCGCGACGATCGTGCTCACGGTCGGTGTCGAGGCTCAGAGCGGTCCGGGCCCGGGGCCGGGACCGGACCCGGGGGAGACCGTCGAGCCCCCCGCTCCCACGGTCCCGCCGACGCCCGTTCCCGGGGAAGCCGCTCCTTCCGGGTGAGGTGCTCCTTCGGCCGGTACGCCTGAGGGCCGGCCGCACGCGGTGGGGGTTCGCCGTCCCGGCCCGGTGTGAGGCGACCGGAGGGGGCGGGACTCCCGGAACGGGCGTGAAGGGCTCAGCGAGCTCAGGTCCGGGAGGAATCGCGTGCGGTGCCGCGTGTCCGGTGGCCGATGCCGCGCCCCGAGTCGTTCACAGGGAGGCGAGGACGGTGGCGAGGAGGGTCTTTCTGACCTCCTCCTGAGGGAGGTCGATCGTCTTGATCACCGACTGGAGCGAGCCGAGGGTGGCCCATGCCCAGATCTGACGGGCGGGGTCGGGGTCGGGGCCGGCCAGACGGCTGTAGATCGCGTCGCGGAAGGCGCGGATGGCCTCACCGGGGGAGCCGGGGGGCGCGTCGTCGGCGCAGTGGATGTCCTCCATGATCAGCCGGATGATCGCTCGATGCCTCACCGTGAAGGTCACCAGGGCCTCGACGAAGGCGCGGTCGTCGGTGAAGTCGTTCTCGATCAGGGCCACGATGTCCTGGCCGGCGGGTGCGATCAGCTCGGTGGCCAGACGGTCCTTGGGATGGAAGTGGTAGGCGACGGCCGTCTTCGTCAGGCCGACGACGGAGGCGATGTCGGCCAGTGAGGTCGCGGCGTAACCGCGCTCGGCGAACAGCTGACGGGCGGCGTCGAGGATCCGCTCCCGCGTCTCGTGCCCCTGCTCGGGTGTGGTCATCGTCTCAGTCCCGCGCTCCTCAGAGCATTTACCTTTTTATCCCTCTACGATCTACCGTAGGTTCTGTACGAGCGTACAGTACGACTTTTCAGGATATTTGATACTCCAAAAGCGGGGCGGTCACCGATGTCTGGTTTGCTGGGGCGACTGGGAAGTTGGTGCGCGCGGCACGGCAAAGCCGTGCTGGCCCTGTGGGTGATCGCGGCGGTGTCGCTGACGGCGGGCTCGGTGTTCTTCCCGGGACCGGTCAGCAACAACGTCAGCATTCCCGGCACGGACGCCCAGCGTGCCGTCGACCTGATGAAGGACGGCTTCGGCTCCGGCTACGCGGCCGGCGGCTCGATACAGATCGTCCTCTACTCGCCCGAGGGCCCCCTCACCTCCGAGACCAGGAAGCGCGCCGTGGAGCGCGCCGTGGACCTGATCCGTGAGGTGCCCCACGTGGTGGAGGTGAAGCCCCCCTACCAGGTGGGCGGTCTCGCCTCCAGCCTGGAGATCGGTATCATCGCCGTCAAACTGGAGGGGAACGACACCACCAAGCTGGCCGAGACCACCAAACTCCTCTCCGAGGCGGCCGAGCCCGCACGGGCCGCCGGCATCGAGGCGGTGCCCGCGGCCTCCGCCAACCCGGCGGACAAGGAGATCAAGACCGGGACGAGCGAGATCATCGGTGTGATCTGCGCGCTGCTGGTCCTGCTGCTCGCGTTCGGCACCCTGGTCGCCGCGATGATCCCGATCTTCACCGCGCTGGTCAGCATCGCGACCGGGCTCGGCGTGGTCAGCCTGCTCGGCCACGTCGTGGACGTGCCCAAGCAGGCGTCGATCATGGCGACGATGATCGGGCTCGGCGTCGGCATCGACTACGCGCTCTTCCTGCTCAGCAGGCACCGCAAGCTGCTGGCCGACGGCCTGCCGCCCCGGGAGGCGGTCCGCAGGGTGGTCGCGAGCTCCGGCGGCGCGGTGGTGTTCGCCGGCGCCACGGTGATCATCGCGCTCAGCGCGCTCGTGTTCGCGGGCTTCCCCATGCTGCAGACGCTCGGCTGGATCACCGGCATCTCGGTCGTCTGCGCGGTGCTCACCTCGGTCACGCTCGTCCCCGCGCTGCTCGGCCTGCTCGGGCACCGGGTCAACGCGCTGCGCCTGCCGTTCATGGGACGGCAGGGCAGCCACGGTTCCTCCGGCTGGGCCTCGCTGGGCAACTGGGTGGCCAGGCGGCCGTGGAGCGTGCTCGCGCTCAGCATCGCCCTGCTGGGCGCGCTGGCCGCACCCGCCCTCTCCCTCAATCTGGGCCCGATCGACAACGGCTACGCCGACCGCGGCACCGACGCGCGACGCTCCTACGAACTCCTGCAGGCCGGTTTCGGGCCCGGCATGAACGGCCCGCTCGTCGTGGTGGCGGACCTGGAGGCGAAGGTCGTCGACCGGGAGCCGGCCCCGGCCGTGCTGCGCGACCTGAAGGACCGCGTCGCGGACGTCGAGGGAGTGGTCCACGTCGGCGATCCCGTCCTCAACGAGGACGGTACGGCGGCGCTGCTGCAGGCGATCCCCGCCTACGCTCCGAGTGACCCCCGGGCGCTCGACGTGGTCAGGGCGGTGCGTGCCCTCGACGTCGAGGGCGCCCAGGTGCACGTGGGCGGCCAGGTCGCCGGCATGGCCGACGCCGGCGACAGGATCGCCGGACGCACGCCCCTGGTCGTCGGCGTCGTGGTGCTGCTGAGCGCGCTGCTGCTGCTCCTCGCGTTCCGCTCGCCGGTCGTCGCGATCAAGGCCGCGCTGATGAACCTGATCTCCCTCGGCGCCGCGTTCGGCGCGCTCTCGCTGGTCTTCTCCCTGGGACTGGGCAGCCGCCTGGTCGGTATGGACACCCCCGTCGGCGCGGACGACTCGTACCTGAGCACGGTGTTCTTCACGGTGCCGATCGACAGCTACATCCCGCTGATGCTGTTCGCGATCCTGTTCGGCCTGTCGATGGACTACGAGGTCTTCCTGCTCACGGCCGTGCGGCAGGCGTACCTGAGGCACGGCGACAACCGCAGGGCGGTGGCCGAGGGGCTGGGGTCGACCGGCAGGGTCATCACCTCCGCCGCCCTGATCATGGTCGCGGTCTTCGTCGCGTTCATCGCCTACCCCGACCCCATGGTCAAGATCTTCGGTGTCGGTCTGGCGGTGGCCATCGCGGTGGACGCCACGATCATCCGGGGACTGCTCGTCCCGGCGACGATGGCCCTGCTCGGCAGGGCCAACTGGTGGTGCCCCCCGTGGCTTGACCGCATCCTGCCCAACCTCTCCGTCGAGGGCCACGAGGAGGACGAGGAGACGGAGGAGCCGGACAGGGAACTCGTCGGCGCCGGTCGCGGCTGAAGGGACGAGGCGCCGTCCCAGTCGCTTCCAAGTCCTCCCCAAGTGGCCTTCGTCATGCTCTCGCCTGGGAAGCGAGTTTTGGGGAGAGTACGAAGATGTGGGGAAGAATCAGCGCCGTCGCAGGCCTGGTGCTGGCGAGCACGCTGGCGCTGCCGGGCACCGCGGCGGCGAAACCCAAGGAGGTCGACGTCCCCGTCGGGACGTGGCTGGCCGCCAGGACACACCCGGCCGTCCAGCTGACCTCGGTGTCCTACACGGCCGACGTGGCCGTGCCGACGCCCGAGGCGAACCTGGAGGCGATCAGGGGCCTCACCCAGCAGGGGGTGAACGCCGTGCAGAGCGGCAAGATCTCCCCCGACGAGAACAGCATCTACCGCTGGGTCGTCCAGCAGATGGCGAAGGACCCGGGCCGCTACTTCTCGCCCGGCGGACGTGAGCGGGTCGTCGAGGCGACGGCGGGTGGGCTGTGCACCGGCTGGTGGGTCACGCCGGACGGCTACATGGTGACCGCGGCGCACTGCGTCGGCCAGGAGGAGAGCGAGCTGGCGCGGACCTTCGCGGCCCAGGCACTCACGAAGATCAACGAGAAGGACGCCGCCGACCTGGTCGCCGACCTCGGGGACATCGCCTCCGACGAGGAGATCCTCAGGACCGCGACGAAGATCTTCCAGATCTGGAACGCGGACAACATCACGATCCGCAACGTCAAGAGCTCGCTCTCGCTGCTGCAGAGCCTGCCGGGCGGCGGCGTCGACAAGACGACCAAGACGGTGCCGATCGAGCTGGTCGCCAAGGGGACGGTCTACCCGGGCAAGGACGTCGCGATCCTCAAGGCCAACGGGCAGAGCAATCTGCCGACCGTGCCGCTGGGGGAGGACTCCGACGTGCGCGTCGGCGACACCCTCTACATCAGTGGATTCCCCGGCACGGTGACGCAGACCTCGATCTTCAACCTGGAGTCCAAGCTCGATCCGGCCTTCACCGAGGGGCCCTACAACGCCGCCCGCCAGACCCCTGAGGGGGTGCCGTACATCCAGACCCAGGCGCCCTCCTACCCCGGCAACTCGGGTGGCCCGGTGTTCGCCAAGAACGGCAAGGTCATCGGTGTCCTCGTCGGCGGCCTGATCCAGCAGGACGGCGGCTCCACCGAGGCGGAGAGCTTCGTGCTGCCGGTCAGCATCGTCAAGGAGAAGCTGAACGAGAAGAACATCAAGCCGGTCGAGTCGACGACGACGAAGGCCTACAACGAGGCGCTCGACCTGTTCTTCCAGAACAGGTACTCCGACGCGCTGCCCAGGTTCCGCGAGGTGCAGGCGCTGCAGCCGAACCACCCCTACGTCGCCAAGTACATCAGCGACTCCCAGCAGGCCATCACCGCCGGCAAGGACGAGAGCGGCACGCCGATCCTGCCGTGGCTGCTGTGGGGTGGCGGCGGCCTGGTCGTCCTGTTCGTGATCGGTACGATCGTCGCGGTCGCGAGGGGCAGGCGCCGCTCCAGGGGACCGGCCCCGTTCCCGCCCGCTCCGTACGGGGCGCAGCCCGGCTACGCGGCACAGGTGCACGGCGGTGTCCCGTACGGGCAGCCGCAGTACGGACAGCAGGGACAGCCGTACGGCGCGTCGCAGCAGTACGGGCAGCGGGCGCCCTATCCGCTCCCGGCCGCGCCGCAGGAGACCCGGGCGGTCAGGCCGCACTCGCCCTACGGCCCGCCGAACCCCCCGCCCGGCCCCGGGAGCGCCGAGGGGCCGGGGGGTGCGGGGAGCCCGGGGGCCAACACCCGGATCGCCGGTCTGGAGGCCGAGTTGGAGCAGTTGCGCCGCTCGATGGGGCAGCGCCCGCCCGAGCAGCGCTGAGCGCGCTCGCGGGGAGCCACCGGGAGTCCCCCGAGGCGAGGGCCACGGACCCGTCGGGCGCCGCCGCGACGAGTACGGGGCCCTCCCGTGTCTGACGTCATCGGATCTCTCCGTGGAGCCCCCCGCCTTCGGACGGGGGAGGAGTCGGGCTCCCGCGAGGCGGGACAAGGACCGGCGATCTCGCGTGGTACTCGCTGGAAGGTCGCGCTGCGGCGCGGGCCGGCCGTCCTCACCGCCGCACGGCTCGTGCTCCTCGTGAGGAGCGGGCACGGGTCCGGACCCGTGCGCCCGCGTGGACCGTCCTCAGGTCCCGCCGTCAGGATGTCACGGCCACCTCGGTGAGGCGGCCGGGTGACAGGGTGCCACGAGAGCCGGCCGCCACCGCGGCGACGTCGCCCAGAGCCGCTGTCCTCGCCCGGCGCCGTCCCCGGTAGCCGCTGTGGACCAGCGTGTCGCCCGGCTCCGCGAGGAGCGTGGCGGAGACCGCCGAGATGGAGGGTTCGCCCCGGCCGGTCCGTACCGTCGAGACCGGAGTGGCCGTTCTCGGTCCGGGGACCGGGCGGGCGGACACGGCGGACCGGGTGAGGGCGACGGGGCGGACGAGACGGGCGGGGCGTGTCGAGGTGGCCGGGACGGTGGTCATCACGGGGTCGGCCCGGCGGTGGCGGCGCCCGCGCGGCGGGGAGTCCTGGAACCAGATCGACGGCTCCTCCACGGCCTGCTCCCGCAGGCGACGCCTGCCCCGGTAGGGGGCCCGGGGGCGGTCGTCGCGAGGCCGCGGTACGGGGGAGGGGGCGGCGGGGCGCCCTGAGGGCTCCTCGACGTGGGAGACGGGGGTCGTGAGCGAGGGGAAGCCTGTGGTGGAGGTCGGGGCGAACGTGCTCTCGGTACCGATCTCCCGGGGACCCGCGGCCCTGCGGGGCGGGAAGAACACGTCCCCGAGGCCGGGGGCGACGGGGATGACCTCCGGGACGTCGACCGGGGCCGGCACGCACGGGAGATCGCGGGAGACGAGCGTGTTCTCCGGGAGGCCGGGCGAGGTCGGCGCGTTCCCGGGACCGGGAAAGACGGGCGTGTTCTCCAGGGGGCCGACCGGGGCCGGCACGCACGGGAGATCGCGGGAGCGGGACGTGTTCTCCGGAGGGCCGGGCAGGGGCGGCGCGTACGAGAGGGCGCGGGCGGAGGCGTTCCTGGGCATGCGGCGGCGGCCCGGGGCTCGGCGGCGGCCCGGGGTTCTGCGGGACGAGGGCGCGGGGGCCGCCGCGGCACGCCCCGAGGCGGACGCGAGGAGCCGTACCCTCGACTGCCTCACCTTGCCGTGCGCGAGGATCGCGGCCGCGGCGAGCAGGACCGGGGCGAGTACGGCGGGGGTGTCGAGGCCGGGGACGGGGGTGGCGAGGTCGCGGGCGGTGACGGTGGGGGTGACGACGAGCGCGCTGGTGTCGGCGGTGGATGCCTTGGCGTGCTTGCCCGGCGAGGTACGGCCGCTGGGGGCCGGTGCCTGGGTTTTGACGGGTGCCTTCGTGGTCGTCCGGTCGCTCCGCGGCGTGTTCGCGGCGGAGTTCCCTCCGGAGGCGGCGTGGGTGTCGTTGCCCCGGGCGGCCTTCCCCGCCGTCGTCACGGCGGCGGGCCCGGAAGCCGGTCCGCCCGCGCCCTTCGCGCCGTCCGACGTCCTGCCCGGCTCCCTGCCCGGTCCCGTGGTCACCGGGGTCTGCCGCGCCGGCGCGGGGGCGGGGACCATCGCGAGCAGGTCGGGCCCGGGGCCGATCACCACCGTGTTGTCCCCGGCCGTGGCGGGCTCGACGACGGTCTGCTTCTCGGCGGCCTCCCGGTCCAGCCGGGCCTTGATCTTCTCCGGATACCCGTAGCCGACGACCTTGCCGGTGTCGCGCTCCTTGCGCTTGGCGACTCCGCCGTCGATGTTGCCCTCGATCGTGTGGATCCTGTTCCCCTCGACCCTGGTGACGATCCCCACGTGGTCGATGTGGCTGATCTTGTCCGAGCCGCGCCAGTCGAAGAAGACGATGGCCCCCGGCTTGGGAACGGTGCCCCAGGCGTCCTGCTGCCGGAACCACTGGGCGTGGTGGACGGTGTAGGCGAACTGGCCGATCCACTCCTGGTAGCCGAGCTTCTCCGCCGCCCACGACAGATACATGTCGCACCAGGGGGCCGAGGTGTAGTCGGCGTCGAACTCGACGTTCTTGCCGTACCAGTCACCGAACTTGGTGTAGCCGCCACTCTTCTCGGAGTAGCCGAGCTGGCTCTCCAGCAGCTCGATGAACGTGCGCATCTCAGGTGTCATAGAGGATTTCAGAGGGGCCCCCGGTGGCCGTGTGAGCATGCTGTGGGCATGGTGTGGACGTGGTCGCTCCGCCTCGCGACCTGGCTACCGGGAGACGGGGTTGAGCGACGGCGCGTTCACGCGAACCCGCCGAGGGTGGGGAGGGGCGCGTGTGGCGGCACCACTGGCCGGTTGTCTTCCGTGACGAGGGAGGTTACCTGCTCCCAAGGATAGGTCAAGACAGGCTAAAGGGTGCGTCAAGTCGATCGATGCCACATAGATGACAAAAGCCGACGTCAGAGCGCTTCCGTGTGATCTTTGGTGGTAAAGCATCCGGGAAAAGGATCTACCCGGCGCCGTGGGCGGGGCCGGGACCGCCGTGGCCGCACCGATTGATCTCGCCGTCCCCGCTTTGCCTCGACGCCCGGTTTCTTTACCTTTTGGCGAAATAGGTATATATGTAGGTATTTATCCCGCTATGTAAGTAGCGGTCGCGGGAGATGCTGGTTGTATCAGGTAAGGCTCAACAGCAGGCAGAGAAGGTTAAAAGGTACGAGCCATGTGTCAGCACCAGCCGAGATGCCCGCTCGCCGGCGCGCCCGACCACGAAGCCGCGTCGCTGGTGGCCTTCCACCCCGAGCAGGGATGGGGTCTGCTCTGCAACGGCGTGGTGGTCTTCGACGACACCGGAACACTCATGCCTGACGGCCACAGCACCCCTGTCCAGGACATGCCGCTTCCGCTCCACCGGGTCCCCCTGGGCCAAGCGGCGTGATCTCGTGCCGCGTGCCCGCCGGGCCGGGACCGAACGCGCCACGCGGACGAGTGGTTCCGCGGCGGCCGATGGTCTCCGGCGGCGGACGCGCGTGCGAACCGCATCCGATTGAGGTAGCCGCCGACCAGGGAGGTGGACAGTGAACCCACTCCTCGAAAAGCCGTACGAGCGAGAAGAGCTGCACGGCCGGAAGAGGTCGTACTCCTTCGCGCCCGAGCCGGCGTCGGTGCCCCGGGCCCGCCACCTGACCCGCGCCCACCTGGCGGACTGGGGGCTGGACGAGCACAGCCCGGTCGCCGAGCTGCTCGTCAGCGAGCTGGTCACCAACGCGCTGCGCCACTCGCGGGGAACCATCGGGCTCGTCCTCTCCTTCCAGGACGGCCGGCTGCGCTGCGAGGTCGAGGACGCCGACCCCTCCCTGCCCAGCGTGTACCGGGCGCGCGACGACGAGGAGCGGGGACGAGGGCTTCACCTGATCGAACTCCTGGCCTGCTGCTGGGGTAGTGCCCGCACCGGCGAGGGCAAGACCGTCTGGTTCGAGCTCACGACGGCGGACGCGGCCGTGGCCTGACCCAGAGACCACCCGGCGCGCCACGTGAGGAATCCCCCGCGCGGTTCCAACGAGAGCCGGGCACACACGCCATCTCCGAGGGCCGGAGCCGAGTTCCCCGACTCGACCTCGGCCGAATGCCGGAGCCGGGTCCCCCGACCCGGCCTCGGCCGGACGCCGGAGCCGACGAGATCACCGCACTCGTCGGCTCCGGCGTCCCTGCTTTCCCGTCCCGCGCCCGTCGGCTGCCGGGCGCTCCTCGTCCGCGTTCCGGATGTGATCGCCGGTCCACACGGCGATCTGGGCCCGCGAGTGGAAGCCCAGCTTGGTCATGATGTGCTCGACGTGACCTTCCGCGGTGCGCTGGGCGATCGTGAGCGAGGCCGCGATCTCCTTGTTGCTCAGCCCCTGGGCGACGAGCCTGGCGATCTCGGTCTCCCTGCGGGTCAGCGGTGACGGCTCCTCGGCCCCACCCGAGGGCTCGCCGCGGGGCGCGCTCTCCTCAAGGGCGAAGGCGATCGCCTCGTCGAGTCGCATCTTCGAGCCCTGCCTGAGCGTGGTGTCGAAGGACTGCCTTCCGAGGGCCTCGCGCGTACGCTCCTCGCACTCGTCGTGGTAGCAGCTCAGGTGCCCGAAACCGGACAGCGGCGCTCCGATCGCCTGCCAGATCTGCTCCAGGGCCCCCAGCAACCTGGCGGCCCGCTGGTGGTCGTCCTGCGCGGCGGCGATCCAGGCCAATACCTCCAGGTTCACGCCGATGCCCAGAAGGTCGTCGAGTGAGCGGTTGAACCTCAGGCTCTCCTTCTCCAGCTCGGTGGCGCGCCGGGCGTCGCCCTGGCACCAGACCCCGAGGCCGAGCGCCATCATCGCGTACGCCCGGTGCCAGCCCTCCTCGTGGGCGTCGCACAGCGCGATGCACTCCTCGCCGGAGGCGACGGCACTCGACCAGTCTCCCCGGAAGGAGTGGGCGAAGCAGAGACGAACGAGCGCCAGGGCCTGACCGGTCGGGTCGTCGTCGGCGCGGTGACGTGCCGCCGCCTCCTCGTACAGGCTGATCGCGCGATCGACGTCTTTCCGGAACATGGCGACCATCCCCGAGTAGAGCGCGACGTAGGCGAGGATCCGCTCGCACCCGGGATGCCTCCCGATCTCCCTCGCCTCCTCCAGCATCGTCGTGGCGGAGACGACATCGGCCTGGATGATCGCGAGCCAGCTGTTGGACCACAGCGCGCGGCCCCGGACCTCCTGCGGTCCCGTGCCGTCGAGCAGGCTCAGGCCCAGCCAGCGGCGTCCCTCCCTGAGATAGTGGCTCGTGATCCAGTGGTAGAGCAGGTCGGCGGAGATGCTCAGGGCGACGGGGGTCTCCCCGGGTTCGGCGAGGCAGTACTCCAGAGCGGTGCGCAGGTTGGCGTGGTCGAGCTTCAGCCTGCTGAGCCAGAACACCTGCAGCGGGCCGAACCGCTGCGCGTACGCCTCCGCCGCGAGCCGCCGGTAGTGGTCACGGTGCAGCCGCCGCAGGGTGCCCTCCTGCCCCGAGGCCACGAGTCTCTCCCTGCCGTACTGCCTGATCGTCTCCAGCAGCCGGTAGCGGGTCGCGGTGGAGGCCGAAGGAGGGTCCTCCCTGATCAGGACCGACTTGCCCACGAGTCCGATCACCAGGTCGACCACGTCCTCGCGCTCGATGCCGTTCCCCGAGCAGACCGCCTCCGCGGCTTCGAGGTCCAGGCCGTCGGCGAACACCGAGGCGCGCTCCCACAGCAGCCGCTCCCCCTCGCCGCACAGGGCGTAGCTCCAGTCGATCAGTGCGCGCAGCGTCTGCTGGCGGGGCAGCGTCGCGGGTGAACCACCGGTGAGCAGCCGGAACCGGTTGTCCAGCCTGGACAGCAGCTCTTGCGGAGAGAGGGCGCGCAGCCGCACCGCCGCCAGCTCGATCGCGAGCGGGATGCCGTCCAGACGGCGGCAGATCTGCTCCACGGCGGGCCGGTTGGCCTCGGTGAGGGTGAAGTCCGGCAGGACGGCGGTGGCCCGTTCGGTGAACAGGCGTACCGCCTCCGACGGCGCCGCCGCCTCTGTGGAGGGCCCGGGGAGGCCGGGCTCCGGCGGCAGCGACAGGGTGGGGACGACCAGCGTCTGCTCGCCGGAGATGCCCAACGCCTGCCTGCTGGTGGCGAGGACTCGCAGGGAGGGGGCCGAGCGTACGAGGGCTCCCACCAGTACGGCGCAGGAGTGCAGGAGATGCTCGCAGTTGTCGAGGATCAGTAGTGCCCGTTTCTTCCGTAGATGCTCGATGAGCACATCCAGGGGAGACCGGTGGGAGACGTCCCTGATGTCGAGGGCCTCGTTCAACGACGCGGCGAGCAGCTCGGGATTCTCCAGCCCGGCGAGCTCGACCAGCCATACCCCGTCGGGAAACGCCCGCTGGACGTCGGCGGCGACGCGCAGGGCCAGCCGGGTCTTGCCGACGCCGCCGGGGCCGGTGAGGGTCACCACGGGTGCCCGGGACAGCAGGCGTTTGACCTCGGCCATCTCATGCCGACGCCCCACGAAACCGGTCACCTCGGGAGGCAGGCTCGTCGCCTGCCACCGCTTCGAGGTGGCCGGTGCCACCTCTCCCATCAACCCCCACGCCGGTTTTGTCAACTAGATCGCTTTATATCCGGATCTGGTGGGAGTAATCCCCCCTGGGTGCATGCTGTTATCCCGTGATCGGGCGGGCACTCACAGGATGCCGCCCAGGTCGACGTCCAGGTCCAGGTCCAGGTCCAGTTCCAGGTCGACCAGGCCGGGCTCGTTTTCCGTGGGCGGCCCCTCGGAGTCCCGCGGTTGCCGCGGGTCCGGGCTCGCGCCCGTCTCCTGGCCCTGGCCGGCGCTCGGATCGGGAGGGCAGGAGGGCAGGTCGATCCTGGCCGTCCGGGAGGACGCGTCCCCCTCGGGAACGGTGGTGATCGTCACCAGCCGGGTGACGTACCTCCCGCACCCGGGCAGGTCGGGGAACTCCCCGGCCACCTCCCGCTCGTACTCGGTGCCGCCCGACAGCTCCAGCTCCCGCGTGCCACCGCTCAGGGGCACGCGGGTGCCCCCGGCTCTCTGGGCGAACCCGAGCCGCACGATCACCGCGGAAGTGGTGGAGGTCCTCACGCGGAACCTGACCGCGGTGCCGTCGAAGGAGGTGATCGAGACCTCGGGTGGCGCGCACGGCTCGCCGTGGACCCTCTCCGTGCGGCTGGACGTCCCGCTCGTGGAACGGGGCACGGTGGAGACCGTGACGCGACGGTAGAGGGTCTGCCCGCAGGCGGGGGCGGTGAAGGTGTGCGGGACGGTGTGGGAGTAGGTCTTCAGGCCGCCGATCACGGAGGTGCGCGAGGCCGCCCGCACGAGCCGGTCACGGTCGGGCCCTTCGGCGAAGGTGACGGTCACCGCGACGTTCCCGGTCGTGGAGGCGCGGAAGCCGACCGTGGTCCCGTGCGCGTCGATTCCCACGATCCTCAGGCCGTTCACCGTGTGCGTGGGCCCTGCCGTTTCCGTTCCCGTTCCCGTGGGCTCGGGGGCGGGAGCCGGCGTGGCCGGGCGCGTGGGCGGCGGCTGCGAACCGGTCGGAGTGGGAGGCGTGGGAGGTGCGGGAGGCGGGACGATCACCGTCCGCGTGGGGGAGGGGAGCCGTGAGGGGGGCGAGGTGGCCCGGCCGGGGTTCGCGCCGCCCGAGGGGGAGACGGGCTTTGTGGCGGTGGCGCCGTGTGAGGGGGTGCCAGGCCCGGGGGAGGGGGCAGGCGGCGCCGACACCCGGGCCTGCCGCCGCTGCGCGGGGGTCTCCTGGATCATCGCGGAGCTGGGCGGCGGGGTGAAGATCGTGTCTGCGGAGAGCCGGTCCTGCGGCTGGTTGGCCGCGATCACACCGGCGGTCATCGCGACGGTGATCACCCCCAGCCCGGCGAGGGTCCGGGGGCCCAGCCGGGGACGGCGCGCCCGCCCCACCCGGCCGAGCACCGTCTGGGCGACCGAGGAGCCGGCCTTCGCCGTGGGCTTGGCCAGCGGAAACGCCAGCGCCAGCAGCGTGGCGAGCTCGGCGAGGTGCCGCCGCCCGCGCTGCTCCCAGTCCGGTCCGTACGCCGCCCGCGCGGCGGTCTCCAGCTCCTCCAGGAACGCCCGCGCGCTCTGCGGCCGGTCCGCCGGGTTCTTGGCCAGCCCTCGCGTGACCAGCCCGCGCACCGACCCCGGCACCTCCTCCGCGGGGATCGGCGCGTGCCGGTGCCGGTGCATCAGCACGACGCGGTGGTCGGCCGCGTACGGCCTGTGGCCCGTGAGGCACTCGAAGAACACGCACGTGGCCGCGTAGACGTCGCTCGCCGCGCTCGCCGGTGCCCCCTCCCACTGCTCGGGCGCCATGTAGGCGGGGGTGCCCGCGGTCACCCCCGCCTCCCCGACGTGGGCCGCGATGCCGAAGTCGGCCAGCTTGCTGCCGCCGTCGGCCTGGATGAGCACGTTCTCCGGCTTGTAGTCGCGGTGCACGATCCCGGCGGTGTGCGTGAAGGCCAGACCGAGCAGCGAGCCCTTGAGCACGGCCAGCGCCGCCTCAGGGCTCGTGCTGCCGTGTTCGGACAGGATCCGCCTGAGCGCGACCCCGTCGACCAGTTCCATCACGATCGCGGCTTCGAGCACGTCCTCGTAGTACTCGTAGAGCTGGACCACGTTCGGGTCCTGCAACTCCACCATGACGCGCGCCTCCGCGCGGAAGCGCGCCAGGAAGCGGTGATCGTCCTTGAGGGTCGCGTTGAGGTATTTGATGGCCACGTAGGCGCCGGTGGGGGCGTACGTGGCCAGCACCACGCGCCCGCCTCCGCCGATGCCGAGTTCCCGAACCTCGCGGTATCCCGGAACCATCCCGTCCCCTTCCGAGTGCCGTCGACTTGTTCGACGGTCTCACCCCTGCGGTTGGTTGTCACGATTGGTGAACTTTGGCGGAGGGTGACGTTGGAATAATGGCTGGTAGTCGATTTAGTGACTTATGAGATTAATGAGTCGCGCGAGTTACGGGCTCCGTCGACTCGGACGGCGGGCGGCCGCGGATCATGCTCAGGGTGGATCCCTCGTACGGATACGTGGTCGGGGTGGGTGTCGGGGGGGGCACGCGTCCGTGTGGAGCTGTACGACCTGCGCTACGAGCTCCTCCGGAGGCTGCCCGACGCCGCCCATCGGTCGTCACGCTCGTCTCCGAGGCGGGGAGTGGTTCCGTGTCCAGGGGCGTCCTCCACCTGGAGCGAAAACAGTCGCACGGGTCCGATAGCTTTCCGTGGGTGACTGTCCTTCTGCCCGGTGTGGCGCTCACCGACCACGTGTTCACCGTTCCCCTCGACCACGCCGAGCCCGGTGGCGAGACGATCGAGGTCTTCGCCCGTGAGGCGGTGGCTCCGGAACGGCGAGAGGCGGACCTGCCGTGGCTGCTGTTCCTGCAGGGCGGTCCCGGAGGCAAGTCACCACGCCCGGCCTCCGCCGACGGGTGGCTGGGGCAGGCGCTGAAGACCCACAGGGTCCTGCTGCTCGACCAGAGGGGGACCGGCCGCAGCACCCCCATCACCGCGAAGACCGCGCGCGGCACGGACGCCGAGCTCGCCGCCCGTCTCGCGCGCTTCCGGGCCGACTCGATCGTGGCCGACGCCGAGCTGATCCGGCGCGAACTCTCCGGTGACCGGCCGTGGGAGACCCTCGGCCAGAGCTACGGCGGTTTCATCACGCTGACCTACCTCTCCCAGGCTCCCGAGGGCCTGGCGGCCTGCTACGTGACCGGCGGCCTGGCCGGGCTCGACGCCACCGCCGACGACGTCTACTCCCGCACCTACCCGCGCGTCCGCGACAAGGTGAACCGCTACTTCGCCCGCTACCCGCACGACTCGGAGCGGCTGGACACCATCGCCGCCCACCTGCGCCTTCGCGAGGTCCTCCTGCCCGACGGCGACGTGCTGACCGTACGCCGTCTGCAGACCCTCGGCATGTGCCTGGGCATGAGCGACGGGGCCGAATACCTGCACTGGGTGCTGGAGGAGGCCTGGACCGGCGGCAGGCTCTCCGACCTGTTCCTGTACGAGGTCATGATGGCCACCGGCTTCGTCGGCAACCCCCTCTACGCGGTCCTGCACGAGTCGATCTACGCCCAGGGCGCCGCCACCGGCTGGGCCGCGCACCGGCTGCTGCCCGGGGAGTTCCGCGAGGACGCCGGGCCGACGCTGCCCACCGGAGAGATGATCTATCCCTGGATGTTCGACGAGATCGCCGCGCTCCGCCCCTTCAAGGGCGCCGCCGAGATCCTCGCCACCGTCTCGGACTGGCCCGCCCTCTACGATCCCGCCCGGCTGGCCGCCAACCGGGTCCCGGTGACCGCCGCCGTCTACTACGACGACATGTACGTCGACGAGGGCCTGTCCATGCGCACCGCGAAGGCGGTGGGCAACGTGCGGACCTGGGTGACCAACGAGTGGGAGCACGACGGTGTCCGGGTCTCCGGCGGCAAGGTCCTCGCCCGCCTGATGGAGATCGCGGGCGGAGCCCACGGCTCCTGAGCACCCGCGCCTCCCGGCCGGACGTCAGGGAGGTGCTGGAGTCCTTCCGCCGCCGGACGAAAGGACTCCGCGTTCCGGTCTCAGCCGGGAGCGGCCGTCTCGGTGAGGGGCAGCCGCACCTCGAAGCGGGTGTCGCCGGGCCTCGACTCCACGCGCAGGTCGCCGCCGTGCCGGCCGGCGACGATACGGAAGGAGATGTCCAGGCCGAGCCCCGTGCCCTCGCCGACCGCCTTCGTGGTGAAGAACGGCTCGAAGATCCGCTCGCGCAGGGCCTCGGGGACGCCGGGGCCGCTGTCGCAGATCTCGATCAGCGCGATCGTGTCGTGCTCGAGGCGGGTGCGGACGGTGAGGACGCCGGTGCCGGCCATCGCGTCCAGCGCGTTGTGGATCAGGTTGGTCCACACCTGGTTGAGCTCCCCGGCGTAGGCCGGGACGGGCGGCAGTTCCGGGTCGTAGTCGGTGACGACGCTGATCCCCGGCGGGATCTTGCCGCGGAACATGGTGAGGGTGCTGTCCAGCAGTTCCCGCACGTCCACCGTCTGGTAGGGCGCCCGGTCCATCTGGGAGTACTGCTTGGCGGAGGCGATCAGCGAGGAGATCCGCTCGGTCGCGTCGGTCACCTCGTTCAGCATCTGGGTGATCTCGACGGCCTCCGCCAGCCAGTGCATCGCCCCTGACAGGTACCGTTCGCCCAGCGCCTCGCGGACCTTGTCCAGCTTCTCGGGCCTGAAACCGGCCGCCACCAGAGGCGAGGCGATCTCCCAGGGATCCTCCACCCCCGCCTCCTCCAGGGCGTCGGACAACTCGTCCTCGGCGTCGGAGACCTCCATCGGAGAGCGGGGCGGCATCTCCGAGAGGCTGGTGGCGCACGCCTCCTGCAGGTCGACCAGGGCGCCCAGCCGCTGGGGCTCGATGCCCTCCTCGGCCAGCGCGGCCAGCCGTCTGCGCGAGGTCCTCATCCTGACCCGCAGGTCGTCGACGGCCCGCACCGCCGCCGCGGCAGGGTTGTTGAGCTCGTGGGTGAGTCCGGCGGTGATCGTGCCGAGCGCGGTGAGGCGCTGCCGCCGGTCGATGAACTCCCGCTGTGCCATCCCGCCCAGTCGGGCCCCGTCCAGAAGGTGCACCGCCATCGGGAACCACTCGGCCATGATCATGCCGTACTTCCTGGCCGGGAGCATGAACATGCGGGTCGGCTTGGTGGCGCGCAGCGTGTGGGCGTAGGTGGCCGGGGCGCGGTCACCGAGGTAGGCGAGGACGGCGCCGCCGTAGACGCCGGGCTGCGAGGTGGGGGTCATCGTGACAGGCCCGGCGGTGGTCTCGGTGACCATCACCACCTCGCCCTCGACGAGCACGGCGAAGCAGTCGGCGGGATCCCCCTGCTTGATGATCGCCTCGCCCGCCTCGTACTCCTCCTCGTCCCCGTACCTCGCGAGCCAGCGGAGTTTCTCGTCGTCGAGCTTCTCGAAGAGGAACAGCCCGCGGAGCACCTCGATGTCGATCATGCGCTCCCCTTCGTGAGCGTCGCGGGAGATCTCGTCGGGGGCACTCACGTCTTCTCCAGGTAGCGGTGGACGAGGGCGACGGCCATCGCGCCCTCACCGACCGCGGAGGCGACCCGCTTGATCGAGTCGGCGCGGACGTCGCCGGCGGCGAACACCCCCGGCACGTTCGTCTCCAGGTGGTACGGCTCCCGCCGGAGCGGCCAGTTGCGCGGCCTGTTCTCGTCGGCGGTCAGGTCGGGGCCGGTGAGGACGAATCCTCTCGCGTCGCGCTCGACGGTGTCGCCGAGCCAGTCGGTGAACGGCTGGGCGCCGATGAAGACGAACAGCCACTCGGCCTCGACGGTGCGCTCGCCCTCGGGGCCCTTCAGCGTGATCCGCTCCATGTGGCCCTCGCCTTCGGCGCCGACCACCTCGGTCTTGGTGTGCACCTCGATGTTCGGGATCTGGGAGATCTGCTCGATCAGGTAGTGCGACATGGTCCTCTCCAGCCCGTCGCCCCTCACGATCAGGTGGACCTTGCTGGCGTACCCCGAGAGGTAGACCGCGCCCTGGCCGGCCGAGTTGGCGGCGCCGACGATGTAGACCTCGCGGTCCGCGCACTCGGGTGCCTCGGTGAGGGCCGCGCCGTAGTAGCAGCCGGAGCCGATGAAGTCGTCGAGGCCGGGGGCGTTCAGCCGCCGGTAGGAGACGCCGGTGGCGAGGATGACGGTGTGCGCGGCGATCGTGCCGCCGTCGGCGAAGCCGACCACCCGGGCCTGGCCCTTGACCTCAAGGCTGGTGACCGTGCGGGCGGTGAGCAGCTCGGCGCCGAATTTCAGCGCCTGGCGCCTGGCGCGATCGGCGAGCTGCGCGCCGGAGACGCCGTCGGGGAAGCCCAGGTAGTTCTCGATCCTGGAGCTCTGGCCCGCCTGCCCGCCCGAGGCGTGCTGCTCGACCATCACCGTGCGCAGCCCCTCAGAGGCGCCGTAGACCGCGGCGCCCAGGCCGCCGGGACCGCCTCCGATCACGATCAGGTCGTAGAAGTCGGTGGCCGGGGCGGTGGGCAGCCCCACGGCCTCGGCCAGCTCCGAGGTGCTCGGCGCGGTGAGCTTCGTGCCGTCGCCGGTGACGACCAGCGGCAGCCTGACCGGGCCGGCGGACCCCTTCTCCCCGGCCGCCGCGAGGAGTTCGGCGCCCTCTGAGGAGTCGGCCAGCATCCAGCGGTAGGGCACCTGGTTGCGCGCCAGGAATTCCCTGACCTTGTACGACGGGGCCGACCAGCGCGCGCCCACCACCCGCAGCTCGTCGGACTCGCGCCGATCCGTCCGCTGCCAGGCGTCGAGCTGGGCGTCCAGCACCGGGTAGAACTTCTCCTCCGGGGGGTCCCATGGCTTGAGCAGGTAGTGGTCGAGGTCGACCACGTTGATCGCCTGGATCGCGGCATCGGTGTCGGCGTAGGCGGTCAGCAGCACGCGGCGCGCGTAGGGGTACAGGTCCATCGCCTGCTCCAGGAACTCCACGCCGTTCATCTGGGGCATCCGGTAGTCGGCGAGGATCGCCGCCACGTCGTCGCCCCTGAGCCGCAACTCACGCACACTGGCGATGCCGTCGACCGCGGTGTCGGCCCGGATGACGCGGTAGGCGTGGCCGTAGCGGCGTCGCAGGTCGCGGGCGATGGAACGGGACACGCCAGGATCGTCGTCGACCGTCATGATGACCGGCTTTTCCATGTCCTGCCTTCCCCCGAAACGGAAATATCCGATGTTAAGGACAATCTCTCCGAAGGATGTCACACCCGTGTTAAAGCCAGCATCGATCAGGCGTGGTCGTGAGAGGTGGGGGTCACGGGGGGTGCGACGGGGGGACGATGACCGCGTATCCCGGCGGCCCGCAGCAGGGCGGCCGGGCGGTCGCGGTCGTTGAGGAAGCGTCTGAGCTCGGGGTCGGTCGCCCAGATCTCGCGCATGGCCTCGCGCCCGACCCGGTCGGCGACGATCTGCAGGGCGATGTCCTGTCTGACGTACTCGATCGCCATCGCGACGACGGCCGGGTCCTCGGTGTAGACGCCCCATGCGGTGCCGCCGGCGAAACCGCCGACGAGGGCCTCCCTCCGATCACCCGTGACGACGAGCAGCCGGTGGTCCCGGTCCCCCTTCGCGCTCCCGTCGCCCTCGTCGGGGAACGCGGGGAAGGGGAAACGGCGCTCGTACAGGTGGCCCACCGGCTCCCGCGCCGCCCCGAAGTGCATCACCGAGGTCTCGACCCCGCGCTCGACGGCGCGCTTGATCAGCGGGGAGAGCGGTTTCATCTCCTCGGGCCAGATCGACACGAACAGGTCGCTCCGTGCCCCGGCCACCACGTCCTCTGCCCGGTCGAGCAGCGCCACGGGGTCCTTGAGGCTGTGGATCAGATAGGCCTTGGGGGGCGCCACGATCGCGGGCAGCGCGACCTCCAGTGCCCCGATCGAGTCGGCGAACTCCCTGCGCATGCGCTCCAGCAGGGATCGCGGAGGCAGCGGCAGGTAGTCGGTGGCGTCGTCGGAACCGCGCAGCTCGTAGGCCGCGCCCTTGGCCACCAGCTTGCCAAGCGTCTCGTAGACCGTGCTGCGCGGCACCCCCGAACGTTTGGCGACCTCGTAGCCGTTGAGTGGCTGTCCGGCACCGACCAGGGTGACGTACGCCTTGGCCTCGTACCCCGACATGCCCAAGCGCTGTAATTGCTCCACTACGTCCCGCATCGCAGTTATGGTACGGCGCCGGCTACCCGTTTAGCGCTGTCCTAAAGCACCTGTTTTGTAGGATTTTTGTAACGCGAGATCATCCGGGCCCGTGGAACGGGGGCGACGAAGCGTGGGAGCGCTCCACGGAGAGACGTTTCGCTCTCCCTGGGCCGCCGGCCTCATCATGCGTGCTCAGGTGCCTGGTGACGGGCACCGGGGGATCCGTCCAGACCGGGCCCGGCCGGTCCCGGCGGGGGCCGCTGGAGGGGGTGCCGCGGGGCCGGGGCCCGTCCCGCGAGGGTGGCGGGCGCGGTAATTTCGGTCGCGGTCTCCACGCCTCCGCCGCGCTACGCCGCCTTCAGGGCCCGCAGGGCGAACCCCACGACCGTGTCGGCGTACTCGTGGGTGAGAGGGGCGGTGCGCAGCATCCAGCGGTGGTAGATCGGTCCGTACAGCAACTCCACGGCCACGCTCAGATCCGCGTCCTCGGCGACCTGACCCGCTCGCTGGGCGCTGCGCAGCCGTTCCCTGGTCGCCTCCAGGTGCGGCTCCAGGAGTCGCGTGGTGATCTCGGCGTTGATCGCGGGGTCGCCCAGGGACTCGATGGTCAGCGCCCTGGTCATCGTGTCGAGCCCGGGGTCGTTGTACTCGTCGACGACGGCCCGCAGTGTGAGGCGCAGGTCGGCCCCGAGGTCGCCGGTGTCGGGGAGTGCGACGCTCCCCTCCTCGTCCGAGGTCTTGGAGAGGAAGGCGTCGATGAACACGGCGCCCTTGGAAGGCCACCAGCGGTAGATCGTCTGCTTGCCCACTCCCGCGCGGGCGGCGATCGCCTCTATCGTCAGCTTGGCGTATCCGGACTCGGCGACCAGGTCGAAGGCGGCGCTCAGGATGGCCCGGCGCGACTGCTCGCTGCGACGGGCGGGGTTCGGGGTTTTCACGTGCCCGAACGTATCATTCGGCGAGCCGAAACGTATCGTCTTGCCCGGCTCGCCGTATCGGCCGCGCCCGCGGTTCGTTCTCCCGGGAGGACCCGGGCGCCTCGGCCGGAGGGGGCGGGCGAACGACGGGGCGGCACGCCGAAGGCCGCGGAGACCCCCGGCAGGGTCTCCGCGGCCTTCGAGTCTGCGGTCGGATCAGACCTGGCCGGCCTTCTCCAGGGCGGAGCAGCAGGTGTTCACGATGAGGCGGGTGACGAGGTAGGGGTCGACGTTGGCGTTCGGACGCCGGTCCTCGATGTAACCCTTCTTCTCGACCTCGACCTGCCACGGGATGCGGACCGAGGCGCCGCGGTCGGAGACGCCGTAGCTGAACTCGTTCCAGGGGGCGGTCTCGTGGAGGCCGGTGAGACGCTCCTCGATGCCGACGCCGTAGAGCTTGACGTGCTCCAGGGCGTTCGTGGCGAGGGCCTCGCAGGCGGTGATGATCGGGTCGTACTCCTCGCGCATCGCCTTGGTGGAGAAGTTGGTGTGCGCGCCCGCGCCGTTCCAGTCGCCCTTCACCGGCTTGGCGTCCAGGGTGGCGCCGACGTTGAAGGCCTCCGCGGTGCGGTAGAGCAGCCAGCGGGCGATCCACATGTGGTCGGAGACCTCGACGGGACCGGCGGGGCCGATCTGGAACTCCCACTGTCCCGGCATGACCTCGGCGTTGATGCCCGAGATGGCCAGGCCCGCCTCGATGCAGTAGTCGAGGTGCTTCTCGACGATCTCGCGGCCGAAGACCTCGTCGGCGCCGACGCCGCAGTAGTAGCCGCCCTGCGGGGCGGGGAAGCCTCCGATCGGGAAGCCGAGCGGGCGGCCCTCCTTGAAGAAGGTGTACTCCTGCTCGATGCCGAACCACGACTCCTGGTCGGCGTACTTCTCGGCGACCTCGACGAGGGCGGCGCGGGTGTTGCTGGAGTGCGGGCTCATGTCGATGTTGAGCACCTCGCACAGCACCAGCACGCTGTCGCCGCCGCGGATCGGGTCCGGGCAGGTGAAGACCGGCTTGAGCACGCGGTCCGAGGAGGAACCGTCGGCCTGGTTGGTGCTGGACCCGTCGAAGCCCCAGATCGGGAGCTCCGCACCGTCCGCCACTACCTTGGTCTTGGAACGAAGCTTGGCGGTCGGCTCGGTGCCGTCGATCCAGATGTATTCAGCCTTGAAGCTCATCGGCGGAGTCCTTGAGAATGGAGGGAACTGCTGCTCCCAAAGATTCGCAAGGCGCGATTTCGCATCTGTTGCCCGTATGTGAACAGAGTGTTACTCAGACCTATATGGGCAGGCAGTGGCTGTACTGAAGTCCGCACGGACCTTTTTTCAGGGCCGTGAGCTGCCTTTTCGCGGGACGATTGGAACGATTGAGACATCTGTCACAGGAGGCCCGCTTATTGCGCTATGTCCTCTTTGTCACATGCGAGATCAGGGGCCGAGGAGGCGGGCCGAGACCGACTCGTGGGCGAGCCGCCGCATGATGTCGAGGACCCTGCCGTGCACGACGGTGCCGAGGACGAGGGACTCGACCGTCGCCTCGCGGGGGCCGTCGAACGGGATGGTCCCGATCTCGTGCTCGGTCACGAGCCGCAGGGCGGCGTCGGCGTAGGGGCGCAGGGCCTCGCCGTCGGCGGGCATGCCGAGCCTGCCGAGGGTGAGGACGGCCTGGGCCAGTTCGTCGCGGGCCGGGGCGTCGGGATCGATCTGCCAGCCGAGATCGGTGATCATGGTGTCGGCCTCGGCGCGGGCGCGCGTCCACTCCTCGTCGGGCGTGTGCGGTTCGACCGCGGGCGCGATGGCGTACTGCGCGACGCCCAGGACGTGGTGCAGGTCCAGGCTCTCGTCGTCGACGGCGGCCACCACCTTGGCGATGGAGGCGATGGGCAGCCGCCCGACCTCCAGCAGCGCCCGGATCAGCCGCAGCCTGCGCACATGGCCCTCGCCGTACCGCGCGCCGGTGGCCGAGGTCTGCTCCCCGGCGGGAAGCAGGCCCTCGCGCAGGTAGTACTTGATCGTCGGAATGGGGACGCCCGATGCGGCGCTGAGCTCCGATATCCGCATCACTGGAGAGTACAGGTAGCCGGTTTTAGGGCCGTGTCTAGCGCAGCGACGGGCGGACGTCGATGACGGTCATCCCGGCGGCGAGGGCGGAGGCCACTCCCTCGTCGGTGTCCTCATAGGCGACACAGGCGTACGGGGCGACGTCGAGGAGGCGCGCGGCGAGGAGATAGACGTCGGGGGCCGGCTTGCCGTAGCGGACGTCGTCCCTGGTGACCACGAGGTCGAAGAGGGGCCGCAGACCGGTGACGCGCAGGGTCTCCTCCACGGCCTGGCGGGCGCCTCCCGAGGCCACGGCCATCGGCACCCGTCCCCGGTGAGCCTCGGCGACCGCGCTGACCCGCCGGTGTGGGGTGACCGTGTGGATCAACCACTGGTAGGCGTCGAGCGCCGCCGCCCGCACCGCCTGGTAGTCGAGTTCGGCCCCGGTCTCGGTCTCCAGCTCCGCCAGCAGACGGTCGGACGACAGGCCCGTGCGCGCCCGGTACCACGCGGAGTCGAGGTCGACCTGCCACCCGGCCAGCGCGGTCCGCCACGCGCTCTCGTTGGCGGAGGTGGTGTCGACGAGGGTCCCGTCGCAGTCGAAGATCAGGGCGGAATAGGGGGTGGAGGGCTGGAGTCGCTGGTGAAGCATGGGCGCCTAACACGTGACGGTGGATCTACGCCCACTTTAGCCCGCGCGGAGAAGGCGGGCGCCCGTCCGGGAGGTGGCCGCTTCAGCGTGACCGATGAGATCGCGGCGGCGGGCGCGGGGGAGGTCAGGGCGGTTCTCGGCCGCCTTGGGCGCGCGGGGGCGGGTAAGACTCCGGCGGCCCGTCGGGTGGGTCCGGCCCGGCGCGGGCGTGGAGCGCGATCGCCCCGCGTACGCCGAACGTGTCGATCCACCGGAGCGCGGGACTCGGACCGCTCGTCCGGCTCGGCCTTCTTCTCCGCCGGAGCGCGGCCCGTGAGGGGAGGACTCAGCTGATCTCGTCGCCCCAGCCGTCGTGCCGCGCCCTGGCCAGGTCGGCCTCCATCTCCTCAAGCTCCCGCATGAACCCCTCGAACCCCCTCGGGCCCAGGCGACGCCAGACGAGCAACTGCAGGGAGCGCGTCTCCTCGTCGAGGGGCGGCTCCCGGTGAGGCGGCGACGTCAGCAGCTCCCGGGCCTGCCGCTCCGCGGCCTGGAGTTCCTCGACGGTGAAGTGGATGCCGTGCTCGCGCTCCAGCAGCCGGATGTGCGGGTCGTCGCGCAATCTCTGCTCCCGTGCGCGCCGTGCGCGCCGGGCGGCGAGCTCGTCGTGGACGTGCGCGCCGGGAACCTGGTGCGGCGTGTCGGCCGGACGTGGAGTCATCGTGGGGTTCGCCTCCGTCAGGCGGCTCCTTTTCTGGAACCTCTGTGAGGAACGACGCTCGAAAGGTGCCGGAGGTTGTCGATTTTCTTCCAGAAGACCCGACCGGGCGCGGCGCGGGGAAAGGCGTCGCCGACGACCTTGACGCGAGATTGACATGAGAATAATTTTCGTTAGTAAGAACTTTGGTGAAAGGAATGCTTGTGGCCGCAGGCGCGCTCGGACGTATACAGACCGAGACACCCGCGCTGCCCGAGGCGCTGCGCCGGGTGGGGGAGGCGATCCTGGCCGACCCCGCCGAGGCGGCGCGATCCACGATCATCACGCTCGCCGAGCGGAGCGGCAGCTCACCCGCGACGGTGACCCGCTTCTGCAGGGTGTTCGGCTTCGCCGGGTACGCGGGGCTGCGGGTCGCCCTCGCCACCGAGAACGGGCGTGCCGCGCAGGCCAACTGGGACGCGGGGGTGGGCCACGAGATCGGTCCCACCGATCCGCTCGACGCGGCGATCGGCGTGATGGCCGCCGCCGACTCCCGGCTCATCCAGGAGACCGCGGCCCAGCTGGACGCGGGCACCGTCGCCACGGTCGCCGAGGCCGTCGTCGCGGCCCGCCGCGTCCTCATCTTCGGGGTCTCCACCAGCGGAGCGGTCGCCGTGATGATGGGCGGGCGGCTGCGCCGCATCCGGATCCCCTGCTGGAGCCACGCCGACGCGCACGAGGCGCTCGCCGACGCCGCGCTGCTCGGCGAGGGCGACGTCGCGATCGGCATCTCCCACCAGGGCCGTACCCGTGAGGTGCTGGAGTCCCTCGGCGAGGCGGGGGACAGGGGCGCGCTCACCGTCGCGGTCACCTCCTTCGCCCGCTCCCCGCTGGCCGAGCTGTCGGATCACGTGCTGACCACCGCGAGCCGCGAGACCACCTTCAGGCTGGGCGGGCTCGCCGCCGTCCACTCCCAGCTCTTCGTCCTCGACACCGTCTATGTCGCGGTCGCGCAGCGCACCTACGAGCAGACCAACGAGGCCTTCGAGCTGACGATCAGGGCTCTGGAGAGCCACCGGGTGGAGAGGAACTGACCGTGGAGATCGGCGCTTCCGAATACGTTCACGAGATCAGGGCGCTGGTGGACGAGGTCTTCGGGACCCAGAGGGACGCGGTGGGGGCCGCGGCGGCGCTGATCGTCGAGTCCCTGCGCGGCGGCGGCGTGATCCAGGCGTTCGGTTCCGGGCACTCCGAGGCGATCGCGATGGAGATCGCCGGGCGCGCGGGCGGCCTGGTGCCCAGCAACCGCCTCGCCCTGCGCGACGTCGTCCTGTACGGGGACGCCCCGGTCGGCACCCTCCTGGGAGCCCCCGGCGAGCTGGAGCGCGACCCCTCGGTCGCCCGGCGGATCTACGACCTGGCTCCCGTCCGGCCGGAGGACGTGTTCGTGCTGATCTCCAGTTCCGGGGTGAACGGATCGGTGGTGGAGCTGGCCTCGATCGTCAAGGAGCACGGGCACGACCTGATCGCCCTGACATCGGTGCGGCACAGCACCGCGATGACCTCCCGCCACCCCTCGGGCCGCAAGCTCCTCGACCTCGCCGACGTGGTGCTCGACAACCGCGCCCCGTACGGCGACGCGGTCCTGCCACTCCCCGACGGCGGCACGTTCGGGGCGGTCTCCACCATCACCTCGGCGCTGCTGGCCCAGATGGTCGTGGCCGAGGTGGTGCGCGGCCTGAGCGAGGCGGGCCTGGTCCCGCCGGTCTACCGCTCCGCCAACGTGACCGGCGGTGACGAGCACAACCGCGCCCTTGAGAACCGCTACGCCGGAAGGATCCGGCGAGGTGCCTGAGCACCGCCCCTCACTCCCAGGCCACTTCCAGGAGGAAGCATGACCCAGCTATCCAGGCGCGAGCTCCTGCGCGGCGCCGCCCTGGCCGGTCTCACCGTGCCGGTCCTGTCCGCGTGCGCCACCCCCGCGGGCAACGGCGGCGCCGCGTCCTCGGCACCCATCGTCGGGGCCACCAGCGCGGCCAACCCGCTCGGCCTCGTCGAGGACAGGCCCCTGGAGGTCTGGATCTTCGACGGAGGTTTCGGCGACGCCTACGCCACGGACGTCCACCAGCCGCTGCTCAAGACCAAACACCCCAACCTGGAGATCAGTCACAACGCCACCAAGGAGATCGCGAAGACCCTCCAGCCGCGCTTCGCCGGTGGCGACCCGCCCGAGTTCGTCAACAACTCCGGCGCCAACGCGATGGACTTCGGCGCCCTCGTCCAGGACGGCCAGCTCGCCGACCTCACACCGCTGTACGACGCGCCGAGCTGGGACGACCCCGCCGTCAAGGTTCGCGACACGATCGACCCGAACGCCATCGAGCTGGGCAGCTACGACGGCACGCCGTACGTCCTCAACTACGCCAACACCGTCTGGGGCATCTGGTACTCGCGACAGCTCTTCGAGGCCGAGGGCTGGCAGGTCCCCAAGACCTGGGCCGACTTCCTGGCCCTGTGCGAGACCATCAAGAAGTCGGGCAGGATGGCGCCCTTCACCTACGCGGGCAAGCACCCGTTCTACATCTACGAGGCCATCCTCACGCTCGCCGCGAAGATCGGCGGCAAGGACGTGCTGAAGAACATCGACAACCTCCAGGACGGCGCCTGGAAGGCCGAGCCGGTCAGGCAGGCCGCGGGGGCCTTCGCCGAGATCGGGTCGAAGTACCTGCTCCAGGGCACCGCGGGACTCGACCACGTGCAGACCCAGACGGCGCACAACAAGGGCCAGGTCGCGATGCTGCCCTGCGGCTCCTGGCTGGAGAACGAGCAGAAGGACTCCACCCCTGACGGCTTCGACTACGCGATGTTCGCGCTTCCCGACTTCGGCACCTCCGACGCCCTGCCGTACGGCACCCTGCACGCCCAGCCGGGCGAGGAGTACGTCGTCCCCGCCAAGTCGGCCAACCCCCGCGCGGGCCTTGAGTACATGCGCGCCATGCTCTCCAAGGAGGGGGCGGGCAAGTTCATGGAGATGGTCTCCACGCTCACGGTCGTCAAGGGCGCGGACGCGGGCCGCACCCTACAGCCAGGGCTGCGCAGCGCCTCGGCCGCGCTGGAGGCGGCGGGCGACAACGCCGTCTGGTTCCTGTTCCGCAAGTGGTACGCCGAACTGCACGACGAGGTGGCCGCCGCGACCGGGCAGCTCATGGCGGGCAGGCTCACCGTCGACCAGTGGGCGGACCGGGCGCAGAAAAAGGCGGACGCCGTCAAGAAGGACGCCTCGGTGAAGAAGTTCACCCGATGACGGCGGCAGGCGACGGGACGCCCGGGGGCCGGCCCGTCGCTCACCGGGCGCTGGACACGGGCCGCCGCCTCGGTGGCGTGACGACGCAGAGGAAACGGTAGGCCGCCGATGGACCACGGCAGGACACGGTTCGTCGCGGGGTTCCTCGCGATCCCGGTGACGCTCTACCTGATCTATGTGATCGCGCCCTACGCGCAGGCCTTCTACATCGCGTTCACCGACTGGCGCGGGGTGAACGCGGCCCCGCGCCTGGTGGGGCTGGAGAACTTCCGGCGGCTACTGGCCGACAACGTGTTCTGGCAGGCGGTGAGCCACAACCTGATCCTGCTCGTCCTGCTGCCGATCCTCACGCTCGGGATCGCGCTCCTCTTCGCCTTCCTGCTCAACGCGGGCGGGCGGGGCGGCACCGGGGGCATCCGGGGGTCGAAGTTCTACCGCGTGGTGTTCTTCTTCCCCCAGGTGCTGGCCGTCGCCGTGGTCGCCGTGCTGTTCCAGCAGGTCTTCAGGCCCGACCGCAGCGGCATGCTCAACGCGCCGCTCATCGCCCTGGGCTTCGAGCCGATCGGCTTCCTGTCCAGCACCGACGTCGCCTTCTGGTCGATCCTCGCCGTGCTGGTCTGGCAGGCGGTCGGCTTCTACGTCGTGCTCTTCTCCGCGGGCATCGCCTCCATCCCGCGCGACCTCTTCGAGGCGGCGGCGATCGACGGCGCCGGGGGGCCTTCGCTGTTCCTGAGGGTCACGCTGCCGCTGCTGTGGGACACCATCCAGGTCGGCTGGGTCTATCTGGGCATCGCCGCGCTGGACGTCTTCGCCATCGTGTGGGTGATGACGGCCGAGCACGGCGGCCCCGACCACTCCACGACCGTGATGGCGGCGGAGATCTACCGCACCGCCTTCCAGTACTTCAAGTTCGGCTACGCCTCCGCGATGGGCGTGGTCCTGTTCTTCTTCACCATCGGGTTCGCGGCGCTGGCCCTGCGCCTGTCGCGGCGTGAGCGGATCGAGTTCCAGTGACCGACGTCGCGGCTTTTCCGAGCAGGGCACTCGTCCGCGAGGAGCGCAGGCGGCGTCTGGGACCCCTGTCGGCCCTGACACACGTCGCGCTGTTCGTCTGGACGGTCCTGGTCGTCGTGCCGATCGTGTGGACGTTCCTCGCGTCGGTGAAGAGCGAGGACGAGATCTTCGGCGACGCCTGGTCGCTGCCCGCCCGCCTCCGCCTCGACAACTGGGCCCGCGCCTGGGAGCAGGCGCACATCGGCCAGTACATGATCAACAGCATCGTCGTGGTGGCCTTCGGCACCCTCGGCACGATGCTGTTCGGCTCGATGGCCGCGTACGTGCTCGCCCGCTACCGCTTCCGGGGCAACCGGGCGATCTATCTGCTCTTCGTCTCCGGCCTCGCCTTCCCGGTCTACCTGGCGCTGACCCCGCTGTTCTTCGTCGTGCGGAACATGGGGACGGTCCCGGTGATCGGCCCGTTCATCGGCCTGAACACGCACGGCGGGCTGGTGCTGGTCTACATCGCCTACTCGCTGCCCTTCACCGTCTTCTTCCTCGCGGCCTTCTTCAGGACGCTGCCCGGGGCGGTGGCAGAGGCGGCCTTCGTGGACGGGGCCTCGCACGCCCGGGTGTTCTTCCAGATCATGCTGCCGATGGCCAAGCCGGGCATCGTCAGCGTGACCATCTTCAACGTGCTCGGCCAGTGGAACCAGTACCAGCTGCCCCTCGTCCTGCTCAACTCCGACCGGGACAGGTGGGTGCTCACCCAGGGCATCGCCGACATCTCCACGGCCGCGGGCTACGACGCCGACTGGTCGGCCCTGTTCGCCGCCCTCAGCATGGCCATCCTGCCGATGCTGATCGTCTACACGATCTTCCAGAGCCAGATCCAGAAGGGCCTCACTGCGGGAGCCCTCAAATAAGGGCTCCCGGCCGCCTCCCGCGGGCCCCCTACTCCGGCCGGCCCAGCGAGGCGGTCACCGGCGCCGAACTCGACGAGGCGGCCGGGTGGACCGCTGAGATCATCGACTTCTGTGAACGTCTCGTATCGAAGCCTGATCTCTTTCCGCGGGGATCGGTCCACCGAAAGTGATCACCGACATCGTCGTTCTGCCGTGAAACAGCATGTTTGGGCCTGGACACGGGGCTCGGTCCTCCCAGGGGAGTGTGACGGCGCGTACCGGGTCTATCGGTTGGGAAGGTTTTTCAGGGCCTCGCGGCGGCTCAGGCCGCTGATGCGGGTGTGGTCGACGTAGCGGACGACCTCGTCGGGGTTGGTCTTGGCGTACTCGCGCAGGGCCCAGCCGATCGCCTTGCGGGCGAAGAAGTCGTTGTCGGACAGGCTCGGCTCGATGCAGGCGTACAGCAGGCCGGTGTCGGTGGCCGATTTGAAGCGGTTCTGGCTGAGGATGGCCGTACGGCGCTTCCACAGGTCGGTGCCCCGGGCCCAGCGCAGCATGAGGGGGCGCATGGTGTCGGGGAAGGCCGCGAGCAGGCCGCCGACGCGGTGGATGGCGAGCTCGTCGACGTAGTCCCACCAGGCTCCGGTGACGATCATCTCCTCGTACATCGGCAGCGCGTCGAGCGTCTGGAAGGAGCGGTAGAGGCGGAACCCGGTGAGCTCGATCGCCGCGTAGCGCTCCTCGCGGTATTCGGCTCCGCGCCACAGGGCCAGCGCGGCCTCCCGCCACGCGCACGCCACGTCGACGGGATAGTCGGCGAAGACCCGCTTCAGCGCGGCGCGGCGGGGTGCGGCCTGCACGCCGAGAAACGGCATCGACGACCTCATGTAGGTCTGCATCACCGGAGCCTTGGCGGGGTCGGCCACGTCGGTGAGCGCCATTCGTACGGCCTTCTGCAGGATCTCCACGCTGCCCACCACTTCCCGTTCGCTTCGCGGACGCTTGATTCTCACAGGCCGCGCCGCCCGCCGCGGCGGTTCCGTGGGCGTTATTCCTTCTGGCCGCTCCGCTCGCCGGTCGCCAGGCCGTCGAACAGGATGGTGATGTAGTGCTCGGCGAGGCCGGCGGTGTTGAGACGGCCCTCCGGGCGGAACCAGCGCACCGTCACCCAGATGGTGTCGCGGATCATGCGATAGGTGAGCTTGGGGTCGACGTCGGCGCGGAGCAGGCCGGCGGCCTGGCCGAGCTTGATCTGCCCGACCCACATGCGCTCGACCTCCTCCTCGGCCCTGACCAGGTAGTCGAAGCGGTCGCCGGGGAGCGACCTCAGGTAGCTCCAGTCGTTCTGCATGACGGTGATCGCCGCGCGGTGCGGCTCCAGCGTGCCGAACCCGATGCGCACCATCTCTGAGAGGATCGTGCGGGGGTCGCCGTTTTGGTCCAGGGCGGCGCGGTAGCGGCCGACGAGGTCGTCGAGGAAGGTGGTGAGCACCTCGTCGACGATCGTCTCCTTGGAGTCGAAGTGGTGATAGAGGCTTCCCGACAGGATGCCCGCCTCTTCCGCGATCTCCCGGACGGTCGTCGCCTGGAAGCCCTTGCGGGCGAAGAGCTCGGCGGCGAGTTTGACGAGATGGTCACGGCGCTCCGAGGCAGGGCCCGATGTGGCCGCGCGCTTGGTCCCGCTCTGGCGTCCGACCGGGGTGGTGGTCGCGCCGCCGGAGTTCTTTCGCGTGTTCACGTCCCTCATTATGACTCTTGCGCAATCGCTTGTTCACCGGAACGCGCGGGCTCACCCCGGCTCTGAACGCTCACCGCCTTCGCCGTCCAGCGGGGCCGGCCATAGGCGGGAACCACCGGCTCTCCGCCCGCCTATCAGCCGACCTTCGGCTCGTCCATCGTCGTGATCGGCAAAATCCCGAGCGGAAGCCCTATGGTCAGCCCACTAGCAATTAGGAAACTTTCCTATTAGATTTGCGCAGAGCCGCCGTGGGAGCGCTTCCCGCGGGGGTCCGGTGACAACGCGGTGCCTGCGCGTTCTCGGCAGGAACGCCGCCCGTTGTCAGGCGAGGAGGGGTGAATGAAGCGCGGCCCAGAGCTGCTTCGTCTGGCGGAGACGGTCGTCTTTCCCGGGTTCGAGGGCAAATCGCCGCCGGACTGGATCCGACGCCGGATCGGCGAAGGACTGGCCGGGGTGGTGCTCTTCTCCAGGAACATCGCCGCCCCCTCCCAGGTCGCCGACCTCACCGCCGTACTCCGAGGGGAGAACCCCCAGGTCCTCGTCGGCATCGACGAGGAGTCCGGCGAGGTCACCCGCCTGGAGGCCGCGGGCGGGAGCACCCGGCCGGGCAACTTCGCCCTCGGCGTGGTCGACGACACCGATCTCACCGAGGAACTCGCCGCCGACCTCGGCCGCGACCTCGCCCTCGCCGGCGTCAACCTCAACTTCGCCCCCTCGGCGGACGTGAACTCCAACCCCGACAACCCGGTCATCGGCCTGCGCTCCTTCGGCGCGGACCCCGACCTCGTCGCCAGACACACCGTGGCCTGGATCCGGGGCATGCAGTCGGCGGGAGTGGCGGCCTGCGCCAAGCACTTCCCCGGCCACGGCGACACCTCCGTCGACTCCCACCACGGCGTACCGCTCGTCGCCGCCGCCCCCGGTGAGCTGCGCGACCTGGCGTTGGTGCCCTTCCGCGCGGCCATCGAGCGGGGGGTGCGCACGGTCATGACCGGGCACCTGCTCGTCTCCGCCCTGGACCCCGCGATGCCCGCCACCCTCAGCCGACCGGTCCTGCACGACCTGCTCAGGGTCGAGCTGGGCTTCGAGGGCGTCATCGTCACCGACGGCATCGAGATGGCCGCCGTCTCCGGCCCCTACGGCATCGGCGGCGCCTCGGCCCTCGCCGTCGCCGCGGGCGCCGACGCGATCTGCGTGGGCGGTGAGCACGCGGACGAGGAGACCGCGCTCGGGATCCGCGACGCGATCGTGGACGCCGTGATCGAGGGCAGGCTCCCCGAGGAGCGGCTCGCCGACGCCTCCCGGCGCGTCTGCGACCTCGCCCTCTGGACCACGGCCCACCGAAGCACGCCGGCGGGCTCCGGTGCCCCATCGATCGGCCTGACCGCCGCCCGGCGAGCCCTGCGGATCACCCGCCGCTCCGCAACCGGAGTCCTCCCCCTGCCGGCACCGCCGCACGTCGTCGAGCTCGCCCCCGAGATGAACCTCGCCATCGAGAAGGACACCCCGTGGGGCGTCGGGGAGCCGCTCGGCAAGCTCCTGCCCGGCACCACGGTCACCCGGCTCACCGCCTCCGGCGCCACCGGAGGCGCCATCGAGGCCGCGCTCGCCGCGGCGGCCGAGCGCCCTCTCGTCGTCGTCGTCCGCGACGCCCACCGCCACCCCTGGCAGGCCGACGCGCTCCTGCACCTGCTGGCGGCCCGCGCCGACGCGGTCGTGGTCGAGATGGGACTGCCGGGCCGCTCCGACCTCGGCGCCGTCCACATCGCCACCCACGGCGCCTCCCGCGTCTGCGGCCAGGCCGCCGCCGAACTCCTCGCCGGAGACCCGGGCACCGCCTGACTGGGAGCGCTCCCACGAACGACGGTGCCCCTGGAGCGCAGCGGCCTCCGGAGCGGGGCGGTGAGAATTCTGTCGGTGCGGGCTGCTTGAATCACGGAATGGATGTGGCACGGCTCCTGGCGGAGCAGCGGGAGATCCACGGGGTCGATCTGGCGGGGCTCTCACTCGGCGATCATCTGACCGGTGAAGGACCCTACGTGTTCAGGGAGTGTGATCTCACCGGCGCGGACCTCGCCGGGGCGTCGCTGGTGGGGGCCTCGTTCGAGAAATGCGTGCTGGAGCGGGCCGACTTCCGCCGTGCGGACCTGGACGGGACGCGTTTCTCCGGCGGCGGGGGAGCGGGGCTCAGGTTCACGAACGCCGAGCTGGTCGACGCGACCTTCAGCGACGTCGACCTGTCGGGTGCGCGCTTCGAGCTGGCCCTGCTCACCGACGTCACCTTCACCGGCTGCCGCATGATCGGCGCGGTGCTCTCCTCCTGCCGGGGCACCGGTTACCGGTTCGACGGCTCCAACCTGGCACTGGCCGACCTCACCGGCTGCTCGATGCGAGGCCTCCACCTGCGGGGCGTCCGCTTCGACGACGCCAACCTGTCGGGCTGCGACTTCACCAAGAGCGTGTTCGAAGACTGCTGCATGATCGGGGCCCGCACCGTCGAGACGGTCTTCACCAAGACGGACCTGCGCGGTGCCGACCTCGGCGAGGTCGACGACACCCGGCTCCGATCGCTGCGCGGAGCGATCGTCAGCCCGTCCCAGGCCGCCCTGATCCTCGCCTCCCGAGGACTGACCGTGGGCTGACGGAACTCACGACGACATCGACCCTGTGGTGGCGCGTGAGATACGCGTCAGCTGCGGCGATCGACTCTGGGTGGTCTCGCCGCGAGAGCTTCAGCGGCGGAGAGCACGCTGGGCGGGCGGAAAGTGAGCGACTACGGTCCGCACGCGGTACGGCGGGGTGGAGAGCGCGGAGGTGGGTGGGTGCTCCGGCCGGCTTAAAAAAGCCCGCAACCACCGCGCCCGAACAGGCCGGAGGCCTGAACCACCAGGGCGCAACTGAGACGGCCGGCCGGAGCACCCACCCACCGGAGCGCACACATCGGATCAGCCGGGAAGCAACCGCAGCGCACACCTGACCTGCCCGTAAGCCGATGAGCCGGCCCCCGAGAACACGGCCCTGACAGACCGGTCCGCGGTCGAGAACACGGCCATAGGTAAGGTGCCTTATGTCTAATTGATGCTGACATAAAGGGATGCCTCATGGGTGCTTCTGCGGCGTACGTGACCTTCGCGGATCCGGACGGGGAGGATGACGAGAAGGAAATCGCCGTCGCGGCCTGGGCCGACCAGGGGATCGCCGGTCACATCGTGCGCTGGGACGACCCCGAGATCGACTGGGCCGCGTTCGACGCCGTCGTGGTCCGCACCACCTGGGACTATGTGACGAGGCGGGCCGAGTTTCTCGACTGGGCGCGCCACGTGGAGTCCGTCACCCGGTTGCTCAACCCGGCCGCCGTGCTGGAACGCAACACCGACAAGGCCTATCTGAAAGACCTGAAGGCGCCGATCATTCCCACCTCCTGGGTCGCGCCGGGCGAGGCCGCGGACCTCCCGGTCCTCGACGAGTACGTGGTCAAGCCGTCGATCTCGGCCGGAGCCCGCGACACGATCAGGACCACGGACCGCGCAATGGCCGAGGAGCATGCGGCCAAGCTGGCCGCCAACGGCCGGACCGCGATGATCCAGCCGTACCTGGACATGGTCGAGGGCGAGGGGGAGACCTCGATGCTCTACTTCGGCGGCAGGTTCAGCCACGCCGTCCGGCGCAACCCGATGCTGATCGAGAGCGCCACCAGGCCGGGACAGGGTAACAACCACGGGGAGCTCCGTACCCCGGACCCGGACCAGTTCGCGCTCGCCGAGCAGGTGCTCGGCGAGTTTCCCGAACTGCTCTACGCCAGGGTGGACCTGGTCCGGCTGGCCGACGGCAGCCCGGTGCTCATCGAGATCGAGCTCACCGAGCCCTACCTGTTCCTGGGCTACACGCCCGACGCCGCCGCGAACCTGGCGACCGCCCTGGCCAAGGCGATCTGACGGCCCGCGAGGACAAGCCTCCGAAGAACAGGCTCACGGAGAACAGGCCCGCGGAAACGCCGAAAGCGGCGCGCGCCCCGCGAAGGGACACGCGCCGCGTCGGTTCACTGCGGCAGCACCATCGCGAGCGGGGAGACCCCCGCCGCACGCAGCGCGTCGGGGACCTTCCGCGCCCAGGGGTGCTCATGGGTGTCGAGGCCCTCGGGGTTGGCCACGACGAACCGGATCGCACCGCCGGTGGCGGCCTGCTCGGTCCAGGTGGCGCCGAAGCCGTTCAGCGCCGCGGCGACCTTGTCCCGGTCGGACGTGGGAACCGTGATCCGGATCGGGGACCCGTGCTCAGGGATGATCGCGGCGACCCGGGAGGCGTCCGGGGCCGGGGCGAGCGTCCGTGCCGAGGTGGACGGCAGGTCGGCGGTGATCGCGTTGGCGACGAGCTTCGCCGTTCCGTCGCTGAAGGCACGGAAGTTCGGCTCGGCGGCGAACAGCACCGCGTGGCCGCCCCCCACCGGCTCGTTGACCACCGAGGCCGTTCCCGCGAGTTCCTCGGCGCCCAGCGCGAAACCGGAAAGGAACCAGTCGGGCGAGTCCGCGGCCGGGTAGGAGGTCACCACGTGCGCGGGGTTCGAGGCCCGCATGACCAGGTCGTACGCGTAGAACTGCATGACGCTCGGCCCGATGTTCCTGCCCAGCGGTCCCTGGGCCACGTTCGTCCGGAGCAGTGAGCCGGGGACGTCCGAGGTCGGCTCGCTCAGCGTCACGCTGGAGAGGCCGGCCAGGACCGCCAGCTGGGTGCCGCCCGCCCAGCCGACGTAGCGTCCCCCGCCGCCGACCCAGTCGCGCAGCGCCGCGCGTCCGGTCTCGCCGAGGGCGTTGTTCGCCGAGGTGGCCGAGCCGTCCGGTACGAGCAGTACGTCCAGCCCGCTCAGTCCGCCCGAGGCGACGTCGGCCGGGGTGAGCACCCGGTAGGACAGCTTCCAGTCGCGGTCCAGGCGGTGGCGGAGCCAGCCGGAGGACTCGGCCGCGTTCTGCGCGGTGCCACCGGACAGCTGCAGGACCCCGATCTTACGGGAGGTGGTGATCTTGAACGATGGGGCGTCCACCGCACGCACCGGCGTCGCGACGGGCAGCAGCACCTGGCCCGAGGAGCCGCCGGGGACGTTGCCGAGCAGCGGCAGGCTCCACGCGGTCACGTCGTAGAAGTAGGGGAACGGGGTGTAGGTGTCCTCGTTCAGCATGGCCTGGACCCAGTGCTTCTGCGCCTGGGCGAGCGGGATCCAGTAGGTGCCCTTGGGCAGGGTGGTCTTCGCCTGGGGCCTGCCATAGGCCCTGAAGTCCTTGACCGTCAGCGGCAGGGCCAGTTTGAACACCTGGACGTCCATCCGCTGGAGCCGCCGTACGACGAGGTCGGTCTCCGCCTTCTTGGCCGGGTCGTCGGCGCGCAGGAAGTAGTGGCGCACCTTCCTGTCGGGCACCTGGGTGATGACCTCGTTGCCCGGGTTGTAGATCTGGTTCGGCTCCAGGCGGCCTTCGAGCCCCTGCTTGAACGCGTCGGCGTACATGCCGTGCCAGGTGGTGAGGATCTCGGTCTTCTTGGCCGCCGCCGCCGAGAGCGAGACCCACTGGGTGAGCCACTGCTCGAAGGTCCGGGTGGCGATGGCAGAGGCGCTGCCCTTCTCGAAGGTCATGCCCGCGGCGTTGAACCCGGCTGCCGGGACCGTGTCGCCGTAGCCCATGTAGAACAGGTCGTAGACGCTGCGGTTGAAGAACGGGATGCCGCGCCTGGTGAACTCGCCGATCATCGCGGCGCCGTAGGTGTTGTTGATCCAGTCGATCGTCGGCTCGGCGATGTCGTGGTAGATCGGGTCGGCGTTCGGCGGGAAGAAGTACTCGGTGCCGCCCATCTCGTGGGCGTCGATGAAGAGCTGCGGCGGATACTTCCGCATCAGCTCGATCTTGCCGTCGGTCTCCGGCTGGGTCCGCGCGAACCAGTCGCGGTTCATGTCGAAGGCGTAGGCGTTACGCCTGGTGTCGGCCTCGCGGCCGTCGGGGTTCTGCGTCGGCAGGATCACCACGAGGGCGTTGTCCAGGATCCGCTTGGCCGCGCAGTCGTCCCGTCCGGCCAGGTCGTAGAGGGTCTTCAACGCCGCGTCCGTGCCGCTCTCCTCGCCGCCGTGCACGTTTCCCGCGACCCACAGGATCGCGGGCGTGTTCTTGGCGAGGGCCTTCGCCGCGGGAGCGGGGGTGAGGGGATCGCGCAGCAGCCTGATGGAGTTCTCGATCGCGCGCAGGTTCCGGATGTGCCGGGGAGTGCCGACGATCGCGTACTTCAGGGGGCGTCCCTCGGCGCTCGTGGCGAGGGTGCCGGAGACGACTCTGTCGCTGGCCGCGTCGATCGCGGCCAGCAGCGTGTCGGACTCGGCAGAGGTGACCTCCCGCTCGCCGAGGTCGAAGCCGAGAACGGTCTTTGGCGTCGGCACCCTGCCGTGGTGGACGGCGGGGGTCTGAGTGGCGTCACAGGTGGTCGCGGAGGGTGCGGCCGGAGTGGGGGCCGCCTGGGCGGCTCCGGCTGGGAGGGCGATGGCGACGGCCAGAACGGCCGGTGCCATCACCTTGAAACGCTTCAGCATGAAGTAAAGCTGTCATCTACCAGAAATGACAGCAAGAGGTAAAGTTTTACGCTTACGTTACAAATAGCGCATTTGTGGATAAAAGTGGCGAAAGGTCCGCATGGGCCAAATGTGGGGGAGGAGTCCGGGAGCTACGCGCAGCCTGAGATGCCGCCGTCGACGGGGATCACGGTCCCGGTGAGGTAGGCGCCGGCGCGCGAGGACAGGAAGATCGCGGTGCCCGCCATGTCCTCCGGGCTGCCGATCCTGCCCAGCGGGACGTGCGAGACGACGGCCTCGCGCATCGCCGGGTCGTCGAGCGCGAAGGCCATCATCTTCGACTCGAACGGTCCGGGAGCGATCGCGTTGACCGTGATCGACTCTCCTGCGAGCCGCTGGGACAGGTGCCGGGTGAGCATGTGCACGGCCGCCTTCGCCGCCGAGTAGGCGTAGCTCTCCATCGCCGGCACCCGGAGGCCGTCCACCGAACCGATGTTGATGACCCTCGCCGGGTTCTCCGGGCTCGCGGCGGCGCGCAGCAGCGGCAGGAACCGCTGGGTGAGGTGGAACACGCCCTTGACGTTGATCCCCCAGAGCTTGTCGAAGGCGTGCTCGGGATACTCCTCCAAGGGCGCCCCCCAGGTCGCCCCGGCGTTGTTGACCAGCACGTCGAGCCGGGTCTCCCGCTGTGCGACCGCCTCGAACAGTGTGGACACCCCCTCTCGCGTGGACAGGTCGGCGGGTATCGCGGTGCACCCCAGCTCGGCGGCCGTCTTGCCGACCTCGGCCGCCTTGCGCGAGGAGATGTAGACCGTGGCCCCCGCGTCGACGAACCCGGACGCGATCATCCGGCCGATTCCCCGGGATCCGCCGGTGACGACGACCGTCTTGCCTTCCACCGAGAACAGAGTCATGTTCCGCAGCATGCCGCACCCCGGTGATCTCGTCCATACCAGCCGGTCGGTGCAGTGCACCGACCATCCTTTTATCCAGCAAAAATCCCTTTTATGGATATTTGTCGCGGCGGACCTGAAAAATAATGTCTCCAAATAAAACGAGAGTGAAACAATCTTCCACCTGTCATTGACAGGAGCTGTTTGTATGGTGTGCCTTCGTTGTCAGGAAGTCACCGACCGGAGGTGGGGACGGCATGCTCGGAAGGGGTGCGCGCCTCGCGGCGCTGAGCCTGGGACTGTCAATGGCGCTCTCGGCGGCGGCACTTCCCCTGGCGCACGCCTCACCCCCGGGGCTCGCCCCGCCACCTCCGAAACCCCCTCCGTCGTCCCCCGAGGCCCTCGCGCTCTCCGCCACGAAGACGTCACGGTCGCAGTCACGACCGCAGCGGCAGAAGAAGATCATCCGGCTGGGCGCGACGCAGAGCATGGACTCGATGAACCCGTTCCTCGCGGTCCGGCTGATCTCGACGTCGATCCACCGCTGGACGTACGGCTACCTCACGGTTCCCGACTCCAAGACCCTGAAGCCGGGCCCCGACCTCGCCGAGTCGTGGAAGACGTCGCCGGACAAGCTCACCTGGACCTTCACGATCAGGACCGGCGCCACCTGGTCGGACGGCAGGCCGGTCACCGCGGGGGACGCCGCGTGGACCTTCAACAAGATCATGACGGACGACGCGGCCAAGACGGCGAACGGCCCGGCCGTCGAGAACTTCGACACCGTGACGGCGCCCGACGACCGTACCCTCGTCATCACCACGAAGAAGCCCCAGGCCTCGATGCTGGAGCTGCCGATCCCGATCGTGCCCAGGCACGTGTGGGAGGGCGTTCCCGACATCGGCACCTTCGAGAACGAGACCTACCCCGCCGTCGGCAGCGGGCCCTACATCGTCGTCGAGCACAGCAAGAACAACTACGTGAAGCTGCGGGCCAACCCGTCGTACTGGCGCGGCGCCCCCGGCATCGACGAGCTGCACGTCGTCTTCTACGAGAACCCCGAGGCGGCCGGCGCCGGTCTGAGGAAGGGAGACATCGACTGGATCGGGCGGCTGGCACCTCCGCAGTTCGAGGCACTCACCGGTGACCCGAACCTCGTGAGGTGGAACACCCAGGGCCGCCGCGCCGGCTATCTGCAGCTCAACCCGGGCGCGGAGACGGCGGGTGGCGAGCCGATCGGCGACGGGCACCCCGCGCTGAAGGACGCGAGGGTCCGCAGGGCCATCCACCACGCGATCGACAAGAAGACCCTCGTCGAGCGGGTGCAGAACGGGCTCGCCGTCCCCGCGGACGGCTCGATCATCCCGCCGATGTACCGGGAGTTCTTCTGGAGGGCCGAGGGCGACAAGGCCGTCACCTTCGACCCGGCCGAGGCCGGCCGCATTCTCGACGAGGCCGGATACGCCAAGGGCGCCGACGGGATCAGGGCCATGCCCGGCGGAGGCCGCAGGCTGGAGATGCGCTTCAGCATCCACACCGAGGACCCCGTCGAGGACAAGCTCGCCCAGTTTCTCACCGGCTGGCTCAGGGACATCGGGATCCAGCTCACCACCCGCAAGCTCGACTCCAACAAGTTCACCGAGGAGACGGGCGGCACGGCGCTCTACGACATCGCGATCAGCGGCTGGTCGGTCAACCCGGACCCGGAGGAGATCCTCGCCACCCACCTGTGCAGCCGCAGGCCCACCGCGAGCGGCCAGGGCGGCGGCACCGAGTCGTTCTTCTGTGACAAGGAGTTCGAGCGGCTCTACCAGGCGCAGCTGGCCGAACTCGACCGGCCCGCCCGGGTCGCGCTGATCAAGCGGATGCAGGAGCGGCTCTACACCGAGGCGCCCGTCATCGCGCTCTACTATCCCAACAACCTGGAGGTCTACCGCAAGGACCGGATCGCCTCCATCACCCCGATCCCGGAGGACAAGGGCATCCTGTACGGCGGGAGCGGCTACTGGCCGGTCTACTCCCTGCGGGCGGTGGAACGCGCGGCCCCGGCGGGTGACGACTCCGCGAAAGGTGTCGTCCTGACCGTCGCGGCGGTCGCCGCCGTGCTGGGCGGAGCCGCTGTCCTCCTCTTGGCCAGGCGGCGCCGCGCAGGCGCCGACGACCGCGAGTAGCGGCCGATGAGCACATCAACGGCCGAGCCGGCGAAGGCGCCACCGCACGAAGACCACGGTGGCGCCCGCCGGAGCCTGGCGCGCTACGCGCTGGTCAAGCTCGGCGGGGCGCTGCTCGGCATCGGGCTGGTGATCGTCGCGACGTTCTTCCTGTTCCGTCTGATTCCGGGCGACCCGACCGTCGCCTATACCCGCGACGTGCCGGTCACCCCCGATCAGCTCGCCCTGCTCAGACGGCAGATGGGCCTGGACCGGCCGCTGGGCGAGCAGTTCCTGGACTTCGTGCTGCGGACCCTGCGGCTGGACCTCGGCACCTCCTACGAGTACCGCAGGCCGGTCGCCGAGCTCATCGGTGAGCGGGTGGGGCCCACGCTGCTGCTGGTGGGCGTCGGGCTCACCGTCGCGGTCGGCCTGGGCATGTGGCAGGGCACGAGGGCCGCCTGGCGTCACGGCGGCCGGTTCGACCGCCTCTCCACGGGAACCGCGCTCACCCTGTGGTCGGTGCCGACCTTCTGGCTGGGACTGCTGCTGCTCATGGTTCTCGCCGCGGGGGCAGGCCCGATACCCGGTCTGTTTCCCACCCGGGGCATGCGGGACGTCGACGCGCCTGAGGGGCCGCTCTATCTCCTGCACGTCGCCCATCACCTGGTGCTGCCGTGCCTCACCCTGGTCGCCGTCGTCTACGCGCAGTACCTGCTGGTCATGCGCTCCTCGCTGCTGGACGAGATCGGCCAGGACTACGTGACGACCGCCCGCGCGAAGGGCCTGCGCGACGACGACGTCCGGCGGCGCCACGCGGTGCCGAACGCGCTGCTGCCGACGGTGACCCTGGTGTTCATGCAGATCGGCTTCGTGGTCGGCGGCGCGGTCTCGGTGGAGTTCGTCTACTCCTGGCCCGGTCTCGGCCTGCTGTTCGTCGAGGCGATCAGGGGACCCGACTACGCGGTCATGCAGGGGACCTTCATGCTCGTCTGCGTCGCGGTGATCGTCATGAACACGCTGGCCGACGTGGTCTACCACGTCCTGGATCCGAGGGTGAGGTCGGCGTGAGCACGAAGGAGGACGACACGAGGGACGAGCGGGCAGGCGAGGGAGCCTCACCGGTAACCGCCGGCGGTGCCGCCAAGACGTCGCGAGCCGCCGACGGTGCCGTCGCGACTCCGCGCGCGATCGCCAGGACACGTCGCCGCGCCGCGTTCGCGCGATTCCGCCGCGCGTACGGCCGCGACAGGGCGGGGCTGTACGGCGCGGCGATCCTGCTGGTCGCCGTCCTCGCGGCCCTCGTCGCACCGCTGATCACCGACCCGTCCGGCCTGGACGTGACCAGGGCGACGGGCGCCAAGATGGCTCCGCCGAGCGTCGGCTTCCCGCTCGGCACCGACGAGTCCGGCCGCTCGGTGCTGCTCATGCTCCTGTGGGGCGCGCGGGTCTCGCTGCTCATCGGGTTCATGTCGGCCCTGCTCAGCATGGTGATCGGTACGGTCTTCGGCATCGCCTCCGGGCACTTCCGGGGCTGGGTCTCCGCCGTGCTGATGCGGGTCACCGACTGGTTCCTGGTGCTGCCCGCCCTCGTCCTCGCCCTGGTGCTCGCGGCCGTACTCGGCGGCGGCACCTCCACGATCATCCTGGCGATCGGGGTGACCTCGTGGGCCTCCACGGCGAGGCTGATCCGGGCACAGACGCTCGCGGTCGAGGCGAGGCCCTACATCGAGAGGTCCAGGGCGCTGGGCGCCGGGCACTGGCACGTGATGACCCGGCATGTGCTGCCGAACGTCGCCCCGCTGGTCCTGGCGAACACCACCCTCACGGTCGCCGGCGCCATCGTCACCGAGTCCACCCTCGCCTTCCTCGGCGCCGACTCCGGCCAGGTGTCGTGGGGCGGCATGCTGCGCGCCTCCTACGACTGGGGCGCGGCCACCTCGGGCGCCTGGTGGTACGTGCTGCCGCCGGGCCTGTGCATCATCCTCGTCGTCCTGGCGTTCACCCTCTGCGGGCGCGCCCTGGAGACCGTACTCAACCCACGTCTTCGGGGAGCCTCGTGACCGTACTCGACCGATGGTTTCCGGGGGTCTCGTGAGCCTGCTCGAACTGCGCGACGTCGCGGTGACCTACCGGAGCGCGACCGGAGACGTCCCCGCCGTCCGGGGGGTCTCGCTCGGACTGGCGGAGGGCGAGGCCCTCGGCGTGGCGGGGGAGTCGGGGTCGGGCAAGTCGACGCTGGCCATGTCGCTGCTGCGGTTGCTGCCCAGGGACGCGCTGGTGTCCGGTGAGATCCTGCTGGACGGCGAGGACGTCCTCACGATGAGCTGGGGGCGGCTGCGCGCGGTCCGCTGGGCGTCGGCCTCCCTGGTCTTCCAGGGGGCACAGCACGCCCTGAACCCGGTGCGCAGGATCGGCGACCAGATCGCCGAACCGCTGCGGGTGCACGGCATGGCGACCGGCGCGGCGGCGCGGCGCAGGACGGCGGAACTGCTTGAGCAGGTCGGCCTGCCCGCCTGGCGGGCGCGGGGCTACCCGCACGAGCTGTCCGGCGGGCAGCGCCAGCGCGTGATGATCGCCATGGCGCTCGCCTGCTCCCCGCGCCTGATCATCGCCGACGAGCCGACCACCGCGCTGGACGTGATGATCCAGGCGCAGGTGCTCGCGCTCATCCGCTCCCTCATCGCCGAACACGGGATCGGCCTCATCATGATCTCTCACGATCTCTCGGTCCTCGCCGCGACGTGTGACCGGCTGGCGGTGATGTACGCGGGCCGCGTGGTCGAGTCCGGCCCTTCGCGCGAGGTCTTCCTGGACGCGAGGCACCCCTACGGCAGGGCGCTGGCCGAGGCGTTCCCCACCGTCGGCGACCCGGCCTCCAGGATGGCGCCCAGAGGACTGGGCGGTGACCCGCCCGACCCGGCCCGTCTGCCCGCGGGGTGCTCCTTCCATCCCCGCTGCCCGGTGTCGCTCGCCTCGTGCGCGTCGGAGCCGGTCGAGCTCAGGGTCGTGGGCCGTACCGGGCCGGACGGCGCCGAGGTGCCGCACACCGCCGCGTGCGTCCACGTCCCCGAGGAGGTCCGGTGACCCTGCTCGAAGCGCGGGACCTGCGCGTGGAGTTCGCCTCGCGGGGGCGCCGCGCCCGCGCGGTGGACGGGGTGAACCTCGCCGTGGGCCGGGGGGAGATCGTCGCGCTGGTCGGTGAGTCCGGCTGTGGCAAGACGACGCTCGCCCGCACCCTGCTCGGCTTGGAGCGGCCCGCCTCGGGGTCCGTCCGGTACGGCGGGGTGGCGCTGGCCTACTCCTCGCGCGCGCTGCGGGCCCACCGGCGCGAGGTGCAACTCGTGCTCCAGGACCCCACGGGATCGCTCAACCCCCGGCACACCGTCTACGAGGCGGTGGCCGAGGGGCCGCGCATCCACCGCCTGCCCGCGGAGGCGGACCGGGTCGCCTCGGCGCTGTCGCGCGCCGGGCTGCGACCCCCCGAGCGGTTCTTCGGCCGCTACCCGCACGAACTCTCCGGAGGCCAGCGCCAGCGCGTCGTCATCGCGGGAGCCCTCGCGCTGGAGCCCAGGGTGCTGGTCGCCGACGAGCCGGTGGCCTCGCTGGACGCGTCGGTGCGCGGCGAGATCCTCGCCCTGCTGCTCCGCCTCCGCGACGAGTCCGGCCTGTCGGCGCTGGTCGTCACCCACGACCTCGGGCTCGCCTGGAACATCGCCGACCGCGTCGCGGTGATGTATCTCGGCAGGATCGTCGAGGCCGGACCCGTGGAGCGGATCCTCACCGCGCCGTCGCACCCGTACACCCAGGCGCTGCTGTCGGTCCTGCCGGAGTCTTCGTCACCCGTGGTGCTGGGAGGCGAGCCGCCGGACCCGACCCGCGTCCCGCCGGGCTGCCGTTTCCATCCTCGCTGCCAGGTCCTCGCCTCGGGCGCGGCGGCGAGGGCGGGGGTCGACGGGCTGTGCGTGTCACGGCCGCTGCCCGTCCTGCCCTCCTCGGCCGAAGCCCAGGTAGCCTGCCACCACGCCGAGGCACACCGGGTGGCTAGAGACCGGGGAGGCGGCCGTTCCTGAACAGGTCGACGAAGAGACCGTGATCGACCCTGGCCCGTGCCCCGTAGGTGTGGGCGAAGTCGACGAGGCCGCGGGTGAAGCCGTCGATGTCATCGCCGATCACGGCCACGATCGCGTCCTCGGTGGAGAAGTCGACCAGGTCGTGGCTGGACTCGTCGTCGGCCACCGAGTGCATCCTGGCCACGGCCCGGCCCAGGTCGCGGATGACCGAGGACAGCTCGTCCGGCTCGTTGACGTCGCCCCAGTCCAGGTCGGCGGAGTAGGGGGAGACCTCGGCGACCATCTGGCCGACGCCGTTCAGCGTGGTGTAGCCGAGCCACGGGTCGGCGTACGCCTGCAGGGCCCGCTGCGACTCCGCGGTGCGGTGACCCTGGTGCTTGAAGTAGCCGTGCACCTTCTCGTCGGTGATGTATCGCGCCACGGCCGGCACCTGGGCCTGCTTCATGTAGAGGATGACGTCGTTCTCCAGGGCCTGGGTGTGGCCCTCAAGGAGCATGTTGTACGAGGGCAGCCCGGCCGAGCCGATCCCGATGCCGGTGCGCAGCGCGAAGTCCTTGATCGTGTGCTCGATCTCCGAGACGGCGGGAAGGGTCGTCAGATAGTCGCGGAAGGCGACCTCCACCGCCTCGCGCGTCTCCTGGTCCACCGGATGGCGGCCGTCCATGACGGCGAACCTGCGATCGAAGTTCTCGACGGTGGTCTCCAGCTCCAGCAGCGCCACCCGGGTGTTCAGCCGGGCGTGCTGCAGCACCCGGTGCAGCACGCCGGTGGTGGTCTCCAGGGTGAGCGAGCCGATCGCGTCGTCCCCGCCCTCCGAGATGCCGCGTAGCTCGGAGAGATAGGAGTGGGCGAACCCGGCCACCAGATCACCGATGACGTCGTCGGACAGCGCCTTGGCGTACCCGATGAGCGCGACGCTGGCCGCGAACCGCCGCAGGTCCCAGATGTACGGGCCGACGTAGGCCTCGTCGAAGTCGTTGACGTTGAACACCAGGATGCCCGAGGCGTTCATGTAGGTGCCGAAGTTCTCGGCGTGCAGGTCGCCGTGGATCCAGACGCGCCGCGTCTGCTCGTCAAGGAAGGCGTCGTCGGCGAACTCTCCGGTCATGTCCGCGTAGAACAGGCAGGCGCTGCCCCGGTAGAAGGCGAAGGGCGAGGCGGCCATCTTCCGGAACTTGCGCCGGAAGGCGGTGGGGTCACGCTTTATGGAGTCACCGAATTCGGTGATGAGGACGTCGAGAATGCGCGCCGAGCGCCCATCGATGGTCATGGTGGGCAGATTAGGTCGCGGGACCGAAACTCCGCCAGATCCGGAGCATCACGGATCTGGAACGCGCCAAAGAACCTGCCCCGTTCCCATCCGGCGCGCGGGCCCTGGCGCGGCCGTCGAAGAGGGCGGAGAGGTGTCGACAAGCGCGCCGGTTGATCATAGGTTCGCGGTGTGCCGAAGCCGCGGAAGGCCGGGAAACACGGGCGGGAAACGCGGCCGGGAAACACGGGCGGGAAACGCGAACGGGGAACGCGGACGGGGAACGGACGCGAAGGCACGGCCGAGGGGTTCACGGGAGAGGCGGAGGTCGGCATGGCGGTGCTTGAAGGCAGGACGGCGGTGGTCACCGGGGGTTCCCGTGGCATCGGCCGGGCGATCGTGGAGCGCCTCGCCCGCGACGGGGCGAACGTCGTCTTCGGTTACGCGAACGCCGTGGTGTCCGCGAGCGAGGTGGAGAAGACGGTCAAGGAGGCGGGCGGTAGCGCCCGCGCCGTCCAGGTGGACCTCGCCAGGCGAGGCGCCGCGGAGTGGCTGATGGAGACCGCGGAGGAGGCCCTCGGCGGCCTCGACATCCTGGTGAACAACGCCGCGCTGAGCTTCACCCCGATCTCCATCGCGGAGACCAGTGAGAAGCTGTACGACCGCGCCATGGCGGTCAACGCCAAGGCCGCCTTCCTCACCATCCGGTACGCCGCCAGGCACATGCGCGACGGCGGCCGCATCGTGAACATCTCCACTCTCAACACCGTCCGCCCCGCGGCCGGTATCGCCCCCTACGCGGCGAGCAAGGGGGCGCTCGAACAGCTGACGGCCGTCGCGGCCCGTGAGCTCGGCGGGCGGGGCATCACCGTCAACACGGTCTCGCCGGGCGCGACGGACACCGACCTGCTGCGCGGTAGCAACCCGGAGAAGGTCCTGACCGAGATCGCCGCGCTCACCCCGCTCTCCCGCCTCGGCGACCCCTCGGACATCGCCGACGTCGTGGCCTTTCTGGTGGGGCCCGACGGCCGCTGGGTCACCGGCCAGAACCTCCAGGCCAACGGCGGCCTCAACTGAGCCGCGGGTCCACGACCTCGGGGCGTCCGGGCGCGGGCCATGACCGGTGTCAGGTGAGCGGACTCGTGTGGGTGAACAGGCCGCTGTAGGCGTTCAGCGCCGGCTGGCCGCCCAGGTGGGCGTACAGGACGGTGGAGTCGCGGGGGATCTCCCCGCCGGTGACGAGGTCGATCAGGCCGGCCATCGACTTGCCCTCGTAGACCGGGTCGATGATCATGCCTTCCAGCTCGCCGGTGAGCCGGATCGCGTCCAGGGTCGACCGCACGGGGATCCCGTACAGCTCGCCCGCCCACCCGTCGAGGATCGTGATCTCGTCGTCCCTCAGGGGGCGGCCGACGCCGATGAGCTCGGCCGTGGCCCTCGCGATCCGGGCCACCTGGTCACGGGTCTCGTCGAGCTTCGCGCTGGCGTCGATCCCGATCACCCGGCGCGGCCGGCCGCCGGCCTCCTCCAGGGCGGCGAACCCGGCGATCATGCCGGCCTGGGTCGAGCCGGTGACCGCGCAGACCACGACGGTGTCGAAGAAGACGCCCAGCTCGCGCTCCTGCTCGGCCACCTCGTACGCCCAGTTCGCGAAGCCGAGCCCGCCGAGCCGGTGGTCGGAGGCGCCCGCCGGGATCGGGTACGGTGTGCCGCCGCGCGCCTTCACCTCCTCGATCGCCCGGTTCCACGAGTCCTTGAAGCCGATCCCGAAGCCGGCCGGGTCGAGCCGGACCTCGGCGCCCATGATCCGGCTGAGCATGATGTTGCCGACCCGGTCGTTGACGCAGTCGGGCCAGTCGACCCAGTTCTCCTGCACCAGCACCGCCTTCAACCCCAGCGACGCGGCGACGGCGGCGACCTGGCGGGTGTGGTTGGACTGGTATCCACCGATCGACACCAGCGTGTCGGCGCCCTGCGCGAGCGCGTCCGGGACGATGTACTCAAGCTTACGGGTCTTGTTGCCGCCGTACGCGAGCCCGGAGTTGCAGTCCTCGCGCTTCGCCCAGATCGACGCCCCGCCGAGGTGCTCGGTGAGCCGGGGCAGCGGATGGACAGGACTCGGACCGAAGGTCAGCCGGTGACGGGGGAAGTCGGACAGGGGCATGCTCACTCCACGGTGGCGGGGAAGTCGGACAGGGGCATGTTCACTCCACGGTGGCCGGCAGCGTGCGCCAGGTGTCGAAGGCGACCGCCGCCGCCTGGTCCGCGTCTCCGGCGGCACAGAGCCGGATCAGGTTGTCGTGCCGGGCGAGGGACGCGCGTCCGCCCAGCGACGAGAAGCGCAGCCGCTCGGCACGGCGCAGCACCGGCGTGAACTGGTCGAGGACCGAGGTCAGGGCCCGGTTCGAGGCCACCCGCACGGGGATGCCGTGCAGCTCGTCGTCGGCGCGCAGGGCCGCCTCGACGTCGCCCCGCTCGATCGCCGCGCGGAACCGGTCGTTGGCCTCGCGCATCGCGTCGAGGTCGGCTTCGGTGAGACCGCCCACCGCCTCACGGACGGCGAGCTCGTGCATCGCCGCCACCACGTCGCGGGCCTCCCGGATGTCGCGCAGGTTCAGCGAGCTCACCGTCGTGGAGCGTCCCGGCTGGGCCACGACCAGCCCGGCCTCCGCGAGCCGCAGCAGTGCCTCACGGACCGGGGTACGGCTGACACCGAGCCGGGCCGCCAGCTCGACGTCGCGTAACTGCTCGCCGGGCGCGAGGCTGCCGTCGACGATGGCGTCGCGCAGGCGCTGGTAGACGTCCTCACGCAGGAGATGCCGGTCGATGGCCGGCATGTTGTGCGGGATGGGCATGCAATATATTGCACACACCAAACGGGAAACTTCAAGCCTGGCCGCGGTTGACGGTGCCTTCGCCGAGTCCGAGAGCTGGAACGGCGTGGTGGCCGGCCTCGGGCGCCGCGGCTACCCGGTCGTCGCCAACCCGCTGCGCGGATCGCGGGAGGACGCCGAGCACCTGCGCGGCGTCCTCGACAGCCGGACCGGCCTAATCGTTCGCGCCGTCACCTCGGCGGCTCGCCGGTGCGGGGCGTGGGCCGCTCGCCGCCGGAGGCGGAGGTGAGGGGAGGCGAGTGGCCGCGCCCCGGCGGGTCCCCGTCCCGTGGGACACGTTCCCACGGTGGGAAGCGCGTCCTGGCGGGCGTGGGGGACCCGCCAGGACGCGTTCCATCCCCGGCGCGGCGACGGAGGACCCCGGCGAGGGGTGGGGTCCTCGGTCCGCTAGTCGCGCTCGGAGCCTGTGGCGGCGAAGGCGTGGACCGAAAGGTCCGCCTTCTCCTCCGGGAGGTCGTCGTCGGGTGTGGGCCGCCGGTAGTGCCGTGAGATGAGACGGGCCGCTCCCGCCGGGTCGTCGGCCGGGTGGGACGACTCGACGCCGTCCTCATTCCAGACAAACAACCCGTTTTTACACCAAATAGTTAGATCGGTCAGTACCGAGAGCACGGACATGCCGTTTCCATTGCTCTGGTAGGTGTGGGTGAATCCCTGACGGTGCAACGCGTAACGCAGCAGACGTGTCGCCTCACGGGGATCACGCCAGAGCGCATGGGGCGTATTCGTGCGGACCGACGGCACCGGCTCTCACCCCTCGTAGACCTTTCGATGGATTTGTACCAACGATTGGATGATGCGGGTCTTGGGAGGTTGGGTCAAGGGGCTGTTCCCCACTAGAACCAGATCGTCTAGTTTTGTTGGCACAAAGGGGACTTAATGGCACGGTCAACGCTGTATCAACAGGTGGCCTCCGATCTGCGGAGAACCATCTACTCCGGTGCGCTCGGACCGGGAGATCAGCTGCCGACCGAGGCGGAACTCATGCTCGCGCACCAGGTGAGCCGCAACACCGTACGACTCGCCCTCGGCGAGCTCGTGAACGAGGGCCTGGTCACCCGCACCCCCCGCAGGGGCACCGTCGTGAGGGAACGCCGCCCGCTGCTCATGCATCCACAGCGCGAGCTGCAGCCGCGGCGCGAGGAGACCATGGAGGCCTTCGCCTGGGCCGTCTCCCACGAGGGGCGCGTACCGAGCCAGGAGATCGAGGTCTCGATCGTGCAGCCGGCCGAGGAGATCGCCAGCAGGCTGGAGCTCTCCGACGAGGAACTCGCCGTGGTCCGGCGCAGGCTGCGCTTCGTGGACGGCCAGCCGTACAACACCAACGACTCCTACTTTCCCCTGGCCCTGGTCGCGGACTCCGAGATCACCCGTCCCGGCGACATCAAGCGCGGGGCGAACAAGGTCCTGGAGGAGCTCGGCCACCGTCAGGTGCGGGTGGTGGACGACATCTGGGCGCGGATGCCCAACAGCGCGGAGAGCGAGCGGCTCCAGCTTCAGCTCGGCACGCCGGTCGTCGTCTACATCCGGGTCGGCTACGACAAGGACGACACCCCCGTGCGCGTGGCGGTCTCCGTCCTTCCCGCGGACAAGCACCTGATCCGGTACGAGCTGGAAAGCCGTTGACGTCTCCGTGACCGCCCTGACGGGCCGGCCGCCGTTCCGCCCGCGCCGCGGGCGAGCACAGGGCCGCGCCCGCCGGGTGGTTAGGCACCGCTCTCCGCGCCCGCCCGCGCCTCTCGCCCCGGCGGGCCTCTCCTCGCCGTCCCTCCCCGTCGCGGTCTCGCCGCTCACCCCAGACCCCTAGGCATCCGCCTAGCCCGGCATGGATGCCGTGCGCCATCACGTGGTCACGCTCCGTGTCATTTCACGCACCAAACGCAACGAAGGGTTGAAACATGCACTCGAACACCACCAGTCCCACCACCGCGCACCCGTTCACGCTGCGCAGGGCGACGGACGGTGACCTCGACGGAGTGCTCGCGCTCCTCGCCGAGACCGCCGGATGGCTGAACGGCCGCGGCGTGCGGCAGTGGCCCGCGGACGGCTTCCCCGCCGGGCGCATCACCCCGCTGATCGGCGGGGGAGTCCTGTACCTGCTGGAAAGGCAGGACGGGGAGCAGGGGCCGGACCTGGACAGGGCGGACGGACACGGCCGGGAGGACCGGCGCGTCCGGGAGGGGAGGCCCGTCGCCACCCTCGCCCTGGACGGTCACGCCGACCCCGAGTTCTGGAGCCGGGGCGACGATCCCGGTTCGGCGCTCTATGTCCACAAGCTGGCCGTGGCGCGCGACCACGCCGGTACGGGCCTGGGAGAGGCGCTCCTCGACTGGGCGGGCCTGCGGGCCCTGGCCCTGGGGAAAAGATGGCTCAGGCTTGACTGCTCCAAGGACAACTCGCGGTTGCAGGACTACTATCGGGGACAGCGTTTCGCGCATCTCCGCACGGTCGACCTGCCGCATCGCGCCTCCGGCGCCCTGTTCCAGCGGCAGGGGGGCCTGCGCGCTCGCGCGTCCGGTCTCGCGCTGCCCTTCTCGGATCGGCGCGGGTCGTTCGTCCCCGAGCATGTCTGAATCACGGCGATCCCAGGATAAAACCATCGGATAGCCTCCATTCATGACCGGATCCTTACTTGAGGTGATCACGCTCGACGTGCGTGACGCCGTCGCCGCGGAAGCGGGCGGCGCCGACCGCCTGGAGGTCGTCGCCGACATGACCTCCGACGGGCTCACCCCGGCGGTGGAGACGGTCGCGGCGATCTCCAAGGAGTGCGCGCTTCCGCAGATGGTGATGTTGCGCGCGGAGGCCTCGTTCCTGGCCACGCCCGAGTCGCTGAAGGCCCTGAGCCGCGATGCCAGGGCCCTCGCCGACGCGGGCGCGGCCGGGTTCGTGTTCGGCTTCCTCGACGAGGCGGGAGCGGTCGACCTGGCCGCCACCGAGGCGCTCATCCACGCGGTCGCGCCGCTGCCCTGGACCTTCCACCGGGCGGTGGACCACGCGGCCGACATCCAGGCGGGCTGGCGTGCCGTCCGCCTCCTGCCCAACCTCGCCACCGTGCTCACCTCGGGCGCGCCCGGTGGCGTGGCGGACGGGCTGCCGGTGCTCAAGACCCGGTGCGAGGCCGGCGACGGCCCGCTGATCATGGCGGGCGGCGGATTGCGGCCCTGCCACGTCGGAGCGCTCATGGAGTACGGCGTGCGGGCCTTCCACGTCGGCAGCGCCGTGCGGACCTCCTGGTGGGACCCGGTCGACGCCCGCCGGGTCCGCGAGTGGCGAGCCCTGATCGACTGAGCCCCACAGGTGACCGGGGTCAGGCCGGTGGCCTCGCGAGGCCGTCGCCCAGTGCCAGGTCGGCGCGGCGGAGAGCGGCGGCCATGGTCTTGACCGTGGCGGGCTCGTCCATCACGCCCTCACCGGCGTCGCGCCGCTCCTCCCATGCGCGCACCCGGTGGGCGTACTCCCCGTACCGGGACAGGTGAAAGGCGTAGACCGCCGCGTACCGGCTGACCAGGTGTGACGGGTGCATGTCCCAGCCCTGGTAGAAGCCGTGCTTCAAAGAGTGCCCGACCAGCTCCGCGTGGCGCCGCCACAGGGCCCGCACGTCACTCCCGCCCTCCGAGGCGGGGGAGGCGGCCAGTGAGCCGTCGGACAGCTCCACCCCGGTCCCGGCGAAGACGGTCCGCATGACGTGCCTGGCGTGGTCACAGACAGGGTGGTCCAGCCGCTGCTCGTGCGGGGGGAGGGCACAGCTCGCCGTGTAGTCGAAGACACCGAAGTGCGCCGCGGCCAGCCTGCCCCGCAGGGAGGTCACCAGGCCCGCGTCGAGGAACAGCGTCGTCTGCGGCGCCTCCACCTGGATCTCGAACCTCAGCGTGCCCCTGCCGAGACCCAGCCCGTCCTCCAGCGCGCCGAGGCAGTCGGCGAACTGGTACAGGTAGTCCCTCATCAGCACCTTCGGGAAGGTGACGACGAACCCCTCGGGCAGGTGGCCGGCCCGATCGACCACGCCGGTGAGGAAACCGTCCAGGGTCCTGACGGCGCGGACCGGGTCGCCGTCGGCGAACGACTTCACCCGCAGCCCCCAGCGCCGGGGGAGCGTCCCTGCCGCGTGCATGGCCGCGATCGCCCTGGCGGCGGAGGAGGCGTGGCCGTCCTCCTCCGCGGGGCGCGTTCCGTAGCCGTCCTCGAAGTCGATCCGCAGGTCCTCGACGGGCTCCCCGGCGAGCTTGGCGGCCACCATCCGATGTACGGCTCCGGAGACGTCCTCGTCCGTACCGAAGGGCGCACCGAGAGGCGCATCGAGAAAAACGCCGGAGGTGGCGCCGAGGATCACGGCGAGGTCGCCTTCCGGCAGGTGCCGCCGGAACGACTCCAGCGCCGCGTCCCCCCACTCCCGCGTCGTCCCGGCGTCGAACCGGTCGGCGGGAACGTAGACCGTGTGCACGGGCTGCCACTCGACCGGCCCGTACGGGTACAGCGCGGACTGCTCACGATGGGTCTGCTCGAAACCCGGGATCAGGGCGGACGGGTCGGTGAGCGTGACGCGCATGCTGGTGCTCCTCCTGAACGCGCTGGTTCGCGCGGGGGCGGTTCGAACGGGGCGCGCGGACGCGGAAGGTCCCCGGACGCCCCCGGCCTTCGACCGGCTGGACCGGTTCAGCTGTTGACGCCGGGACGGCCGGCCTCCAGATCGCCTCCCGACACCAGATCCCGATCACAGGCGGTGAGCATGGCGGCGAGGCCCAGAAGCTTCACCCGCTCTCCCCGGTCGAGGGATCTGGCCAGGGCCACCTCGGCCGCCTCGATGGCGAGCCAGTGCTCGTAGGTGATCGGCGAGACGCCCCGGGAGGCGAGAAGCTCGTCCGGGTCCGCGCGGCGTACGGGCTCGCGGTCGGCCAGGTCGGCGAGGAGGGTGCGGACCGTCTCCGCGGCGTCGGACTTGTTGGTGCCGATCACACCGGTGGGACCCCGTTTGAGCCAGCCGGCGACGTATTCGCGGTCGCGGACCCGGCCGGCCTCGTTCGGCACGGTCATGGTGGTCTCCGAGAAGGGAACGCCGGGCAGCGGCACGCTCTGGTAGCCGACCGAGCGCAGCACCATGCCGACCGGGAGGGTCTCGAACTCGCCGGTGCCGACGACCCTGCCGTCCTCCAGCCGGGTGCGCTCCAGCCTGAGCGCCTCCACCCGTCCCTCGCCGAGGATCTCCACCGGGCGCATCCAGAACCGCACGTCCAGCCGCCGGGGGAGGCCCCTGGAGGGACGGGCCGCCCAGCTTCGCAGAACCTCGACGTTCCCCCGGATCTGCCGGGAGGCCGCCGTGACGTCCGCCACGCACTCCTCGGGCCGTACGCGCACGTCCGCGTTGGCCAGTTCGCCCAGTTCCCTGAGTTCCTTCAAGCTGAACTTGGCGTGCTCGGGCCCCCGGCGCCCGATCATGTGGACGGTCTTCACCTCGCTGGCGGCGAGCCGGGTCAGCACCTCCTCCGGCACGTCCGTGGCACGCAGTTCCTCCGCGGTCTTGGCCAGGACGCGCACCACGTCGACCGCCACGTTGCCCACGCCGATCACCGCGACCTCGGGGCTGTCGAGGACGAAACGGTCGGCGGGCATGTCGGGGTGGCCGCAGTACCAGTTGACGAAGTCGGTGGCGGCCACGCTGCCCGGCAGGTCCTCGCCGGGGATGCCCATCCGCCGGTCCACCATCGCGCCGGTGCAGTAGACCACGGCGTCGTAGCAGCCGAGCAGATCGGTGACGTCGACATCCTTGCCCAGCTCGACACCACCGAGGAACCGCACCTCGGGAAGCTCCAGCACGCCGCGCAGGTATCCGGCTATCGACTTGATCGAGGTGTGGTCGGGAGCCACCCCGTACCGCACCAGCCCGTACGGCGTCGGCAGTCGCTCCAGCACGTCCACCCGCAGAGGCACGGTGGCCTGTTTCGTCAGAGCCTCGGCGGTGTAGATCCCGGCGGGTCCTGACCCCACAATCGCGACTCGCAGTGACATATCGCCTCCTCGGCGTTGGATGTCATGAACGCGACGCCCTGCTCGATTCTGTATCACCGGGAGGGCGACTGCCAGACTCACGCGCCGACATGATCGAACCTTTCTTCGGCGGACGGTGGGTGAGGTGCTCAAGATGTCGTCCGATGCCGGGTTCCGCCTCCTGGCATCCCCGGAGGATCCCTCCCCGGGAGTGCCCGGGAGGTGTCGCCTCCCCCGGCCCGCCCGCCGGTGAGCCGGTCCGGGGGTGTCGCGAGGCCGGAGGGACGCCGGAAGGCCACGGGAAAAAGGCGCGGGCGGTCTCGCGAAGCTCCGGCGGACATTCATGAAAGGTTAAGCGAATGCTCAAGAAAAGCCGAGAGAAAACAGCGCCTCCAAGCTCTGGCTCATTGTGTGAATTTGATTTGTTCGAGATGTTGCCGCAGGTCAGATACACTGCCGATGGCCACTAGTACATGTGATCGGGGGATCGGTGGCTGTGGTTGAACGCGATTACACGCTTGACTTCGCCGCAGGAGACCGACGGGATCGCGCCATCCTTCGGCACATGCTGCTCTCGCTCTTCGCGGGAATGTCGCTCGGGGGCGTCGGAGCGCTGGTGGCCCATGGGCCCGATCTGCTGTCCGCGCTTTACGATCCGTACGCCTACCTCCTCCTTGTCGTCGTCGTGGGGCGGACCGCGACCGGCTTCGGCTGGGCGGTGCTGGCCAGCGTGCTGGCCACGTTCGGGTCGATGCTCTCCCTGCTCGTCGCCACGATCTTCGAGAGGAGTGCCTGGTACGTGAGCCTCGGCGATGACGGCACCTCGATGAACCTCATGATCACGAACCTCGTCGCGATCGGTGTCCTGTCATACCTCGCCAAACGCCGCGATCGCTGGGGGGATGCCGCGGCGGGCGGCGCGGCGGGGCTGGCGCTGCTCGACGGGATCGACAAGACGATGCCCGGCGGGCCCGAGCACGTCCTCGGTTTCTGGCCGGGGGGTGTCGCGGTGGTGGCCGCGATCGCGGCGGGGATGCTGATCTCGCCGGGGCGCGGACGCGGCCACGCCTGCTCCGCACTGATCGCGCTGGGCCTCGGGGCCTCGTACTTCGTTTTCCTCGCCGGGCCCTGAGGGCCGCAGCCGGGCACTGAGGGCCGCTGACGGCCGCAGCCGGGCCCGGAAGCCGCCGACCGCAGACAATCGGCTTGCGGGACTCGATAGCCTGTAGGGCACCCAACCTCGCCAACTAGGAGTAGCCGTGCTGCTGCGCATGTCGTCGCTGTTTCTTCGAACGCTGAGGGACGACCCGGCAGACGCGGAAGTCCCGAGCCATAAGCTGCTCGTCCGCGCCGGGTACGTCCGCCGCGTCGCGCCCGGCGTCTACTCCTGGCTGCCGCTCGGCAAGAGGGTCCTGGAGAACGTCACGCGCGTCGTGCGCGAGGAGATGGACCGCATGGGCGGCCAGGAGGTGCTCTTCCCCGCCCTGCTGCCCCGCGAATACTACGAGGCGACCGGCCGCTGGACCGAGTACGGCGACACGCTCTTCCGCCTCAAGGACCGCAAGGGGGCCGACTATCTCCTCGGGCCCACCCACGAGGAGATGTTCACCGACATGGTCAAGGGGGAGTACGCCTCCTACAAGGACTATCCGGTGACCCTTTACCAGATCCAGACCAAATATCGCGACGAGGCCCGTCCCCGGGCCGGCATCCTGCGCGGGCGCGAGTTCGTCATGAAGGACTCCTACTCCTTCGACCTCGACGACGACGGCCTCAAGCGTTCCTACGAGCGTCACCGCGAGACCTACATCAAGACCTTCGACCGCCTCGGCATCGCCTACAAGATCTGCTTCGCCACCTCGGGAGCGATGGGCGGGTCGGCCTCCGAGGAGTTCCTCGCTCCCGCGCCCACCGGTGAGGACACCTTTGTCGCCTGCCGCGACTGCGGCTACGCGGCCAACGCGGAGGCCGTCGTCACCCCCGCGCCGGCCGCGGTCGCCGGTGAGCGGCCCCCCATGCGGGTGCTCGACACCCCCGACACCCCGACCATCGAGTCACTGGTCGGCCACGTCAACGAGCACTACGGCCTCGGCGTCACCGCGGCCCAGACGCTCAAGAACATCGTGGTCAAGGTGACGAATCCCGGCTCGGGCAAGACCGAGACCCTGATCATCGGTGTGCCCGGAGACCGCGAGGTCGACTTCAAGCGGCTGGAGGCATCCCTCGCCCCCGGCGAGCCCGCGATCTTCGAGGCCGAGGACTTCGCCAGGCACCCCGGACTGGTCCGCGGCTACATCGGCCCCCAGGTCCTCAAGGATCTTGGCATCCGCTACCTCGTCGACCCCCGCGTGGTCGACGGCACCGCCTGGGTGACCGGCGCGAACGAGCAGGGCAAGCACGCCGCGGACGTCGTCGCCGGCCGTGACTTCGTCGCCGACGGCACCATCGAGGCCGCGGAGGTCCGCGCGGGCGACGCCTGCCCGGTCTGCGGCTCCGGCCTGTCCATCGACCGGGGCATCGAGATCGGCCACATCTTCCAGCTCGGCCGCAAGTACGCCGACGCCGCGAAGCTCGACGCGCTCGGCCCCGACGGCAAGCCCATTCGCATCACCATGGGCTCCTACGGCATCGGCGTCTCCCGGGCCGTGGCGGTGCTGGCCGAGCAGAGGCACGACGAGCTCGGCCTGGTCTGGCCCCGTGAGATCGCCCCCGCCGACGTCCATGTCGTGGGCACCGGCAAGGACGGCCAGATAGAGGCCGCCACCCGCCTCGCGGAGGAGCTGGAGGTCCGCGGGCTGCGCGTCCTGGTGGACGACCGCGCCGGTGTCTCGCCGGGTGTGAAGTTCAAGGACGCCGAGCTGCTCGGCATGCCGACGATCCTGATCGTCGGCCGGGGTCTTACCCAGGGGGTCGCGGAGCTGCGCGACCGCGCCACCGGCGCCAGGGAGGAGATCCCGCTCGCCGAGGCCGTCGACCGCGTCGTGGCGGCCTGCCAGGGGTGAGGACGGCCCGTCGAGGGTGACCCCGGCGCCGTGCGCCCGAGGGTGCCGCCGAACGCGGGAGAGAGCGGCCCCGCCCCCTTCGAAGGGGGCGGGGCCCATCGCCTTGTCCCCGGACTCCCCGAGCATCACGGAACGCCGCGTCGTGTCGTGAGAACGAGCGGCGTCCGCGAACGGTTGTTCCGGGGCGATGCCGTCAGCGACGGCTGCTGCCGATCGTCTTGCGCCAGTGGAAGCCTCCGGGAAGGTTGATGCTCAGGGTGCGGCGTCCATCGGCCGTCCTGGTCACCCTGAAGGCGCGGCTTCCCCAGCTGTGGCCCACCCCGCTCCGCGAAAGGTTAAGACGGAACGGACCGAACTTCATGGATTTTCTGTATCCCCAGCCCATTACTTCCTCCTTAGGCGTATTCGGCGAGATTCAACTACCCGGCAGACGTAGTGCAAACATGGTCGAAAGCGGGTTTGATTCGCGATTCGCCCTCTCGGAGCCCCATCGTTCTCAGTGAGGACTGCCAGGTTTACCCGGCGCCGTTCCCGTGTTCGGAACGGTCAGGGCCTGGCCGTCGCCCACTTCGACGGAGGAATGTGAGAGGCCGCTCCCTTCGGGAAACGGAGAAGCCGCCGGAGATTGATTTCCACGCCGGCCAGTCCTCTGTGCCAGAAGACGGTCACCCGTGAAATGCGGAGGGAAAGGTCACTGGGACGTGGTCGGGGTGGAGGTGGGGGTGGGCTCCGGCGCGGTCCTGGGTGGCATGCCGGGAAAGGCGTCGATCTCGGGCCGCAGGCCGTAGGAGCGGGTGACGCACTCCTGCATGACCAGCGCGGCCATCTTGCGCAACGTGGGGTCGGTGGTCGCGGCCAGCTCCAGATAGGCGCCGGTCACCCCCCGCTCGATCAGCACGGCCAGCTCCACCGCCTGGGCCGGGCTGGAGGGCGTGATCGGGAGCTCGTAGACCGCTTTCGGCTCCGCGGGCGTGCCGCCCGCGGCGATGATCATCGTGCGAAGCTGGTCGCGGCGGGCGCGGTGGGCGTTGTAGGCCGTCGTCATCGCCGCCCGCAGCCTGCCCGTGGTCCTGGCCCCGAGGGTCCCGTAGGCGTACACGGCGGCGTGCTCGGCCGCCAGCGCCGTGCCGAGCCCCTGATCGGCCCCGGTGGATCCCGGTGCGCCTCTCACAGCGACCTCGACAGGGCCAGGGCGTGCGCGGCCTCGCAGGCGCCGATGGACGCGAGCAACTGGGCGAGCGGGGGTGAGACCCCTTCGATCTGGCGGGTACGCAGCGCCGCGGCCTTGCGTTCCAGGTCGCGCAGGGCCCGCACCGACGTGCTCTGAGCCGGGCTGCCTGACGGGGCCGGAGTGGGCGAGGGAGAAACGGCGGCCGTGGACGCCGGAGCGGGCGGCAGGCGGCGGCGGAGCTCGGCCAGATGGGCCTCGTGCCGCTGCCTGAAGGGCTCCAGCCTGGGCGAGGCGGCCGAGGCGTACAGCGCCACGGTCTGCTCCTTGCCCGCGATCAGCTCGCGCAGGAGCAGCGTCTCGGGGTCGGGCGGCGCGGCCACGGGCGGCACCCGCTCCTGGGTGGCGCACCCCGCGACCGTCACGGCCGCCACCCCGAGAGCACCGCCCCTCAGCAGGGCACGCCGGGAGACGGGACGCACGACGACCTCCGGTTCTGTGTCGGGCAGCTGACGCACTTAGCATCGTACGGGGTTGGAATAATGGCACTCACCTCGCTTCTCGGGCGGCTCCGCCACACCGAGTGGCGCTGTTTCTACGCCCTGGTGTGGATAGGCTGGTTAATCGCATGGGCGAGGTCCGCCCGGCTGAGATCGTGACAATGGGAGGTCGGCATGGGCAGCGCCACATCCCGCGACCGCCTGATGAAGCTTCTGGAACCTGTCGTCGGAGCCGGAGGGCTCGACTTGGAGGACGTCACGGTCACCCCCGCGGGCAAGCGGCGGCTGCTGCGTGTCGTGGTCGACCGTGACGGCGGTGTGAGCCTCGACGATGTCGCGGAGATCAGCCACGCCGTCTCCGCGACACTGGACGCCGACGAGGCTATGGGGGCCACCCCGTATGTGCTGGAGGTCTCCTCTCCGGGAGTCGACCGCCCCCTCACCGAGCCGCGCCACTGGCGCCGCGCGGTGAAGAGGCTGGTCAAGGCCGACCTGAGGGACGGCACCGCCGTGGAGGGCCGGATCGTCGCCACCGACGAGACCGGCGTGGAGTTGGACGTCGACGGCGCGCCGCGCCGCATCGACTATGAGGACCTGACCCGAGGACGGGTGCAGGTGGAATTCCGCCGGCTCGACGACGCCGAAGACGACGGCGAAGACGGCGACGAGGGCTAAGGGGGAAGCCTCGTGGACATCGACATGAGCGTCCTGCGCAGCCTGGAGAGGGAGAAGGACATCTCCTTCGACCTGGTCGTCAAGGCGATCGAGGACGCGCTGCTGATCGCGTATTTCCGGAGTGAGGGCGCGGCGGCCAAGGCGCGCGCCGAGCTCGACCGCAAGTCAGGGCACGTGACCATCTTCGCCGCCGAACTCGACGACGAGAGCGGGGAGGTGCTCAGGGAGTTCGACGACACCCCGGGCAACTTCAGCCGCATCGCCGCGACCACGGCCAAGCAGGTGATCCTGCAGCAGCTCCGCGACGCCGAGGACGAGATCAACTTCGGCGAGTTCGCCAGCCGCGAGGGCGAGCTCGTGGCGGGGGTCATCCAGCAGGGCAAGGACCCGAGGGTCGTCCTGGTCGACCTGGGCAAGATCGAGGCGGTGCTGCCGCACAGCGAGCAGGTCCCGGGCGAGGAATACGTCCACGGCGACCGCATCCGCTGCTACGTGGTGCAGGTCAAGAAGGGCCACAAGGGTCCCTCGGTGACTCTTTCGCGCACCCACCCCGGCCTGGTGAAGAAGCTCTTCGCGCTGGAGGTGCCCGAGATCGCCGACGGCACGGTCGAGATCGCCGCCGTCGCCCGCGAGGCCGGTCACCGCACCAAGCTCGCGGTCCGCTCCCGGCGCCCGGGGGTGAACGCCAAGGGTGCCTGCATCGGCCCGATGGGCTCGCGGGTACGCAACGTGATGACGGAGTTGCACGGCGAGAAGATCGACATCATCGACTGGTCGGACGATCCCGCGGAGTTCGTGGGGAATGCATTGTCCCCGGCCCGCGTTTCCCACGTAGAGGTGATCGATTTCGAGGCTCGCGCCGCGCGCGTGACCGTGCCTGACTACCAGCTCTCCCTCGCCATCGGCAAGGAGGGGCAGAACGCCCGGCTCGCCGCCCGCCTCACCGGTTGGCGGATCGACATCCGTCCCGACACCCAGCCGGGGGACGCGGCCGGTTCCGCAGATGCGCCCACACGGTAAGCTGGAATATGGTGGCCAGGCTGCCCCACGAAGAACATGCGTGGGGTGCCGGGTTCGCACGGTTTCCTCCGAGCTGCTCCGCCTGGTGGTGGTCGAGGGCGTTATCGTCCCTGACCTGCGAAGACGGCTCCAAGGGCGTGGTGCTTCACTGCATCCCACCTTGAGCTGTCTCGAACTCGCAGAGCGTCGCCGAGCGTTTTCGCGGGCTTTTCGCGCCGCGGAATCGCTCGACCTGTCGCGACTGCGCGGCCATCTGGAAGAGCAACAGGCTGAAAAGGATCGGGTGAAATGGTTACCGACTGTCATGTAGGACGCCGAACTGATGGGCTGGTCAGATAGCTATGAGCGCCTGATGAGCATGCGGCGATGAGTACGTCAACGTAACGACGGTCCGGCGGCACTGCCTCCCGGGCCGAGACAAGGGAGTGCAGTGGCGAAGGTCCGGGTATACGAGCTCGCCAAGGAGTTCGGTGTGGAGAGCAAGGTCGTAATGGCCAAGCTCCAGGAGATGGGCGAGTTCGTGCGTTCGGCGTCCTCGACTATCGAAGCACCGGTAGTCCGCAGGCTCACGGAAGCTTTGGGCGGCCCCAGTAAGGGCTCGTCCGACAGGGGCAGAGGCCCCAGGCCGCCTCAGGCGGCCCCTCGGCCGGGTGACGGCCAGCCAAACGGCGCCACCTCGGCGCCGACATCAACCCCCAAGCCGGGTCCGGCCCCCAGGCCGGGTCCTCGTCCGGGGCCCGCGCAGGCTCGTCCCGCGGCCCCCGCGCCGCAGGCGGCCCCGCCGGTCGTTCCTCCGGCTCCGCCGGTCCAGCCCCCGCAGCCGCCGCGTCAGCAGCCGCCGCAGGTGCAGGCGCCGCGGTTCGAGGCGCCCCGCACCGAGAGCGGGCGCTCCGCGGCCCCCGGCCCCAAGCCGGGGCCCAGGCCCGCTCCGCGTCCGGGTCCCGCGCAGCGTCCCGAGGCGCGCCCCGAGGGCGGTCGTCCCTCGGGCGGTCCTGGTGGAGCGCCCTCGGGCCCCAGGCCCGGTGCCGGTGCCCCCGGCGCAGGTGCGCCCAAGCCCGGCCCGCGTCCGGGTCCGCGTGGTCCGCGTCCCGGCAACAACCCGTTCTCCTCGAACGCGAGCGGCATGGGCCAGGCCCGTCCGCCGCGCGGCGGCGGCCCCGGTGGTCCCGGTGGCCCCGGCCGTGACGGTGGTCCCGGCGACAGGGGGCCGCGTCCCGGCCCCCGCGAGGACCGTGGTCCTCGTCAGGACCGCGACAACGCCGGTCCCCGTCCTCCCGGCGCCCGTTCGGGCCCGCCCGGATCGGGTGGCCCGCGTCCGGGTCCCGGTGCCGGTGGCCCGCGTCCGGGTGGCGGCGCCGGTGGTCCCGGCGGTCCGCGTCCCGGTGGTCCGCGTCCCAGCCCGATGATGATGCCCCAGGGCCGGCCCGCCGGTCCCGGCGGCGGTGGCGCCGGTCGTCCCGGCGGCGGCGCGGGTGCCGGTCGCCCGGGTGGCGGCGCAGGTCGTCCCGGTGGCGGCGGTCGTCCCGGTGGCGGCGGCGGTTTCGCCGGTCGCCCGGGTGGCGGTGGCGGCGCGGGTCGTCCCGGCACCGGAACCGGTGCTCCCGGTGGCGGTGGCGGTTTCGCCGGTCGTCCCGGTGGTGGTGGCCGTGGTCGCGGTGGAGGCACCGCGGGCGCGTTCGGCCGTCCCGGAGGACGCCCGACCCGTGGTCGCAAGTCCAAGCGCCAGCGGCGTCAGGAATTCGACAACATGCAGGCCCCGGCGATCGGCGGCGTGCAGGCTCCTCGCGGCAACGGGCAGACGATCCGTCTGTCGCGCGGCGCCTCCCTGTCGGACTTCGCCGACAAGATCGGCGCGATCCCGGCGTCCCTGGTGCAGATCATGCTGCACCTGGGCGAGATGGTCACCGCCACGCAGTCGGTCAACGAGGAGACGCTCCAGCTTCTGGCCGCCGAGCTCGACTACAACCTGCTTGTGGTCAGTCCGGAGGAGGAGGACCGCGAGCTCCTGGAGACCTTCGACATCGAGTTCGGCGAGGACGAGGGCGACGAGTCCGACCTGGTCGCGCGTCCGCCGGTGGTGACCGTGATGGGTCACGTCGACCACGGTAAGACCAAGCTGCTCGACGCCATCCGCAACACCAACGAGGTGGCGCGGGAGGCGGGTGGCATCACCCAGCACATCGGTGCCTACCAGATCGCCACCACGCACGAGGACGAAGAGCGGAAGATCACCTTCATCGACACCCCGGGTCACGAGGCGTTCACCGCCATGCGTGCCCGAGGTGCCAAGGTGACCGACATCGCCGTCCTGGTCGTCGCGGCCGACGACGGCGTGAAGCCGCAGACCGTCGAGGCGCTCAACCACGCCCAGGCGGCCGACGTGCCGATCGTCGTCGCGGTCAACAAGGTCGACAAGGAGGGGGCGGACCCGGGCAAGGTGCGCGCCCAGCTCACCGAGTACGGTCTGGTCGCCGAGGAGTACGGCGGCACCACGATGTTCGTCGACATCTCCGCCAAGAACGGGACCGGCATCGAGCAGCTGCTCGAGGCCATCCTGCTCACCGCGGACGCCGAGCTCGACCTGCGGGCCAACGCCACGATGGACGCCCAGGGCGTCGCCATCGAGGCGCACCTCGACAAGGGCCGCGGCCCGGTCGCGACCGTGCTGGTCCAGCGCGGCACGCTCCGTGTCGGCGACTCGATCGTCTGTGGCGAGGCCTTCGGCCGCGTCCGGGCGATGCTCGACGACAAGGGCGTGGCGATCCCGGAGGCCGACCCGTCCCGTCCGGTGCAGGTCCTCGGTCTGACCGCGACGCCGGGAGCCGGTGACAACTTCATCGTCGTCACCGACGACCGGATGGCGCGCCAGATCGCCCAGCAGCGCGCCGCGCGCAAGCGCATCGCGGACATGGCCAGGTCCGGTCGCCGCCGCACCCTCGAAGAGCTCTTCAGCGAGATGGAGAAGGGCCAGGTCGACGAGCTCAAGCTCATCATCAAGGGTGACGTCTCCGGTTCCGTCGAGGCTCTGGAAGACGCGCTGCTCAAGATCGATGTCGGCGAAGAGGTGCGCCTGCGGGTGCTCCACCGCGCCGTCGGTGCGATCACCGAGTACGACGTCAACCTGGCGGTCGCCGACGACAACGCCGTCATCATCGGCTTCAACGTGCGTCCCGAGGTCAGGGCGCGCGATCTGGCCGAGCGCGAGGGCGTCGACATCCGCTACTACTCGGTCATCTACCAGGCGATCGAGGAGATCGAGGCGGCCCTCAAGGGCATGCTCAAGCCGGAGTTCGAAGAGGTCCAGATGGGCACCGCCGAAGTCCGCGAGGTCTTCAAGGTGCCGAAGATCGGCAACATCGCCGGTGCGCTGGTCCGCTCGGGCACGATCGTCCGCAACAGCAAGGCCCGGATCATCCGCGGCGGGGTCGTCATCTCCGACAACCTCACCGTCTCCTCGCTGCGCCGTTTCAAGGAGGACGCGACCGAGGTCCGCGAAGGGTTCGAGTGCGGTATCGGTGTCGGCTACAACGACATCAAGATCGATGACGTCATCGAGACCTTCGAGATGCGGGAGAAGCCGCGAACCTGATGCCTCGGCAGGCAGGGAAACCGTTCCGCCGGTCGCGCACCTGAGGGTGCGCGGCCGGGGGGCGGGGCCCGGGCCCGTGGCACGGTGTCAATCGTGGCGAATGACCCACCATGTATGTAGGTGCACTGACATTGGACATCCTGCTCGGCGACGTCCACTCGCTGAAGCAGAAGCGATCGGTGGTGCGTCCCATCGTCGCGGAGGTGCGGCGACGGTTCCCGAATGTGGCCGTCGCGGAGACCGGTCACCTTGACCTGCACCGCCGTACCGAGATCGGGATCGCGGTCGTCTCCGCCACCGCCGCCAACTGTGGCGAGGTGCTCGACGACTGCGAGCGCCTGATCGCCTTCCGCCCGGAGATCGAGTTGCTGTCCGCCAGACATCGGCTCTACAACGAGGACGAAGACTAGATACGGAGACGGCCGGTCGCGGAAGGACCCCTACCGCCACCGGCCATCCCCGTGAGAAGGGGGGAGTTATGGACGCCGCACGCGCACGCAAGATCGCCGATCGGATCCAGCAGATCGTGGCGGAGATGCTGGAGCGCCGTATCAAGGACCCCAGGCTGGGGTTCGTGACCGTGACGGACACGCGCATCACCAACGACCTGGGCGAGGCCACGGTGTTCTACACCGTGTTCGGCTCCGAGGCGGAGCGGGCCGACTCCGCCGTGGCACTGGAGAGCGCCAAGGGGCTCATCCGCTCGGAGGTGGGCCGCCAGACGGGCCTGCGCCACACGCCGACGCTGACGTTCATCCACGACCCGCTCCCCGACACCGCCCGTCATCTGGAGGATCTGCTCGCCGAGGCGAAGGCCAGGGACGTGGAGATCGCCAAGCGGGCCGAAGGGGCATCGCACGCCGGGGACGCCGATCCCTACCGCAAGCCCGAGGACAGGGAAGACGGCGACGACTCCGGGGACGAGGAAGACGAATCCCCGGAACGCGCGGGACGCTTCGCGACGTGACGCCCGCCTCGCATGACGACGGCCCGGTGTCCGGCCGAGACTGGGCGCGGGCCGTCGAGCTCATCTCCACCGCGGACGAGATCGCGCTCGCCTGTCACGTCTCGCCCGACGGTGACGCGCTCGGCTCCATGCTGGCCGTCGGGCTCGCCCTGCGCGCGGCGGGCAAGCGGGTCACCGCCTCCTTCGGCGACCGGCGCTTCACCGTGCCCCGGCTGCTGCGTTTCCTGCCGGGGCAGGAGCTGCTGGCCGATCCCGCGCACTACCCCGCCGCGCCCGAGGTGATGGTCACCTTCGACGTCCCCACCGTTGGGCGCCTCGGCGTGCTGACCGGCAACACGGTCAAGGCGAACGAGGTGGTCGTGCTGGACCACCACCCGTCCAACACCGGGTTCGGCACCCTCAACCTGGTCGATCCCGGCGCCGCGGCCACCGCCGTACTCGCCGAGGAGCTGCTCCACCGGCTCGGACTGCCGATCGACAAGGACATCGCGACCTGCCTGTACGTCGGGCTCGTCACCGACACCGGCTCCTTCAGGCACTCCTCCACCACTCCCGCGGCGCACGCGATGGCCGCCCGGCTGCTCGCCACCGGGCTCGATCCCGAGATGATCGCCCGCGAGCTGTGGGACCGTTCTCCGTTCGGCTACCTGAAGGTGCTCGGCGTCGTGCTCGACAGGGTGCGGCTGGAGCCGGAGGTGGGCGGCGGCCTGGTCTGGACGTTCGTCACCCGAGCCGACCGCGCCGCGTACGGACTGCCGTACGACGAGGTCGAGGGGATGATCGACGTGATCCGGCGCACCGACGAGGCGGACGTCGCCACGATTCTCAAGGAGGACGACGACGGCGTCTGGCAGGTCTCCATGCGCTCCAAGGGCGGGGTGGACGTCTCGCGCGTCAGCGTCGCGCTGGGGGGCGGCGGGCACGCCAAGGCGGCGGGTTTCACCTCCCATCAGCCCGTCGAGGAGACGATCGCGAGTCTCCGGGCACTGCTGTAAGCCCTTCCCGCACGCCTGTGAGGACCACCATGAGTACGGCTCGCGCCAAGCGCACCCCGCCGCCGAGCGGACTGATCATCGTTGACAAGCCCGCGGAGTGGACCTCGCACGACGTGGTGGCCAAGCTCCGCGGCATCGCGGGCACCCGCAAGGTCGGCCACGCGGGCACCCTCGACCCGATGGCCACCGGCGTGCTGGTGGTCGGCGTCGAGAAGGCCACCCGCCTGCTCGGCCACCTCGCGCTCACCGAGAAGGGCTACGACGCCACGATCCGCCTCGGCCAGACCACCAACACCGACGACGCCGAGGGCGAGATCATCGCGTCGGCGTCGGCGGCGCGGGTTACCGAGGACGACGTCAGGAAGGGCGTCGCCGCGCTGACCGGTCCGATCATGCAGATCCCGCCGCAGGTCAGCGCGATCAAGGTGAACGGCGAGCGGGCCTACAAGCGGGCCAGGGCGGGGGAGGAGGTCGAGCTCAAGGCTCGCCAGGTGACCGTGTCGAGCTTTGAGATCATCGCCGTGCGCCGGCACGGTGACCTCGTCGACGTCGACGCCTCGGTGTCCTGCTCCAGTGGCACCTACATCCGCGCGCTCGCCCGTGACCTCGGTGCGGACCTGGGCGTCGGTGGTCATCTGACCGCCCTGCGCCGTACCAGGGTGGGTCCCTACGACCTGTCGGGGGCCCGCACCCTGGAGCACCTCGCCGCCGAGTGTGCGATCCTGCCGATGGCCGACGCGGTCGCGGCGGCCTTTCCCCGCCGGGACGTGACCGCCGAGGAGGCGGCCACCGTCGCGCACGGCGGGCGGCTGCCCGCCCTCGGCCTGGGGAGCGGGCCGATCGGGGTGTTCGGCCCCGACGGCACCCTGGTGGCGCTGGTGGAGGAGCGTGGCGAGGTCGCCAGGTCCCTGGCCGTTTTCGTCTCCTGACGGGTTGTCCCGGGCCTTTCGAGGTGAGGGCGCGCCACCGGCAAGGGGCTCCCCGATTGGGGAGAAGGACCCGGAGCATGGCAGGCTTTAGGGGTTCATCCGCTACGAGGGAAGAGGCTGCGGTGCGAGGCTGGCACGGATTGGACGACGTGCCCGAAGACTGGGGCAGGTCCGTTGTCACGATCGGCGTCTTCGACGGCGTTCACCGCGGGCACCAGCAGATGGTGGCCCGTGCCGTCGCGATGGCCGCGCGTCTCGGGGTGCCCTCGGTGGTGGTGACCTTCGACCCGCATCCTGAGGAGGTCGTACGGCCGGGCACGCACCCTCCGAGGCTGACGACGGCCAGGCACCGCACCGAGCTCCTCGCGGGGCTGGGCGTCGACGCGGTGTGCGTCCTGCCGTTCACGCTGGAGTTCTCCCAGATGAGCCCGGACGAGTTCGTGCAGACCGTCCTCGTCGACCGGCTGCACGCCGCCGGGGTCGTGGTGGGGGAGAACTTCCGCTTCGGCCACAAGGCCTCCGGCGACGTGGAGACGCTGCGCACCCTGGGGGAGAAGTACGACTTCGTGGCCGAGGCGGTCCCGCTGGTCAGCGACGGGGAGACGATCTCCTCCACCCTGATCCGCGAGCAGATCGCCTCCGGCGACATGGAGGCGGTCAGGCAGACGCTCGGCCGCCCGCACCGGGTCGAGGGCGTGGTCGTCCGCGGTTACCAGCGTGGCCGGCAGCTGGGTTTCCCGACGGCGAACCTGGAGTCACCGGAGTTCACCGCGATCCCCGCGGACGGCGTCTACGCCGGCTGGCTGCAGGGTGTCGAGACCGGCAACCTGCCCGCGGTGTACGGCGGCGAGCGCTGGCCCGCGGCGATCTCCGTGGGCACCAACCCGACCTTCGAGGGAGTGCCGCGCACCGTCGAGGCGTACGCGCTCGACCGTGACGATCTCGATCTTTACGGCGCGCACGTGGCCGTCGACTTCGGGCCGAGGCTGCGCGGCAACACCAGATTCGACTCGATCGAGGCTCTCGTCGCGCAGATCCACGCCGACGTGGACGAGGTCCGGCGCTTGGCGGGCTGAGCCGATGTGGACGAGGTCCGGCGGCTGACGGGCCGGCCTCTCTTCACGGGGTTCCGCACCGGTTTCATCGGTCCTCGCGCCCTGCGGACCCCGGATCCTGAAATTTCGATCTCACGTCCGGTCCCACCTGGCCCTCTGTGTCACACGGCCCTCACGTCACGCGGAGCCCGGGGCGCGAAAGGGGGGTTTGGGGGAGGCTCGCCGGGCTTTTACGGGATGTGCGGGGGTCTCGAGGCCGGTGGTAGCCTGGCATGTCAGCTCTGTAACCGGTGTCGTACGATCCCGGTGCTGATCTCGCCACGGCGACTGTAGGCACGCACGGTCGTTCGGGGAGTTGGAATTGCGCGTGCCCGCAGAGGTTCAAGGAGAAAAGTGTCTCTCGACACCGCCGCAAAGAAGAAGATCATCGGTGACTACGCCAAGGGTGAGACCGACACCGGTTCTCCCGAGGTGCAGATCGCGCTGCTGAGCAAGCGCATCAGCGAGCTCACCGAGCACCTGAAGGTGCACAAGCACGACCACCACAGCCGCCGTGGCCTGCTGCTGCTCGTCGGCCGCCGCCGCCGGCTGCTGAAGTACCTGCAGAGCAAGGACATCGCGCGCTACCGCTCGCTCATCGAGCGGCTCGGCCTGCGCCGATAGTGTTGTGGGGGAGTGGCGTTCGCGCCGCTCCCTCATCTCATGGGGGAAGGTGTCGGCGCGTCGCGCCACGAAGACGCCGCCCCGGTGAGCAAACTGAATAGCCGAGACAGTGCCCCGCGTCCGCAAGCAAGCGCGCCCCACGGCGTCGGAGGGCCGGTCCTCGGTAGTGGCCCCCGGTCATCATGGCACAAAGCCATACGGAACCGGGCGCTTCGATCGAAGACCGGCGCTGCACCTACGGGGAGCCGGCAAAACACGACGAACCAGGCGCGACACGTGCGTCTGGCCGGACGCGGGCGACCGATCCACAAGGAGGTCCCCCGTGGAGGGTGTCCACAGCAGCGAAGCCGTCATCGACAACGGCTCATTCGGCACACGTACCATCCGGTTCGAGACCGGGCGGCTCGCGCGCCAGGCGGCGGGTTCCGCCGTCGTCTATCTCGACGACGACACGATGGTCCTCTCAGCGACCACCGCGTCCAAGAATCCCAAGGAGAACCTCGACTTCTTCCCCCTCACGGTGGACGTCGAGGAGCGAATGTACGCCGCGGGCCGCATTCCCGGCTCGTTCTTCCGGCGTGAGGGCCGTCCCTCCGAGGACGCCATCCTCACCTGCCGCCTGATCGACCGGCCGCTGCGCCCCTCGTTCGTCAAGGGCCTGCGCAACGAGATCCAGGTGGTCGCCACCATCATGGCGCTCCACCCCGAACACCTGTACGACGTCGTGGCGATCAACGCCGCGTCCCTGTCCACCCAGCTCGCCGGGCTGCCGTTCTCCGGCCCGATCGGCGGCGTACGCGTCGCGCTGATCGAGGGCCAGTGGGTCGCCTTCCCCACCAACACCGAGCTGGCCAGCGCCACCTTCGACATGGTGGTCGCGGGCCGGGTCCTGGACGACGGCGACGTCGCGATCATGATGGTCGAGGCCGAGTCCACCCGCGACACGCTCAAGCTCGTCGCCGAGGGTGCCGTGGCTCCGACCGAGGAGACCGTGGCCCAGGGCCTTGAGGCCGCCAAGCCGTTCATCAAGGTGCTGTGCGAGGCGCAGGCCAAGATCGCGAAGGTCGCCGCCAAGGAGACCGCCGAATACCCGCTCTTCCTCGACTACCAGGACGACGTCCTGGAGGCCGTGACCGGCGCGGTGCGCAGCGAGCTCGCCGCCGCGCTCACCATCGCCGGCAAGCAGGAGCGCGAGATCGAGCTCGACAGGGTCAAGGCCCTGGTGCTGGAGAAGGTCGGCCCCGACTTCGAGGGCCGCGAGAAGGAGATCGGCGCGGCGTTCCGGTCGCTGACCAAGAAGCTCATGCGCGAGAGGGTCATCGCCGAGGGCGTTCGTATCGACGGCCGCGGCGTCAAGGACATCAGGCAGCTCAGCGCCGAGGTCCACGTCGTGCCCCGGGTGCACGGCTCGGCCCTGTTCGAGCGCGGTGAGACCCAGATCCTGGGCATCACCACGCTCAATATGCTCCGTATGGAGCAGATGATCGACACGCTCAACCCCGAGCGCACCAAGCGCTACATGCACAACTACAACTTCCCCCCCTACTCCACCGGTGAGACCGGCCGGGTGGGCTCGCCCAAGCGGCGCGAGATCGGTCACGGCGCGCTCGCCGAGAGGGCGCTGCTGCCGGTGCTGCCGGCGCGCGAGGAGTTCCCCTACGCGATCCGCCAGGTCTCCGAGGCCCTGAGCTCCAACGGCTCGACCTCGATGGGGTCGGTCTGCGCCTCGACGATGGCGCTGCTCGACGCGGGTGTCCCGCTCAAGGGCATCGTCGCGGGCATCGCGATGGGTCTCATCAACGAGGGCGACCAGTACGTCACGCTGACCGACATCCTCGGTGCCGAGGACGCGATGGGCGACATGGACTTCAAGGTCGCCGGCACCAAGGACGTCATCACCGCGCTCCAGCTCGACACGAAGCTGGACGGCATCCCGGCCTCCGTGCTGTCGGCCGCGCTGAGGCAGGCCAAGGGCGCCCGTCTGGCGATCATCGACGTGATGCAGGAGGCCATCGACTCCCCGGCGGAGATGAACGCGACGGCCCCGCGCATCATCACGATCAAGATCCCGGTGGACAAGATCGGAGAGGTCATCGGCCCGAAGGGCAAGATGATCAACCAGATCCAGGACGACACCGGCGCCGAGATCACCCTGGAAGACGACGGAACCATCTACATCGGCGCCACCGACGGCCCGTCCGCCGAGGCGGCCAGGTCGGCGATCAACGCCATCGCGAACCCGCACATGCCGGAGGTCGGCGAGCGCTACCTGGGCACGGTCGTCAAGATCGCCGCCTTCGGCGCCTTCGTCTCCCTCATGCCGGGCAAGGACGGTCTCCTGCACGTCTCCCAGATCCGCAAGCTGCACGGCGGCAAGCGCATCGAGAACGTCGAGGACGTCATGAACGTCGGCGAGAAGGTCCAGGTGGAGATCGCCGAGATCGACTCGCGCGGCAAGCTCTCCCTGGTGCCCGTCGAGGTCATCGAGAAGGAGGCCGCGGCCAAGGCCGAGTCCGGCGACACCGAGACGCCGGCCGCCCCGGCGGCCGAGGCGCCCGCCGCCGACGAGCGGCCCCGCGAGGAGCGGCCCCGCCGCACCCGCACCCGCAGCAGCAACAGCGGTGGTGGCGGTGGCAACCGCGGTGGCGGCGGAGGGGAAGACCGCAACTCGTGATCACCACCACTCTGCACCCCGGCAAGGACGGTGCCGGGGTCGTGAAGCGCACCGTCCTTCCCGGTGGGCTCCGGGTGGTGACCGAGTCCATGCCGACCGTGCGTTCCGTCGCGGTCGGCATGTGGGTCGGCATCGGGTCGAGAGACGAGTCCCCCCAGCACATGGGCTCCTCCCACTTCCTTGAGCACCTGCTGTTCAAGGGAACGCCGACACGGGACGCCCTGGAGATCTCAGCGGCGATCGAGGGCATCGGCGGTGAGATCAACGCCTTCACCGCCAAGGAGTACACCTGCTACTACGCGCGGGTGCTCGACGAGGACCTGCGGGTGGCGATCGACGTGCTCGCCGACGTGGTGACCTCCTCGCTCATCACCGAAGAGGACGTCGAGGCCGAGCGTGGCGTGATCCTGGAGGAGATCGCCATGCACGACGACGACCCCTCCGACGTGGTGCACGAGCAGTTCTCCGCCGAGCTGTACGGTGACACGCCGGTCGGCAGGCCGATCCTCGGCACGGTCGACTCGATCACCGCGGTCACCCGCGACCGGATCGCCGAGTACTACCGGCGTTTCTACCTGCCGACCCACACCGTGGTGTCGGTGGCGGGCAACGTCGACCACGAGCGGGTCGTGGCCCTCGTCGCCGCCGCCTACGAGCGGGCCGGTGCCCTGGGCGGGGACGCCTCGCCGGTGGCCCCGCGCGTGTCGGGGCCGGGTGTGGAGCTGCGCTCGGGCACGCGGGTGCTCCACCGGCCGACCGAGCAGGCGAACCTGGTCCTCGGCACGACCGCGCTGACCCGCACCGACGAGCGCCGCTTCGCGCTCGGCGTGTTCAACGCGGCGCTCGGCGGCGGCATGTCCTCGCGGCTGTTCCAGGAGATCAGGGAGAAGAGGGGCCTGGCCTACTCGGCCTACTCCTACACCTCCGCCCTCGCCGACACCGGCCAGTTCGGCATCTACGTCGGCTGCCTGCCGTCGAAGATCGACGACGTGCTGAAGATCTGCCGCGAGGAGGTGCTCCGCGTGATCACCGACGGCCTCACCGAGGAGGAGATCGTCCGCGGCAAGGGCCAGATGCGCGGCGGTCTCGTGCTCGGCCTGGAGGACACCGGCTCCCGGATGTCCAGGATCGGCAAGGGCGAGCTCGTCTTCGACGAGCTGCTCTCCGTCGACGACCTGCTCGCCAGGATCGACGCGGTGACTCCGGAGCAGATCGCCGAGGTCGCCTCGGACGTCCTCACCCGCCCGATGTCCCTGGCGGTCATCGGCCCCTACGAGGAGGACAGGGACTTCAGCGCGGCCGTCACCGGCTGACGGTTCCTCACCGATTCCCAGGTGCTCCCGCGTGGAGCCCGTACAGGTGGCCCCGGCGCATCCCGCGCCGGGGCCACCTGTGTCCTCGGGGTCGCTCTCCGCCCTCCGTACGGCCCGTCCGGGGCCGGGCCGGGCCTCCGCGACAGCCCGGCGGGCCCGTACGGTATAGCCTTGGGGCCGTGATCAGGGTTGGAGTTCTCGGCGCCCGAGGGCGCGTCGGTGTCGAAGTGTGCAGGGCCGTCGAGGCGGCGGACGATCTGGAGCTGGTCGCGGCCGTCGACCAGGGCGACCCGATCGAGGCGCTGGAAGGCGCCGAGGTGGTGGTCGACTTCACCCACCCCGACGTCGTGATGGGCAACCTCGAATGGTGCGTCTCCCACGGCATCCACCCGGTGGTCGGCACCACCGGCTTCGACGCGGAGCGGCTGGCGACCGTCAAGGGCTGGCTGGACGCCAACCCCGGTGTCAACGCGCTGATCGCCCCCAACTTCGGCATCGCGGCCGTGCTCATGATGCACTTCGCCCAGCAGGCCGCCCGTTACTTCGAGTCGGCCGAGATCGTCGAGCTGCACCACCCCAACAAGGCCGACGCGCCCTCGGGCACCGCCCGCCGCACGGCCGAGCTGATCGCCGAGGCCCGGCGCGAGGCGGGCTCCGCGCCGATGCCCGACGCCACCAGCACGGAGCTCGACGGCGCGCGCGGCGCCGACGTCGACGGAGTCCGGGTGCACGCGGTGCGGCTCGCCGGGCTCATCGCCCACCAGGAGGTGATCCTGGGCGGCGACGGCGAGATCCTCACCATCCGCCACGACACCATGAACCGCTCGTCGTTCACCCCGGGCGTGCTCCTGGGCGTGCGCCGGGTCCGCGAGCTGCCCGGCCTGACCGTCGGCCTGGAGCCCCTTCTCGACCTCTGAGCACCGTTCCCGCCAGGCCCTGGAACCCCGGGTCCGGCGCCGCTCGTTGCGTGAGTATGACGCACCCTGAGCTTGCCTGCCCGCTCTGTCGCGGCACGGAGTTCCGCAAGGAGACGGGCAGGCTCGACAGTCGCTGGGGCATCACCTCGCACCGGTTGACCCTGATGATCTGCGAGCGGTGCCGCTGTATCCTCCAGTTCCATGACAAGCACTCGATCTTCGACTTCGACTGAGGTTCGCTGGGCGCGGCCGGAGGAGCTGGCCGGGCTGGCGGCGGTGGAGCTGGCGGCCGACGGGTTGTTCGCCGAGGTCGGGATCACCTTCCCACCGGGGACCACGATGATCGAGGAGACCGAGGACCCAGGGCGGGTGCTCGTCGCGGGTGACCCGCCGATCGGGTTCGCCATGGTCGGCCTGGTCGACGGGCAACTCCACCTCGACCAGCTGGCCGTCCATCCCGACCATGGGCGCAGGGGTGCCGGTGGGCGCCTGCTGGAGGCCGTCTGCGAGCACGCGGCCTCGACCGGTTTCGCCGCCGTGACGCTGACGACCTACCGCGACGTGTCCTGGAACGCACCCTGGTACGCCCGGCGCGGCTTCGTCGTGCTCGACCCGGCCGAGTGGGGGCCACAGATGGCCGAGTTGGTGCGCCACGAGCGGGAACTGGGTATCGAGATCGTCCCCCGCGTCGTGATGCGCCGGATCCTGTGAAGCGGCCGGTTGAAGGTCAGAGGGCGAGGCCGACGGTGAGCAGCAGGCCGTACACGAGCTGGAAGCGGCCCGTCTGCTGGAGGGTGGCGATGAGGGCGGGGCCGGTCGCGCCCGCCCGTACGGCCTTCACCGGGGCGATGGCGAGCGGGGCGGCGAGCAGCGCCAGGGCCGCGAAGGGCCGCCACGGCGCGAGCGCGAGCGCGATCACCAGGGGTGCGATGAGGCAGAGGGTGTAGAGGACGCGGGTGCGGGTGTCACCGAGCACCACGGCCATGGTGCGCTTGCCCGCGGGGCCGTCGGTCACGATGTCGCGCAGGTTGTTGACCACGAGCATCGCGCAGGCCAGCAGACCGGCCGGAACGGCCGCCGCCACCGCGAGCCAGGGCAGGTGTTCGAGCTGGACATAGGTGGTGCCCGTCACCGCCACCAGGCCGAAGAACACGAAGACCGAGACCTCGCCCAGCGCCCGGTAGCCGTACGGGCTGGAGCCGCCGGTGTAGAACCAGGCCGCGGCGATCGCCGCGGCGCCGACCAGCAGCAGCCACCACGCCCCGGTGGCCGCGACGAGCACCAGTCCGGCCACCGCGGCGGCGAGGAAGCAGGCGAGGGCCGCGCCGAGGACCTGACGAGAGGGCGCGGCGCGCGAGCCGACCAGGCGCATCGGGCCGACCCGGTCGGAGTCGGTGCCGCGTACCCCGTCGCTGTAGTCGTTGGCGTAGTTGACGCCCACCTGGAGGGCGAGGGCGACGAACAGGGCCAGCAGGGCCCGCCACCACACCCCTCCGCCGTATCCGATCGCGACTCCGGTGCCGATCGCGACGGGGACGACGGCGGCGGGGAGGGTGCGCGGACGTGCTCCGGCGATCCACTGGCTCGGGGTGGCCATGGCGTTGCGGCGTTCCTCTCCGGCTCTAGCTGATATCGGTCGCCAGGCGGATCATCCGCACCGTACGGCCCATGTCGATGACCCGCTCGGCCCCGTCGGCGCCCCATCCGGCGGACTCCAGGAAGCCTCGCACGGCGTAGTTCTCGGCGAAGACCCAGGTCACGATGGTGTGGTAGCCGTCGTCGCGGAGGTAGTCGACCGTGGCGTTCAGCAGCCGGCTGCCGTGGCCGCGCCGGACGTGGTCGGGGTCGATCAGGAACGTGAGCATCTCTCCGGCGGTGGTCGGGTCAAGGTCGGGATCCTCCGCGGGGGCGTGTGAGGCCAGACCGGCGATCTTCTCCGCGCCCTGCAGCGCGGCCATCGCCTCGATGCCGCCGGGGCCGAGCGCCGGGAAGGCGTCGGTGTCGAGGACGACCTGCTCCACGGCCACCAGCACGCGGTGCCGGCGGCTGGGCGGGGAGGTGATCGCGTCGTCCCACTGCTGCCGCCACATGTTCTCGGCCGCGGGGCCGGTCATCTGCTCCAGCGGTCCTTCGGGAAGGAAGTCCCGGTAGCCGTATCTCCACGCGCGGATCTGGGTGCTCGTCACCGCGGCGACATCATCGTGCCGAGCCGCCCGCACGCCTACGTCTGCCATCTCGGCCCGCTCCTTCTCTGCCGTCTGCCGTCGCCTCGGAACGCGCTGTCTCATGGGTCTCGTGCCACGCGAGCGGGCATCAGGCGGGTGGATCCGTGAGACAGGCTCTTACACCGTATCGGGGAATCCGACTCAGAGATGACGTGAACCCGGCTCCATCTGCCGTCGGGCCCGATATGCCCTTGTCTTCGTACGGTTGCCGCAGACCTTCATGGAACACCACGAGCGTGAGCGGTTCTTGGACGAGTCGACGAACGCCCACTGGCAGGTGCTCTCGACGCAGACCTTCAGGCGTGGCCACATCCCGTCGGAACGGGCGCCCATCACGGCGGCGACGATCTTGGCCAACCCTCCGGGCACCCCCGTCGCGACCGGTTCGAGCACCGGCCCCCCGGCGGTCAGGGTGACGCACAGCGGGAAGGCGGCGAAGGACCTCGGCAGCCCGGCCTCGTGGCCGTCGCCGGTCTCGCCGGGGCGGCCGTGGTTGCGGCGGAGCGCCTCGCGGAGTGCCTCGCGAAGTTCGGCGGCCGTCGCCAGGTCCCGCTCGTCGGCGGCGTCTCCCGGGCCGATCAGGTCTCGCCTGCCCAGCCAGGTGGTGAGCGCGGTGGGAGAGGGGATCGAGTCGGTCTGTTCCTCGACATCGTACGTGTTCACGAAGTCGATCACCAGGTCGGAGGGGCTGTCCATGGCGTCGCTTACCTCCTCCCTCTTCGTAACCACTGTACGGCATTAGAGGGTTGTGCCACTTTCAACACCTACATAAGATGATAGATGGTGTTTTAGGGTGCGTATGCGTTTTCTGGCTGTCTCGCGGTCAAGGAGGCCGACGGGCGCACGCCGGACCGGAGGGGAAACCATGATCACGAGAGTGCGAGGAGAGGGCTTCGCGGCCACCCGGCCGCCCTCGCGAAAAGGGGGCGCCTCCCCGGGGTGATCGGACGGTCAGGAGACGTCCAGGGCCGTGGCCAGCCTGCGTACGCCCTCGACCAGCTCGGCCGTGTGGATGGCCGCCGAGTGGGTCACCCTGATGCGCGGGCCCGGCGGCTCGGCCGGGTAGTAGATGCGTCCTGGGCTCACCAGGGCCCCCGCCCTCCTCGCCGCCTCCACCACGCTCTCCTCGTCCCGGTCCTCGGGGAGCCGCAGCCACAGGTGCAGGCCGCCGCGAGGAACGAGGTGGATCGCGGCGCCGGGCATCCGGGCGGTGAGGGCCGCGGCGAGGGTGTCCCCGCGCAGCGCCAGATCGGCGCCCAGCGCGGCGAGGTGGCGCCGCCAGGCGGATGAGCCGACGAACTCCAGCGCCGTCTCCTGGAGCAACCTGGCCACGAAGAACGACTCCACGAGCTGGCTCGCCCTCAGCCGTCGCGCGGCGGGGCCCCGGGCGACGACCCCGGCGACCCGCAGGTTCGGCGACAGGACCTTGGTCAGGGAGTTGATGTGCACGACCGTGCCGTGGGTGTCCAGCGCGACCATCGGCGGAGGTGCGGGGGCGGTGGTGAAGTAGCGCGCGTAGTCGTCCTCGATCACGAACGCCCCGGCGGCGCGGGCGATCGCGAGCACCTGCTCGCGCCGCTCCAGGGGCAGGGTCGCGCCCGTGGGGTTGTGCAGGGTCGGCTGGCAGAGGAACACCCGCGCGCCGGTCACGGCGAACGCCTCCGCGAGGAGTTCGGGCCGCACCCCCTCGCGGTCGACGGGCACGGCCGTCGCGCGAAGCCCCGTGGCTCGCGCGGCCGCGAGCGCGCCGGGGTAGGTGGGGGTCTCGACGAGTATGGGCGTGCCGGGGGCCGTGAGCGCGCGGAAGGCGTGGGTGAGCGCCGCCTGCCCGCCGCTGACGATCAGGACGTCCGACGGGGTGACGTCACCTCCCAGCTCCTGGGCGAACCACCTGCGCAGCTCGGGCAGACCGCTCAGCGGCGGCATCGCCCAGACGTCGGGACGGCGCAGCGCGCGGGAGGCGGCGGCCGACAGCGCCCTGGAGGGGCGCAGGGCCGGGTTGAGGTAGCCGCCGGTGAGCGGGATGACCCCCTCGGGTGGCGAGGCGAGAAGACCGCTCACCTCGCTGTCGTCCACCACCCTGTCGCCGAGCGCCACGGTCTGCCATGACATGTCGGAGTTGTCGCCGCCCCGGGTGGTCGCCGGAGCCACGTAGGTCCCGCTCCCGGGTTTGGTGATCACTCGTCCCTCGGCGGCGAGCCTGCCGATCGCCCGCGAGACGGTCACCGGGCTCACGGTGTGCAGCCGGACCAGCTCCCGGCTCGACGGCAGCCGGTCGCCCGGACGGAGCCGCGACACCTCCTCACGGAGCGTAGCGGTGAGCCGGACGATACTGCTATCGTCATTCATGAGTGAAAAGAGTAGCGCTATCGCATCAAATCGGATAGCGGCGGGTGCGGCGTCACCCGCGGAGGCGCTGCCCGGCATCGCCTCCCCGCGAGGGGCACGTCCCGATCGGCGAGCGGCCGGCGCGACGCCGCCGGAGGTGTCGGGCAGGGCGTGGCGGGGGACCCTGCTGGCCGGGCTCGGGGTGCTGGCCTTCTCGGGGTCGTTCCCGGCGACGGTCTTCGCGATGGAGGGTTTCGACCCCTACCTGGTGGCCGTCGGCAGGGCCGTCGTCGCCGCGGTCGCGGCCACGGTGTTCCTGCTCGTGGCGAGAGTGCCGCTGCTGCCGCCCAGGTCCCAGCTGCGGTCGTACGGCGTCATCGTGGCGGGCGTGGTGTTCGGCTTTCCCCTTTTCAGCGGTCTCGCGCTTCACGCGGGGGCCTCCACCTCGCACGCCGCCGTGGTGATCGGGCTGCTGCCCGCCGCCACCGCCGCCTGCGCGGTGCTGCGGGCGGGGGAGCGGCCCAGGGCGTTGTTCTGGGTGTCCTGCGGCCTCGGAGCCGTGTCGATCACCGTCTTCACCCTCAGCATGGGCGGCGGTCACATCACCGGGGCCGACCTGCTGCTCGTCGGCGCGCTGCTGTCGGCCGCCGTCGGCTACACCGAGGGCGGGCGCCTGGCCCGTGACACCCCCGGCTGGAGGGTGATCTCCCACACCCTCGTCCTCGCCGCACCGCTGACCGTGCCGATCACCGTCGCGCTCGCGCTGGCCACCGACTCGCGGCCCACCGCCGCCTCACTCGCCGGGTTCGCGTACGTCGGACTCGTCTCGATGTTCCTCGGCTTCATCCCCTGGTACGCGGGCCTGGCGATGGGCGGTATCGCCCGCGCCGGGCAGACCCAGCTCGCCCAGCCGCTGCTGACACTGCTGTGGGCCTGGCTGCTGCTCGATGAGCTCTTCGGCCCGCTCACCATCGCGGCGGCGCTGGCCGTCCTCGCGTGCGTCGCCCTGACGCAGAGGGCGCGCTCCTGAGCGTCACCGTTCCCCGATCCTCCCGCCAGGAGGCCAGGGCCTCCCGACGTCTTCGCCCGCCGGCGGTGATGCGCGCCGGTTCGCGGGTTTCCGCAGGAGGAGAACGAATATTCCGCAGCGGATCGATCAGGGGACTGTCGCTCGACCGGTGAATCGCCTAGAAATGAGGTTGGGACTTCGACTCTCGGCCTCGCCGATCATGACGGCAGGGGTGAGCGGAGATCCTCCGCTGAATCTAAAGGAGATGACTTGTGGGCGTGGGCCTCGCGGTGGGAGATGTGGTCGAGGACTTCGAACTCCTCGACGAGACGGGTACGCCGAGGCGGCTCAGTGAGTTTCTGGCCAAGGGGCCGGTGGTGCTCTTCTTCTATCCGGCGGCCATGACCTCCGGGTGCACGATCGAGAGCTGCCACTTCCGCGACCTGGCGGCCGACTTCGCCGCCGAGGGAGCGACCAGGATCGGGATCAGCCGCGACCGGGTCGAACGGCAGGCGAGGTTCGCCAAGGCCAACCAATTGGACTTCCCCCTGCTCTCCGACCCTGACGGCGCCGTCGCCCGTCGCCTCGGCGCCCGCCGTACCGTCGCGGTGGGACCGTTTCTCACCCGCCGGATGACCTTCGTCATCGACATGGACCATCGTCTCCTGGAAGCGATCCACATCGAGACCTCCATGGAGGCGCACGCCGACCGCGCCCTCGAAGTCCTCCGCTCCCGCCCGCACCCCTGACCCTCATGGGCCGTGCCCGGCACCTTCCCGTCGCGGCAGGGGCGGCGGTCAGGGATGCAGAGGGTGGGTGTAGACGAGGCGGAAGCGGTCGCCGGGGATGACGATGTCGCTCGTCTCCACCGGGCGGTCCCCGGCCCAGTGGGTGCGCTCGACGTGCAGGACCTGGACGCCCGCGGGCAGGGCGAGGGTGTCGCTCTCGGCCGGTTGCGGGACGCGGGTGTAGACCTGTTCGACGATCTCGGTGACCTTGACGCCGATCGCCGACAGGCGGGCGATCAGGCTCCGGGGGTTTTCCTCCGTGCCCTCACCGAACTCGGCGGGCTCGTAGGAGGTGGTGAGCTGGATCGGCTTGCCGTCGCCGCGGAAGACGTAGTGGGTGCGAGTGACCGGGGCCGACTCGTCCAGCCGGAGGCGGTGGGCGATGTCGGGGGTGGCGCCGGTGGGCTCGGCCCGCCAGTCCCAGGTGGCCCGGGTGCCCTGCGACTGGATGTCGGCGCCGAAGGGGGCGGGGTGATCGTGGAAACGCCAGCGGTGCAGGGGGAGCAGCACCGGCTGCTCCCGCACGTAGTGGCCCGAGCCGACGCGGCCGACGATCAGGCCCTCGGCGGCGAGCACGCGCAGCGCGTGCCGGGCGGCCGTCTCCCCCACGCCGTATTTTCTGGTCAGCTGGGCGCGCGAGGGGATCGAGGCGCCGGGGGGAAGGGAGCCGTCGACGATCTGGCGCCGGATGTCGGCGACGACGCGCAGGTAGACAGGATCGGAGCTTGCCACGTGTCCATCCCTGGGGTCTGGGGCGTTGCCCTATCCTGCCGTATTCGATACGCGACGCAGGGTAATGGCTCCGATTTGGAGCTCCAACTTTACCGTCGCCCGGAAGGATCCAAAAATATCGCAGAGAGCCTGTAACGTCCGCGTAAGGACCGCCGATTCAACGGTAGAGGTCGTCGATGTGTGTACCCCCGAGCACATATCGGCGGCCTCTTTCTCGTGCGGGGGTCCTCGCCGCCGTCAAGGCAGACGAAAGCCTCATTTATCCGTAAACAGGCGAGAGATGCGGTCACTGGGGTCCTGTCGCCGTGACGGTGTATATCCACGTGTACGGTGTGCAACGGGCACCTTGGGGGGATGTTCGCTCTAGGGCACATCGGTGGACGGAGGTTAGGCGGGGTGGCGGGGTCCACCGTTTCAGCGGATCCAGGTAGCGTTCGGTTTATGGCAGCGCCAACTGGAACCTCCGACGCCCCCTTCGGCCGCATGCTGACCGCCATGGTCACACCGTTCACGAGTGACGGAGCGGTCGACTACGAGACAGCGGGGCGCCTCGCCACCTACCTTGTGGACGAGCAGCGTAACGACGGCATCGTCGTGAGCGGTACGACGGGGGAATCCCCGACGACCACCGACGACGAGAAGGAACGCCTCCTGCGCGCCGTCGTCGAGGCGGTCGGTGATCGCGCCACGGTCGTCGCCGGAGCCGGGACCAACGACACCCGCCACAGCGTGGAGTTGGCCAGGTCCGCCGAGCGCGCCGGGGCCCACGCTCTCCTGCTGGTGACGCCTTACTACAGCAAGCCTCCCCAGGAGGGGATCTACCGCCACTTCACCACCGTGGCGGACGCGACGGCCCTGCCGGCGATGCTCTACGACATCCCCGGCCGCAGCGGCGTGCCGATCCTGAGCGATACACTCGCCCGGCTCGCCCGGCACGAGCGGATCGTCGCGGTGAAGGACGCCAAGGCCGACCTGTTCGAGGGGACGCGGGTCATCGCGTCCACCGGCCTCGCCTACTACTCGGGTGACGACACGCTCAACCTGCCGTGGTTGTCGGTGGGAGCCGCGGGGTGCGTCAGCGTGATCGGCCACGTCGCGGGCGCGGAGATCGCCACGATGATCGAGGCGTACCGCTCAGGGGACGTCGCGGGTGCGCTCGCCATCCACCGCAGGCTGCTCCCCGTGGTCTCCGGGATCATGATGCAGGCCGGTGGCGCGATCATGGCGAAGGCGGCGCTCTCCCTGGTCGGGAGGCCCGCGGGGCCGATGAGGCCACCCTTGGTGGAGGCGACGGGGGAGCAGCTCGCCGCGTTGCGCGAAGACTTGATCGCGGGCGGTGTGAAGCTGCCCGACGAAGTTGTGACATGAGACAAGACACCGCGGCCCTTACCGGCCGCATCCGGGAGGAACGAGAGTTTGCGAGAAAGAAGACACAAGGGTCCGCTGGGGGACGGAGTGCTCGGCGAGGGAGTCGTCCTGCCGCCCACGAGGGCTTCCGTCGCATGTGAGACCCCTGAGAGAGGTGTGGCCGGATGAGTCACCCCCATCCCGAACTCGGGCTGCCGCCCGCGCTGATCGACGGTGCCCTGCGCATCGTCGCACTGGGCGGGCTCGGTGAGATCGGCCGCAACATGGCCGTGTTCGAGTACGAAGGCCGGTTGCTGATCGTCGACTGCGGGGTGCTCTTCCCCGAGCCCGACCAGCCCGGCATCGACCTGATCCTGCCCGACTTCGAGTACATCCGGGACCGCCTGGGTGACATCGAGGCCGTGGTCCTGACCCACGCGCACGAGGACCACATCGGTGCCGTGCCCTATCTGCTGCGCGAGCGCCGTGACATCCCGATCGTGGGATCGAGGCTGACGCTGGCGCTGATCGAGGCCAAGCTCACCGAGCACCGCATCCAGCCGATCAAACGCGAGGTCGTGGAGGGCGAACGGCACAGGTTCGGGCCGTTCGAGTGCGAGTTCCTCGCCGTCAACCACTCCATTCCCGACGCGCTCGCCGTCGCGATCAGGACGCCCGCGGGCATCGTCCTGCACACCGGTGACTTCCGGATGGACCAGCTGCCCAGCGACGGGCGGCTGACCGACCTGGGCGGGTTCGCCAGGCTCGGCGCCGAGGGCGTCGACCTGCTGATGTCCGACTCGACCAACGCCGAGGTGCCGGGCTTCGTCACCAGTGAGCGGGAGATCGCGCCGGTCATCGACGAGGTCATCCGCACCGCGAGCAAGCGGGTGATCGTGGCGAGCTTCGCCTCCCACATCCATCGCGTCCAGCAGGTCATGGACTCGGCGGAGAAGCACGGCCGCAAGGTCGCGCTGGTCGGCCGTTCGATGGTGCGCAACATGGGCGTCGCCCGTGACCTGGGCTACCTGAGGGTCTCGCCCGGCCTGATCGTCGACGCCAAGGAGATCGAGGGCCGTCCGCCGGAGGACGTGGTGCTGATCTGCACCGGGTCCCAGGGCGAGCCGATGGCCGCGCTGTCGCGCATGGCCAACCGCGATCACCCGATCCGGATCGCCGAGGGCGACACGGTCCTCCTGGCCTCCTCGCTGGTGCCGGGCAACGAGACCGCGGTGAACAACGTGATCAACGGGCTGTCTCGCTGGGGCGCCCGCGTGGTGCACAAGGGCAACGCGAAGGTGCACGTCTCCGGGCACGCCGCCGCGGGCGAGCTGCTGTACGTGCTCAACCTGACGCGGCCGTCCAACTTCATGCCGGTGCACGGCGAATGGCGTCACCTGCGGGCACACGCCAAGCTCGCCGCGCTGACCGGGGTTCCCGACGACCACATCGTGATCGCCGAGGACGGCGTCGTGGTGGACCTGGTCGACGGCCGGGCCAAGATCGTGGGGGCGGTTCCTGCCGGTTACGTCTACGTGGACGGCACCTCGGTGGGAGACGTCACCGACTTCGCGCTGAAGGACCGCCGCATCCTGGGCGAGGAGGGCTTCATCTCCATCGTCATCGTGGTCGACACCGCCACCGGCAAGCTCGCCGGAGGCCCGGAGATCCACGCCAGGGGGTCGGGCATCGACCCGGCCATGTTCGACGACATCCTGCCGCAGGTGGAGAGGGCGCTGCAGGAGAACGCGGCCGACGGGGTGGTGGACATCCAGCAGGTCCGCCGGGTGGTCCGCAGGACCGTGGGGCGCTGGGTGAGCGACACCTACCGCCGTCGCCCGATGATCATTCCCGTGGTGGTCGAGGTCTGACTCCGCACCGTACGGCGGCCTCACCGGCCGCCGTACGGGCCGTCGGGGGCCTGCCGGATCACGGAAGACGCTTTCCGGCAGGTCGGCGGGGCATTTAATGATCTTGGCCGCTTTTCGCGAAGTACCGGCCGATCCGGTGAAGTGCCGTCGAGGGCCGGTCACTCCGGCGAGTCGGCGCGCAATCCACCAGCCGCCTCGTTAACCTCCCTAGCATGGCCACCCGTACGTCTAAAGGATCCTCAGGAAAGCCCCCCGGTAAGGGGTCCTCCGGTCGTTCGGGCACCTCCCAGGCCCGTACGGCCTCCGCCAGGCGGCCGCCCGCCGCCCGGAAGAGGAGCGCGAGCCAGGCCCGCAGACCCTCGCCCCAGCACGACCCGATCAGCTGGGTGCTCATCATGATCGGCAAGCTGTTCATGGGCATCTGGATGCTCCTGGCGGGAGGCATCGGCAGCGCCGCGCGGGCTCTGGGACAGAACGCGCGCGAGCTCGACCCCGTCCACCGCCGCGACGGGCTCGGCCTGGCGGTGTTCGCGGGGGCGGTCGTGCTGGCCGCCATGACCTGGCGGAAGAGCACCGGCACGGTCTCCACCGTGGTCGACGGTGTCATGCGCGGCGTCTTCGGCTCGCTGACCTGGATGATCCCGATCCTGCTCGTGCTGCTGGCCTGGCGGCTGCTGCGCCACCCCGACCAGAACGCCGACACCGGCCGGATGATCATCGGCTGGTCCGCACTGACCATCGGTGTGCTCGGCGTCGTGCACGTGGTCCACGACACCCCGTACCCGTCGGGGGGAGAGACCGACGGCATGGACAAGGTGTCGGCCGCCGGAGGCATGGTCGGCTTCATCGTCTCCGCGCCCCCGGCGAGCATCCTGCCGTCCTTCGTCACCATCCCGCTGCTGCTGATCCTGTCGGGCTTCGGCATCCTGGTGATCACCGCGACGCCGGTGCACCGGGTCCCCGAGCGGCTGGCCGAGATCCGGCACATGCTCTTCAGCCGGGACACGCTCCCCTCGCCGCGCGTGTCCAGGAAGAAGCCCTCCACCCGCAAGAAGTCCGAGTCCGAGGGCGGGGAGCTGGGCGATCACGTCAAGCCCTACGACACGCCCCTGGTCGCCGAGACACCCGGCGAGTCCCCGGAACACTCCCCGGAGATCGTGCCCGGCCTGGTGGAGGACGAGGCGGAGGCGGTGGTGAGGGTCGCGCCCCCCGAGCCGTCCCCGGCCCCGCGCAAGGTCGAGCAGCTCGTCCTGTCCTCCCAGGCCGGCCCCTACACCCTGCCCGAGTCGCAGCTCCTGCGCCCCGGCACCGCGCCCAAACCGCAGACGAAGGCCAACACCGTCGTCGTCAACGCGCTGACCAGCGTGTTGGAACAGTTCGCCATCGACGCCCAGGTGATCGGCTTCACCCGGGGGCCGACGGTGACGCGCTACGAGATCGAACTCGGCCCGGCGGTCAAGGTCGAGAAGGTCACCGCGCTCACCAAGAACATCGCGTACGCGGTCAAGTCAGCCGATGTCCGGATCCTGTCTCCGATCCCCGGGAAGTCGGCGATCGGGGTCGAGATCCCCAACGCCGACAAGGACCTCGTCTCGCTGGGCGACATCCTGCGCTCCCCGGTGGCCCAGGCCGACCACCACCCGATGATCGTCGGGCTCGGCAAGGACGTCGAGGGGCGCACGATAGTGGCCAACCTGGCCAAGATGCCGCACCTGCTCATCGCGGGCGCCACCGGCGCGGGCAAGTCGGTCTGCGTCAACGGGCTGATCACCTCGATCCTGATGCGCGCCACCCCCGACGAGGTCCGCATGGTCCTGGTCGACCCCAAGCGGGTCGAGCTCAGCGTCTACGAGGGCATCCCGCACCTCATCACGCCGATCATCACCAACCCCAAGAAGGCCGCCGAAGCGCTGGAGTGGGTCGTCGGTGAGATGGACCGACGCTACGACGACCTGGCCGCCAGCGGTTTCCGGCACGTCGACGACTTCAACAAGGCGGTCCGCGCCGGCAAGCTGGTGGCGCCGCCGGGCAGCGAGCGCGTCTACCAGCCCTACCCGTACCTGCTGGTGATCGTCGACGAGCTCGCCGACCTGATGATGGTCGCCCCGCGCGACGTCGAGGACTCCATCGTCCGCATCACCCAGCTGGCCCGCGCGGCAGGGATCCACCTGGTCATCGCCACCCAGCGCCCCAGCGTGGACGTGGTCACCGGCCTGATCAAGGCCAACGTGCCCTCCCGGCTCGCCTTCGCCACCTCCTCGCTGGCCGACTCCCGGGTCATCCTGGACCAGCCGGGTGCCGAGAAGCTCGTCGGGCAGGGCGACTCGCTCTTCCTGCCGATGGGCGCGAGCAAGCCCATGCGGCTGCAGAACGCCTTCGTCTCCGAGAAGGAGATCGGCGAGATCGTCGGGCACTGCAAGGCCCAGATGGCGGTCGAGTACCGCGAGGACGTGTCCGTCGTGGCGGCCGCGAAGAAGGAGATCGACGAGGACATCGGCGACGATCTCGACCTGCTGGTCCAGGCGGCCGAGCTCATCGTGACCACCCAGTTCGGCTCGACCTCGATGCTCCAGCGCAAGCTCAGGGTCGGCTTCGCCAAGGCGGGCCGCCTGATGGACCTGCTGGAGAGCAGGAACGTCGTCGGGCCCAGCGAGGGGTCGAAGGCGAGGGAGGTCATGGTCAAACCCGACGATCTCCCCGCCCTCCTGGCCGACCTGCGCGGGGGCTGACGGCGCCGTACGGGAAACGCGGCCGGGGGCCGTAGCGGGAGGGGCTCGTGTGCTCCGGTACGGACCCGTGCCGGGGGTGTCGTGTGCTCTGGTGATCCGTTATCGGGGACGTCAGCCCATATCGGGGGATATCGCCTTTTGTGAATGACTCGCCCGAGGGTGAGGGCACGATACGGGAATGACACCCCCGCCGCACACCTTCCGTCCGGTTACTGATTGAATGGGTATCGCTACGCAACGTCGGGGGCTGGGAGGCGTGCGCCATGGGCATTGGAAGCGATCTGGCGGATGCCAGGCGGTCAATGGGGATGACCGTCGGGCAGTTGAGCGCGCGGACACGCATTCGCGAGGTTCTCATCCAGGCGATCGAGAGAAACGACTTCTCTCAATGCGGGGGGGATTTCTACGCGCGGGGTCATATAAGAAACATCGCCAAGGTCGTCGGTCTCGATCCCGAGGCGCTGGTGCACCGCTACGACGAGCAGCACGGGGGCGTGCCGCTGCCGGTGCGGGCCTCCAGCGTCTTCCAGGCCGACATGCCCCTGAAGATCCGTGAGCGCCGATCGCCCAACTGGACGACGGCGATGGCGGTGGCCCTGGGAATCGTGGTCATCTTCGGCGTGGTGCGGACCATGGGCGGGGGAGACACCCCCGTGGCGGATCTCCACCCCATGCCGGTGCCCGCCGTGCCGCCACCGCCCTCGGCGGGCTCGGGTCCCGACTCGCCGCGCAGGGCGGCGTCGCTGGCCGAGGAGAAGCGGCGCGACATGGTCGTCCTCCAGGTCAAGGCGAAGCGCACCTCCTGGCTCGACGTGCAGGACGCGGGCGGCCGGAGGATCTTCTCGGGGACACTCGCGGCGGGCAAGACCTCGACCTGGAAGGCGAAGAGCGGCATGAGGGTCACTTTCGGCGACGGCGGAGCCGTCTCGCTGAAGGTGAACGGTAAGGACCTGGGTGCCCCCGGCCGCCGAGGACAGGTCGTCAACCGTTCCTACGAGGCTCCCGCCGCCAAGAAGCGCTAGGTCAGGCCGGATGCGGAACGCCTCGCGCACCCCGCGTCCGGTGGGCCCCGCGGGGCTCCGAGGTCGCTCGCGACGGCGGCGTGGCCGGGGCGGGGCGGGGGTGTGGCGGTGCCTGAATGGGGGGAGGTGCATCGGGTAGTGGCCAACTCCCGATACCGTAGTGTTCACCATGTCATCCCGCCGAACCGCATCGCTGATCACGCTTGGTTGCGCACGCAACGAGGTCGACTCCGAGGAACTCGCCGCTCGCCTTGAGGCTGCCGGTTGGCAGCTGGGCGACGACGATCCCGACGTCGTCGTCGTCAACACGTGCGGCTTCATCGACTCGGCGAAAAAGGACTCCATCGACACGCTGCTCGCCGCGGCCGACTCCGGTGCCAAGGTGGTCGCCGCGGGCTGCATGGCGGAGCGATACGGCGACCAGCTCGCCGACGCGCTGCCCGAGGCCGCCGCCGTCATCTCCTTCGACGACTACACCGACATCGGCACGCGTCTCGACGATGTGCTGCAGGGCAGGCCGCTCGTCCCGCACAGTCCCCGTGACCGCAGGACCCTGCTGCCCATCTCCCCGGTGGAACGCGCCGCGGCCCCCAGGACCGGCATCCCCGGCCACGGCGAGCTGCCCGAGGGGGTGGCCCCCGCGAGCGGTCCCAGGCCGTTGCGCAAGCGCCTGGGTGACGGCCCGGTGGCCTCACTGAAGCTCGCCTCCGGCTGCGACCGGCGCTGCACGTTCTGCGCCATCCCCGCCTTCCGCGGAGCCTACGTCTCGCGCGGCGCCGAGGAGCTCCTCGGCGAGGCCGCCTGGCTGGCCGAGCAGGGCGTGAAGGAGCTGGTGCTGGTCAGTGAGAACTCCACCTCCTACGGCAAGGATCTGGGCGATCTGAGGGCGTTGGAGAAGCTTCTGCCCTCCATCGCCGCGATCGAGGGCATCGAGCGGGTGCGCGTCAGCTACCTGCAGCCCGCCGAGCTCCGCCCGGGACTGCTGGAGATCATCGCCTCGACCGAGGGCGTGGCCCCCTACTTCGACCTGTCCTTCCAGCACGCGAGCGGTCCTGTGCTGCGCCGGATGCGCCGCTTCGGCGACCCCCGGCGTTTTCTGGACCTTTTGGAGTCGATTCGCGCCCACGCGCCCGAGGCGGGCGTGCGCTCCAACTTCATCGTGGGCTTCCCCGGCGAGACCGAGGAGGAGTTCGGGGAGCTGATGGGCTTCCTGGAGGAGGCCAGGCTCGACGTCATCGGCGTCTTCGGTTACTCCGACGAGGACGGCACCGAGGCGGCCTCGCTTCCCGGCAAACTCGACCAGGAGATCGTCGACGCCCGGGTGTCCGCCCTCACCGAGCTGGCCGAGGAGCTCATGGCCCAGCGGGCCGAGGAGCGGATCGGGACCGAGGTCGACGTCCTGATCGAAGAGGACCTGGGCGACGGCGGCTACGAGGGCCGCGCCGCCCACCAGGGGCCCGAGGTGGACGGATCCGTGACGGTCCAGGGCATCGGGCTGGTGCCGGGTCAGATCGTCCGGGCCGTCGTGGTCGACTCGGAGGGGGTCGACCTGATCGCCCGCATCAAGGCGGCCCCATGAGCGCGCCGCCGGGCCGGGAGAGCGTATGACCAACACGCCAGAGACCGGCACCGACCCGACAGCGGCACCCGCGCGCCCCAAGGTGAGCGCCTGGAACATCGCCAACGTCGTGACGGTGATACGACTGGCGATGGTTCCGTTCTTCGCGGCCTGCCTCTTCCTTCCCGGAACCGGCTGGCGGGCCGCGGCGCTGGCGGTCTTTCTGGTGGCCTCGCTCACCGACCTGCTCGACGGCGAACTGGCACGCCGTTACGGTCTGGTCACCGACTTCGGGAAGATCGCCGACCCGATCGCCGACAAGGCCCTCATCGGTGCCGCCCTGATCAGTCTCTCCGTCCTGGGAGAGCTGCCCTGGTGGGTCACCATCGTGATCCTGGGCAGGGAGCTGGGGGTCACCACACTGAGGTTCGCGGTCATCCGGCACGGCGTCATCCCGGCCAGTTACGGCGGGAAGGTGAAGACCGTCCTGCAGATCGCCGCGATCGTTTCCTACGTCTGGCCGGGCGTGCCCGACCCGATCGGCTGGGTCGTGATGGGCGCGGCGGCCCTCGTCACCGTCGTCACCGGCCTCGACTACGTGATCCGGGCGATCAAGCTGCGGCAGGTCGCGAAGCGGGCGCGAGCCAGATGAAGACGGACGCCGAGCCCGTGAGGTGGGCCGCATGAGCCGACGCCCGCTCGCGACCACCGAGATCCTCTCCCTTCTCGTCCGCAGGGGCGAGACGGTGGCGGTGGCCGAGTCGCTGACCGCCGGGCTGATCTGCGCGGCACTCACCGGCCCTCCCGGGGCTTCGGCGGCCTTCCTGGGCGGGGTCGTCTCCTACGCCACCGAACTCAAGCACCGGCTGCTGAACGTTCCCACCGACCTGCTCGACCGCGAGGGGGCGGTACACCCGGAGGTCGCCGCCGCGATGGCCGAAGGGGTACGCCTCCTCGTCGGTTCCACGTACGGTCTGGCGGTCACCGGGGTGGCCGGCCCGGAACCGCAGGATGGTAAAGCGGTGGGCACTGTGCATCTCGCTGTTAGCGGTCCTGAAGGGCGGGTATGGCACCGGGATCCGCGGTTCTCCGGGACGCGCGATCAGATCCGGGAGGCGACCGTGAACGAGGCCGTAGACCTCCTCCGAGACGTGCTGGAGGCGAGCGTGAGGGAACATTCCGGGTGATTACCGCGTTACGTCCCCAGCGAACATGCTCCACATGGTCTGCCGCGTTGTCGGTGGATACAGGTACGGTGGAACAGTGAGTGAGGTAAAGGTCAAGCGATGATGACGGCGAGGAGTATGTACCAAGGGTCGCGTTCGAAGAACGGGCGGCACGAACCGATAGCGCGGAGTGTCGTGAATACACCCGCACCGGGGAGGGAGCGACAGATGGTCCTGCTGCGTCAGCTGCTCGGTGACGTGCTGCGGCGGCTTAGGGTGCGCCAGAGTCGCACCCTTCGTGAGGTGTCCACATTGGCTCGGGTTTCTCTCGGATATCTGTCCGAGGTGGAACGCGGTCAGAAGGAGGCCTCTTCGGAGCTGCTCGCGTCGATCTGCGGTGCCTTGGGTGTGCCGCTTTCACAGGTTCTCCGCGAGGTTTCCGATCAGTTCGCCCTGGCCGAGCTGCAGCATGCTCCGGTCCTGGCGAACGATGTTCCCGAGCGGGAGCGTCTGCCGATTCCCGAAACCGTGCCTGATTCCGTTTTCCCCGAGGTCAACGACATGGTCGCCGCCTAGCCGGTCGGTTCTTCCGGCTGGCAGTGACGGCACCAGACGATCAGCCGTTCCTGCGGCTGTTCGCCCATCTCCCCACGACTGATCCGACGCCCGCAACGCAGGCAAGGCCGCCCAGCCCTGCCGTAGACCCAGGTGCTCCGTCCCGGACGGAGATCGCCCGTCGTCGTCCTGATCGGGCGTTCCTTGTTGGCGTCCAGTAATCGCCGCGCGATCGACACGATCGCCCCCAGATCCTCAACGGCCCCCACGGGTCGCCACGGCCACACTCCGGCGAGAAAAAGCGTCTCGGCGCGATAGATGGTGCCGATTCCCGCCAGGTTACGCTGATCGAGCAGCGCGACTCCGATGCTCGTTTCAGGCCGCCGTGCCAGTCGTCGTACGGCTTCGTCCTCGTCCCAGTCCTCCCCGAGCGGATCGGGTCCGAGATGCCCGACGAGTAGCCCCTCCTGCTCGGTCGCCACCAGATCGACCATGCCCAGCCGTATCCCCGCCGCCTGCCATCTCGCGTTGGCGAGCACCAGGCGGACGGCATCGCCACCGGGCAACCCGCGTCCCGCGGGTGAGATCTGCCAGTGGCCCTCCATCCGCAGGTGGGTGTGGACGGTGAGCCCGCCCTCGACCCTGGTGAGCAGATGCTTGCCACGCGCGACGGTCCTCAGCACGGTGCGTCCGGTCAGGTCGGCGGTGGAGTGGCGGGGCACCCGGAAGTCCGAGCGGGTCAGCACCCGTCCGTCGAGCGCCCGGCCGAGCCGCAGGGCGGAGCGGTGGACGACATCACCCTCGGGCACGGCGCCCACCCCGAGACGTGGGCCGCTCCCGGAGGGGGAGCCGGTCGAGTGAGACGGATCGATCCCGTGAGACGGGCCGCTCCCGGGTGGTGGGCCGGTCGCGTGAGACGAACCGGTTTCGCGAGACGGGCCGGTCTCGGGTGGTGGGCCGGTCGCGTGAGACGGACCGGTTTCGCGAGATGGGCCGGTCTCGGGTGGTGGGCCGGTTACGGGCGGACCCGGCCGGCCGGAACCCGGTGAGTGGCCACCCCGGCACGGTCAGTCCCAGGCCGCGGGGTCCGCGGACAGGCTGCGGACCCGCTCGGGGAGGGCTCCGGTGGCCACGTTCTCCAGCGTGACCTCCTCCAGGATCGCCCGCTCGCTGGCGCGCAGCGCGATCCAGACCTGCTGCAGCGATTCGGCGGGACCTCGGTACCCGACGTGCTCGGGCCGCTCCCCCCGGACGTTGGCGAGCGGGCCGTCAACGGCGCGGATCACATCGGCGAGGCTGATCTCGGCGGGCGGGCGAGCCAGCACGTAGCCCCCTTCGGGACCGCGCTGGCCGCGGACCAGTCCGGCGCGGCGCATCTGAAGCAGGATGTTCTCGAGATACTTGGGAGGCATGTCCTGCTCTTTGGCCAGCTCACCCACCGTGGTAGGACCGTCACCCGCGGCGGCGAGTTCGGCGGCGGCACGGAGGGCATAGTCGACACGAGCGGATAGGCGCATGTAACCGATTATCCCGCCTGCTATTGGTTCCTTACGCGTGAGGGGCCGAAGGAGGTGAAAGCGCTCCGTCGCCCTCGGTGACGACGGGCATGCGGGGCGACGCGCCGGTGCTCTGACGGCGGGTGCGCGGCCTGGTGGTGAGGTGCCGTCGCGAGGGTGGTGCCCGGCGGCAGGGCGAGGCGGACGGTGCGGGTCTCCTCGGGGTTTCGGGGGTGATGTCGCAGGTCAGAGGCGCGCCCGGGTCGTGTACTGCGAGGTGAGGCGTCTTTGGACGCCCTCGCGGACCGAGCTGTGCCACCGTGCCGAGGTTCACTCGGCAGGAGCCGGTGTGATCCGTTCCGGCTCGCGCCTAATAGGCGAAATTCCCGATATATTCGTAATGTCGGAAGTTTGGCCGCCTCCGCCCCGGCCGCCTGGCCGGACCGGATCGTGGCGACGGCGTCCGTGCCGGAGGCCGCCGCCCCCGCTGTGAGAGCCTGTCGAAAAGAATCTTTACCGTTTTTTGGGAGCGTTCCACGCGCCGGGCGGGCGGCGCGAACCTCTGTAGGCGGGCATCGTGGTGGCGGGCGCGGGAGAGGCGTGGTGAGACGACGACGAGCAAGGGGGCGGCGCCGGCGGGACGCCCTCCTCAGCCCTCGTGAGGGTGAGGGCAGGGCTAAACTGTCAGGAAGCCTTATTAAGAATAGAGTTCTTATTCTTGATCGGAAGTAATCGCGACGGGGAAGCGACGAGCAAAAGAGGAAGCGGCGAGCAAGAGAGCATGCGTATGGAGCGACGTCCTGGCGTGCCCAGGCTACTGAGGGAGATCAACGACAGGGCCGCCCTGGAGTTGCTGCTCGCTTCCGGACCGCTGACGCGGGGGCAGATCGGCGAGCTCACGGGCCTTTCCAAGGTGACGGCGTCGCAGACACTCGCCCGCCTGGAAGGGCGCGGGCTGGTGGAGGTGGCGGGGGAGCAGGCGGGAGGCCGTGGGCCCAATGCCGCCCTTTACGGAATCATTTCCTCCTCGGCCTATGTGGCGGGTCTGGATGTCGGCCCGGAATTCGTCACGACCGCTATCGCCGATATCCATGGGGAGATCATCGCCGAGGTGCGGGTGGCACCGAAAGGGCACGACGATCCGGTGGCCCTCGTGCACAGCGCGGTGGTCAAGGCGTGCCGGTCGGCCAAGGTCGCGCTCTCCAAACTGCGCTCGGTCGTCATCGGCACCCCGGGCGTGGTCGACCCCCGCAGCGGCGACGTGCGGTTCTCCTTCGACCTGCCGGGCTGGCACGAGGGCATCCACGAGGCGCTCGCCCGTGACCTGCGCCGCGACGTCAGGATAGAGAACGACGTGAACCTCGTCGCCATCGCCGAGCGCACCCTGGGTGCTGCCCGCGAGGTCGACGACTTCGTGCTCCTGTGGGTGGGGCGCGGCATCGGCCTCGGTGTCGTGCTCGGCGGGCGGCTGCACCGGGGCCGTTCCGGCAGTGCCGGTGAGATCGGCTACCTGCCGGTCCCCGGGGTGCCGCTGGCCGAGGACGTACGGGCCGTGCCGGGCAGGTTGCCGTCGCTCGCCGGGGGCCTGCAGTCCCTGGTCAGTGCCGAGGCGGTCGCCGAGCTCGCCGCGACGTACGGCTTCGAGGGGGAGAACGCCGCCGAGTGCGTCGCGGCGGCGGTCGCTGCGGGGGAGCGGGGAGAGCCCCTGATCAACGACATCGCCGGGCGGCTGGCGCTGGGGGTGGCGTCGGTGTGCGTCGTGCTCGACCCCGGGCTCGTGGTGCTCGCGGGGGAGGTGAGCAGGGCGGGAGGCGACGAGCTCACCTCCAGGATCGAGGAGGCGGTGGCGAGGAGCTGTCCGGTCAGGCCGCAGGTGGTGGCGAGCGAGGTGGGCGGCAACCCGGTGTTGCGCGGGGCCGTCATCGCCGCGCTGGAGCAGGCCAGGGAGGAGATCTTCACCTCCTGATCCTCCTGATCCTCCGGAGTCCCCGAGGTCCGGAGTCCCCGAGGTCCGGCCGCCGGGTCGGGAGTCCTCGGCGGAGAGTCCCTGGAGCCGGAGTTTCTGGCCCGCGATTCCCCTGAGGCCTGTGCCGATGAGCCGGCCGATCTGGGGCTCGCGCCGTCCGGTCCGCTCTTTCCGGCGTCGCGAGCGGTGGCGAACGTGTCCTGACCGGCTCGCGGTAGGCCGCTTGTCTCAGGCGTGTCGCGTGGATAGAATTCTGATCGTTAAATAAACAAGAAACTTTCCTAATAATTTCTTGCCGAGATCGAATATCGGGGGCGACGGGGCCCCGGTGCCTGCCCGAGGTGAGTCACCCCCGAGGGAGAGGGGCGGGATGTCGTACGGTCCCTTCGATCTGCGGGGAATCCCGCTGGCAGTCCACCTGAACGGCCCCGCCGACGTCCTCGCGCTGATGGAGGCGTGCGCCGACGTGGCAGGCAGGCACCCGGTGCTCGGCCGCGTCAGGATCACCCGCGCGGAGTCGACCCCGGAGCGTTATCCCGAGTTCGCCGCGGCGGAGGCCACGCGCCCCTTCGACCTGGAACGCGGCCCGCTCGCCAGGTTCACGCTGGTCACGGTGGGTCCCGAGCGCGTCAGACTGCTTTTCACCGCGCACGGACGAGTGTTCGACGCGGCCTCCAAGGACATCCTGGTCCGCGAACTCGCCGACGCCTACTTCTCGCGGGCCACCCTGCCGGGTCCGACGCCGCACCTCTCGCCGGTCTCGCCGTCGTACGGCTCCCCGCGGGCACTCCCCTCCGCGCGGACGGGACGGCGCGGCGGCTGGGAAGCGGACCGCGAGGCCTCTCCGGCGATGCCCGAGGGGGCCGAGGAGTTCTGGAAGGAGCGCGACCGCGAGCCCGTGGCACCGATCCTGCCCGGGCTGCGCGCCGTCCCGTGCGGCACCGGCCCCGGGGAGATCGTCGAGATGGTGCTCGGCGGCGCGGAGTCCGGGGCACTCGCCGGGGCCGCCGCGGCGCTCGGCGCCACCAGGTTCGAGGTGCTGCTCGCGACCGTGGGCGTGCTGCTGCGCCGCTACGGTACCTCCGCCTCACCGCTCGCCCTCGACCTCGGCACCCGGACGCGCGAGACGCGCGACCGCGTCGGGCCGTTCGTGGCGAGGGTGCCGTTCGTTCCGCACCCCGGTCTTGACGAGGGCTTTCCCGGCCATCTGCGCACGGTCCGGGCCGAACTCCACGCGATGTACCGGTTCCGGCACGCGCCTCCCGAACCGCCCTCCTCGCCGGTGCTGTTCAGCTACCGCAGGAGGACGGCCGTCCCCGGGTTCCCCGGTGTCGGGGCGGGCGTGGAGTGGACCGTCTTCAACGGGACCGCCCACGGCGCGCTGCACGTCCAGGCCGTGGACGCCGGGCCGAGTATCACCCTCGGCCTGCGCTTCAACCCCGCCGCGATCGGCCACGACGACGTGTCCATGATCGCGGGTCACCTGCGCGTGCTGCTGCGCGCCGTCTCCGAGCATCCCCGTGCGCAGGTCGCGGATCTGATGGCGTCAGCCGGTTCCATGCCCGAGGGATGAGCCGATGCCACGGCTGAGGAGGAGCCTGCCGTGACCGGCCCGCGCGTCCCGGGCCTCGGGAATGTGGCGGGGCCCACCGCCGGAGGAGGGCCGGCCACCCCGTAGCGCGGGAGACGAGGGGGCCGGTGCTTGTCAGACGCCGAGGAGCTCGGCGGCGGCCTGGGCGTTGGCGCGGGCGGCGCCGTAGGTGGCCAGATAGGTGACACCCTCGGGACGCCAGATCGGCAGGCCCATCTCGACCACCGTGGCGTCGGGGCGGGCGGCCAGCAGCGCGGAGACCACCGACTGGCTGAGCTCGTGGCGGTGGGCGTCCTTGACGACGACGATCAGGGAGCGGTCCGAGGCGCGCTCCAGGATGTCCGCCACGTCGGCCAGCTCCGGCTTGACCCGCAGCACCTCCGCCTGCGGCAGCAGCGGCGTGAAGCCCCACGGTACGTCGCCGACCGCGATGGTCGGCGGGGTGTCCACCTCGACCACCAGCGGGTCGACCAGGGGAGAGGCGGAGCCGGTGAGGCTGACCGCGCGGCGGGCGGCGGTGAGGCCGATCACGTCCCGCTCGGCCTCGCCGGTGTGTGGCGTGCCGAACCAGGCGCGCAGGGTGGCGACCCGCTCGGCCGCCGCCTCCAGGCGGGCCGCGGGAAGCCGGCCGTCGTGGACGGCCGCGACGATCTCGTCCACGATGAGGCGGACATCGCTCTTTGTGGGGATCGGGCCGAGGCAGAGCAGGTCGGCCCCGGCGGCGAGGGAGAGCACCGAGCCCCCGGCGAGACCGTAGGCGGCGGTGACGGCCCTCATGTCGAGGGCGTCGGTGATGATCACACCTTCGTAGCCCATCTCGCCGCGGAGCAGGCCGGTGAGGGCGGCGGGGGAGAGCGTCGCGGGAAACGCGCCGGTGACGGCGGGGACGCGTACGTGCGCGGTCATGATGGATTTGGTCCCGGCCTCGATCGCGGCGCGGAAGGGGACGAGCTCGCGCTCGCGCAGTAACCCCACGGAGGCGTCGACGAGCGGGACCTCCAGATGGGAGTCCTGCCGGGTCGCACCGTGGCCGGGAAAGTGCTTGACGCAGGCGGCGACTCCCGCCGCCTGCAGGCCGTGGACCGCGGCGACGGTGTGCCGGGCGACGAGCGCGGGCTGTGACCCGAACGAGCGGGTACCGATCACCGGATTGTCGGCGGCGGTGTTGACGTCCGCGGACGGGGCCATGTCCAGGTTGATGCCGCAGCGGGCCAGTTCGTCGCCGATGGACCGGTAGACCCGCCGGGTGAGTTCGACGTCGTCCACGGCGCCGAGGGCGGCGTTGCCGGGGTACGGGCTGCCGACGTGGTAGGCGAGCCGGGTGACGTCACCCCCCTCCTCGTCCAGCGACACGACCGGATCGGCGCACGCGCGCAGACGGGAGGTGAGAGCGGACAGCTGTGCGGCGTCGGCGACGTTGAAGCCGAAGAGCGTGACGCCGCCGAGACCGTTCTCCAGCTCCCGTAGGACCCACTCGGGGGCCTCGGTGCCCTGGAACGCGGCGAGCAGTGTGCCGGCGGCGAGACGACGCAGCCCCTGGTCGCCGCGATCCGCGATGAACTCAGACATGGCGGTAGGTGTTCCTTACCTGAGATGTAGGGGGGTGTCGGACATAGCAGTAAACAATAAGAAGACGGATAGGGCTGGTACGGTCCGCGCCTTGTGGGTGCGTGCCGTACCAGCACCGATGGGGTCAGCCCTTGACCGCGCCCGCGACGAGCCCGGAGACCATCCGCCGCTGCACCAGCAGGAAGAAGACGATGACCGGGATGGTCATCAACGTGGAGGCGGCCATGATGCCGCCCCAGTCCACCGACCGCTGGCTGACGAAGTAGCGCAGCGCCACGGGCATGGTGTAGCTGCCCTGGTCGCCGATGAGCGTCAGCGCGAACACGAACTCGTTCCACGCGGTGATGAACGAGAAGATGCTGGTCGCCACCAACCCGGGAGCCACCAGCGGGAACAGTACCCTCCAGAAGGTGGCGAACCGGCTCGCGCCGTCGATCCAGGCGGCCTCCTCCAGCTCCTTGGGCACCGCCGCGACGAAGGTGCGCAGCATCCAGATGGCGAACGGCAGCGTCATGGCGACGTTCACCACGACGAGGCCGAGGAGCTGGTCGTACAGCCCGGCCCGCCTGACCATCAGGAACAGCGGGATGAGCAGCGCCTCGCCGGGGACCATCTGCACGATGAGCAGCAGGATCAGGAACGAGGTGCGCCCGCGGAAGCGGAAGCGGGCCACCGCGGTCGCCGCCAGCAGGGCGAACACCGCGCCGATGAGCACGGTGCCGAGGGCGACGATGGAGCTGTTGAGCAGGTAGCGCCAGATGGAGTGGCCCGCGACGCCCTCGGTGAAGACCCGCTTCACGTGTTCGAGCGTGGGGTCGGTGGGGAAGGGGATGAAGTCCGTCGTGAAGATCTGCTCGCTGCTCTTGAAGGCCGTGGTCACCATCCAGTAGACGGGGAACACCGCGAACAGGAACACCAGGACGGCCGTGGTGTTCAGGCCGGCCTTGCCGAGAGTCCTGCGCCTCTTGAGGTTGCCCTGCGTCCTGGACGCGGACCGCCGGCGCGTGTCGTAGGTGGTCATCGCACGTCCTCCGTCTTCACGATCTGACGGACGTAGAAGAAGGTGATGATGAGCAGGATCAGCGTCAGCACCACGGCGATCGCCGCGCCCATGCCCATCTTGGGCGGCGCGCTGAATGCCTGGGTGAAGGCGAAGAGCGACAGGTTGAACGCCTCCCGGTTGGACGTGCCGCCCGCCAGCACGAACAGTTGGGTGAAGACCTTGAAGTCCCAGATCACCGAGAGCACCGTCAGCACCGCGAAGACCGGCTTCAGCAGCGGGAAGGTGATCTTCCAGAAGATCCGCCACGCGGAGGCGCCGTCCACCCTGGCGGCCTCGTACAGCTCCTGGGAGATGCTCTTCAGCCCGGCCAGCACCGAGACCGCGATGAACGGGAACGACGCCCAGGTCACCGCGATGATCAGCACCATGTAGATGGTGAACGCGTCGTTGAGCCACGGCTCGCCGGTCCAGTCCGAACGGCCGAACAGCAGGGAGGACAGCCAGTCGGGCAGCGTGTTGAGCGCCCAGTTGATCACGCCGGACTCCGCGTCGAACAACCAGCGCCAGATGATCGCGGTGGCGATCTGCGGGGTGGCCCAAGCGGCCATGATGCCGACGATCAGGAAGGTCGACATCTTCTTGCCCAGCTTGTGCAGGAGCAGGCCGACCAGGGTGCCGAGGATCAGGGTGCACGCCACCGTGACGACGGCGAAGACGATGGTGTTGCGGAGCGACGTCCAGAACAGCTCGGATTCGACAAGCTTCTGGTAGTTCTCAACGCCGACGAACTCGGCCGGGGCTCCCCGGATCTGCCGCAGTCCCACGTTCTGGAAGGACATGACGACCATCTGGTAGAGCGGGTAGAGCAGCAGACCGGCGATGACGAGCAGGCCGGGGACGAGCAGCGCGTAGGGGACGACCCAGTCGGGCAGACTCCCGGACCCGCGCGGGGGCGTGGCGCCTCGGTGCCCCCGCGCCGGGACGGAAGGGGAGTCCCCGTCCCGGGCGATGGTTGAGGTGTTCGCCATGGTTACTGGTTCAGGATCTCTTCGAGTTCCTTGTTGGCGTCGGCCAGCGCGGTGTCGACGTCCTTCTTGCCCTCGATGACCGAGCGGGCCGCGCTCTGCAGGACCGCCTTGGTGTCGTTCGCCTCGGCCCAGTTGGTGTCGTTCGGGAAGCCCTTGGCGACCTTGAAGGTCTCGGCGAACGGCGCCTGCACCGGGTCGGCCGCGTACTCGGCCAGAGCCTCGGGATAGAGGGGCAGCAGGCCACCCTCCTTGGCGTAGCGGGTGCCGAACTCCTTGCCGGCGGCGAGCTTGACGTACTCGGCGGACAACTCGGCGTTCTTGGTGTCCTTCCAGATGGCGATGTCGTTGCCACCCTGGAAGGCCGGGGCGGGGCCGCTGCCGTCCTTGGCCGGAAGCGAGAAGAAGGCCATCTTCGAGTCGTCGACCTTGCCGCCGCTCTGCTCCTTGATGGTGGTGATGTCCCAGCCGCCGGTCACGTACATGCCGACCTTGCTGTTGGCGAAGCGGGTCGCGATGTCCACCGAGTTCTGGGTGAGGGCGGACTTGCGCGAGACGCCGTGCTTGGTCACCAGGTCGGTGTAGTACTGGAAGCCCTCCTTGAAGCCGGGCTCGGTCAGCTTGCCGACCCACTTGCCGCCTTCGAAGGCGGCGAAGTCGCCACCGGCCGACCAGACGAACGGCGACAGCGACATGTTGGCGTCGGAGCCGCCGTTGAAGGCGAAGCCGTCGACGTCCTTGCCCTTCTCGGCGACGATCTTCTTGCCCGCCGCGACGAGGTCGTCCCAGGTCTTGGGGATCTCGATCTTCAGGTCCTCGAACCAGTCCTTGCGGTAGAGGACGGCGCGGGTGCCGCCACCCCACGGGGCGGCGTAGATCTTGCCGTCCACCGTCTCGTAACCCCACAGGTTCTGCGGGATCTGCTGGAAGTCGGGCGTGCCCTTGACGACGTCGGTGATGTCGGTCAGCGCGTCCTGCGCGACCCAGGCGGCGACCTGGTCGTTGCCGAACTCGGTGACGTCGGGGCCCTCGCCGCCGGCGAGGGCGGCGGTCCACTTGGCCTGCGCGTCGGGCCAGGGAACCCACTGGACCTTGACGTCTGCGCCGGTGGTCTCCTTGAACGTGGCGTTCAGGTCGGCCATCAGCTTGTCCTGCTTCTCGTCCGGAGCGCCGAGGCGCCAGACGGTCAGCGTCTGACCTGCGAACTTGGGGCCGGACGCGGCGGGTGCCGTCGCATCGGAGCCGGCGGCCGGAGCGGCAGGCTCGCTGCTGCCACATGCGGCGAGACCCAGGGCGAGGGCGGCCGTGGTGGCCGTCGTGGTGGCGATTCTCGCGAACTTCACTGGAGTTCTCCCTTTCAGGCTTTCGCCGGGGTTTGCGCTCATCTGTTATGGCCGGGGTCCCCGTGACCCTCTGCACTCACTGGGAGCTGTCGGAACTACCGCAACCCGCGGTTCCGATCGCTTGCCTGCGGGCTGACTAGGGTTAAACTAACAAGAAACTTTCTTAAAAGAAACGATCGTTAGCGGATCGTGACAGGGAGGACGACCTTGCCCACACGCCCGGGGACCCCTCGGCTGCTGCGCCAGCTCAACGACCGCGCGGCGCTGGAACTCCTGCTGTCCAGCGGCCCTCTCACCCGGGCTGAACTGGGAGAATATACCGGGCTCTCCAAGGTGACCGCCGGTCAGCTGCTCTTCAGACTTCAGGACCGCGGCCTCGTCGCGGTGGTCGGCGAGCAGGCGGGCGGACGCGGACCCAACGCCGCCCTCTACGGGGTGGTGCCCTCCTGCGCGTACGTGGCCGGGCTTGACGTGCTGCCCGGCAGGATCAGCGCCGGGATCGCCGACATCACCGGCACCCTCGTCGCCGAGGTCACCGCGGATCCCAGCGGGCGCGACGACCCGGTACGCCTCGTGCGGAGCGCGCTCGGCCAGGCGTGTGAGGCGGCGGGCATCGGCGCCGACCGGCTGCGCGCCTTCGTGATCGGCACCCGGGGCGTCGTCGACCCCGGCAGCGGTGACGTGCGCTTCTCCTTCGACCTGCCCTCCTGGCACAACGGCGTGCTCGCCGAACTCCGCCGCGACCTCGGCGTCCCGGTGACGATAGAGAACGACGTGAACCTGGCCGCGCTGGCCGAACGCGCGTACGGGGCGGCGCTGGGCGTCGACGACTTCGTGCTCGTCTGGGCGGGGGTCGGGCAGGGGCTCGGCGTCATGCTGGGCGGACGGCTGCACCGGGGCTTCACCGGCGGCGCGGGCGAGATCGGCTGGCTCCCCGTCCCCGGTGAACCGCTCCCCACCGACGTGAGCGAGCCCCAGTCGGGTTCGTTCCAGCGCCTGGTCGGCGGTGACGCCGTGGCCGGGCTCGCGAGCGCCCACGGCATCGGCGTCGCCTCCGGGGCCGATCCCGACGCCGATTCCGTGGGAGAGCACGTCCGTACGGCCGTCGCCCAGGGAGCCGAGGCGTTCCTGGACGAGCTGGCCGGGCGGCTCGCCGTCGGCGTCGCCGCCGTCGCGGTGGTCCTGGACCCCGGACTCGTCGTGCTCAGCGGCGACGTCGGCAGGGCCGGGGGAGACGCGCTCGCCGACAGGGTGCAGGACGCGGTGGCCCGGTTCTGTCCAAGCCGGCCCAGGGTCATGGTCTCCCGGGTCAGCGGGAACCCGGTGCTGCGCGGCGCCCTGGTGTCGGCGCTGCACCAGGCCCGTGAGCAGGTGTTCTCGGACACAGTCTGACGTCTCGCGCGATCTCGTCCGCTGCTTTCCGGCACGGTCCGAGGTCCCGCCCGAGCCCGTCCGCAGCCTGATCCGCCGCCCGGCCCACCCCCTGGTCCGCTCCCTCCCTCGCGGGCGGACGGGTCCGTGCACGGTGGTGCTTGGGGAAGAATTGCGGCCATGCGCGACATTGTTCTGATCTCCGATGCCCGAGTCACCTCGATCCCCGTCGAGGAGTCCGGAGAGCGGATGGTGGACGTCCGGGGACGGCTGTGGACGGACGACCGGCTCGCCGACCCCGGGGGAGCCTTCGCCCACCTCAGGCTCGGGCTGCTCACCCGGCTGGAGGAGGCCCAGGCGCAGCTGCCGGGGGGATACCGGCTGCTGGTCGTGGAGGGGTATCGGCCACCGGCGACGCAGAAGGAGATCTTCGACGGCTACTCGGCGGAGCTCAGGACGCTGTATCCGGAAATGTCGCCCACGGAGCTGCGAGCCGCGGCGAGCCGCTACGTCTCGCCCGTGGAGATCGCCCCGCACACCGCCGGAGCGGCGGTCGACCTCACCCTGTCCACCGAGGACGGGACCGAGCTCGACATGGGCACCCCTCTCAACGCCACCCCCGAGCAGAGCGGCGGTGCCTGCTACACCGGCGCCCAGGGACTGTCGCCCGAGGCCCGCCACCACCGCAAACTCCTCGGCGCCGCCCTGGAGTCGGCAGGACTGGTCAACTACCCCACCGAGTGGTGGCACTGGTCCTATGGCGACCGCTACTGGGCCCTCACCACCGGCTCCTCCGCCGCCCTCTACGGCCCGGTCTCCCTCTGACCTCGTACTGAGCCGATCATAAGTTTCGCCACCTGCCCGGAGATCGGCTTTACGCCGGCCCCCACCTGGCCCGCATCACCCCGTGACACCGGCAGACCCAGAATTCATGATCGGTTCAGGGGCAGGTCCGCCACGGACACCGGGCCCAGGGACTACCCGGCGCTCACCGGAGCCTCCGCCGCGACCTGAGAGGCGGCCGCTTCGAACAGGAGGCTCGCGCGCCGGAGCAGGGGGCGGTCGGGGGCGGTGCCGATCAGGGTGCCCGCGTGCCCGGTCAGCACCGTGCAGCCGCCCGCGTCGCACAGGTCGGTCCATCCGGCCGGGGTCGCCACCGGCAGCCGCGTGCGGATCCTGCCGTCCGCGTCCGCCAGGTACAACCGGCCGTTCATCGCGGTCAGGGCCACGGCACCGGCACCGGGCTCGACCAGGCTCCAGGCGGAGGTCTCCGGGTCGAACAGCCACAGGCCCTCCGCGGCGGCGGCGAACAGCTCGCCGTTCACCATGCCCAGGCCGACCCCGCCGTGAGGCCCGTCGGCGAGGGTGATCCAGCCGTGCTCGGCGTCGCGGTAGACGAGCCGGTCGTCGGAGGTGAGACCGTACAGGCCGATCGGGTGGACGGCGGTGGCCTCCCTGGGGGTGGCGAGGGCGACCAGGGCGGGGGCGGTGCCCGCGGGTCGCCAGCGCAGGTTCTGGCCAGAGACCTCGCGGGTGAGCAGCGAGCCGTCCGGGGCGGCACCGTACAGCAGGGAGCCGAACACGGTCAGCGCCCGGACCTCGTCCGCGCCGCCGATGGTCTCCCAGCCGCCCACGCGCACCGACAGCCGGTCCAGCACGTTGCGGGTGATCAGGTCCACGACCGGATCGTGCAGGGTGTTGCCCCAGTTCACGGTGGAGGCGGTGAAGACCGTCCCGGCGCCGAGGCCGAAGACGCCCATGGTCGCCATGCCGCCCTGGCCGTACCGGTGCCAGTGGCGCAGATCGGCGGTGGCCAGAATGACGAAGGACGGCGGGGTGCCGTCGCGTCCGGTGGCCACCGGCACGCCGTCCTCCTCGACGAAGTCGCAGGCGTCCGTCTCGTAGCCGATGGCGCCCTTGCCGAACGTGTCGCCCTCGCCCAGCTTGGTGCCCTCGAACACCCAGTGCTCGGGGAAGCGGACGGTGTAGGACTCCTCATGCATGAGCCGCATGTACGGGCCCCACGTCCCGGCGCCGCGCCGGAAGCTGACCCCGGTCAGGCCGTTCTCCGGGCGGTTCACCGGTGCGCTTGACCACTCGACCGTGGTGAGGGCGGGATCCACGGCGGCCATCGGGTCGGCGACCGCGTCGCGGTGGCAGACCATGGTGCGCCCTTCGTCCTCCAGCCGGAACTGCCACCAGCAGGTGTTGCCGGAAAAGACGGCCATGTTGCCGCCCCGGCGGACGAACTCCTCGACGCTGTCGCGCATCCCCGCCGACCAGTACTCGTCGTGCCCACTGATCATCAGCAGCCGGTAGCCGGAGAGCAGCTCGCGCCCGGAGTGCAGGTCCAGAGCCGAGCAGTAGTCGACGTCGTACCCGGCGGGGCCCAGCCAGCGGATCATGCCCTCCTCCCAGCGCTCGGGCGGGGGCCCGCCGCCGGGCCTGTCGAAGGAGACGCGCGAGGCGCGGGTCGGCTGCTCGGTCCAGTAGACGGACTCGCCGGGGATGCCCGCCCGGTTGTAGGCCTGCCAGGTCGGGAACGGGATCGACAGCAGGACCGGCGAGCGGGGACGTGCGGCCCGTACGACGAAGTAGACCTCGCTGCTCTCCTCGCCGGCACTGAAGATCGCGCGGTAGAGCGAGCTGCGCCAGCCGGGGGAGACCTCCAGCGTCCACAGCGGCCCGGTGAACTCCCCGTCGAGCACGGCCAGGTCGGTGGCCACGTCCTCGACCAGCACCGAGCCGCGCAGCGGGGCGCGGGAGGCGCGGGCGAGGTGGAAGCGGAGCGCGCCGCCCTGGACGCAGGACGTCGACTCGGCGTAGGCGTGGACCGTCACCGGACACCCCCGGCGGGCGGTCTGCGGGTTCCGGCCGCGGGAAGGTCCTTCGATCGGCCGGTCTCGGGCGGGGCGCTCAACCGGCCGGTTGTGGGCGGAGGGTTCAACCGACCGGCTCCAGCACCTCGCGGAACGCGGCCTCGACCAGCAAGGACTCCAGGTCGAGCAGGTAACGTTCCATGGCGGGGCGGGGGAGACAGCCGGTGTCGGCGGTGAGCGAGACGCCCAGCCCGCCGGGCTCGTTGGTCACGTGCAGGCAGAAGCGACAGTTGAGCCGCTCCTGGCTGAGCGGCCAGGTGAGGACCGTCTCCGCCAGCGCCCGCCGCACGCTCGGCTCGTCGGGGGAGGCGTCCACCCGGTCGGTGAAGCGCAGGTCGTTGAAGCAGCAGTACGGGTGGACCCGCACCCCCCGCTCCCGGCCGGCCCGTTCGGTGAGCCGGTCCCGGTCGTCAGGGTCGTGGTAGGCGGACCGGTAGGCGCGCAGCGCGGCGGGCTTGGCCGCGCGCAGCAGCTCGGTGAAGCCGCCCACGCGCAGGTCCAGCACGAACAGGCCCTCCTGGGAGAGCGTGGTGACCGCGTTGACGGTGTCGCCGCGGAAGCGGTTGCTCACGATCGGCAGCATCACCCCCAGGTCGTGGCCGGTCACCCTTCCGGCCAGCGCGGACGCGGCGGTGAGCAGGACGGTGGAGGTGGCCGCGCCGCGTACGGCGGCGATCCGCCGCACGGCCAGGTCCATCGCCCGGGAGACCAGGTGCGCTCGCCAGATCGGGGGATCCTCGGGGGCCTCGTCCGCCCGCCGCTCGAACATGGTCGGCGGGATGCGCCGGTACTCGCTCTCCCAGTGTTCCGCGGCCACCGCCGCGACCTTCAGACCGTGCTCCGAGCTCTGCCAGCGGGCCAGCTCCAGCGGTGAGGGCGGGGGCGGTCCGGGTACGGAGCCGCGCAGCATGAGCAGCCTCAGGTCCGTGATCGCCACCTCGGCGCCGAGGCCGTCGGCCGCCAGGTGGCAGAAGACGAGCACGAAGTGGGTGACCTCGCCGCGGTCGACGACGATCCCGATCCTGAGCGGCCACTCGCCGCCGTAGTCGAACGCGGTCTTCGCCAGCGCGTCCCGCAGCCGCTCGGGGTCGCCCTCCGACACGGTGACCGGGATGGAGCCGCCGGCCGCCAGCACCTGCCACGGCTCGGCGCCGTCGTCTCCGCGGACGCCGCTCGCGCGGACCGCCTTCCCATACGGTGTCGTGCCGCTCGCGTTTCCGCGCGGCGCCTCGCCCAGCCTCGTGCGCAGGGACTCGTGCCGCTCCAGCAGCGTGCGCAGTATCTCGGCCGCTCCCGTCACGGTGAGCGGCCTGACCCTTTCGGGTACGGCGAGTACGCGGCCGAAGTTGAAGTAGTGATCGTCCGGTGCCGTCTTCCGGATCGTGTCCCAGATGGCCCGCTGCCCCCAGGTCAGCGGTGCCATCCCCGGGCCGTTCCCCGAGAACCGGATGTCCATGTGTCTCCCCCGTTCGGAGATGAGTTCAGGAGCGCGCGCGGAGCGCCTCGTTGATGTGGCGTTCCAGCGCGTCGAGATCGTCGAGCAGGTCGAACCCGTCGCCGGACAGGTCGATCTCGATGCCGAACTCGGTTTCCACCGCGTCGATCAGCCGCATCTGCGCCAGGGAGGTGACCCCCAGTGCGGACAGCGGGACCGTGGCGGCGAGTGCCTCCCCGGCCGTGACCGTTCCGTCGGACGCCGAGGCGACCATCGCCGCCAGCCGTTCCTTAACCATTGCGAGCCCCTCTCCTGCGGTCTCCGGCGTCGCTCGCCGGGATCCGGATCCAGCCATCGAATATTTCCCGACTTTTCATGAACTTGTCACGCTGAGCGGGCGCAGGTCGGTCCAGAAGCGGTCGATATGGGCGAGGCACTCCTCCCTGGTACCGGAGAAGCCCTCCTCTCGCCGGCCATCGGGAAGATCTCGGCCGTCCGGCCAGATCGAATACCGCCCCTCGTGGTTGACCACGACGCGATGATCCATCTCAGCTCCCGGCTTCCATGAGGCGCTCGGCCTCCTCGTCGGACATTTCAGTCAGCTCGGCGACGAGTAGATCCTCCACCGCCGCCGCGAGGTCGGCCACGGTGCTACGAGCGAACAGGGTGCGGATCGGCACCTCCACCTCGATGGCGGCGCGGAGCCTGGCGACGGCGCGGGTGGCGAGCAGCGAGTGCCCGCCCAGCGCGAAGAAGTCGTCGAAGGCGCCGACCTCCTCGATGCCCAGCACCTCGCCGAAGATCTCGGCCACCAGTTCCTCGGCGTCACCGCGCGGGGCGGTCCTCGTCCGGGAGCCGGCCTCGGGCGCGGGCAACGCGGCCCGGTCGAGCTTGCCGTTCGCGGTCAGTGGCAGGGCGGTGAGGCTCACCCAGGCGGCCGGGACCATGTAGGCGGGCAACGTCCCCGCCAGGTACGTGGCCAGCTCGTCTCCCGTGGCCGTGCCGACGACGTAGCCGGCCAGTGTCTCCCCGCGGACCGCCACCGCCGCCTGGCCGACGCCTGGGTGGGCGAGCAGCCGCGCCTCGATCTCGCCGAGTTCGATCCGGAAGCCGCGCACCTTGACCTGGTCGTCGAGGCGGCCCAGGAACTCCAGCCGCCCGTCGGACCGCCAGCGCGCCAGGTCGCCGGTCCGGTAGATCCGCTCCCCGCCGAGGGCTCCGGGAACGCGAGGGACGCCGGGATCACCGGGGACGCCGAGGGTGGGGAAGCGCTCGGCCGTGAGGTCCGGCCTGCCCAGGTAGCCGACGGCCACCCCGGCCCCGCCGACGCACAGCTCACCAGGCGCCCCCGGCGGCACGGCCTCCCCGGAGCCGTCCAGGAGCAGGACCGAGGTGTCGGCGATCGGGACGCCGATGGGCGGGCGTCCGGGGGAGCCGTCCAGTTCGGCGGCGGTGGCGATGATCGTCGTCTCGGTCGGGCCGTAGGTGTTGACCAGCCTCACCCTGTCGCCGAAACGCTCCCGCCAGCGGGTCACGGCCGCCTCGTGCGCCTGCTCACCGCCGAGGATCACCAGGCGCAGGGTCGGAGGCCAGGAGATCTCGTCGAGGTCGTCGACCAGCGCGTGCCAGTACGCCGTGGGCAGGTCGAGCACGGTGACCTGGTCGAGGTGGTCGGGCAGGGTGACGCCGCCCTCGGGCAGCAACTCCAGCCGAGCCCCGGCGGCCAGTGCCGGATAGGTCTCCTCGGCGTGGGTGTCGAAGCTCAGCGAGGCGAACTGGACCACCCGGTCGTCGGGGCCCAGCCCGTACGCCTCGCGCATCCACGCGACGCGGGCGGCCAGGTTGTGGTGGGAGACCACGACCCCCTTGGGCGTGCCCGTGGACCCGGAGGTGTAGATCACGTAAGCGGCCGAGCCGGGCGCGGGAACGCTCGCCGGGACGTTCACCGGGAAAGGAGGGCGCTCGTTCGTGTGCGCGCGTGGCGTTCCCTGAGGCAGGCGGTCGCCCAGGTTCGCCGAGGTGAGGACGAGGGAGGCGGCGCTGTCGTCCAGCATGAAGGCGAGCCGCCCGGCGGGATGGTCCGGGTCGAGCGGCAGGTAGGCCGCCCCCGCACGCCAGACGGCGAGCAGGGCCGCGACGGCGTCGGGCGACCTGTCCAGGCAGACGCCGACCACGTCGCCGGGGGCGACGCCCCGCCCTCGCAGCAGCGCCGCCAGCTCGTCCGCGCGGGCGTCCAGCCCGGCGTAGGTGAGCGTGGCGTCCCCGCATCCGATCGCCGTCGCGCCCGGAGTGTCCCGTACGGTCGCGGCGAACAGGTCGGGTACCGGCAGAGCGGGCGGTCCAGAGGGTCCCCGCGAGAGACGCCGCAGCAGGGCGTCGTCGTCGCCGGTGCGCAGCGGCAGCTCGGAGACCCGGTCGCCGTACGCCTCCGGCAGCGCGGTGAGCAGCAGGCGGAACCGGGCGGCCATCGCCTCGATCGTGGAACGGTCGAACAGTTCGGCGTCGTAGACGAAGCTGAGCGTCAGCTCGTGCTCGTCCTGCCATGCCTCCAGCATCAGTTCGAGCTTGGCCTGCCGCATTCCGTGCTCGAACCCCGTGGTGGTCAGCCCCGCGAAGGCGTCGCGGGGCCGGCCGACGTCCTGGGTGTGCAGGATGAGCATGGTCTGGAACAGCGGCGTGCGGGTGAGGTCGCGCTCGACCCTCAGGGCCGCCACCAGCTCCTCGAACGGCACGCCCTGGTGGGAGAAGGCGTCCAGGACGCCGATCTGGGTCTCGCGGAGCAGCTCGGCGAAGGTGGGGTCGGCCGACAGGTCACCGCGCATGACCAGGGTGTCACTGAGGTAACCGACGACCGGTTCGAGCTGGACCCGGTCCCGGCCCGCGGTGGCCGTACCGACCAGGATGTCGCTGTGCCCGGTGTGCCGCGACAGCAGGACCTGGTAGGCGGCGAGCAGGACCATGAACATGGTCGCGCCGTGCTCCCTGCCCAGCCGGGCGAGGGCGGCGGCCTCCGCCGCGTCCAGCCGGACGTTCGCCACGTCGCCGCGCCTGGCGGCGCCCGCGGTACGAGGCCGGTCGACCGGCAGGTCCAGCGGGGTGGGGTCGGCGAGCCTGTCTCGCCAGTAGCCGAGCAGGTCGCCGAGGTCGCGTCCGCGCTGCCAGAGGGCGATGTCGCCGAACTGGAGCGGGACCGGCGGCAGGGCGGTGGCGCCGGAGTAGAGGTGTGCCACCTCGTCGAAGATGAGGTTGAGCGACCAGCCGTCGCCGAGGATGTGGTGCAGCACGACGCACAGGACGTGGTCGTCCTCGGCGATCCTGATCAGGGTGACGCGCAGCGGCGGCCTGGCGTCCAGCTCGAAGGGCGCGTTGGTCAGGGTCGAGACCAGCTCCAGCGCCCCGGCCTCACCCGCGGCCTCCGTCTCCTCGACGCTCACCGGCCCCGGCGGGTCGACAACCACGACCGGCGCCCCGTCCACCTCGGGAAAGCGGGTGCGCAGGCTCTCGTGTCTCGCGACCGTCCCCGCGAGGGCGCCGACGAGCGCGTCCCGGTCCAGCGGCCCGCGCAGCCGCCTGACCAGGCACATGTTGTACGACGCGTCATCCGGGTCGAGCCGGTTGAGGAACCAGAGCCGCTCCTGGCCGTAGGAGAGCGGCGGGACGGTTCCCTCGGGCCGGGGTCGCGGCCCGTCGCTCCTGTCGCCGGACGCGGTCGCGATCAGTTCCGCCAGCGCGGCGACCGTCGGCCGCAGGAACACCTCCCTGACGGGCACCTCCGTCCCCGACATCGCGGTCAGTCGCGCGGTGACCATGGTGGCCAGCAGCGAGTGGCCGCCGAGGGTGAAGAAGTCGTCGTACGCCCCGACCTCCGCGGTCCCGAGCACTTCGGCGAAGACCTGCGCGACCATCCGCTCGCCCGGGGTGCGGGGGGCGATCGCGTCCGGCGAGGGCACCGCGCCCGCGTCGGGGAGCGCGTTGCGGTCGACCTTCCCGTTGGGGGTGAGCGGCAGCGCCTCCATCTCGACGAACACGCTGGGCACCATGTAGCCGGGCAGCTCGCGCGTGGCGTGCTCCCGAAGCCCGTCGAGCGCTCCCGCGCCCTGCGCGCGGCCCGTTTCCGCGCCGTCCGTCTCGGTGCCGTCCGGTCCGGCGGCCGCGGTGTCCGTGTCCGTCTCAGCGGGGGCGGCGGGTACGGCGAAGGCGACCAGCCGGTCTTCGCGCACCACGACGACCGTCTGCCGCACGCCGGGGCAGGCGTCGAGCACGGCCTCGATCTCGCCCAGCTCGATGCGGTGGCCCCGCAGCTTGACCTGGTTGTCGGTCCGGCCGAGGAACTCCAGGGTGCCGTCGTTACGCCGGCGGACGCGGTCTCCCGTCCGGTAGTGCCGCGAACCGCCGGGGCCCGGGACGAAGCGCTCCGCGGTCAGGGCGGGGCGGCCGAGGTAACCGGTCGCGACCCCCTCGCCGCCGATGAGCAGCTCTCCGGCCACCCCGATCGGGCACGGCCCGCCGCCGGGGTCGGCGATGTGGACGACGGTGTTGGCGATCGGGCGGCCGATGACGATCTCGCCGGGGTCCTCGGGGACGTCCCAGGCCGTGGACCAGATGGTGGTCTCGGTCGGCCCGTAGACGTTGACGAGCCGGTCGACCCGGGGACGCAGCTCGTGGGCGAGCCGGGCGGCGAGCGGCTCGCCGCCGGTCAGGCCCACCACGCGCGGCAGGTCTCCGGCGAGCAGGACGCGCCACCCCGAGGGCGTCGCCTGGACGTGGGTCACGCCCTCGTCCCTGACGAGCCGGGCGAGCCGCACCCCGTCGCGGGCCGTCTCAGCGTCGGCGACGACCACCCGCCCGCCCGTCACCAGCGGCAGGTAGAGCTCCAGGGCGGAGATGTCGAACGACAGCGAGGTCAGCGCGAGCCACACGTCCTGCGGCGAGGACCGTACCAGGTCACGCATGGCCAGCAGGAAGTTGGTCAGCGCCCGGTGGGGTACCACGACGCCTTTCGGCCGGCCGGTGGACCCCGAGGTGTAGAGCACGTACGCGGTGTCGCCGGGAAGCGGGCGGGCGGGTGCGGCGGGGACCACCGCGCCGGTCGCCCTGCCGGTCACCGGGGGGAGGTCGTCGAGGCCGGTCAGGACGAGCGCCGCCGCGGAGTCCTCGATCACGTACGAGACGCGGGCCTCGGGGTAGTCGGGATCGACGGGAAGGTAGGCCGCGCCGCTCATCGCCACGCCCAGCAGGGCGACGAGCATGTCGGCGCCGCGCTCCATCCGGACCGCGACCAGCGAGCCCCGCCCGATCCCGGCCGCCCCCAGCCGTCCGGCCAGCTCCGCAGCCCGCCCGGCCAGTTCCGCGTAGGTCAGCTCCCGCGCGCCGATCCCGTCCCCCGGCGCACCCTCGCTCACCGGTTCGTTCGTGGTGAGCGGGGTGGTCCCCGCCGGTGTCGCGGCAGGGGCGGGCGCGGCGCGTACCGCGACCGCGTCGGGGGTTGCCGCGACCTGTTCGAGCAGCAGGTCGACGAGTGTGACCTGCGGCAGTTCGGCCGCGGTGTCGTTCCACTCCTCCAGCAGGCCGAGCTCGGCGTCCGGCAGCATCCGCAGCGAGCTCACCGGCGCGCCGGGATCCGCCACGACGGCCGTGATCAGCTCCTGGAAACGGGCGACGATCCGTTCCGCGGTCTCACGGTCGAACAGGTCGGTGCTGTAGATGGCGGTGCCCTTCAGGGCGCCGCCTTCGCCGAGGTAGAGGTCCACCGAGAGGTCGAGGCGGGCGCGGGCCCAGCCGTTGGGGAAGTACGTGGCGTCGAGGCCGGGCAGCGGCTCGCTGGGCTCGCCCTGGCTGTGGAAGGCGAACAGGGTCTGGAACAGGGGAGTGCGGCTCAGGTCCCGTTCCACGTCGAGATCGGCCACGAGGCGCTCGAAGGGGACGTCCTGCCGTGAGAGGCCGTCCAGCACGACCCTGCGGGTGCGCCTGAGCAGTTCCTCGAAGGTGGGGTCGCCGGAGATGTCGCAGCGCAGGGCGAGGGTGGTCGAGAGGAAACCGATCATGGTCTCCAGCTCGGTGCTGCCGCGACCGGCGGCGGGGGTGCCCACGCAGAAGTCGCTCTGGCCGGTGTGCCGATGCATCAGGACCTGGTAGACGGAGAGCAACACCATGAAGGGCGTGCACCGGGCCCGGCGAGCGAGGTCGCCGATCGAGGCGGCCACGTCGGGCGCGATCCGGAAGTCGACCTGGGCGCCCGCGCCGGTCCGCCGGGCCGGGCGAGGGCGGTCCGCGGGAAGCTCCAGGGGAGGTACCCCCGCCAGCCGCTCGGCCCACCAGCGCAGCTCGGAGTCCTTGGGACGCTGGGAACGCGCGTACTCGCCGTACTGCAGGGGCAGCTCGGGCAGCGGGGCGGTGCCCCGGCTCCCGTAGTGGGTGGCGACCTCGGAGCGGAGCACGCTCAGTGACCAGCCGTCGCCGTTGATGTGGTGCAGGACGACGCAGAGCACGTGGTCGGTGGGGCCGAGCTCGATCAGCGAGACGCGGAACGGCGGCGCGGCGGCCAGGTCGAAGGCCGTGTTGGTGAGCGCCGAGACCAGGACCGTGGCCTCCCGCTCGTCCTCGGCGGCGAGTCGCTCGACCGTCACCGGCGACGGCGGCTCGACGATCGCGACGGCCTTCCCGGCCACTTCGTGAAACCGGGTCCGCAGGCTCTCGTGCCGTGCGGCCACGGCGGTGAAAGCGGCCTCCAAAGCGATCTTGTCAAGGCGACCTTTCAACCTGTAAACATAGGATGTGTTGTAGGTCGAGTCGCTGGGGTCGAGCTGGTGGAGAAACCAAAGCCGTTGCTGGCCGTAAGACAGGGGGTATTCCGTCCCTGTTTGACCGATTGGAACGGTCTTTGTTGGGAACACAAAGGGCTCCTTCGTCGGCCGTGGGCCCGTTAGTTCGTGAAATCACATTGGAGGTTGGTGGGAAAAGACCCACTCTGTGGCTATTTGACCGGTTAGGTGGGCGTCGGGAAAGGTCTCTTTCTGGAAAGAAACCTTTCAGTTAGCTCTGCGGTCGTCAGTGTTACACCTTCGCCCTATGGGCGCAAGGGTTACTTTCGCGTGTGTTTAGTTCCTTTGTGAACCCCCTCCCCAAAGTCTTGTGCGACCCTTACGATCATGTGAGACTAGCGCTCGATTTTAAATGGTAAAGATTCTTTCCCGTTATACCTTCGGTGCTCGCACACACCGAATGCGTATACATCCGATCTTTAATGGGAGGTTCACTTGGTGAACCTGACCGTCCCCCAGTTGCTCAGGGACCGTGCCCTCGCCGAGCCCGAAGGGGTCGCGCTGATCGTGCACGGCTCGGCTCAGCTCACCTACCGCGAGTGGCACGAGCGGTCCACCGCGCTCGCGAACAGCCTGATCGCACGGGGCGTCACCCGGGGCGACCGGGTGGGGCTGGTGTTCGGAGCCGCGGACTGGGCGGACTACGCCGTGGCGTTCTGCGGGGTTCTGGCGGCAGGAGCGGTGGCCGTACCGCTCTCCGATCGCCTCTCCCTCGATGACCTGCGCCTCATGCTGGAGAACTGCCGCGCGACCGGTGTCGTCCACGCCTCGGGCCTCGCGGTGCCCGAGATCGGCTGGAGTGCCACGGTCGACGGCCTGAACGTGGAAACCTCCTATGAGAAGGCCGACATCGCTCCTCCGGCGCCCGGGGATCTCGCCCAGATCCTCTACACCTCCGGTACGACCGGTCGTCCCAAGGGCGTCTCGGCGACCCATGCCAATCTGGCCTACGGCTGCGGTGCCAAGCGCCGCCCGTTCGCGCACTCCCGGCATCTGGTCCACGCCTTCCCGATCGGGACCAACGCCGGACAGGCGATGCTGATCAACGCGCTCGACGCCCACCCGGCCGTCGTGACACTGCCGCGCTTCACCCCGGCCCGCTTCGCCTCGCTGATCGAGTCCTACCGCGCGGGGACGGTCTTCCTCGTCCCCGCGATGGCCATCGAGCTGATCAACGCGAAGGTGGCCGAACGGCACGACCTGTCCAGTGTGCTGCTGCTCGGCTCGGCCGCCGCGCCGCTGCCCTCGGCCGTCGCCCAGGCGCTGACCACGACCTTCCCCAAAGCGACGATCACCAACTACTACACCTCGACCGAGGCGGCCCCGGCACAGACGGTGATGATGTTCGACCCGGACCGGCCGGGAAGCGTCGGCCGCGCCATCGCGGGGGGACGGGTCAGGATCGCCACGGTGGAGGGGGAACCGCTGGAGCCGGGAGAGACCGGGGAGGTCTGGATGCGATCCCCCGCGGCGCCGCGCGCCTACTACGGCGACCCCGAGAACGGGACCTTCCGCAACGGCTGGGTGCGGATGGGCGACCTCGGCTACATCGACACCGAGGGCTACCTCTACCTCGTCGACCGCGAGAGCGACGTGGTGAAGTCCGGGGCCTTCAAGGTCTCCACGATCCATGTCGAGGAGGTCGTCTACCAGCACCCCGCCGTGATCGAGGCCGCCGCGTTCGGGGTTCCCCACCCCGTGCTCGGAACCGTCGTCGCGGTGGCCCTCGTCACCAGGGAGGCCCTCGCGCCCGAGGATCTGCGGATCTTCCTCAAGGACCGGCTCGCCCCGCACGAACTGCCCGCACACATCACCACGGTCGACGCCCTGCCGCGCAACGCCGGCGGCAAGGTCGACAAGAAGGCCCTGCGCCGGACGACGGAGAGCAAGTGATGGCGGCCTCCCCCTCCGAGACCGCTCCGCGCAATGAGGCCGAGGACACCTCCGGGGCGTCGCGGGAGAACGCGTCCGCGGGCATGCCGGAGGTCACGTTCACCCAGCAGGGGATGTGGGTGACCGAGCAGGCCGTGGGCGGTGGCGCCGCCTATCACATGCCGATACTCGTCCACCTGCGCGGCGATCTGGACACCGGCGCGCTCCTGGCGGCCTGCGCGGCGCTGATCGCCCGGCATCCGATGCTGGGCGATGTGGTGGCTGAGGTGAACAACGAGCTGCGGCTGGTGCCGGGAGCCAAGGTGCCCGTGCGCCGGGTGACGATCGCCCCCTCTTCCTCCGACGAGGACTCTTCCTCCGCCGGCATCGCCGGAGGGGTGCCGCGGGACCCTTCGACCTCGCCGCATCCGCCTTCCGAGGACGGCGAGGACGGCGAGCGGTACGGGCGGGCCGTGCGGGAGGCGGTGGGGGAGGAGATCCTGCGCGCGTTCGACCTGGAGAAGGGGCCGCTGGCCAGGTTCACCCTGTTCGAGATCGGCTCCGGACGGCACCTGCTTCTCTTCGTCGCCCACCACCTGATCTTCGACGGGCAGTCGAAGGACATCCTGGTGCGCGATCTGGCCGCCTTCTACAACGGCGAACCGCCGCCCCCGCTGCCGGAAATCGACCATGGCCGGGCCGAGCGTGACCGGGTGGCCGCCCTGCTTCCCGCCGCGCGGGAGTTCTGGAAACCCCGCTGGCGCGATCCCGGTGAGACCGTCGTCCTCGACCGCGCGCTGAGATCCCGGCGAGCGGCCGAGGGCCGGGTACTGCGGTTCACCGTGAACCCGTCGATCGAGCCGGGCCCGCCGCCGAACCTCTCCTCCTCAGGCGCGCAGGCTCCCGCCCTGACCCGGTTCGAGGTGCTGCTCGCCGCGCTGCACACCCTGCTCCTCGGCTACGGCAACACCGCGGTCACCACCGCCGTCGACCTGTCGACCCGGACCCCCGAGGCCGCGGGACACATCGGCCTGTTCGTCAACGAACTCCCGGTCGCCTCCAGCCCGTCCCCGGAGGCGACCTTCCGTGAATTCGCCACCGCGCTGCGCGCCGAGCTGAGGGAGATCTACCGCTTCCGCCAGGTACCGCTCTCCCGGGCGATGCCCCGCCTCAGACCGCACGCCGCGCTCGTCCCCGTCTCCGTCAGCTACCGCACCCGCCGCGACGCGGACCCGGTGTTCACCGGGCTCGACACGTCGGTGGAGTGGACCGTCTTCAACCACGCTGTACGCGGCGCGCTGCACCTGCAGTGCGTGGACGGTCCCGGCGGACTGGAGATCAGCCTGCGTCACGACCCGGAGACGGTGCCCGACGCCGCCCGGGTCGCCGACGACCTGCGTCTCCTTCTGGAACGCGCCACTCACAACCCCAACCTGACACTGCACGAAATTCTGGAGGACGAGATGGGTTCCGTCACCACGCTGAACGACCAGATACGTGAGATCTGGGAAGAGGTGCTCGGCATATCGCCGATCGCCGATGACGACGACATCTTCGATCTGGGGGGCCACTCCCTCACCATCACGCAGATCATCGCCCGCATGCGCAAGCGCCTGGACATCGAGGTCTCTCTCGACGACTTCTTCGACAACCCGACAATCGCCGGCATCGTGGACTCCCTCGGCGATGACTGAGATCCTCGACGGCCTCCGTCTCTCCCGCCTCACCGACGACGATCTGGAGCTCCTGCTGCTGGTGAGGCACTTCGAGCTCAAACTCCTGGAGCTGTACGGCAGGGGTGACCTCAACGGCACCACACACACCTGCCTCGGCCAGGAGTACGTCCCGGTTTCGCTGCGATCCCTGCTCGGCCCGGCCGACCACGTCTTCAGCAACCACCGGGGACACGGCCACTACCTGTCCAGGTTCCGCGACCCGCACGGCCTGCTCGCCGAGATCATGGGCAGAGAGGGCGCGGTCTGCGGGGGCGTCGGCGGCAGCCAGCACATCCACCGCGACCGCTACATGTCCACCGGCGTGCAGGGTGAGAGCATGCCGGTCGCCGCCGGTGTCGCGCTGCACCTCAAGCGCTCCGAGCCCGGCACCCTCGCCTGCGTCCACATCGGCGACGGCACCTGGGGCGAGGGCGCGGTCTACGAGGCGCTGAACCTCGCCGCGCTCTGGCGGCTCCCGCTGCTCGTCGTGGTGGAGAACAACGGCATCGCCCAGTCCACCCCGACCTCCTCGCAGATGGCCGGTACGGTGGCCGGCCGGGCGGCGGCCTTCGGCATCGCGCACCAGCTGATCGTCTCCACCGACGTCAACGAGATCCGTCTCTCGCTGGAACGCGAGATCGCGGGAGTGCGCGAAGGGCGGCCCCTGGTGGTCGAGTTCGTCACCCACCGTCTCGGGCCGCACAGCAAGGGCGATGACATCCGCCCGGCCGACGTCGTACGGGCCGCCAGGGAGAACGACTGGTACGCCCGCTACGCCCACGACCACCCCGAGCACTTCCACCGGCTCGACGGCGCCGTCAAGGCCGAGGTCGAGGCCGTCGCCGAGGAGGTCGCCGCGCGACCCCTCTCCCGCTGGGAGGGACCGTGCGCGTAGCGGAGAACCTCAACGCGGCCCTGCACGGGCTGCTGGACGACGACCACACCGCCTACGTGCTCGGCGAGGACATCCTCGACCCGTACGGCGGCGCCTTCAAGGTCACCAAAGGGCTCTCCACCCGCTTTCCCGAGCGGGTGATCGGCACCCCGATCAGCGAGGGCGCGCTGACCGGCGTCGCGGCGGGACTGGCGCTCACCGGCAACACGGCCGTGGCCGAGATCATGTTCGGCGACTTCGTGGCGCTCGCCTTCGACCAGCTGTGCAACTTCGCCAGCAAGTCGGTGTCGATGTACGGCAAGCGGCTGCCGCTGCGGATGGTGGTGCGCTGCCCCACCGGCGGCGGCCGGGGCTACGGTCCCACGCACAGCCAGAGCCTGCAGAAACACTTCGTCGGCATGCCGGGACTGTCGCTGTACGAGATGTCCCCCTTCCATGACAACCGCGCGGTGTTCGCGGCGATGCTGGAACGGGGCGAGCCGTGCGTGTTCTTCGAGGACAAGGTCCTCTACACCCGGCAGATGGAACAGGTGGACCCGCTGTTCGTGGTGCGCCGCGACGGAGACCTGGCCGTGGTGGACATCCGCGACATGGGGCACCGTCCCGACTGCGTGGTCATCGCTCCCGGCGGGATGGTCCACCGGGTGCTGGGCGCGATGCGCTCCCTGATGATGGAGGAGGAGATCTCCACCCGGCTGCTGGTCCCCTCCCGGCTCTACCCGCTGGACGTCGGTGCTCTGCTGCCCCACCTCGGGGATGTCGTCCTGGTCGCGGAGGAGAGCACCGCCGGGGGCACCTGGGGCAGCGAGGTCGCCCACCTGCTGCACGCCCGCCTCTGGGACCGCCTGCGAGGGCCCGTCCGCCTCGTCCACTCGCGTGCCTCCGTGATCCCCACCGCCGCGCACCTGGAGAACGAGGTCCTGGCCGGGGAGTCCACGATCCACCACGCCGTCCGGGAGGTTCTCCATGGCTGACATCCGTGTTCCCAAGCTCAACAACAACGACACCGAGTACCTGGTCGTCGAGTGGCTCGTCGGCAACGGCAAGCCCGTCGTCGCGGGAGAGCCGATCGCGGTCCTGGAGACCTCCAAGGCGACCGACGAGCTGGAGGCGGAGGAGAGCGGCTACCTGCACCACGTCGCCGCCCTCGACACCTGGATCGCTCCGGGCGCGCTTCTGGCCCGTATCACCGCCGAGGCGACCGCGCAGCAGCCCGCCCCGGCCGTCGCCGCCCCCGAGCCGGTGCCCTCCGAGGACGCGGCGGGGCGGCGGGACACACCCGTGGCCGAGCCGGTCGTCACCGCGCCCGCCCGGGCGGCGATGGAGGAGCTCGGCGTCTCCCACGCCGAGGTCGCGTCCCTGGGCCTCGCCGTCATCCGCAGGACCGACGTGGAGGCCCTGGTCCGCGGCCGTACCGGGCAGACGGCCTCCGACGCGACAGAGGACGCGCCCGCAGAAGAGCGGCAGGACACGCAGGAGCCGGCCGCGGGCGCGCACCGCCTCTCGCGGGTGCAGCGTGCCGTCGCGCGTGCCGTCACCACCTCGCACGCGACCATCCCCGCCGCCTACACCGTCGTGAAGTTCGAGGTGGGCCCGCTGCTGGAGCGGGCCAGGGGACTGAGCAGGGAGGTGCGCAGGCCGGTCGGGCTGGCGGAGCTGTTCGTCCAGGCCGTGGCCGCGCTGCACCCGGCGTTCCCGCTGTTCTTCGCCTCGGTCGACGGTGACCGGGCACATCCGGCCGACGCCCCGCGCGTCGGCGTCACCTTCGACATGGGAGAGGGCCTGTACGTGCCGGTCGTCCACGACACCGGCTCGCTCAAGGCCATCGCCGACACGCTCATGCGCTACCGGCTCGCCGCCACCGAGGGGGACTTCCGAGAGAAGGACCTCACCGGGGCCAACATCGCCGTCACCCTGCACACCGACGCCGACGTCATCCTCGCGATCCCCCTCATCTTCCCCGGTACGGTCTGCGCCCTCGCGATCACCTCGCCGCAGCCCGAACCGCTACTCGCCGAGGACGGCACGGTGACCATGAGAACCGTCGCCAACATCGGTCTCGCCTACGATCACCGGCTGATCAACGGGCGGGATGCCGCGCTCTTCCTCGCGGCTCTCCGGACGGAGTTACAAGCGTGACCGAGACAACGCTGTCGGACGCCAAGAGGGCACTGCTCGCCAGGCGGCTCAAGAACCGCGGGGAGTCACGGGTCACCGTCGCCCGCCGCGCCCTCGGAACCGTCCCTCCCCTGTCTCACGCGCAGGAACGCCTGTGGTTCCTTGAGCAGTACCGGCCGGGCACCACCACCTACACCGTCCCCGTCGCGGTGCGCCTGCGCGGTGAGCTGGACGAGGACGCGCTGCGCCGGGCGCTGGACGAGCTCGTCGCGCGCCACGAGGCCCTGCGGACGCGGTTCCTCACCACCGACGACGGCACCCCGGAACTCGTCATCGACGAGCCGGGTCCGGCCGCGCTGCGCGTCGTCGAGGCGGACGGCGTGGACGCCGCGATCGAGCTGCTCGACGCCGACCTCGCCGTCCCGTTCGACCTGGAGCACGGCCCGCTCTTCCGCGCCGTGCTGGTGAGGATCGCGTCCGACGACCACGTCCTCCTCATCGCCGCCCACCACACCGTCATCGACGGCTGGTCCAGCGACCTGCTCATCCGCGAGCTGCTCGTCCTGCACGACGGCGGGACCCCGCCGTCCGCGCCGGTCGGTTACGGCGACTACGCCCTCTGGCAGCGGGGCCGTGACCACCGTCGCGAGATCGACCACTGGCGCGACCGGCTCGCCGGGCTGCCCGCCATCGAGCTGCCCACCGACAGGCCGCGTCCCGCCGAGCAGCGCCACGAGGGAGCCGCCCTCGACGTCCGGGTGGACGCCGGCCTCGCCAGGCGGCTCACCGAGCTGGGCGCCGTGGTCGGCGCCACGCCGTACATGACGCTGCTCGCCGCCTTTCAGGTTCTGCTGGCCCGCTATTCGGGGCAGACGGACTTCGCGGTCGGCTCCCCGGTCGCAGGGCGCGGGCTGCCCGAGTTGGACGGGGTCGTCGGCATGTTCGTCAACACCCTGGTCCTGCGCGCCGACCTGGCCGACGACCCGCCGTTCACCACCTTCCTCGCCCGGACGCGCGAGACCGCCCTGGACGCCTACGCGCACCAGGAGCTCCCGTTCGACCAGCTGGTCAACGAGTTGAACGTGGTCCGCGACGTGAGCCGGTCGCCGCTCGCGCAGGTCACCTTCGCACTGCAGAACTTCAAGGCGGGCGAGGAGGACGGGCGCGTCTCCTACCTCACGCTCCCGGCCAGGACGACCCGCTTCGACCTCGGCCTCTACCTGTTCGAGAGCCCGGACGGGCTGGTCGGCCACCTCGCCTACAGCACCGCCCTCTTCGACCCGGAGACCGTGGAGCTGCTGGCGGCGCGCTTCGAGACGCTGCTGCGTTCGATCGTGGCGAACCCGGACACGCGGGTGGGGGAGCTGTCGCTGCTCTCCGACGAGGAGCGGGAGAGGGTCCTGGGCTTCGGCTCGGGTCCCGCGCTCAGGCCCTCCGGTCACGACCTGCTGCACGACCTCGTCACCGGGCGGGCCGCGCTGACGCCCGGCGCGACGGCCGTGGTCCACGAGGGCTCGCCCGTCTCGGGCACGGTGCCCGCGACGCGCGGCGGCTCCGGTCCGAGGGCGGCGTCGGTGGCGGGCGGCTCGCTGACGTACGCCGAGCTCGACGAGCGCTCCACCAGGATCGCCGCCCTGCTGAGGAACCACCACGGCGTGGGCCCCGACACCAGGGTGGGCGTCTTCCTCGAACAGTCCACCGACCTGGCTGCGGCCGTCATCGGCGTGTTGAAGGCCGGTGGCGCCTACGTGCCCCTCGACCCCAAGCAGCCCCGCGACCGGCTGGCGTACATGCTCGCCGACGCCGGGGCCGTCGCCGTCCTGACCACCTCCGCCCTGCGCGACCTGCTTCCCGGCGTCCCCGGCGCGCCGACGATCTGCCTGGACTCCGAGGCGCTTGAGGAGACCGGGTTCGAGCCTCCGGAGGTGTCGCCCGGCCACCTCGCGTACGTGATCTACACTTCGGGGACCACCGGGCGGCCGAAGGGCGTCGGGGTACAGCACCGGCAGGTGCTCAACTATCTCGCCGGGGTCGAGGAGCGCTTCGAGGTCGAACCCGGCGGGGTCTACACCCTGCTGCAGTCGCTCTCGTTCGACTTCGGGGTGACGATCTTCTACCTGTCGCTCATGACCGGCGGAGAGCTGCACCTGGCCGACCCGCAGGCCCCCGCCGAGGAGCTCGCCGGGCTGCTGAGCGGCACCGACTACCTGAAGATGACCCCCTCCCACCTCGCCTCGCTACTCGCCGCGGTGGACGACCCCGCGGAACTGCTCCCGCGCAGGCTCCTCGTCCTCGGTGGCGAGGCCTCCCGGTGGAGCTGGGCCCGCGAGCTGACCGCGCACACCACGGTGGTCAACCACTACGGCCCCACCGAGGCCACGGTCGGCATCTCCACCCACGCCGTCACCGGCGAGCAGGAGCGGGCGCTGAACCTGCCGATCGGCAGGCCGCTGCCCGGTGCCGCGGTCTACGTGCTCGACGAGCACCTGCGGCTGGTCCCTCCCGGTATGACCGGTGAGATCTACCTCGGCGGCGACCGGCTCGCCCGCGGATACCTCGGGAGGCCAGGCCTGACGGCCGAGAGGTTCCTGCCCGACCCCTTCGGCGGGCCCGGCGCCCGCATGTACAGGACCGGCGACCTCGGCCGGTGGCTGCCCTCGGGCGACCTGTGCTTCCTCGGACGCCGTGACCTGCAGGTCAAGGTCAGGGGCTACCGGGTGGAGCTGCCGGAGATCGAGTCGGTGCTCGCCGAGCAGCCGGGAATCGCCCACGCCGTCGTCGACCTGCGCGGGGACCGGCTGGTCGCGTACGTGGTCGGCGAGATCGCCGGAGACCAGATCAGCGTGAGCGGGCTGCGGGCGCGGCTCGGTGAGCGGCTTCCCGAGTACATGATCCCTGGGCGGTTCGTCTGGCTGGACGAGCTGCCCCTGAAGTCGCACGGCAAGGTCGACAGGGCCAGGCTGCCCGAACCCGACGAGGCGCGGCCCGAGCAGGAAGCCGGATTCGTCCCCCCGCAAACGCCTCTCGAAGAGGCGATCGCCGCGGTGTGGGCGAAGGTGCTCGGACTGGTCCAGATCGGCGTGCTGGACGACTTCTTCGACCTGGGCGGTCATTCGCTGCTCGCCGCACAGGTGGTCGCCCGTCTTCGGAAAGCCATTCCTGAAGGCGGGCGCCAGGTCACGATCCTGGACCTGTTCAAGCACAGGACCGTCCGCGAGCTGGCGCGGCTCGTCGAGACGGCCGACGACGGCCCGCGCGTGCTCCTGCACCGGCTCACCCCGGTCCGCGCGGCCACCTCGACCCTGGTCTGCGTGCCGTACGGCGGTGGCAGCGCCGCCATCTACCAGCCGCTGGCCGACAGGCTGCCCCAGAACTGGGCGCTGCACGCGGTCGCCGTCCCCGGCCAGGAGATGGGGCTGGTCGAGGAGACCCGGCCGGTGGCGGAGGTCGCGCAGGGCTGTGTGGAGGAGATCCTCAAGGACATCCGGGGCCCGCTCGCGCTGTACGGACACTGCGGGCTCGGCGTCATGCTGACCGTGGAGATCGCCCGCCGCCTGGAGGCCGCGGGCCGCCCGGTCGAGGCGATCTACCTCGGCGGCATCTTCCCCTTCGCCCGCCCCACCTCGATGCTGGCCAAGCTGTCGAACCTCACCGACCGCCTCCGCAGCGACCAGGTCTGGGCCAACGCCCTGCAGGCCGCGGGTCTGGATGTGGAGGATCTGGAACGCGACCAGCTCAAGCTGATGATCGACAACCGCCGCAAGGGCACCAAGGAGGCGGAGCGCTACTTCACCCGCCTCTTCGAGGAGGGCGTCGAGCCGCTCAAGGCACCGATCATCTCGGTGGCGGGCGACCGTGACCCGGCCACGGAGTTCTATCAGGAGCGCTACCGCGAGTGGCATCTTCTGACGGGCTCCACGGCCGTGGTCGTCCTCGACGAGGCCGGACACTTTTTCCTGAAATATCGGGCGGAAGAGCTCGCCGCCATCGTCACCGGCACCCACCGGGCCATCGCCTCGGGCGACACGGCCAAGCTGGCCCGTACCGACCGGTCCACCTGGTGGCTCGACGGCGTCTCCACCCAGGGCGACCTCGCGGACGTCGCCCCGGCGACGATGGCACCCGCGATCACCGGTGCGGGACCCGCCGCGCCTCCCGCCGGTCCTGGCTCCGCCACCTCCGCCCTTCACGCCTCCGGCGCGGGCGGCGCGCCACCGGGGACGACAGACCCGCTCGCGATGGGCCCACCGGCGCGCTCGGGACCTCCGCCCAGCATGAAGCGGTTCGCCGTCGTGGCGGCCGGGCAGCTCGTCTCGATCGTCGGGGCGTCGCTCACCGAGTTCGCCATCCCGCTGTGGATCTACATCACCACCGAATCGCTCGCCAGATTCGCCCTCTTCTCCGTCCTCGCGCTGGTCCCCGGCATGCTGGTGTCCCCCCTGGCCGGAGCCCTCGTCGACCGCTACGACCGGCGCAAGATCATGATCGCCGGAGACATCGGCGCCTTCGGCACCCAGCTGACACTGGGCATCCTGCTGTGGACCGGCAACCTGCAGATCTGGCACATCTACCCGCTCCTGGTGCTGCTGTCGATCGCGCTGACCTTCCAGCGTCTCGCCTACAACTCCGCCATCCCGCAACTGGTCCCCAAACGCTTCCTCGGACACGCCAACGGCGTGGTCCAGATGGTCACCGGTACCGCCCAGCTGGTCGTCCCCCTGGCCGCGGTCGGCATGATGGCCGCGATCGGGCTGGAGGGCATCCTCATCCTGGACGTCGCCGCGTACGTCTTCGCGATCGGGGTGCTGCTCTTCGTCCGCTTCCCGAAGACCATGGCGTGGAAGCGCAGGGAGTCGCTGGTCGCCGAGATGGTCGAGGGCTGGAAGTTCTCCTGGGGCAACCGGGGCTTTCGCGGCATGCTGTTCTTCTTCGCGGTGCTGAACATCTTCCTGTCCCCGCTGTTCCTGCTCATCTCACCGCTGGTCCTGGGCTTCGCCACGCTGGAGGACGTCGGCAGGATCTCCTTCTTCGGAGGCCTCGGCGTCTTCCTCGGTGGTCTGACCATGACCATCTGGGGAGGCCCGCGACGGCAGCGGCTGCGCGGCGTCATGCTCTCCACCCTCGTGCTGGGCGTCTTCTGCCTGGTCACCGGTCTGCAGCAGAACCTGATCCTGATCGGGATCGGCGCCTTCGGGATGTCGTTCTGGCTGACCATGCTCAACGGCGTCTACGCGACGATCATCCAGGTCAAGGTGCCGCAACGCTTCCACGGGCGCGTCATCGCGCTCAACACGCTCGTCGCCTGGTCCACCCTGCCGGTCGGCTTCGGCCTGGTCGCACCGTATGGCAGCGAGCTGTTCGAACCGCTGCTGCTCCCCGGAGGGCCGCTGGCAGACACGGTCGGCCTCGCGCTCGGCACCGGCGAGGGCCGGGGCGTCGGCCTGATGTACGTGCTGTTCGCCGTCGCCATCGCGGTCACGGCGCTGGTCGCGATGCGGACCCGCACGCTGTCCAGGTTCGACACCGACGTCCCCGACGCGCTCCCGGACGACCTGGTCGGCTTCCAGGCCATCCAGCGGCGCCAGGAGCGCGAGCGCGGGGAACGTGAGCGTGACGAGCCGGCCACCGAGATGATCGCGTCCCGGAGATGACCCCGTCCTGACCGGGGGACCTCCCGAACCCCGGCCCCTCCCTGAAGGGGCCGGGAGAACAGGCGAAAAGAACACGGACGGGGCGCGGTCGACGACCGCGCCCCGTCCGTGTTCCGACGACGGGTCACGGCGCCCTACGCCCGCAGGCGCAGCCCCCTGGGGGTCGGATGGAACCCGGCGGCCTCCAGGGCCGCCCCCAGGGGGGAGTCGTTGACGGCGGTGCCGTCCGCCCGCTCGACGGTCAGCTTGCCCAGTGCGCCGTCGCGCACGGCGAGCGCGAGGGCGTCGACGGCGCCCTGGAGGCGGTCGTCACCGGAGAAGGAGAGCAGGCTCTTGCCGCCGCGCTCGACGTAGAGGACGAGGTGCCCGTCGACGAGCACCACCAGGGACCCGGCCTTCCTGCCCGGCTTGTGGGACACCTCCCCGGGGTGGGCGGGCCACGGCAGGGCCGCGCCGTACGGATTGGCCGGGTCGGCGGCCGCCAGCACCACCGCCCGCCGCCCGCCCTCGCCCGCCCTCTCCGGCTTCCGCGCGCTCCACGGGCCGGGCGCCGGCGCCGTGTCCGGCAGGGCGGGCGAGGTGGACGTGGAGCGCATCCGGTCGACGGCGCCCGGGAGGGCGAACTGGGCGCCGCCCAGCCCTTCCACGAAGTAACCCCTGCGGCATCGGCCGCTCTCCTCGAAGGCGCGCAGCACCTGGTAGACGGCGGCGAACCCGCCCGGCGGACGCTCGGCGGTCACCGCCCCCCTGGTCACCACGCCGTGCCGTTCCAGCAGCACCTCGGCCTGGGCGTGGGCGCGCTGGGTGGCGTCCTCCGCGAGGGCGGGCAGGGCCCACCAGCGCCCGCTCACGGTGGGCGGGCCGCTCCTCGTCGGCAGCACCGCCCGTCGGCGCCGGGTCGGGGCCGGACGGTGCGCGGGGCGTCCCGTCCCGAGGACGGCCCGCAGCGGCGCGAGCGTGTCGCCGGTGATCCGGCCCGACCACACCAGATCCCACACGGCGGCGGACAGGGCACGGTCATCTGGGACGGAACCGGTCAGGACAGCGCCGACCCGGTCGCCCAGCTCGCGGAAGAACAGCGCGCCCCCACCGCCCAGAACCTCCAGCACCGCCTCGTGCACCGGCGTCAGGGTGATGTCGGAGGGAGCGGGTATCAGCAGCGGCGCGGTGTCGGCGAAGTAGAGGGACACCCAGCCGTCACCGCCGGGCAGGGACCCCTGCCCCATCCAGATCACCTCGCCGGAGGCGGTCAGCTCGTCCAGCAGCGACGGGTCGTATCCGGGCACCCGCGAGGGCAGGATGAGCGTCTCCAGCGCCGACGCGGGCACCGCCGCGCCCTGCAACTGCTCGATCGCGCCGACCAGCGCGTCGATCGGCGGCCTGCCCCGCGAGGGAGCGCCGCTGATGCCGTGCCAGGCGGGCGCGAAGGCCGCCAGGGTCTCCGGAGAGACCGGCTCCACCTCCTTGCGGAGCCTGGCGAGGGACCGGCGGCGTAGCATCCGCAGCACCCCCGCGTCACACCACTCCTCACCACGGCCACCCGGCCTGAACTCCCCGCTCACCACCCGCCCCGAGGCGGCCAGGCGGCGCAGCGCGTCGGTGACGACCGCGGCGCCGAGGCCGAACCTGGCCGCGGCGGTGCTCGCGAGGAAGGGGGTGCGCGTCCGGGCGTGCCGGGCGAGCAGGTCGCCCAGCGGGTCGTCGACCGGCTCCAGGAACGCGTGCGGCACCCCCACGGGCAGCGGCACGCCGAGCGCGTCGCGCAACCGGGCGGCGTCCTCGATCGCCGCCCACCGCTCCTGCCCCGCCACCCGCACCCTGATGGCCCGTCGGGAGCCCTCCAGCGCGGTCAGCCACGCTGGATCGCCCTCGCGCACGCTGACGTCCTCGGCCACGAGGGGGCCGTGGGAGCGGAGCAGGTCGGCCAGGTCCTCGACGTCGCGCAGCGGCCGATCCAGCCGGGCCAGCTCCCGCTCGGTGTCGGTGATCACATCGAGGTCGAGCAGCTCGCGCAGGTCCGCCTGGCCCAGCAACTCGGCCAGCAGGCTCGTGTCGAGCGCGAGCGCCTGGGCGCGTCGCTCGGCCAGCGGCGCGTCACCCTCGTACATGAACGCGCCGATGTAGTTGAACAGCAGCGACGCCGCGAACGGCGACGCCTGGCCGGTCTCGACCTCCACCAGCCGGATCCGCCGCGCCTCGATGTCACGCATCAGCCGGACCAGCCCCGGCACGTCGAACACGTCCTGGAGGCACTCGCGCATCGTCTCCAGCACCACGGGGAACGACCCGTAGCGGCCCGCCACGCTCAGCAGGTGCGAGGCGCGCTGCCGCTGCTGCCAGAGCGGCGACCGCCTGCCCGGCACGCGGCGCGGCAGCAGCAGGGATCTTCCCGCGCACTCGCGGAACCGCGCCGCGAACAGCGCCGAGCCGCCCAGCTCCTCGGTGACGATGCCCTCGATCTCGTCCGCGTCGAAGATCGCGACATCGGACGGAGGGTCGGAGAGCGTGTCGGGAACGCGCAGCACGATCCCGTCGTCGGAGTGCACGGCCTGCACGTCGACGCCGTAGCGCTCCCGCAGCCGCCGCCCGATCGCCAGCGCCCACGGCGCGTGCACCCGGGCCCCGTACGGGGAGTGCACCACCACCCGCCAGTCGCCCAGCTCGTCGTGGAAGCGCTCGACCAGCAACGTCCTGTCGTCCGGCACGTAGCCGGTCGCCTGCCGCTGCTCGGCCAGGTAGGAGAGCAGGTTGGCCGCGGCGAACTCGTCCAGCCCCGCCGCCCTGATCCTTTCCAGGGCACCCTCCCGCGCCGCGTCCCCCGCTCCGGTCTTACCCGTCTTTCCGTCTCCCGCTGCCGGGTTTCCCCTCTCCCCGGCTCCGGCTTGCGTGTCTCCCGCCCCCGAGGCTCTCGCCTCGGCCGCCCGGCCTTTCGTTTTCGCCTCTTTCGTCCCCGTGCTCCGGGTGCCTCCCCCCTCGGCGTCCGCGCCCGCCGCCGACATCTCGCGGAGGAACGCGCCGATGGCCCTCCCCAGCTCCGCGGGCCGTCCCGCGGTGTCGCCGTGCCAGAACGGGAGCTTTCCCGGCCGGCCGGGGGCGGGCGTGACCAGCACCCGATCGGCCGTGATCTCCTCGATCCGCCAGGAGGTCGCGCCCAGCACGAAAACGTCCCCGGCCCGCGACTCGTAGACCATCTCCTCGTCCAGCTCGCCCACCCGGGAGGACTTCTCCCCGACCAAAAACACGCCGAACAACCCCCGGTCGGGGATCGTGCCGCCGTTGGTGACCGCGAGCCGCTGGGCTCCGGGACGGCCGCGCAGGGTGCCGGTCACCCGGTCCCAGACGATGCGCGGCCGCAGCTCGGCGAACTCCTCGCTCGGATATCGCCCGGCGAGCATGTCGAGCGTCGCCTCCAGCGCGCTCCTGGGCAGCGCCCGGTAGGGGGCGGCCCGCCGCACGACCTCCTCCAGCTCGTCGACCGTCCACTCGTCCAGCGCGGTCATCGCGACGATCTGCTGGGCGAGCACGTCGAGGGGGTTGCGCGGGTAGCGTAGCTCCTCGATCTCCCCGCTCCTCATCCGCTCGGCCACCACCGCCGTCTGGACCAGGTCCCCCCGGTATTTGGGGAAGATCACCCCGCGTGAGACGGCTCCCACCTGGTGCCCGGCCCGGCCGATCCGCTGCAGGCCGCTCGCCACGCTCGGCGGTGCCCCGACACACGCCACCAGATCGACCGCGCCCATGTCGATGCCGAGCTCCAGGCTGGAGGTCGCGACCACGGCGGGCAGCCGCCCGGACTTGAGCGCCTCCTCGATCTGGGAGCGCTCCTCCTTCGACACCGAACCGTGGTGGGCCCGCACGATCTCCGGGACGACCCCCCGGGCCGTGCCGGCCTGCGCCATCGTCGCCGCGGGGGTGGGGACGGAGGCCGGTGGCACGGCGAACCCCTCGGCCCAGTGCGCAGGCTCCGCTCCCGCGTCCTCCTCCGTCGCCCGCTCCGCGCCGTCATCCCGTCGCTCCCACGCCAGCTCGTTGAGGCGGGTGCACAGTCTCTCCGCCAGCCGCCGGGAGTTGGCGAAGACGATCGTGGAGGCGTGGTCGCCGATCAGCTCGAACAGCCGCTCCTCCACATGCGGCCAGATCGACCGCCTGGCCGGGGTCTCTGTCAGCCAGCGGTCGTCGTCGGGGGCGGGGGAGGGGGGAGGGGTGTCGAGCTCGGTCATGTCCTCGATCGGGACGACCACCTCGACCGAGATCTCCTTGTCGGAGGGCGGCTGGACCACTGTCGCCGGGCGCGTCCCGCCCAGGAAGGCGGCCACCTCGCTCACCGGGCGCACGGTCGCGGACAGGCCGATCCGCTGGGCGGGCCGGGGCAGGAGGGTGTCGAGCCGCTCCAGGCTGAGGGCGAGGTGCGCGCCGCGCTTGGTGGCCGCCACCGCGTGCACCTCGTCGACGATGACCGTCTCCACCCCGCGCAACGCCTCGCGGGCCTGGCTGGTGAGCAGCAGGAACAGCGACTCGGGGGTGGTGATCAGGATGTCGGACGGCCTGGTCGCGAACCGGCGCCGCTCCTGGGGGGAGGTGTCGCCCGACCGGATCGCCACCGAGATCTCCGGCACCGGCAGACCGAGCCGCCGCGCGGTCTGCCTCAGCCCGGCGAGCGGCGCCCGGAGGTTGCGCTCGACGTCGACGGCCAGAGCCTTGAGCGGTGACACGTACAGGACCCGGCACCGCCTCACCGGCTCGCCGTCCCCGCGAGAACGCCCCCGCCTCCGGGTGCCCGAACCGCCCGCCGGACTCGCACCGGAGGGCTCGGCGCCGGAGGGCTCGGCACCGAGGGAAGGGCCGGAGGCGAGCCGGTCGAGTGACCACAGGAAGGCGGCGAGCGTCTTGCCGGAGCCGGTGGGCGCGACCACCAGGGTGTTGTCACCCCGGGCGATCGCCGTCCACGCCCCCACCTGCGCGGCGGTCGGCGCGGCGAACGCCCCGGTGAACCAGTCTCGGGTCATCCGGGTGAAGTGATCGAGCGCTCCGCCCGCGCCCGTTGTCTCGCTCATCGCCGCCCCCTAGCTCCCGGTCCGGCCGGCCAACCGGGTCACCGCCCATACTGCACGGCCCCACCGACAGAACCCGCCGCCGGCCTGCGGGCGGGAGTGGACGGCCCGCGCGTCACCTGCGGACACACGACCCGGTCTCGCGGCCGGAGGAGGGGAGAGTGCGCCCCGGAGGCGTTCGCGACGCCCTCGCGGCCATGACATGCCGCCCGGGATAGGTTGGCCCCCTGTCGTCACGGGCAAGGCTTTGACGAACACACGACGCATTGAGTGGTGAGCTAACGGTGAGCATCGACCATCAGGCCATCGAGGCGACACGCGAACGGATCAAGGCGGAGCATCTCAGGAAGCACCGCCCGCCGAGCAGCGCGAGGGGGTTGCACCACTTCGCGCTGATCTCCTCCGACGTCGAGACGACGATCGCGTTCTACCAGGACCTGTTGGAGTTCCCGCTCACGGAGATCTTCGAGAACCGTGACTACCGAGGGTCGAACCACTTCTTCTTCGACATCGGCAACGGCAACCTGCTCGCCTTCTTCGACTTCCCCGGTCTGGACCTCGGCCCCTACAAAGAGGTTCTCGGCGGGCTCCACCACATCGCCATCTCCGTCGACCCCTCCACGTGGGAGCGCCTGCGGGGCAAGCTGGAGGCGGCGGGTGTGCCCTACCAGGTCGAGAGCGGCGCGTCCATCTACTTCGCCGACCCCGACGGTGCCCGCCTGGAGCTGCTCGCGGACCCCCTCGGCGAGATGTACGGCTCCCGCGTGCTCTGACGAGGCCGCGCCTCGTTCCGGATTCCGGTCCCGCGTTCCCGCCGGTGACGGCCCCCGTACGTCTCCCGTCCCGCCCCCGTCGGACCCGGACGGGAAACCGGGAGAGGGGCGACTCGCGCTCCGGCGGTGTCCCGGAAAGGGCTCCCGCACCCCGGGGTGGACCCATACTTGGGGTATGCGCCTGTCGGAATTCTGGAAGCGGATGAAGTCACACTTCGGCGACCAGTACGCCGACTCGTGGGCTCACGACTACGTCATCGCCGATCTCGGCGGCCGGACCGTGGTCCAGGCACTGGCCGAGGGCGTGGGGGCCAAGGAGGTCTGGCACGCCGTGTGCGGGGTGACCGACGTCTCGCCCAGGCTCCGCTGAGAGCGGGTCAGGAGGATTCGGGGGGCGGGACGAGGAGCCTTTCCACCGAGTCGGCCGCGTGCGCGGGATCGTCGGCACTCTCCTCGCCGTCCGGTGCCCACAGGAACAGCCAGCCGTCCTTGACCGGGGTGGCGAAGACGATCGTCTGCCGGTGACTGCCGGGATGCCACACCCACAGCACGGGGGCGGTCTCGCCGAGGGTGCGGCTCTCCATCCCCCGTTGTCGCAGCTCGGCGGCGAGGGAATCGAGATGGGCTAGGCGCTGCTGTGTGAACGCATTGGGCACGTCGGGCACCTCGGGTCGTTTCCCCTCAGGATCACCCCAGGTCAGCCGGGTTACAACAGGCTCAAGGTAATTCTTGGGAATGTCGCCCTCCGGATGGGTCCCGGACTCTCCCGGGCCGTTCTCCCGCCGTCGGTGCCCGCGACACCCGGCGACACCCGGCGTCGCGCGCCTCGCCGGTGGCCCCGCCGTTCGTGCCGCTCGTACTCGCCGGTGTCCGCTCGTGCGCGGGTCGCCTCCGCGATGGTTCGCGGCTCCCGTGGCCCGTGGCGCCAACGGGCGGCGATCGAACAGTCGTTCGGCTATATTGAACGGGCCACCGCTCCTGGCGTGCCCTCCCGAAATTGTCGGCGGCACCCCGTAGCTTTCTGGCAACCGATCCAACCCGCGACCCTTCAGGGGGCTCCCATGGCAGCTAACGACCGCGAGAAGGCGCTTGAGACCGCACTCGCTCAGATCGAGCGTCAGTTCGGCAAGGGCTCGATCATGCGCCTGGGCGACGACACCCGGGCGCCCATCGAGGTGATCCCCACCGGCTCCATCGCGCTCGACGTGGCCCTCGGCATCGGCGGTTTCCCGCGCGGCCGCATCGTCGAGGTCTACGGTCCCGAGTCCTCGGGCAAGACCACGGTCGCCCTGCACGCGGTGGCCAACGCCCAGCGCGGCGGCGGCATCGCCGCGTTCATCGACGCCGAGCACGCGCTCGACCCGGAGTACGCCCAGAAGCTGGGCGTCGACACCGACGCGCTGCTCGTCTCCCAGCCCGACACCGGTGAGCAGGCACTGGAGATCGCCGACATGCTGATCCGGTCAGGCGCCGTCGATCTGCTGGTCATCGACTCGGTCGCCGCGCTGGTGCCCAAGGCCGAGATCGAGGGCGAGATGGGTGACAGCCACGTCGGTCTGCAGGCCCGCCTGATGTCCCAGGCGCTGCGCAAGGTCGCCGGCGCGCTCAACAACACCGGCACCACCGCGATCTTCATCAACCAGCTCCGCGAGAAGATCGGTGTGATGTTCGGTTCGCCCGAGACCACGACCGGTGGAAAGGCGCTGAAGTTCTACGCCTCGGTTCGTCTCGACATCCGCCGCATCGAGACGCTGAAGGACGGCACGGAGGCGGTCGGCAACCGCACCCGGGTGAAGGTCGTCAAGAACAAGATGGCCCCGCCCTTCCGGGTGGCCGACTTCGACATCCTCTACGGCGTCGGCATCTCCCGCGAGGGTGGCCTGATCGACATGGGCGTCGAGCACGGTTTCGTCCGCAAGTCCGGCGCCTGGTACACCTACGAGGGTGACCAGCTCGGCCAGGGCAAGGAGAACGCGCGAAACTTCCTCAAGAGCCACCCGGACATGGCGAACGAGATCGAGAAGAAGATCAAGGAGAAGCTGGGCGTCGGCCCGCGCGTCGACACCCCGGCTGTCCCGTCGCCCGTCGCCGCGGCTTCTGCCCCGGTCGCCGCGTCCGGCCGCGCGGCCGGTACCGCGTCTTCCGCCGGGTCCGGTCGCGGTTCCAAGGCCGCCGCCGCTCCCAAGCCGGGTGACGCCTGAGTCCGGGCTGACCGATGACGACGGGACCTGACTCCGGTCCGGCCGATGAGGCCGGGCCAAGAGACTGGGGGGCCTGGCCCGACGAACCTCGGGCGGGTTCACCGGGCAGGCGCGGGCGCGACTTCGGTCCGTCCGCCGCGGAGGGAGGGGGCCACGAGGAGGCCGCGGATCCTCCGGGTGAGACACCCCAAGGCCGGAAGAGACGTGCCTCCCGGCGTGGCGGGCGGCGCTCGGGGAGGGTTGCCCCGGGCTTCCTTCCCGAAGGATCTGACGGACCCGATGGACCGGGCGGGTCCGACTCAGCCGAGTGGGCTGGGACGAGTCGGAAGTCCGAGGCCGATCCGCAGGCGGTGGCGCGAGGCATCTGCCTGCGTTTGCTGACCATGGCGCCGCGCACCCGAGCCCAGCTCGCGGAGGCGCTGCGCAAGCGTGAGGTGCCCCAGGAGGCGGCGGACGCCGTGCTGGACCGCTTCTCCGAGGTCGGGCTTATCGACGACGAGGCGTTCGCCGCGGCATGGGTGAGTTCGCGCCACGCGGGGCGGGGGCTCGCCAGAAAGGCCCTCGCCTCGGAGCTTCGCCACCGTGGGGTGGAGGAGGAGACCGTGAAGGAAGCGGTGGATCAGCTCGATCCCGAGGAGGAGGCGGAGACCGCCCGTCGCCTCGTTCGGCGCAAGCTCTCCTCGACCCGGAGCCTGGAGCCCGCGGTCAGGACTCGCAGGCTGGCCGGCATGCTCGCCCGGAAGGGATACGGCCCCGGCCTGGCGTTTCGCGTCATCCGCGAAGTTCTGGAAGACGAGGGCGCGGAAACCTCATCATTCGCGGATGATTCGGGCTATCCGCTCGACTAGTTCGGAGCAGCTTGACAGCGGGTCTTTGCTTGCTCGTTACCTCTCTGACGCTTAATCTCAACAGCAGTGAGGAGTTACTCCGCGCAGTGCGGATTGTCATAGCGGTGTAGTACGGGTAACCAGGCTTGGCGGATAAGGGCGGAACGACAGACCGGCGAGAAGAGCCGGTAGGTGATACCCCTGGGTTCACCTCTGTCCCGACGGCGTCGCCTCCTGGGCTTTCCGTGCCGTGCGTGTGACCCCTCGTGTGCCTGATATTTGCGACGCGAGGAAAGTGAGGCGCGCATGGATCCGGTCATGGTCGTCATGTTGGTAGTGACGGTTGTGGCTCTCGCCGTGATGACAGCCGTGCTGGTCGTGTTGCTGCGTCGTATCGGTGGAGCCGGGCTTGTGCAGAAGGGGCCTACCCCCGAGCAGGAGGCCGAGGTCGAGGCCCAGCTGGAGGAGGCCAGACGCGAGGCCGCCGACATCCGGGCGAGAGCCAGAGACGACGCCGGAGAGCTCCTGCGCAAGTCGGAGACGGCGGTCGAGGCGGCGGCGGAGATGCGCAAGGAGGCCGAGGCCGAGGGCAAGCTCCTGAAGTACGAGCTCAAGGAGCTCCGGTCCGACCTCGAACGCAGGGAGAACCGGCTCGCCGAGCGGGAGCAGCGTCTCGACGAGGAGGCCAGGCGCCAGAGCGACCGGGCACGCAAGCTCGCCGAGACGGAGACCGAGCTGGCCGACCGTCGTGAGGATCTCGAACGGGTCGCCGAGGAGCGCAAGACCATCCTGGAGAGGGTGTCCGGACTCACCAGCGACCAGGCCAGGGCCGAGTTGGTCCGAGAGATCGAGAACCAGGCCAAGCGCGAGGCCGCGCTGATCATCAGGGAGATCGAGAGCGAGGCTCGTAAGGAGGGGGAGAAGCGCGCCACCAAGATCGTCACATTGGCGGTCCAGCGGGTGGCCACCGAGCAGACCGCCGAATCCGTGGTGAGCGTCCTGCACCTGCCCGGTGACGAGATGAAGGGGCGCATCATCGGCCGTGAGGGCCGCAACATCCGCGCCTTCGAGTCGACCACCGGCGTCAACCTGATAATCGACGACACACCCGAAGCCGTGTTGCTGTCGTGCTTCGACCCGGTCCGCAGGGAGACCGCGCGGCTGACCCTGGAGAAACTCGTCCTCGACGGCCGCATCCATCCGCAGCGCATCGAGGAGGCCCACGAGCGTAGCAAGGCGGAGGTCCAGGAGTTGTGCGTGCGCGCGGGTGAGGACGCCCTGGTGGAGCTCGGCATCACCGATATGCATCCCGAGCTGGTCACCCTCCTCGGCCAGCTCCGTTACCGCACCTCCTACGGTCAGAACGTGCTCGGTCACCTCATCGAGTCCGCGCACCTCGCCGGGATCATGGCGGCCGAGCTGCGGCTCGACACGACGCTGCTCAAACGCTGCACGCTCCTGCACGACATCGGCAAGGCACTCACCCATGAGGTCGAGGGCAGTCACGCGCTCATCGGCGCCGAGATCGCCAGACGCTACGGCGAGCACGAGGACGTCGTCCACGCCATCGAGGCCCACCACAACGAGGTCGAGGTCAAGACGGTCGAGGCCGTCCTCACCCAGGCCGCCGACGCGATCAGCGGTGGCCGCCCCGGAGCCCGGCGCGAGTCGCTGGAGGCCTACGTGAAGCGACTGGAGCGGCTTGAGGAGATCGCCACCTCCTACGAGGGCGTCGAGAAGGTCTTCGCCATGCAGGCGGGGCGGGAGATCAGGGTGATGGTGAAGCCCGAAGCGGTCGACGACATCCAGGCCCAGGTGATCGCCCGAGATGTCGCCAAACAGATCGAGGAAGAGCTCACCTACCCCGGCCAGGTCCGCATCACGGTCGTCCGCGAATCGCGGGCCACCGAGTTCGCCCGCTGACCTCGGCGAACCGTCACCCGTCGACCCGCTGGAAAACCGTCGAACCCACCGGGCCGCGCTGACTCGCCTCACCGGATGAGTCCGTCGGCCCGCCCGGCTCGTCATCCCTGCCGGCCCGTCCGGTATGTCGGTCAGGAGCGCTGCCCCTGCTCAGAAGCGCTGTCTTTCGGTCAGGAGTGGAAAATCTGCTGATAGAAGGCGAGCTCGGTGGCGAGGGCCGCGCTACGGGTCTCGGCGCGGCGGAACCCGTGGGCCTCGCCCTCGAACGTGAGGTAGGTGCAGGGGACGCCGCGTTCGGTGAGAGCGTCGACGAAGGCCTGAGACTGCGCCGGAGGGACCACCGGGTCGGACAGGCCCTGCAGGAGCAGCATGGGACAGCTCACCCCCGCCACCCGGCCGACGGGCTCGCGTGAGGCGTACAGGGCGGGATCCTCCGGGCCGATCAGCCACTCGACGTAGCGTGACTCGAAGTCGTGGGTGGTCGCGCTGAAGTCGGTGAGTTCGCTCACGCCGTAGTAGGAGACACCACCGGCGAACGCGTCGGACGCGCAGCAGGCCGCCATGACCGTCCATCCGCCCGCGCTGCCGCCCCGGATCGCGATCCGCGCCGGATCGCCCAGACCTTCCGCGGCCAGCCACTCGGCCGCGGCGATCGAGTCCTCGACGTCGACGACGCCCCACTGGCCGTGCAGCCGCTCGCGATAGGCACGACCGTAGCCGGTGGAGCCGCCGTAGTTGAGGTCGAGCACACCGATGCCCCTGCTGGTGAAGAACGCCTTCTCCAGGTCGAGCGCGCCGACACTGTGCCCGGTCGGCCCGCCGTGCACGAACACGACGTACGGCGCGGGACCCTCGCCACGCGCCTCGGGGTTGGACGGGGGGTAGAGGAACGCGTGCACCTCGCGCCCGAACCGGGTCTCGAACTCCACGGGCCTGGCGAGGGGCAGGTAACCGGCGTCGGGCAGCTCGTTGACGTCCCTGCGGAGCTCCTCCACTCGCTCGGTCACGGTGTCGACCCGGATGATGGACCTGGGCAGCGTGGGAGCGTACCCGATTCCGACCAGGGCGTGCCCGTCGCTGGCGAGCACCGCGTCCCAGCCGCTGTAGGGGATGTCCAGGTCGCTCAGCACGCCGCTGTCCGGGTCGAAGACCCCCAGGCGCAGGTTGCCCCGCCCGTGCAGGACCGCGAGGCTTCCGTCGGCCATCGGTGCGTACGGCACCGCGCCGAGCTGCCACAGCGGACCCGCGAACTCCTCCTCCGCCGGGTAGAGCGCCCTTGGCTCGGTGCCGTTTATCCCGATCAGGTAGAGGTTCCACCAGCCCGACCAGTCGGAGATCAGGTAGAGGCTCCGCTCGTCACGCCACCGGGGGGCGAGCACCGACTCGGAGGTGCCGCCCCTCACCTTCCAGGAGGTGCCGTCGGCGAGCCGGGAGACCCACAACTCGGTGCCGTCCCACGGCATCCGGGGGTGGTCCCAGCAGACGAAGGCGAGGTGCTCGCCGTCGGGGGAGAGGGTGGGGAAGGCGTAGAAGTCGTGCCCGCTGACCCGCTCGTGCGGCGCCTCCTCGCCGGACAGCGGGATGGACACGATCGACCGGCTCACCCGGTCGTCTTCGTGGCACTCCCTGACACACCAGATCCGCCCGTCGTGGACGACCAGGTCCGCGTAGCGCAGGGCGGCCGGCTCCTTGGGCTCAGGGGTGAGGGGCAGGGGCTCGCCGCCGACGGGCAGTAGGTAGAGGCGCTGGTCGACGAAGTTGGTGAACACCACGCCCTCGCCGGGCACCACCGCGTATGACCGCCCACCGTACTCGTGGACCCTGGTCCTGGCGCTCCACGGCGCGCTCAGCAGCTCGCGCTGGGCTCCGTCGGCACTCCGGTGCATGATGGTGGTCCGTCCGCCCTCGGCGGGGCGGTCCTCGGTCCACCAGACCTCTTCGCCGAGAACGGTTGGGTATCCGAGGCGCAGCCCGGAGCGGGCGACATCGGAGGTGGAGACCGGTGACGGCCACGTGGCGTACGGCAGGACGACCTGCTCGGGGGACATGGCGTAATCCTGCCCGATAACCCGTCGCGTGTCGCCGGTATCACGCTCGCGTCATCGGAGATACGCCCTCGGTGAACCGAACGGGCCGTGAGATCAGTGGTAATGATGAGGTGAGGGCGGTTGGCCCGGTCTCTGCCGTGAATCGGCCTGTGGATGTTTTTACCTGCCTGTCATACGGAAGGGCGGTCACCGGATCCGGTGACCGCCCTTCCGCCCGTACCGGGCGGCCGTGCACTCCAGCGTCTGGGTGGCCGGCCCGCGTCGTGGACGCTCCCGGCCCGTCTCGTGCGCGCCGGGCCGGACACCGCCAGGTTCTCCACGTGGACCGCCTGGCCGTCGTGGATCAATCGCGTGGAGGGTTCGCTGTCGTGATCCGGCCCAGTGCTCCTACGGCGTGGCTCCTACGTCACGGGGGTGCCGGGGGCGCCCTCGACCGCCGTCGGCGAGTCGGGCCGGGCGATCGGCTTGGCCGAGGTCTTCCTGCTGCGACGGCTCCGTCTCTCCAGCCAGGTGGCGACGGCGCCCACCATCACGTTGATGATGATGTAGATGATCGCGATGACGATCACAGCGGGAATGATGTTGTTGAAGTTGGAGGGCAGGACGCGTGCTCCCGCGTTCAGCAGGTCCTCGAACGACACGATGAAGCCGAGCGCGGTGTCCTTCAGGAGCACCACCAGTTGCGCGACGATCGCCGGCATCATGACCGTGACGGCCTGCGGCAGCAGGATCATCCGCATCACCTGGCCAGGACGCATGCCGACCGCGAGCGCGGCCTCGCCCTGCCCCCGCGGGATCGACAGGATGCCCGCCCGTACGATCTCCGCCAGCACCGAGCCGTTGTAGAGGACCAGGCCGATCACCACCGCCCAGAACGGCGTCACGGTGAGTCCGAAGACCGCGCTGCCGCCGAACATCACCGCGAAGATCATGATCAGCAGCGGGATCGCCCTGAAGAACTCGACGACCGCACCGGAGGCGCGCCGGATCCAGGCGTTCGTGGAGAGCCTGCCGATGCCGAAGACGAACCCGAAGGGCACCGCGATCACGGCGGCGACCGCGGCCGCGGTGAGCGTGTTCACCAGGCCGGGCAGGATCAGGTTGATCCACACGTCGCCGCGCAGGAACGGCGTCCACAACTCGATGTCGAGCTGGTTCTTCTCGCCGAGCTTGGTCACCATCACGTACGCCGCGAACAGCACGGCGAGGATGGCGAGCACGGTGAGAATGTTGTTGCGTATCCGGGCCTTGGGGCCGGGAATGTCGTACAGGACGCTGACGCGTTCCGAGCTCTCGGCGCGCCGCTTGCGCGCCGGGGGCCGCTGCGTGGTCACCGCGGTCATCGGGCCACCGCCAGGCGCTTGGCGAGCCAGCCGAACAGCAGCCCGGTCGGCAGGGTCAGGATCAGGAAGCCCAGCGCGAACCCGGCGAAGATCTGGATGACCGCGTCGCCGTGCGCCTCGAACAGCGTCTTCATGGTCAGGGACGCCTCACCCACCCCGATCGCCGCGGCGATCGTGGTGTTCTTGGTCAACGCGATCAGGATGCTGCCCAACGGGGCGATCACCGCGCGGAACGCCTGGGGCAGCACGATCAGTCTCAGGTTCTGCCCGAACGTGAGCCCGATGGCGCGGGCCGCCTCCGCCTGGCCGACCGGGACCGTGTTGATCCCGGCGCGGATCGCCTCGCAGACGAACGCCGCCGTGTAGGAGGACAGTCCGATGATGGAAAGCCACAGGTAGTTGGTGGACAGGCTCTCGGAGAACGAGACGTCCAAGACCAGGCCGAGCCCCAGCCCGCAGAACACGATCACCAGGGTCAGCGGGGTGTTCCGCAGGGTGTTCACGTACGTCGTGGCGATCCCGCGAAGGATGGGGAGCGGGCTGACCCGCATGCCCGCGAGGATCGTCCCGAGCACGAGCGCCACCAGCCCGCTGGCGAGGGTGAGGCGGATCGTCAACCAGAAAGCGTCCAGAATGACGTGGTATTCATCGAAGAGTGCCTGCACTCATTCCTCCTGTGGTCACAGGCCGGGGCGTCCGTGCGCCCCGGCCGCGGTGTGACCTGATCAGTAGCGCTCGACAGCCGGCGGGTTGGTGAAGAACTTGCCGAACTCACCGAAGTTGTCGTCGATGGCCTTCTTCCAGCTGCCGTCCGTGAACATCTTCTCCACGGCCGCGTTGACCTTCTCGCGGGTCTCCGTGTCCTCCAGCTTCAGGCCGATGCCGTACTTCTCCTCGGAGAAGGGCTGGCCGACGAGGCGGAACTTGCCGGGCGACTGGGTGGCGAAGCCGGCCAGGATCGTCGCGTCGGTGGAGATCGCGTCGACCTGCTTGTTCTCCAGCAGCGGCAGGCAGGCACCGTAGCCCTGCTGCTCGGTGAGGAATCCGCTCTTCCACTCGTCGCCGAACTTCTCGACCAGGCGGGCGGGGGAGGAGGAGCCCTGGGCGCCACAGACCTTCTTGGTCTTGAGGTCTTCGACACTGTTGATCGTGGTGTCGTCCGCCCGGGTCAGGATGTCCTGGCCGGTGACCAGGTACGGGCCGGCGAAGGCAACCTTCTTCTTGCGGTCGTCGGTGATCGAGTAGGTCGCGATCACGGCGTTGACCTGGCCCTGCTGGATGAAAGACTCGCGGTTGGCCGAGATGGCCTCCTTGAACTCAATCTTGTCGTCCGCGTAGCCGAGCTCCTTGGCGATGTATCGGGCGACGTCGACGTCGAAACCCTTGAAGGAGCCGTCAGGCTGCTTCTGGCCGAGACCGGGCTGGTCGACCTTGATTCCCACGACGAACTTGTCGCCTCCACTGCCACCGTCGTCGCCACACGCGGTCAGACCTGCCAGTGCCGCCGCGGCGGCGATGACCACGGCTCCAATACGACGTACACGCATTCTTGCTACCTCTTTTTCATCAGGGACATCAGAAACATCAGGGGGGAGCAGAGCCGTCAGTGAGTGAGGATCTTGGAAAGGAAATCTTTGGCCCGGTCGGTTCGGGCGTTGGTGAAGAACTCCTCGGGGGTGTTCTCCTCCACGATCTGGCCCTCGGCCATGAACACCACGCGGTTCGCCGCGCGGCGGGCGAAGCCCATCTCGTGGGTGACGACCATCATCGTCATGCCCTCCTGGGCAAGACCGATCATGACGTCGAGCACCTCCTGGACCATCTCCGGGTCGAGTGCCGAGGTCGGCTCGTCGAACAGGATCATCTTGGGGTCCATGGCGAGGGCGCGGGCGATCGCCACGCGCTGCTGCTGGCCTCCCGAGAGCTGCGCGGGATACTTCGACGCCTGGGCGCCGATGCCGACCCGCTCCAGCAACTCCATGCCCCGCCGCTCCGCGGCCTCTCTCGCGACGCCACGAACCTTGATCGGCCCAAGGGTGACGTTCTCGAGGATCGTCTTGTGGGCGAACAGGTTGAAGGACTGGAAAACCATCCCGACCTCGGACCTGAGCTTGGCCAGGGTCTTGCCCTCCACCGCGAGTGGCTGCCCGTCGAAGGTGATGGTCCCCTCGTCGATCGCCTCCAGCCGGTTGATCGTCCGGCAGAGGGTCGACTTGCCGCCGCCCGACGGGCCGATGACGACGAGGACCTCGCCGCGGGAAATCGTCAGATTGATGTCCTTGAGGACGTGCAGGCTGCCGAAATGCTTGTTGACACCTTCAAGCACGACCAGAGGAGTCTTGACCCCGTTCTCCGTCATGCTGGACAACGTAATTCTGTGAAGGGCACCTGGGGCTAACCCTGCGGTACCGATCAGATCACGTCCTTCTCACGCCTTGATCATCGAATCCTGATCAACGCCTCAGGGCCGCCCCCGAACGCGAACGGCTCCGTCAGGTCCACGGCCGCTTCGACGGCGGCACGGTGTGCCACCCTTCGGTTACCCGGAGTTCGATGGGTTGAGCGCGTACCCGGAGGTCCGGCGGAGCGCCTACCCTTGTCGTGAGATGACTGCCACCGTGGAGAGCGCCCGCACGTACGAGGTCCGTACCTATGGGTGCCAGATGAACGTGCACGACTCAGAGCGCCTGTCAGGCCTCCTGGAAGACGCGGGATACGTCCCGGCGCCGCGGGGGGAGACGGCCGACGTGGTCGTGTTCAACACCTGTGCCGTACGGGAGAACGCCGACAACAAGCTCTACGGCAACCTCGGCCACCTGCGTCCCTCGAAGGTGGGCAACCCCGACATGCAGATCGCCGTGGGCGGCTGCCTGGCGCAGAAGGACCAGGGGGAGATCGTCCGCAGGGCGCCCTGGGTGGACGTGGTGTTCGGCACCCACAACATCGGCTCGCTGCCGGTGCTGCTTGAGCGGGCGCGCGTCCAGCGGGAGGCCCAGGTCGAGATCAAGGAATCCCTGGAGACCTTCCCGAGCACGCTGCCGACCAAGCGCGAATCCGCCTACGCCGCATGGGTGTCGGTCTCCGTGGGGTGCAACAACACCTGCACGTTCTGCATCGTGCCCGCGCTGCGCGGCAAGGAGAAGGACCGCCGTCCCGGTGACATCCTGAACGAGGTGCGCACCCTGGTCGACCAGGGCGTGCTGGAGATCACCCTTCTCGGTCAGAACGTCAACACCTACGGCGTGGAGTTCGGCGACCGGCTCGCCTTCGGCAAGCTCCTGCGGGCCTGCGGCGCCATCGAAGGGCTGGAGCGGGTCCGTTTCACCAGCCCGCACCCGGCGGCCTTCACCGACGACGTGATCGCGGCCATGGCCGAGACGCCCAACGTGATGCACCAGCTCCACATGCCGCTGCAGTCGGGCTCCGACCGGGTCCTCAAGGCCATGCGCCGCTCGTACCGGGCAGAGCGCTACCTGGGCATCATCGAGCGGGTCCGCGCGGCGATGCCCGACGCGGCGATCTCCACCGACATCATCGTGGGTTTCCCCGGCGAGACCGAGGAGGACTTCCAGGGCACCCTCGACGTGGTGCGCGAGTCGCGGTTCGCCAACGCCTTCACGTTCCAGTACTCCATCCGGCCGGGCACCCCCGCCGCCACCATGGACGACCAGGTGCCCAAGGAGGTCGTGCAGGAGCGCTACGAGCGGCTCGTCGCCCTGCAGACCGAGATCTCCTGGGCGGAGAACAAGAAGCAGGTCGGCCGGACGCTTGAGGTGCTGGTCGCCGAGGGCGAGGGCCGCAAGGACGAGGCGACCCGGCGCATGTCGGGGCGGGCCCCTGACAATCGCCTGGTGCACTTCACCCCAGGGGCGGAGGTCCCGCGTCCGGGTGACGTGGTGAGCGCCGAGGTCACGTACGCGGCACCGCACCACCTGGTCGCCGACGGTCCGGTCCTGAGGCTCCGCCGCACCCGCGCGGGCGACGCCTGGCAGGCGCGTCAGGACACCCCTGCCGGGGCCGGTTCCGGGGTCATGCTCGGCATGCCCTCGATCGGCCGTCCCGCCCCGCTCCCCGAGACCTCGGGCTGCTCCGTCTCCTGAGGGCCCGGCCTCCTGGCAGGGCCTTTCGAGGTCTGAGATCTCGATCTCCCGAGGTCCTGTCCCGCCGGAGGTTCCTCGGTGAGGCGTCTCTCCGAGGGCTTTTCCTGTGGGTTGTCAGGGAGCGCCCGAGGTGTCCTCTCAGCGCGCCCTCGTGAGCGCGTTCCCCTCCGGGGCCCGGATTCTCCGGATGCGCCTTCCCTTGGATGGATCTTCCGAGTTTTTTTCGAGATGCTTCTCCAGGCGGTGCGAGTTCATGATCGGATCCGTGAAATCCCCGGTGAGGGCGATGATTTCGGCGTCGCGAACGCTCCTGCCAGGAGGTATGCGCACGGCGTTGCCGTCGGCCCCCTAATGGACAATATTTCGTGATTCATCCGTGATTGATGTGCGAGCATTTCCCTGCTGTGGCTACTGTGGTTCGGCACCCGCGGAAGCCGTGGAGGTTTCCCCCCGAGAACCGCAGGGAGTTTCCCCATGCACGTCCCTCCATCTCCGGGCGGTCCCGGAGAACCCGAGATCATCGGTGGTCCCGCCGATGAGCCCAGACAGTCTCGTAGATCCAGTAAGCCCCGACGGAGAAGCGGCCTGGCCATAGCCGTCTTCTCCGTCCTCGCCGCCGCCCTCCTGGGCGGAGGTGCCGTCTTCGCCTTCGTGAACGCCGGGGGCGACGATCCCCGAGCCCCGGCGGTGCCGGACAGCGCCCAGGAGGCGGCCCAGGAGCCCGAGCCGGGCCAGAGCCCGCCGCGGGACGAGAAGCAGAAGCCCGAGGAGAGCGCGGACGCCGCCCCTGGCGGCGATGACACGTCCACCGGAGGCGGCTCCGGCACCAACGCCAACGCCGGCGGAACGGGTGGCGACGAGCCGGCCGCGGGGAGGCCCGCGGAGGACAAGCCGTCGAAGCAGCGGCAGAGCAGCCCGCAGAAGTCGCAGGGCACCCAGCAGGGTGACCTGAGCGACGACCCTGCCGGCTATGTGCATCCCCAGGGGCCCGTCGGCGGCTACTGACCCAGGACCGGCGGGCAAAGATGATCGGTACGGCGGGGCACGGTGCGAGGAGCACCGTGCCCCCGCGCGTTTCCGGATCCCGTACGACCATCCTCACCGCGAGACCGCGAGACCGCGAGACCGCGAGACCGCGAGACCGCGAGACCGCGAGAGCGTCGCGAGGGGAGGGCTCCGTTAGTCTGGCGAGGTGCTTGTCGCCGCGGCCGTGTGCCCGCATCCCCCGCTGCTGGTTCCCGAGCTGGCCGGGGCCGCCGCCTCGGAGCTCGACGATCTCAGGGCGGCCTGCGCGGCCGCGATCGGAGCGTTGCGCGACGCGGGAGCCGACGAGCTCGTGGTGGTGGGAGGCGCCGACCGGACCGTGACGTACGGCGCGGACGCGGCGGGGAGCCTCGCGCCCTGGGGCGTCGACGTGCGGACCGGCGAGGGGGAGCCCGTCCTGCCGCTGTCCCTGACGATCGGACGCCGGCTCCTCGACGCGGAGCGCCTGACCGCCTCGGGATTCCACGCGGTCTCCTTCGACGCCACCCCCGAGGAGTGCGCGGCCCTGGGAGGACGGCTGGCGGCCACGGCCGGTCGCGTGGCGATGCTCGTCATGGCCGACGGTTCGGCCTGCCTCACCGAGAAGTCACCCGGCTATCTGGACCCCCGCGCGAAACCGTACAACCGGGCGATCGTCGAGGCGCTCGCCCGCGCCGAGGTCCCGGCGCTCGACCCCGGCGAGGCCGCGGGGCTGTGGGTCGAGGGCCGCGCGGCCCTTCAGGTTCTCGGCGGGTGCCGAGGAGCCCTGCGCGGCGAGATCCTCTACGACGACGCGCCCTACGGCGTCGGCTACTTCGCCGCCCGCTGGACGGAGTGATCCCGCCGGGGAAGTGGTTACGGTGGCGGATGAGGGTGGCGCCGGGGACGACGATTCCGCGAATTCGCGAAGGGGAGACGAGGCCGATGGCGGGGACCGTGGCGTTCGGAAGCGTTCCGACGCGGCTGGGGGACATGGCCGTCGCCGTGACCGAGGACGGCGTGGTGAGTGTCGGCTGGGAGGATCCGTCCCTGTTCAGGGCCCGTCTGCTCGAACGGCTGGGGTTGGAGGAGGCGGACGATCCCGGTATGACGGCGGCCGTGCTCGGCGAGCTGGGCGACTACTACGCGGGCAGGCTGAAGGTCTTCGGGGTCGCGCTGGACTGGCGGCTGACCTCGCCGGTGCAGCGCAGGGTGCTCGGCACGCTGTACGAGACGGTCCCGTACGGCAAGGCGGTGACCTACGGGGAGCTGGCGGCCAGAAGCGGGACGGGTGTTCCCGCGCGGGCCATCGGGTCGATCATGGGAGCCAACCCGATCCCCGTCATCGTGCCGTGCCACCGGGTGGTCGCCGGCAACGGGCTCGGCGGGTTCAGCGGGGGCGACGGTGTGGAGTCGAAGCGCTGGCTGCTGACCCTGGAGGGCTACCTGCAGCCGATGCTCGACTGGGACTGACCGGGGACCGGGGCTCGGCCCTCGCGGATCACCTAAGGACCTGAGGGCGGCGGCGTGGTGTCGTCCCGCCCGGAAGGTCCGGAAGGCGGGGTGCGTCCGGGCTCGGGTGTCGTACCCGGCGGCGTGGTGCCGCCCGGCTTGTCGATCTTTTCGGCCATCTCCCTGGCCTTCTGCGCGGCGGTGTCGACCTGCCGGGCGTGCTTGGGACCCAGCCTCTTCTTGGCGAACCGTTGCGCCCTGTCGATGCCCTGTTTGGCGAGCTCTTCGGTCTTGGCGCTGCCACCTAGCATGTGCTTGACCCTGTCGAGAATCGACATGGTGAATCCCCCAATTCCGATGTGAGGACACATCGCCTCTCATCCATACCCAGGGAGTTGGCAGACTTACCTCGTGCCTCAGCTACCCGTCATCGCCGTCGTCGGCCCGACCGCGGCCGGAAAGTCCGACCTGGCCGTGGATCTCGCCCTCGAACTGGGAGGCGAGGTGATCAACACCGACTCCATGCAGCTTTACCAAGGAATGGACATCGGAACGGCGAAACTGTCCCTGGCGGAGCGCAGGGGAGTGCCCCACCACCTGCTGGACATCTGGGACGTGACCACGACCGCGAGCGTGGCCGAGTACCAGTCGCTGGTCCGGCCGCTCATCGACGACCTGCGGGCGAAGGAGGTCGTGCCCATCCTGGTGGGCGGGTCAGGGCTGTATGTGCGGGCCGCCCTGGACGACCTGGAGTTCCCCGGTACCGATCCGGAGGTCCGGGCCCGGTTGGAGGCCGAACTCGACCTGCGAGGCCCCGGCCCGCTGTACGAGCGCCTCCGCGAGCGTGACCCGAAGGCCGCCGAGACCATCCTCCCCGGCAACGGACGCAGGATCGTCCGCGCCCTGGAGGTCATCGAGATCTCCGGGCGGCCGTTCTCGGCCACGATGCCTTCGTACGACGCCGTTTACGAGAGCGTCCAGCTGGGGGTGGAGGTGCCCAGGGCGACGCTGGACGCCCGGGTCGAGGCGCGGGTCGACCACATGTGGCGGGCCGGGCTGGTGGACGAGGTCAGGTGGCTGGCCGCGCGCGGGCTCACCGGAGGCCGTACGGCGAGCCGCGCTCTCGGATACGCGCAGGTGCTGCGTTTCCTCGGCGGGGAGTGCACCGAGGAGGAGGCGAAGCAGGAGACGGTACGGGCGACGCGGAGGTTCGTCCGCCGCCAGGAGTCGTGGTTCCGCCGCGATCCTCGTGTGATCTGGCTCCCCCAGCAGGAGCCTGACCTCGTGGGACGCGCACTCGCCGCGATTCGCGGCTGACCGCCTCCAGGGCCGGCCGGGACGCGAGGGGGCGGGGAGGGCGGAGGCGCGGGTGCCCGGCCGGAGCGATGAGGACGGAGGCGCGCCCGGATAGGGTTGGCAGATGCGATTCGTGAAGGGGCACGGCACCGAGAACGACTTCGTCATCCTCCCCGACCCGGACGGTGAGCTGGAGTTGTCCGCGACGACCGTGGCGGCGGTGTGCGACCGGCGGGCGGGGATCGGCGCGGACGGCGTGCTGCGCGTGACGCGGACGAAGCTCAGCCCGGAGGTGTCCGGCCAGGCGGGTGAGGCCGAGTGGTTCATGGATTACCGCAACGCGGACGGCGGCGTCGCCGAGATGTGCGGCAACGGGGTACGGGTCTTCGCCCGCTATCTGGTCGACGCGGGACTCGCCGAGCCGGGGGAGTTCGGTGTCGCGACCAGGGCGGGTGTCAAACGGGTGCGGCTGGCGGAGACGGGTGACGTGACCGTCGAGATGGGCCCGCCTCGGGTGCTGGGGTCGAGTCGCACGACCGTCGCGGGCCACGAGTACGAGGGCCTCCACGTCGACATGGGCAACCCCCACCTGGCCTGCGTCATCGGCGACCCGGTGGCCCGGCTCGACCTGAGCCACCAGCCCGCGTTCGACCCCGAGGTGTTCCCCGGCGGGGTCAACGTCGAGCTGCTCAACGCGGTGGGCCCGCGCCGGGTCGTCATGCGGGTCTTCGAGCGCGGTTCGGGCGAGACGAGGTCCTGCGGCACCGGTGCCGTCGCCTCGGCGGTGGCGGCCGCGCTGCTGGCCGGTGAGAGCACCGGGACCTGGGCGGTGGAGGTGCTCGGAGGCACGGTCACGGTCACTCTCGACGAACACACCAGCTACCTGGCGGGTCCCGCAGTCCTGGTCGCCTCCGGTGTCATCACGCTCTGAACGTTCTGAGCGGTGCGTGTTCTCGGTCGTGTCCGGTGTGGTCACGTTCCGGGTGATACGTGACCCGGTCGCGTTCCGAGCGGCGCGCATGACGCCGGCGCTTCCGCCGTCCGCGGTGCCGGGCGGGCGCGTCGTGTCCGCCGAGGTCATGCTCCGGGGCGCGGGGGTGAATCTTTCGTGACCTCCGCGGTGTCGCCGCGGATCCCGCGCCCGGCGAGGACACGCTCATCCGCACGTGCGGGGCCATACCGTGAGGACTCGGAGGTGCACGGGATCGTCAAGCCGTTTGGGGCATGCTCCCCGACCTGGCAGACTGACATCCCATGGACGTGGACATCTGGGCCTGGGTGGGCGACACCCAGCGGCAACTGCACGAGGCAGGCAACACCGGTCTGGCTATGGCGATCGGAGATGTGCCCGCGCAGGCGTTGGAAGGCCGGTACGGGCAGCTCGACATGCTCGCGCCCGCCATCGCGCAGCAGGCGGAGAACATGCGGCTGCCCTGGCTGGAGTTCTACGCCCGCTACTGGCACCTGATCGGTCGCGTCGGTGACCGTGCGCAGGGGACGGTCGCGATCGCCGACGCCGAGACACTGGTGGAGTTCACCAAGCGGGAGGACGTCCGCGAGTGCCCGTCCGCGCCCGGTGCCGTCGTGGCACTGGCCGTCGCGCAGGCGAACGCCGACGGTCCCGGTTACGCCGCCGAGCGGCTGGCCGCGCTCTCGGCCCTGGACGTCGAGCCCGGCTCGCTGGCCTTCGCCTCCGTCGCCGAGCAGTATGTCGCGGCGCTGGTCGACGCGGGGCGCGTCGACGAGGCCGTCTCTCACGCCGAGAACGCGGTGGCGGCGCTCGGCGGTGCGGGCCGTGAGGCGAGCTGGGAGTTGGGGGCCGCCTCCGCCCGCGCGCTGCTCGCCGCCGGACGCGCCGAGGACGCGCTCGCCGCGCTCGACGCCGCGACCGGTTTCAAGCCCGACGACCCGGTGGCCAAGGAGCACCGCGAGGGAGTGCTCCGCGCGCTCGTGCTCGCCACCCTCGGCCGGGTGCAGGAGTCCGTCGACGCCCTGCCCGACCTCGACGTGGTCGGCGACCACCCTCGCGTCTGGGTCGAGTGGTCGCACGCCGTCCGTGCGCTCGCCGGAGCGGCGCAGATCACCAACACCTGGCAGCTGGGCCGGGTGCTCAAGCAGTGGATCGACTACTTCGCGATGATGGGCGGCTACGGGGCCCGGGTCGAGCTGGCGATCGTCGCGGGGCACCTGGCGGTCGCGCGCCACGGAATCTGGCAGGCGCGGCTCCTCGCCGACCTGGCGGAGTCCGCGGCCGGGGAGCTCAGGAGCCCCGGTGACGTCGCCGAGCGGATCGCCGAGCTGCGCGCCGCCGCGGACGAGGCCACCGCGCTTCCTGCCCCGGGTCCCACGGACGAGCTGGTCGGCTACTTCGACGCCGCGGACGGCTTCAACGCCGACCCGGAGCGCTGGGTGGGCTGGCTGGCCCCGCTGTCCGGCCGTGATGTGGAGGCCACCCGGCGCCACACCACCACGCTGGGCTTCCTCGGCTATCCGGCCAAGGGCGCCGACATCTACTGGACCATGCTGGTCGAGTCCGGTGACATCGAGAACGCCGACCCGCAGGACGCGTCGTACCTCAGCGGCCTGCTGATCGAGGCCCGGCAGGACGAGCGCCTGGAGCAGATGGCCGAGCGGCTGCCCGCCGCGCAGCGCCACCTCGCCCTGGGCCGCCTGCACACCTCGCGGGAGCGCTGGGAGCAGGCGGCGGCCGAAGGTGAGGCGGCTGTCGCCGCGGGCGCCGGCATCGAGGCGATCCGCCTGTGGTCGGCCGCGGCGCAGCAGCTTGGCGACAACGCCAAGGGCGCCGGCATCCTGCGTGATCTCCTCGACTCGGAGGAGATCGAGCAGCAGGACGTCTGGCGAATGATCGTCATGGCGACGGCCGCGGAGGATTGGGAGACCGTCCGTCTGGGCACCGCCAAGATCGGGATGCCGTTGCAGTCGAGCGAGGGGCCGATCGAGGAGGAGATGGGCCTGGTGCGCCTCATCCTTCCCGCCCCCGACGGCAGCCAGCGCCAGGTCCTGAGCGTGCGCACCGGCCCCGCGACGGCGCGTCTGGCCATCCCTCAGCCTCCCGGTATGGAGTACAACGCCGGTGACCTGGTCGTCTTCGAGCCGCAGTTGCTTGAGCCGATCCCGGAGAACGCCGAGGAGCAGGAGAGCTTCGTCCCGCCCTTCGCCGCGGTCAGCATGCTCCGCCCGGGTGGCTACACCAGCTGGTTCTTCGACGGTGCCGCTCCCAGCCAGGCCGACTGGACGGAGTTCAACGACGTCCTCGTCGAGCGTGGCTGGCCGATGTGGGTCTACAGCGACGACAACTACACCGTGACCCACCCGACGTCGGGCGAGCCGTTGCCCGGCGTGTTCGGCTGGATCGCGGTCCCGCCGGATGTCAGCCCTGTCGAGCTCGACGCGCTTTTGGACGACGCCACCGAGCGCTGGGTGCACCCGTTGGCCTGGCTCGACCTGGCCAAGGCCGTCGACGTCGAGGTGGAGCGGCACGAGCGGATCACCAAGGAGTACGGCCTGTAGGACGACGGCTCGCCACGGCCGTGCCCGGAGCGGCCGTGGCGTCGCCCGCTCCTCGGAAGGTGCGGTCCGTGGGCCGCCCCTGCCTCCGGATCCGCGGATCTCCGAAAAGGGAAGGTCGCGGCCATCCGTGATCGGCCCGGAGCCCGTATCGCCGGTGAGCCGCCCGGATCGCCGGCGATCGAGGCGCACCGTGTCGCCCGGGAGTGGACCGACCCTTCACCTACGGCTTCCGGCACGGCCACTAGAATCTCATTCGGCGCGTTGGGCGGATGAGGGAGGGCCCGGATGTTGGAACGATTCCGGCTGGACGGCAAGGTCGCGATCGTCACCGGCGCGTCCTCGGGGCTGGGTGTCGCGTTCGCGAGAGGGCTGGCCGAGGCGGGCGCGGACATCGTGATCGGTGCTCGCAGGAAGGATCGCCTTGAGGAGACGCGCGCCTTGGTCGAGGAGACCGGCAGGCGGTGCGTGGCTCTCGCCACCGACGTGACCAGGCCGGAAGACTGCCGGGCGCTGGCCGAGACGGCGGTGGCCGAACTGGGCGCGCTGGACATCCTGATCAACAACGCGGGTGTGGGCTCGGCGGTCCCGGCGCTGAAGGAGACGCCCGAGCAGTTTCGGCAGGTCGTGGACATCAACCTGCACGGCACCTACTGGATGGCGCAGGCCTGTGCCAGGTTGATGAGGCCGGGCTCCTCGATCGTCAACGTCGGGAGCGTCCTGGGCGAGACGACCGCCGGTCTGCCGCAGGCCGCCTACAGCGCCTCCAAGGCGGGGGTCGTCGGCCTTACGCGCGATCTCGCCCAGCAGTGGACGGGGCGGCGCGGCATCCGGGTCAACTGCGTCGAGCCGGGGTTCTTCGCCTCGGAGATGACCGACCAGTACGCCGAGGGTTATCTGGACAGGCAGATTGAGCAGCGGGTGCTGATGAAGCGTCCGGGCGACCCGGCCGAGCTCGTCGCCGCCGCGATCTTCCTCGCTTCGGACGCCGCCTCGTACGTCACCGGTGCGGTGATCCCTGTCGACGGCGGGATCCTGATCACCTGATCAGGCTGCTCCGGGCGGAGTGCCCGTGGTGGCCTTTGGCTAGGTCGAGTGAGAGATGCTGGTAAGGCATGGATTGTTAGGTGGGAAATTCTCTCGTTCTCCCAAAGACTGGTTAAGGCTTTTAAGATTGAGTTCGGCATCTGGGGTAATTTGCCGCTTCAGTTGGGTGAGCGCGTGAGAGGTGGCAGGGTGCGGACGGCACTGGTACGAGGTGTGGTCGTCGCGACGATCGCGTTCACGGTGGCGGGCTGCGGCCCGTTTCCCGACGGAGGCCTGGACGAGGGGACGCGATCCTCAGGGGCTTCGGGGGACAAGAAGTCCGCGTCCGAGGCGCTCAAGGACCTGAGAAAGCTCGAGGTCAAGGGGCGCGCCCCGATGACGGGATTCAATCGCGACAAGTTCGGTTCCGCGTGGTCGGACGTCGACAAGAACGGCTGTGACACCCGCAACGACATTCTCATTCGCGACCTCAAGGAGGAGGTCTTCAAGAAGGGGGAGGAGGGCTGCATCGTGCAGTCCGGAATCCTTGAGGACCCCTACAGCGGCAAGACCATCAAGTTCGAGCGCGGGACACGGACCAGCATGGCCGTGCAGATCGACCATGTGATCGCGCTCGCCGACGCCTGGCAGAAGGGCGCTCAGCAGTGGTCGGTGTCCAAGCGGAAGGAGCTCGCCAACGACCCGCTGAACCTGCTGGCGGTGGACGGGCCGCTGAACAGCCAGAAGGGCGCCGGAGACGCGGCGACCTGGCTGCCGCCGAGCCACGCCTACCGGTGCCCCTATGTGGAACGTCAGATCAAGGTGAAGGTGAAGTACGAGATGTGGGTGACGCCCGCGGAGAAGGACGCCATGGAGGACGTTCTCAAATCCTGCTGATCAGTTGTCGTGGTCACGCCGGTCGTGGCCGCGGTGGCGGTGATCGCCGCGCCGTCCGTCTGGTGCGCGGCGAGGGCGATGCCGCCTCCACCGGTGAGGAGGGCGGCGGTCGCGAGGGCTCCGACGGTGATTCTGGTGATTCGTGTCATGGGCCAAGATTTGCGGAGACTTCGCTAGGGGCACGCTAAGAGATCGTTAACCGAGGGCGCATCTGGCTCTCCACCGGCCCCGGAGCGCTTCCCGGCGTCACTGAGGGCGGGCCGCGTCAGGGGCGGCCCGCCCGGGGGCACCTGTCAGTGATGGGCGCCCGCGGCCTGTTCCCGAGCCAGCCGCTCCTCGCCCGACAGTGTGTTGAGCGGCTTCTCCTTGATGAACAGGACCGCCACCAGCGCGAGCGCGGTGAGCGGCACGCCGATGAGGAACAGTTCGGCGGTGGCCGTCGCGTACACGTCCTGGATGATGCGGACGACGGGGGCGGGCAGCTTGGAGATGTCGGGTACGGCGATAGTGTCGCCACCCGCGCCGCCGCCGGCCATCGGGCCGAGCCTCTCCGTCATGAGGGTGGTGGTCCGGCCGGCCAGCACAGCGCCCAGGGCGCTGACTCCGACGGCACCGCCCATGCTGCGGAAGAAGGTCAGCACCGAGGTGGTGACCCCCAGGTCGTGGGCGGGTACGTCGTTCTGGGCGGCGAGGACCAGGTTCTGCATGAGCATGCCGACACCGATGCCGAGCACCGCCATGTAGATTCCGAGCAACACCGTGCTGGTCTGGCCGTCGATGGTGCCGAGCAGGCCCATCCCGGCGAGCATGACGACGGCGCCCGCCACGAGGAAGCCCTTCCATCGGCCCCACTTGGTGATGAGCTGGCCGGCCACGGTGGAGGAGACGAGCAGGCCGAACACCATCGGCAGGCTCATCAGGCCGGCGGCCGTCGGCGACTTGCCGAGCGCCACCTGGAAGTACTGCGACAGGAAGACCGTGCCACCGAACATGGCCACGCCGACCAGGACGCTCGCCACGGTGGCGAGGGTGACGGTACGGTTCCTGAAAAGGGTCAAGGGGATGATCGGTTCGGCCGCCCTCGACTCCACCCAGACGGCCAGTGCGAGGATGATCAGGGCGCCGCTCACGAGGGCGACGGTCCACCAGGAGCCCCACTCGAACTGGTGGCCCGCCAGGGACGACCAGATCAGCAGCATGGACACACCCAGCGTGATCAGCAGGGCGCCCATGTAATCGATCTTGACGTCCTTGCGCACCACCGGCAGGTCGAGCGTGCGCTGCAGCAGGACGATGGCCAGGATCGTGAACGGCACGCCGATGAGGAAGCACCAGCGCCAGCCGAGCCAGGGGGTGTCCACGAGCACGCCGCCGATGAGCGGGCCCGCCACGGTGCCGACGCCGAACACGGCGCCGAAGATGCCGGCGTAACGGCCGAGCTCACGCGGCGGGATCATGGCCGCCATCACGATCATCGCGAGCGCGGTCATGCCGCCGGCGCCGACGCCCTGCACGACGCGGCTGACGATGAGGACCTCCACGTTCGGCGTGAGGCCCGCGATCAGCGAGCCCACCATGAACAGTCCCAGCGAGAGCTGGATCAGCAGCTTCTTGTTGTAGAGGTCGGCCATCTTGCCCCAGAGCGGCACCGTGGCCGTCATGGCCAGCAGCTCCGAGGTGACGATCCAGGTGTAGACGGTCTGCGTGCCCTGCAGGTCGGTGATGATGCGGGGCAGGGCGTTGGCCACGACGGTCGAGGCCAGGATGGATACGAACATGCCCACCATCAGCCCCGACAGCGCCTGCAGGACCTTTCTCCTGGAGGTGGGCGCCGCGGCCACTGACGTGGGCTGCGCGCTGGTGGATGTCATCTTTCCTCGGTTTCTCGGGCGGGGAGCGGCACTCCGCGTGACTCGCGCGGACGCCGATCGAACGGGAACGTGTGCGGGGGGTGATCGAAGGAGAACGGTGGTGACCGGGACGGTCACGGATTGGGCAGGCCGGCGGCGAGCTGGGAGAAGGCCTCGTCGACCAGGTCGGTCAGCGCGGGGCGGCCGCCCGCGGCACTCCAGCGCATCATCGCCGCCCGGAAGGCCGCCATGGCCACCGCGCCGGCCAGCTCGGGATAGCCGCTCGTACCGGGTTCGACGCCGATTCTGCGCGCCACGGCGGCCGACACGGCACGCTCGGTCTCGGTGCCGTTGGTGACCAGCCGCGGCAGGAGTGACGGGTTCTGCTCGAACACCTTCAGCCGCAGCAGCCACTGCTCGCGCCGCTGCTGGACGCGCTCGGCCTCGGCCCGTGACATCAGGCGTAGCGCCTCCAGGACCGGCACCTCCGCCGGCACGGCCTCCAGCCTCTCTCGCAGCTCGGCGACGGACGCCGGGCTCGCTCCGACAAGCGCGTCCTCCTTGGAGGGGAAGTAGTTGAAGAACGTGCGGGAGGAGAGGTCCACCGCCGTGGCGATGTCCTCCACCGTGACACCCGCCAGGCCACGTTCGGCCACCAGCGTCAGGGCGGCGTGCTCCAGCGCCGCACGGGTCTCGAGCTTCTTCCGCTCTCTCCGGCCGAGCTCGTCCGCGATCTCCACGCTGGTCACAGCGTCAACGGTAGAGAGAAACTTTCAGATTGTGCAACATTTCACCGTCTGAAGTGTTGTAGATCACAGGCGGGACGGACGTACGGGGGCCTCGCGGGGACGAGCGAGGCCTCCTCATCGGTTCCGCGACGTCACCGGCCACCGCGTCCGGCTCGTTCCGGCCGGCGGCCGCGAGGTCGAGGACCCCGAGATCAGGACGTGACGGCGGGCAGGAACAGGATCACGCTCGCCCCGCCGGCGGGGGAGGTCCGCAGGGAGAGCGAGCCACCCGCCGACTCCGCCGTACGGCGGGCGATGTCGAGACCGAGACCGGTCGACCCGGCTCCGCTCTCTCCACGCTGCAGCGGATCAGGCGTGGCGAAGCCGGGACCCGCGTCGGCGACGGTCAGCAGCGCGCCGCCGTCGGCCGCCTCCAGCCGTACGGAGAACGAGACCCCCTCCGGGGTGTGCGCGAACACGTTGCCGAGCAGGGCGTCCACACAGGCGGCGAGGTCGGCCGCGGAGACCCCCACCGGCAGCGGGCCGGGAGCGAGGTCCAGGGTGAAGTCTCGTGACTGGTCCTCGGCGAGCACCGACCAGAACGCGACCCGGGCCCCGGTCACCGCCGCCGCGTCGCACTCGGCCCGCTCGCGCACCCGCCGCCTCGCCTCGGTGATCACCGAGGTGACGGCACGTTCCAGGGCGTCCACTCTGGCCTCGAGCCTGGCCGACTCCTCGGGGTCGGCCAGTGACTCCGCCTCCAGCCTCAGCCCGGTCAGCGGGGTGCGCAGCCGGTGGGACAGGTCGGCGGCGTTCTCCCGCTCCTCGGCGAGCAGGCCGGTGATGCGCTCGGCCAGATGGTTGAGGGCGAGACCGACCGCGTGCACCTCGGGAGGGCCGTCGGGCACCGTCCTGGCGGACAGATCGCCCGCCGCGAGCCGATGTGACACCTTCGCCAGCGCGGTGATCGGCCTGATCACCGCGCGGGCCAGCCGGTCGCCGACCAGCACGCCCAGTCCGACCAGGGCCAGGCCGAGCGCCGCCAGCCCGGCCCAGACCTGGAGCACGCCCCTGGTCAGGTCGGCGTCGTCCAGGAAGACCCGGACCACCGCCGTCCCCCCGGGCGCCCCCTGGACCGCGACCAGGATCTCCCGCCCGCCGGGTGCGGCGGCGGTGACGCTGCGGCCGAGAGAGGCCAGCTCCACGGCGGCGGAGCGCGGAGCGGGGTCGCCGATCACCTCGCCGCCGGGGAGGAAGACCGTCACCGGATGCCTGGCCTGTTCCGCGGTGAGCCGCAGGGTCTCGGTGTCCACCGCGCCGACCACGACCGCCACCGAATCGGCCTCGCTCTCGGCCTCGCTGACCGCTCCGCTCACCGCGACCGTGCGGACCAGCAGTGCGAGTGGGACCAGCAGGGCGATCAGTACGAGAGAGGTGGTCGCCGCGACCAGCAGGGTCAGCCAGCGCCTCATGCCGGGGCGGCCAGTCGCACGCCGACACCCCGGACGGTCTGCAGGTAGCGGGGCTCCTGGGATGTCTCGCCCAGCTTGCGGCGGAGCCAGGAGAGGTGGACGTCCACCGTCTTGTCGGCTCCGCCGTAGGGGATCTGCCAGACGTGGGTGAGCAGCTCCCGCTTGGTGACCACCTCGCCGGGCCTGGCCGCCAGGTAGTGGAGCAGGTCGAACTCCCGGGGACTCAGATCCAGCGGCGTCCCCTCCAGGGTCGCCTCCCGGGTGCGGGGGTCGATGCGCAGGCCCCCGACGGTGACCGCGCTGTCGGCACGGCTCTCGCCCGCCACCCGCCGCAGCACGGCCCGGATCCGCGCGTCGAGCTGGGCCGCGCTGAACGGCTTGACCACGTAGTCGTCGGCACCCGCGTCCAGCAGCCTGACCATCTCCGCGTCGCCGTCTCGCGCGGTCGCCACGATCACCGGGACCCGGCTCACCGCGCGGAGCATCCGCAGCAGGTCCAGGCCGTCCATGTCGGGCAGGCCGAGGTCCAGGACGACCAGGTCGGGGTGTTCTTCGACGGCCAGCCGCAGACCTTCGAGAGCGGTGGGGGCGGACGACACGGCGTGGCCGCGGTCGCGCAGGCCCCGGGTGAGGGAGGTGCGGATCGCGGCGTCGTCCTCGATGAGCAGCACGTTCGACATTTGCCGCCACGTTAGCCGCCTCCGGCGCCACGTCAAAAGCGGGTTAGCCGCTCCTTAGCGTTGTCTTATCGTTCCAGGTGGCACAGTAGGGCAATGCGCAAGCGTCTTCCCCTGGTCGTGGCCGGATGGCTGATCACCGGGCTTCTCGCGATCGGAGCGGGTGTGGCGGTGATCGATCGTCTCAGCGAGCCGCTGACGGACACCGGTCTCCGGCCGCTCTCCGCCGCCGAGGTCGACGAGGCGCTCGCCCTCGCCTCGTCCCTTCCCAGCGCCCCGCCCAGCGCTCCCTCCCCCTCCGGGAGCGCCCCTTCGGAAAGTGTCCCCTCTGAGAGCGCGGGGGAGCCCGATGTCACCCCCACCGCCACGCCCGGCGAGAGCCGGCTGATCATCACGAGGGGTGGCAGGGTCATCGCCCGGTGCGAGGGCGGCCTGGTCACTCTGCGGTCGTGGAGCCCGGCCCAGGGATTCCAGACCGACGACGTCGAGCGCGGACCCGCCGACCGGGCCCGCGTCGAGTTCGAGTCCGAGGAGGACGAGGTCAAGGTCGAGGTCGGCTGCGCGGCCGACGGATCACCCGTCCACCGCCTCCACAGCTGATCCGGACGCTCACCCCCTATCTCGCGGGTCGCCACTATCGGGTTCTATAGCCGGATATGTCTCCTTTAAGTGTCGGTCGCCGCGCGCCCCGCTACCCGTGATCGGCCGCCGCTAGGATCCGCCTTCACGAAACGGGTGCGAAAGGGAGAGATGATGAGCGCTCAGAAGGCCGGTGGCGGCAGGCGGCTGCTGTTGAAGGGGTTTCTCCTCGCGGTCGCCCTGCTGGTGGTCTCCGGATTCGCGCTCAGCGCGTGCTCGCGGGTGAGCACCGAGCCCGACGAGGTGGTCCTGCACTACGCGGGCGGTGTTCTGGAGGCCATCAAGTTCCAGAAGTGCATCAACCCCTCCAGCGGTGCCACCCTCCTCGGTCCTGGCGACAGGGGGTACTCCTACCCGTTCGGCCAGCGGACCTTCGACTTCTCCGGGGCGGACGACGCCGAGTCCAAGCCGCTCTCGGTGGTCTCCAAGGACAACGTGGAGATGACGGTGTCCGGGGTGGCGACGTTCACGCTGAACACCGACTGCAAGACCCTCCAGCAGTTCCACGAGAAGATCGGGCTGAAGTTCCGCGCCTACTACGAGGAGGGCGAGTCGTCCGTCGGCTGGTGGCGGATGCTCAACATCTACATGCGCGTGCCGCTGGACCGCGCGCTGGACGCCGCCTCGCAGGAGTTCGAGTGGCGAGGATTGTTCAACGACCCGAAGGTGAAGCAGGCATGGGAGACGCGGGTCGGCCAGCTCGCCAGGGAGTTCATCAAGGAGACGTCCGGAGGCGACTACTTCTGCAACCAGAACTACGCGGGCAGCGGGCAGTGCGGTGACATCGTCCTGACCATTCAGAAGCCCGAGCCTCCGGAGGCCCTGGTCTCCGCCCTCGCCGCCGAGCAGGCGGCGAAGGCGGAGAACATCGCGCAGACCCAGCGCAACGCCAAGGTCCGCACCGAGATCGAATCGATCAAGGACCTCGTCAAGGTCCTCGGCCCGGAGGGCGCCGTGCTGTGGCAGGCCATCCAGAAGGGGCAGGTGAGCGTGGTCCCGGTGCCGCAGGGCAGCAACCTCAACATCACCCCTCCCGGACGCTGATCCCGGCACTCGACGTCCGGCGCCCGAGACCCTCCTCCGGTGACCGTCCCGGGTGATCCCGCAGCCGTCTCACGCCACCCCCGCCAGGGCGGCGATCGGCTCACGAGACGCGCTCGGCCCCGCCGGGCGTGATCGGGCCCAGTTCGGCGCCGAAGTCGTGCGCGATTCTGCGCATGCCTTCGGCGAGGTCCCGCCGGTCGAGCGCGGCGATGCGCTCGGCCGGCCCGGACACCGACAGCGCGGCGATCGTCCGCGCCCCGTCCCGTACGCCCACCGCCAGGCAGTGCACGCCCAGTTCCTCCTCGCCCAGGTCCATCGCGTACCCGTGCTCTCGCACCCGCTCCAACTCGGCGAGCATCCCGGGCAGATCGGTGATCGTGTTGGCGGTCCTGCGGGGCATGCCGGTCCGCTCGACCAGCGACGCCACCTCGCTGTCCGCCCGGTCGGCCATCAGGACCTTCCCCACGGCCGTGCTGTGCGGCAGCACCCGCCTGCCGACCTCCGCGAACATCCGCAGCCGCCTCGGCGAGGGCACCTGGGCGACGTAGACCACGAAGTCACCCTCCAGCACCGCCAGGTTGGCCGTCTCCCCCGACAGCTCGACGAGCCTCGTCAGGTACGGCTGCGCCCACACGCCCACCATGCGCTCGGCGACCCCGCCGAGCCGCACCAGAGCGCCCCCCAGGGCGTAGCGGCGGTCGGACTCCTGACGCACGTAGCCCCGGGCGAGCAGCGTGCGCAGCAGCCGGTGGATCGTCCCGTACGGCAGGCCGGTCCTCGCCGCGATCTCCGAGAGGCCGGCCTCCCCGCCCCGCTCGGCCAGGGCCTCCAGCACGTCCAGCGCCCGGTCGACCGACTGCACCGCGCTCATGCGTCCCCCTCACCGGACGAGCCTGGATCCTGGCGGGTCCCGTACCGGCACGGGCCACTCGCGAGACCCCAGCCCGCCCTCACGGCACCCTCGCGAGTCCGCGCAGTGAGGCGTCGAGCACCTGCGCGGTGTGCGCCACGGGGACGGGGTCGGCGCCCCGGCGGCGGATCGCCGAGGCGATCTGCATGGTGCAGCCGGGGTTGGCCGAGACCAGCAGGTCGGCGCCGGTGGCGAGCACCCGCTCCGCCTTGCGGTCACCGAGGTCCTTGGCGGTCTCGGGCTGGAACAGGTTGTAGGTTCCCGCCGAGCCGCAGCAGATCGCCGACTCGGCGATCTCCCTCAGCTTCAGGCCGGGTACGCCCTCCAGGAGCTCGCGAGGCTGGGACCGTATCCCCTGGGCGTGGGCGAGGTGACAGGCGTCGTGGTAGGCCACGGTGAGCGGCAGCGGATGACGTTCGGCCGCGGGGCCGAGCGCGACGAGATACTCCGCCAGGTCGACGGTCCTGATCGCCCGCGCCCTTTCGGCCCACCCGCCGCCCTCGCCCTCAAGGATCTCCGCGTAGTCCTTCATCGTCGATCCGCATCCGGCGGCGTTGACGACGATCGTGTCGACGCCCGCCCGCTCGAAGGTGGTGATCGTGCGCTTCGCGAATCGCAGGGCCTGTCTCTCCTGGCCGGAGTGCAGCGACAGCGCCCCGCAGCAGCCCTGCGAGGGCGGGATCACCACGTCGCAGCCCTCCATCGCGAGCACCCGGGCCGTGGCCTCGTTGACCTGGGGGAAGAACTCCCCCTGCACGCAGCCGGTGAGCATGCCGACCGTGGCCCTGTGCGGACCCCGCGCCGCGATCCTTCGCGGCAGCCGCACCCTGGCGGCGGCCGGGGGAGCGAGGTCGGCCATCGCCGCCAGGGACGGGTTGATCCGCTCCAGCCTCGGCGCGGACGCGCGGCGCAGCCTGGCGCTGAGCCGCAGCGGCAGCCGCATCGCCCGCAGCCGCCGGGGATAGGGGAACAGCTGGAAGACCAGCGCCCGCAGCGCCCTGTCGTCCGGTTCCCTCACGTGCACCCGCTCCACCTCGGCCCGGGTCTGCTCGATCAGCCGGTCGTACCTCACCCCGGACGGGCAGGCGGGCACGCACGCCATGCATCCCAGGCACGCGTCGAAGTGCCCGGCCATCTCCGGTGTCAGCGGTGTGCCCTCGACGTGCTGTTTCATCAGGTGGATCCGGCCGCGAGGGGAGTCCATCTCCTCTCCCCACAGGACGTACGTCGGGCACGAGGGCAGGCAGAACCCGCAGTGCACGCAGTCGTTGATCAGCTCAGGGTCCACGTCAGATCCCTCCCGCGAACCGGCCGGGGGACATCCTCCGGCCGGGGTCGAACCGTTCCTTGATCCGCCGCATCAGAGGCAGCGCGCCGGAGGGACCCCAGCGGTCGATCCCGCGGGCGAGGGCGGGGGGTGCGGCGAGCACCGTCAGCGCGCCGCCGAGCCGCCGCAGGTCGTCGCGCACGCCCGTCACGAACCCGGAGAAATCCGCCTCGCCGATGTCTTCCGGCAGGGCGGCCAGCAGGACCGCGGAGGCCACCGACCCGCGGACGCGAGCCGGCAGCCCGCGCGCGGCGACGGCGCGCAGCGCGGGGCAGGCCGCGGCGGGTGGGACCCGCAGCTCCAGCAGCACCTCCTCGCCGGGCGGCGCCGACCACCAGGTGGGCGCCTCGGCGGTGATTCGCGCGCTTCCGTACCTGTCCATCGAGGTGCGGACGGCCTCCGCGCGGGCGTCGGCCGCCACCCCCTCGACGAGTGCGGAGACGGTGGCTCCGCCGGTGAGGTCCGGCCACTCCAGCTCGACGGCGCTCGGCTCGGCCTGCGAGGCCGCGAGCCCGGCGACCAGCGTGTCCAGTCCGTCCAGTCCGTCCAGTGTGTCCTTCGCGGGGGAGGCGGGGAGATCCGGTCCGGCGGGCAGGTCCACGGTGACCCATCGGCGGCCGGCGGGGATCGGGTGGAGGCGGAAGGTGGCCTCGGTGATGACGCCGAGCGTGCCGTAGGAACCGGTGAAGAGCTTGCCCAGGTCGTAGCCCGCGACGTTCTTGACGACGTTGCCGCCCGAGGTGGCGATCGTGCCGTCGGCCAGCACGACCGTGATGCCGATCAGCAGGTCGCGGGCGGTGCCGTGGCGGAGCCTGCGGGGGCCCGCGACCGCGGTGGCGAGCGTGCCGCCGACCGTGCCCGCGCCCAGAGGCGTGTCCAGGGCGAGCTCCTGCCGCGACCGCGAGAGCATGGAGTTGAGGACGCTGAGGGGGAGCCCCGCGCCGGCCCGCGCCACGAGGTCGCCCGAGGAGTGATCGACCGCGGATCCGTCCCCGAGGAGCAGGCAGCAGGTGTCGATCAGCAGGTCGCACCGTTCGGGGGGACTGCCCCAGCCGAGCTTGGTGCCGTCTCCCGCCGGGACCACGGCCAGGTCGTGCTCTGCCGAGACGCGCATCAGCGCGGCGACCTCACCGGTGTTCTCCGGCAGGGCCACCCAGCGGGGTGCGACCCCGCCCACCGCGTCGTCGCAGGTCGCCTCCCGGATCGTCACGCCCGTCTCGCGCAGTGCCTTCTGTGCTTCCTGTGCCTTCAAGGGTGCCTCCAGCGGTGCTCCCATCAGAAGTGCTCCGCCTGTCCCGACTCGACCAGCGGGTGCGCGCCCTTGCGGACCCCGGGGACCTCGCCGCACAGCCGGGGGGTCGGGAAGATCTTTCCCGGGTTCGACAGGCCGCGGGGGTCGAAGGCGCAGCGCACCAGCTGCATGGTGTTGAGATCATCGTCAGAGAACATTTTCGGCATATATCGGGACTTGTCCACGCCGACGCCGTGTTCGCCGGTGATGGAACCGCCGTGCTCGATGCACAGGTCGAGGATCCTCCCCGACACGATCTCCGCCCTCTCCTCCGCACCCGGCTCGGCGTCGTCGAACAGCACCAGCGGGTGCAGGTTGCCGTCACCGGCGTGGAAGACGTTCGCCACCCTGATGCCGTACTCGCGGGAGAGGGCGTCGATGCTCGCCAGCACCCCGCCCAGCGCGGTTCGGGGAACGACACCGTCCTGGACGATGTAGGCGGGGCTGATCCGGCCCACCGCGGCGAACGCGGACTTGCGGCCCCGCCAGATCGCGGCCCGCTCCGCCGGGTCGTCGGCGACCCGTATCTCGAACGCGCCGCTCTCCTCGCAGAGCCGGGTCACCTCGCCGAACTGGTACGCGACCTCCTCCGCGGGACCGTCCAGTTCCACGATGAGCACCGCTCCCGCCCCCTCCGGGTAGGCGCACGCCACGGCCGCCTCGGCCGCCTCGACGGCGAGGGCGTCCATCATCTCGATCGCGGCGGGCACGATGCCTCCGCCGATGATCGCCGACACCGCCTGCCCGCCCCGCTCGATGTCCTCGAACGCCGCGAGCAGCGTCGTGACGGCCTCCGGCAGCCTGCTCAGCCGTACGACGACCTTGGTCGCGATGCCGAGGGTGCCCTCGGAGCCGATGAACGCGCCCAGCAGGTCGTATCCGGGATCGATGTCCGACAGCTCGACGATGTCGCCGTCAGGGGTGACGATCTCCAGGCCGACCACGTGGTTGACGGTGAAGCCGTACTTCAGGCAGTGGGCGCCGCCGGAGTTCTCCGCCACGTTGCCGCCGATCGTGCAGACCTGCTGGCTGGAGGGGTCGGGCGCGTAGTAGCGGCCCAGGTCGCGGACGGCCTCGGTGATCGCCAGGTTGGTGACCCCCGGCTCCACGGTCGCCCGCCGGTTCGGCAGGTCGACGGAGAGGATCCGCCGCATCTTCGAGGTCACGACCAGCACCCCGTCGGCCCGTGGCAGGGCACCGCCCGACAGCCCGGTCCCGGCGCCCCTGGCCACGAACGGCAGGCCGTACTCGTTGCAGATCCTCACCACGGCCGCGACCTGCTCGGCGCTCTCCGGCAGCACCACGACGCCGGGGGTGACCCGGTGGTGGGTCAGCCCGTCGCACTCGTAGGTGCGCAGCCGCACGGGATCGGTGATGACCGACCCGGGTCCGAGGAGCTCCTCGAACCTGCGGGCCGGCTCGTCCAGGGTCTTCGTCGACATCGCTCCTCCTCCGGCGTGCCCGGCGCTCCGGCGCGGTCGCCGGTGCCCGCCGGTCTCCATCGGCCGATCGAGGACGTCGTCCTCGTCGTCCTCGTCGTGCTCATCTCGAATTCTCGCTCAGCGCGGCGGCACCGGCGTTCCTGCCGTGTCGGGGACCGTCGTCCACGAGCCCGGAGAAGCAGGGCTCCCCGGGCGCCCGCTGCGGGGCACGCCGGTCGGGGGAGGGCGGCGTACGGACGGAGCCGGGCGGGGAGTGGCGGACACGCAGGTGGAGCCGTCCTTTGATCATCGTGATCAGGACGCCCCTCGCCCACCCCTCGTCCGCGGTCTTGCGCGCGTAGAACTCCCTGGTCGCCCTGTTGTCGAGCATGTCGAGCAGGACGATGTGGTGGCCCCAGGGGATCGGCCGCGCCGTCCGCGGGATGGAGTCCGGCCAGGCCGCCGCGAAGGCCCTCATGTAGAGGAGGTTGGTTCGCGAGTAACCCATCGCCTCGGGGAACGCGCCGCGCAGGTCGGTCGAGAGCCGGGGGACCACCCTCCTGCCCCAGTCGTCGTCCACCTGCCGGTCGAGGATGTGGCGGCCGATCCGCCAGTACTGCCGGATCAGCTCGGTGTCGGTGGTGAGCAGCGCCACCCGTCCCCTGCTGCCGATGATCTCGCGTTTGACGGCGTCGAGCAGCACCGCGTACTCGCCCTGATCGACTCCTTCACCGTTCCTGTCATCGCTCATGCACGCAAAGTATCCACTGAGCCCGGCGTCCGCATCCGCCCCCGGTGACCGTCCGGAGTGAGGAATCCCCGCCGGGGGATGAGGATTCCTCACCGTCGGGCTGGTCATGTCACGGCATACGCGCATAGGCCGGGAGAGTAAGGAACTCCGCGAAGTCGTCGTCGAGGGCGACTTCCTTGAACAGGGCGGTGGCCTGACCGTAGAGGGCCTCGTCGTAGCCGGGGTCCGCCTTGATCTTGGCGAGTTCCTCGTCGATGATCCTCTCGACCAGCTCCTTGGTCACCACGGCGCCGGTGTCGGCGAGCTCGATGCCGTTGTGGATCCACTGCCAGACCTGGGAACGGGAGATCTCGGCGGTCGCCGCGTCCTCCATCAGGTTGTGGATCGCCACCGCGCCCAGCCCGCCCATCCAGGCGGCCAGGTAGCGCAGCGCCACGTCCACGTTGTTGCGCAGTCCCGCCTCGGTGATGTCGCCGGGGGTCTTGGAGACCGCCAGCAGGTCGGCGGCGGAGACGGAGACGTCCTCGCGCAGACGGTGGAGCTGGTTCGGCCGGTCGTCCAGGACGGCGTCGAAGACGTCGCGGCAGATCGGCACGAGGTCGGGGTGCGCCACCCACGAGCCGTCGAAACCGTCGCCGGACTCGCGGGTCTTGTCGGCGGTGACCTTCTCCAGGGCGACCTTGTTGACCTCGGGGTCGCGGCGGGAGGGGATGAACGCGGCCATCCCGCCGATGGCGTGGGCCCCGCGCCGGTGGCAGGTGCGGACCAGCAGCTCGGTGTAGGCGCGCATGAACGGGGCGGTCATCGTCACGGCGTTGCGCTCGGGCAGCAGGAACTCGCGGCCGCGGGTGCGGAACTTCTTGATCACGCTGAAGAGGTAGTCCCAGCGGCCGGCGTTGAGCCCCGCGGAGTGGTCGCGGAGCTCGTAGAGGATCTCGTCCATCTCGAACGCGGCCGGGTAGGTCTCGATGAGCACCGTCGCCCGGATCGTGCCCCGAGGGATGCCGAGCAGGTCCTGGGCCCTGACGAAGACGTCGTTCCAGAGGCGGGCCTCCAGGTGCGACTCGATCTTCGGCAGGTAGAAGTACGGGCCCTTGCCCTTGGCCATCTGCCGCTGCGCCGAGTGGAAGAGGTAGAGGCCGAAATCGACGAGGGAGGCGGAGAACTGCCCGCCGTCACAGGTGAGGTGTTTCTCGTTCAGGTGCCATCCGCGGGGCCGGACCACGATGGTGGCGAGCTCGGTGTCCGGTTTGAGGGCGTAGCTCTTCTCCCCGATGGAGAAGTCGAGGGTCCGATCGAGCGCGTCGCGCAGGTTGAGCTGGCCGTTGATGGTGTTCTCCCAGGTGGGGGCGTTCGCGTCCTCGAAGTCCGCGAGCCACACCTTGGCGCCGGAGTTCAGCGCGTTGATCGTCATCTTCCGGTCGACGGGACCGGTGATCTCCACGCGGCGGTCCACCAGGCCGGGCGCGGGCGGGGCGACGTGCCACTCGGATTCGCGCACGTGCCGGGTCTCGGGCAGGAAGTCGAGGGTGCCGCCCGCCGACAGCTCCGCCTGGCGGGCCTGGCGGGCCTGCAGCAACTCCAGACGCCGGCCGTCGAACTCACGCTGGAGGGTGGCCAGGAAGGCCAGTGCCTCCGGCGTGAGGATCTCCTCGAAGCGGTCTTGGAGGGGGCCGCCGATCTCAACGCCGTCCATGAGTCCTCTTTTCCTCACGACTTTCCATATGGTGGAAAAACGATTCTGAATTGTGGAATAGACGCTACTTCAGGGTCGGTCGCCGGTCAAAGGCAGGGTCCGCCTCAGGGGCCGATCCGGGCGTTCCCCGATGACCCGGGGGGCGCGTTGGGACAGAGTTGGCTCAGCGCCCTCGGCAGGTTCGCGGAGGGAGAGAACGCATTCATCGCACGTTGGCTGGGAAGCGAAGGCTTCCCGGAAGGTCGAGGATCGAGCACATGAAGAAGAACATGGTCATCGCGGGGGCGATCCTGGGGTCGGTGTTCATGCTCTCGGGGTGCGGCGCCCTCGACTTCCGCGACCGGCAGCAGGAGGTCGTCTCCTACGACGTCACCGGCGAGCTGAAGGCCCTGGACGTCGCCACCGGCTCCGGCGACATCGTGGTCACCGAGTCGGACCGGCAGGCCGTCCACGTGACCGAGACCATCCACTGGCGTGGTGACAGGCCCACCCCCCGGCACCCGGTGGAGGGCGGCACGCTCACCCTGCGCGACGGGTGCCGCGGGAACTGCGAGGTCGACTACAAGGTCGAGATCCCGCGGGGCCTCACGGCCAAACTCGACACCGGCTCGGGCATCATCACGATGCGCGGGCTCACCGGGGAGGTGAACGCCGAGAGTGGCTCCGGCGACATCGAGGGCGGCGACCTGACCTCCAAGCGGTTCGTCGCCACCGCCGGCTCCGGCGGGGTCGCGGTGAAGTTCTCCGCCGCGCCCGAGGAGGTGCGGATCGAGACCGGCTCAGGTGACGTCGTCGCCTACCTCCCCAAGGAGGGCTACGACGTCACCACCCAGACCGGCTCGGGGGAGGAGATCGTGGAGGTGACCAGGGACCCCTCCTCGTCCCGCAAGGTCACGCTGAGGGCCGGCTCGGGCGACGTCGTGATCCGGCTTTCCTGAGGCCGCGCCACGGCGGTTCCCCGCGCCTCGACCTGGAGAAGGCCGCGGCGCGGGAACGGATCGGCGATAACCAGGTGATGGCGTAGAGGTTCCCGTGGCACCATCGAGGGGAAGAGACCCGGGGTGTTCGGGCGTTCACTCCTATGAGAAGAACGCATACGCACCAACCAAATGAATGGAGCGACGACATAGACACTCGTGAGCCGCTGGACATCGACCGATTCGACGACATGCTCGACAACGGCGAGATGGACCTGGCCGAGCGCCAGGCACTACGCCGGGTGGCGGGCCTCTCCACTGAGCTGGAAGACGTCACCGAGGTCGAATACCGCCAGCTGCGACTTGAGCGGGTCGTTCTGGTCGGCGTCTGGACCTCCGGCACGTCGACCGACGCGGAAAACTCCCTCCTTGAGCTGAAGCTCCTCGCCGAGACCGCGGGCTCGGAGGTCCTGGAAGGGCTGATCCAGCGTAGGCAGAAGCCCGACACCGCGACCTACATCGGTTCCGGCAAGGCGCAGGAGCTCGCCGACATCGTCTCCGCCACCGGTGCCGACACCGTGGTCTGCGACGGAGAGCTGAGCCCCGGCCAGCTTCGCCAGCTTGAGGAGATCGTCAAGGTCAAGGTCATCGACCGGACCATGCTGATCCTCGACATCTTCGCCCAGCACGCCAAGAGCCGCGAGGGCAAGGCGCAGGTCGAGCTCGCGCAGCTCAACTATCTGCTGCCGCGCCTGCGAGGCTGGGGTGGAAACCTGTCACGCCAGGTCGGCGGTCGCGCCGCGGGCGGCGTCGGCATGGGAGGCCGTGGACCCGGTGAGACCAAGATCGAGTTGGACCGCCGCCGGATCCGCGAGCGGATGGCCAAGCTGCGCCGCCAGATCGGCGAGATGACCACCGCCCGCGTGACCAAGCGTTCGCGGCGGCTGCAGCGCGAGGTTCCCGCCGTGGCCATCGCCGGATACACCAACGCGGGCAAGTCCTCGCTGCTGAACCGGCTGACCGGCGCGGGGGTGCTGGTCGAGGACTCCCTGTTCGCCACGCTCGATCCGACGGTCCGCAAGGCGCACACGCCCGACGGCCGCCTGTTCACGCTCGCCGACACCGTCGGATTCGTCCGGCACCTGCCGCACCAGCTCGTCGAGGCCTTCCGCTCCACGCTGGAGGAGGTCGGCGACGCCGACCTGATCCTGCACGTGGTCGACGGCTCGCACCCCGACCCCGAGTCGCAGCTCGCCGCGGTACGCGAGGTGATCGGTGACATCGAGGGCGCCCGCGACATCCCCGAGGTCGTGGTCGTCAACAAGGCCGACGCCGCCGACCCGGTGGTCCTGGCCCAGCTGACCGCGAAGGAGAGGCACACCGTCGTGGTCTCGGCCCGCACCGGCGCCGGACTCGACGAGCTGAGGGCGGTGATCGAGCGGGAGCTGCCCCGCTTCGACCAGGAGGTCAGGCTTCTCGTGCCGTACGAGCGCGGTGACCTGATCTCCAGGGCGCACAAGGAAGGCGAGGTCCTCGGCGTCGAGCACACCGGGGACGGCACGGTGCTGCACGCCAGGGTCCTGCCCGGCCTCTTCGCCGAGCTGGAGAAGACCGCCAAACCGGTCGAGACCGCGGTCTGACCCACTTGGGTGCGCGTATCGGCTCCCCGCGGAGCGGGTACGCGCACCTGAGCGCGTCCGGCACCTCCCGGACGTCGTTCAGTGTTTCTCGCGCCGGAACATCACCAGCGCCACGTCGTCCTCCCTGGCGCCGAACCGTTCGATAAGCCGGTCGCAGAAGGCCTCCTGGTCCCTCTCCAGACTCTCCGCCAGGTGCTGGACGATCTCCAGGCTCTCGTCGAGCAGCTTGTCGCGGTCCTCGATGAGCCCGTCGGTGAACATCAGCACCGAGCCTCCCTCGGGGATGTTCACCTGGTCGATCCGGTAGGTCTCCTCGGCGACGCCCAGCAGGAGGTTGCCCAGGCGGTGATAGTGGGCGTGGCCGTCCGCGATGAGAAGAGGCGGGATGTGCCCCGCGTTCGAGATCTCCATCTCCCCGGTCGCCGGGTCGATCAGGAGCAGGCACACGGTGGCGGTCATGCCGGGGTGGTAGCGCCGCAGCACGTTGTTGAGCAGTGCCATCAACTCGCCGAGACCCAGGGCGCCGAGGACGGAGGCGCGCAGCGCGTGGCGCAGCTCCGCCATGACGGTGGCCGCCAGCAGCGAGTGCCCCTGGACGTCGCCGATGGCGATGAGCACCCGGTGGTCCACCAGCAGGACCTCGTAGAAGTCGCCGCCGACCTCGACGTTGTCGACCGCGGGCTGGTACCGCCAGCTGATCACGAGCCCGGAGGTCTCGGGGATCCGTGTCGGCAGCAGACTGCGCTGCAGGGTGAGGGCGATCGCGTGCTCCTCGGCGTACGCCCGCAGCGCGTCCACGGCGAGGGCGAGGGCCTGGCCGAGCTGGCGCAGCACGTTGGACTCGTCGGGGTCGAGCGGCGGCGTCTCGATCACCCCGAGATAGACGGAGGGCCTGCCCGGCTTGGTGCGGCAGATCACCGCCGAGACGTCGCCGTCGAGCGTCTCGTCGGGCATCAGCTCCGTCCACTCGGCGGCCGGCACGGTGAAGACCTGAGTGCCCGCGGCGGCCCCCAAGGACACCGCGCTCAGCCTGGGCAAGGTGTCCGGCGCCGCGACCTTGGCCTGGGCGGCGCCCTCCGCAGGAGTCGCGGCGAACCTACGGGTCCGGCCGTCGGGAGGGAGGGCGAGCGTGTCGGCGTGCCGCCCCAGGATCCGTGAGGTGCCCTCGACGGCCGTGGCGAGGAGCTCGTCGAAGGTCTCGGCGGAGTTCATCGAGAGCGTGACCTCGGTGAGGGCGGCGAGCCGTCTGGCCATCAGCTCCGCCCGCTGCCTGGCGCGGTAGTAGCGCAGGGTCGCCTCGACCGTCGCGGCGAACTCGTCCGGCTCGACCGGCTCCGCCAGGTAGGCGTCCGCTCCGCGTTCGAGCCCCTGGGCGCGGTCGGCGGGGGTGATCGCGGCCCCGGAGATCTGGATGACCGGGATGGAGGACGTCACCGGGTCCGCCTTGATCTGCTCGCAGACCTCGTAACCGCTGATGTCGGGCAGCCGTACGTCCAGGACGACGAGGTCCGGCTGGAGCTCCCTCACCTTGGCGAGCGCCTCCATGCCGCCGGTGGCCTGCACGACCTGGTGTCCCGAGCGCCGCAGCCAGCTCGACAGGATGTACAGCTTGGTCGGCGTGTCGTCCACGACCAGTACGGTCGCCTTCCTCCGCGCCGTGTTCCTAGTCATCGACGTGTCCCCAGGGCGCTTTCGATCGCCTCCAGCAGGGTGTCGCGCCGGATCCCGTGCTTGGGGAGCATCATGTGCGCCCCCTCGGGGACCTGGCGCGCCGTGGCGACGGTCACGACGATCACCGGCACCTGGCGCAGCCGCTCGTCGTCGGACATCCGCAGCATCAGCGCGGTGCCGTCGAGCCGGGGCATCAGCAGGTCCACCAGGGCGACGTCGGGCGGGTTCTCATCCATCATCTCCAATGCCATCAGACCGTCGGAGGCCTCGTCGATGTGCGCGGCGAATCCGGTGAGCATCCGGCGCACGGTGGCGCGGAACTCCTCGTCGTCGTCCACGACGAGCAACCGGTCGACCACGGGAGTCCCGTCGTGCCGGTAGGGCAGTCTCAGGGTGACCGTGGTGCCGGAGCCCGCGACACTGGTCAGGTGCAGCCCGCCGCCCAGTGCCTCCGCCAGCCGGCGCGCGTACGGCAGGCCGAGCCCGGTCCCCTTGCTTCGCACCTGGATCGGTCCAGGGACCTGAAAGAACTCCTCGAAGACGCGCTCCAGATGCTCCTCGGGCACGCCTATCCCCGTGTCGGTCACGGTGAAGACCAGATCCTGCGTGGTCTCGTCGAGACTCGCCTCCAGCTTGACCTCGCCGTGCTCGGTGAACTTCAGCCCGTTGGTGAGCAGGTTGCGCAGGATCCGGGTGAGCATCACCTCGTCCACCAGCATCTCCGCCGGCGCCTGAGAGAGCTCCATGGTGAGCGTCACCCCGTCGTGGCCGGTGGTGGGGCGCAGCGTCATGCGCAGCCGTTCGGCGAGGGCCATCAGGTCGACCATGGACGGCTGGGGATCGAGCCTGCCCGCCTCGGCCTTCGCCATGTCGAGCAACTCGGTCACCAGCGACAGGAGCGTCTCCGCGGAGGAGCCGATGAGGTTGATCTGATGGATCTGCTCGTCGGCGAGGGGTTCCCCGCCGGGTCCCACCAGGAGGCGGACCAGGCCGATGATCGAGTTGAGGGGGGTACGCAGCTCGTGGCTGACGGTGGCCCAGAACCTGTTCTTCGCGTCGCTCGCCGCCCGAAGCTGCGCGGACTTCTCGTCCAGCTCGGCGTAGAGCGCCACGACGCCGCGGTTGGTCTCCTCCAGTTCCTCCGACAGCTGGTTGTAAAGCGCGAGCACCCCCTGGTTGGTCTCCTGCAGTTCGGTGTTGAGTTGCAGGACCTCCTCCAGGGTCTCGGCGAGCTCGCTGTTCTGCCTGCGCAGCTCGTCGAGGGCCGTCGTGGGCGCCGCCGCGGCGAGCCTGGCGCGGATCTCCTCCGCCGAGAGTCTCGGCCTGTGGCCCTTCGGGAGCCGTTTGACCATGCTTATTCTTCCCCCGGCGGAGTCGAGCTCGATGAGGTCGACGAGACGTCCCGCCAGCTTCACGCCGTCCGAGGGGCGGAAGTCGGTCTTGGAGAAGTCGACCGCGACCAGCAGGGCGTCCTCCCGCTCCAGCCGGAAGGCGACGAAGGCGTCGCTCCCCGCCTCCACGAGTTCCCTGCCGATCTCGCTCAGCGCGGTGGCCACCCGGATCTGATCCTGGGGCTCCAGCCCGACGCTCTCCGCCACCTCGCGGCCCAGCTTGCGCATGGCGAAGACATCCTGGTCATCCCGGATATGGATCTTGATCAGTTCTTCCCCGGTCATATGCCCGGCCTGACGGCGACCACGCAGGCGTCGTCCCGGCGGGTCCCGGCCTCGCGCAGCAGCGTTCCGGCGACGACGGAGGGGAGGCGCGTGACGAGACCGGGATAGGAGGTGATGTTCCAGCGCTCGGACAGGCCGTCGGAGTGGAGCAGGACGACACTGTGCGGAGGCAGGGTGTACTCGTACTGGCGCAGGGTCCTGGCCTTGTGACCGGCGATGCCGGGAACCGAGATCATCCCCTGACGGCCGTCGTTGTGGGTGACCCACGCGGAGATGTTGCCGAGGCCGGCGAAGCTCACCGTGCCCGCGGTGGCGTCGATGCGGGCCACGGCGACCGCGCCGCCCCTGGTGTGGCCGAGACCGGCGTGGATGCGCTCCAGGGCGGTGACCGGGGCGAGGTCGGCGTGCCGCATGAACAGCCGTACCGCCTCCTGGGAGGCGTAGGCGGCCGCGGGGCCGTGGCCGAGACCGTCACAGAGCATCACGGTCGTCACGGCGCTCTCATCAGTGATCACGAACGCGTCGCCGCAGACGGTCTCCTCACCGATTGGGCGGGTGAGGCCGCTCACCCGGGACGCAGGGCGCGGGGCGCCCTGCGCGACGAAGTACATACCGAGCACGGTGCCCCGGCCGGGCATGGAGTGCACCTCGTATCCACTCGCCATCCTGGCGATGCCGCCCAGGCCGATGCCGAGTGTGCCGGTGGTGGAATAGCCGTCGCGCAGGGCGCGGGAGACGTCCCGCATCCCCGGCCCCCGGTCGATCGCGAGGACCTCCACCGCCGAGTCCAGCTCCAGATGGGGACGAATCAGCATGACCCCGTCAACCGCGTGTTTGACCAGGTTGGAGGCGGCCTCGCTCACCGCGACGGCGACCCGTCCGGCGTCCTCCTCGCTGAAACCCCTCGCCTCGGCGAGCGTCACGGCGGTACGGCGGAGGGCGCCGATCGCGCTGGCGTCCTCGGCCCTTACCCAGGTGTCACGCTGCGAGCGGATCAGCGCGCCCATTTCGTCACCGTGATCAACGTTCCCTCACCGGGAGTCGATTCGAGGTCGAACTCGTCGACCAGGCGACGGGAGCCACTGAGGCCGAGCCCCAGGCCCCCGCCGGTGGTCCACCCATCGGTCAGTGCCTGCTCGATGTCGGGGATGCCGGGACCGTTGTCGCTGAAGACCATCCGCAGGCCCAGCCGCATGCCTCTGTGGACGACCTCGACCCGTACCTGCCCGCCTCCCGCGTAGACCAGGGCGTTGCGTGCCAGCTCGCTGGCCGCGGTCACCACCTTGGTCTGGTCGACCAGGGAGAGGCCCACATCCACCGCGACGGTCCTGACGTGCTGGCGGACCAGCACGACGTCGCCGTTGACGTTGATGGGAAGTTCCTTCGCGGTTGTCACCTGGAGGCCTTGCCGCGCTGGGCGTCTTCGATCTGGTTCAGCAGCGCGACGCCTTTCTCAAGGTTGAGCGCCGTGCGTACGCCGCCGAGGGAGAGACCGAGCTCGACGAGGGTGATCGCCACCGCCGGTCGCATGCCGACGACGATCGTCTCGGCGTCGAGCATGCGGGAGATCCCCGCGATGGTGGCCAGCATCCGGCCGATGAAGGAGTCGACGATCTCCACTGCGCTGATATCGATGATCACCCCTCGCGCGCCGGTCTCGACGACCTTCTCCGACAGGTCCTCCTGAAGGGCGAGCACGCTCATGTCCTGCAGGTCGATCTGGATGGAGACGATGAGGATGTCACCGAGCTTGAGGATGGGAACGCGATCCATCAACCCTCCACCGTCCGCACGGCGATGCGGGACTCCCCGCCTTTGACGAACTTGACCCCGCTCGCCCGCAGCGTGTGAGCCAGCGCGTCGGCGAGGGTGGCCTTGGTCACGATGTCACCGAACTCGATGCCCAGGGTGACGATGGTGTGGGCGATCTGAGGACGGATACCGGAGATCACGCACTCGGCACCCATCAGCCGGGCCGCGACCACGGTCTTGAGCAGGTGCTGGGCGACCTCGGTGTCGACGGCGGGAACCCCCGTGATGTCGATGACCGCGTGCTCGGAGCCGGTGTCGACGAGGGTCTGGAGCAGTTTCTCCATCACGACCTGGGTCCTGGCGGAGTCGAGTGTGCCGACCAGCGGCACCGCGACAATGCCCTCCCAGAGCTTGACCACCGGGGTGGACAGCTCCAGAAGCTGCTCCGCCTGATCGATGATGATCTTCTCTCTGGCCGCCGCGTAGCTCTCCATGGTGAAAAGCCCGAGTTCGTCGATTACCCGGGAGAACCAGATGAAACCACGTATGGCCTCGGGGGAGCCGTCCTCCTCGACGACCTCGTAGAGGGCCTCCTTCAGACCGAAGACCAGGGTCGCGGTCTCGGTCGGGGTGAACCCCTGGCGGGCACGGTTCCGAGAGAGTTCGGAGAGCAGGCCGCGCAGATCGCTGAGGTCACTGGAATCTCCGAAGGACTGACGCAGCGCCTCGGAGAGCTCGCGCAACTGGTCGGCGAGCCTTCCGCTCTCCACCTGGTCGCCGACGGGCGAACGGGCGATCTCAAGCCAACGCTTGAAGACGCGCGCCTCGTGCTCCTGGAAAAGTTCTTCGATGCGACGCCGACCGGCGTCCGCGTGGACGGACAAGGCAACTCCCATGCGTACGACCTGAAGACAACTCGTACGAAGGCTACATGGGGCGTCCTGCTTACACCCTTTTTTGGAGGTTTGGCAGGTCGCCTGTGGTCAGGCCTTCGGGGGAGAGTGTCCAGGTTGAGCGGTCTGCGCGTCGCATCACATCGCGAGGTCCCCCGGTGTTGTCCCGGGACGCGTGCCCGCCGGGGGAATCGGAGGCCGCGGGTGACGGCGGGTGACCGCGGGTCCGCCGTCACGCCCGCGGTGGTCGGCTCGCGCGGGGGAGGTGGGCGGAGGGCGCCGTGAGGACGCGTTTTGAGCCTTCCGGCTTCCAACCTAGAGTGGTGGCGAACCACGTTTCAACAGCGAAACTTGCGTTTGATGTCCTGCTGCGGCCGCACTGCGAAAACGTGAAAACGTACAAAAGCCTCAAAAGTTACAGTGGTCGCCCAAGGTTTAGATTGCTACCATAAGGCAAATCTAGCGAGATGTTATGACGTAAGTTGCTCTGGTGACTACTGTTACGAGCGATGAAGAAGTAGTCTGAGCTGTGGAAAGTTGTTCGACGTCACGCGTGACCGTCGAGCAGGCGGATGGGGTGCGATCGCGGAGGGGCGGCGTTCTTCCCAATTAGCCTGTACAGCGGACCGACTTGTGAAATAACGTAACTGAACTGAAATCGCCCGATCATGATCTCGGCGATACTGTCGCCGCACAACAGACACGCGGATGAGAGCAGGAGACCCCCGATGCCGTCCGGACTCACAGCGGGCTCGAAGGGTGCGGTGCTCGGCGCCGTGCGGGGCGGCCCGTCCTGTCCGGGTGCGGTCCTCCTCCGGGGGTCTTCCCCTGAACCCAAGGCGGTGATGCGATGACGGTCCGCCTCCTGACCAACATCGGCCGGCTCTGGACCGGAAACGACGTGTTCAGCAACGCGGCGATCCTCGTCCACAACGACCGGATCGCCTGGGCCGGTCGCGCCGCGGATCTCCCGCAGAGCGTGCCCGGTGTCGTCGACGACATCGTCGACGTCGACCACGTCGAGAACCTGGGCGGCACGCTGGTCACCCCCGGCCTGATCGACGCGCACACCCACCCGGTCTACGCGGGAAACCGCTACGCCGAGATGGCGATGCGCTCCAGCGGCTCCACTCCCTCCGCGATCACCGCGGCGGGCGGCGGCATCGGCTCCACCGTGACGGTCACCCGAGGCACCGACCCCTGGACGCTCTGCAACGGCGTCCGTGAGCGACTGCGCGAATGGCTGCTCAGCGGCACCACCACGATCGAGGCCAAGACCGGCTACCACCTCACCCGTGACGGTGAGCTGGCCGACGTGCGGCTCCTGCGCGAGCTGGAGAAAGAGCCGATGATGCCGCGGGTCCACGTGACCTTCATGGCCGCGCACGTCGTCCCGCCCGAATACTTCGGCCGCCAGCGCGACTACGTCGAGGCGGTGGGCTCCTGGTGCGCCGACGCCGCCGCGGCGGGAGCCGACGGTGTCGACGTCTACTGCGACGAGGGCCACTTCACCGCGGAGGAGGCCCGCTGGGTTCTCGCCTCCGGACGCAACGTCGGCCTGCTGCCGCGCGTGCACGCCGGTGCCTACAGCCGGCGCGGCGCCGTTCAGCTCGCCGCCGAGCTCGGTTGCGCCTCCGCCGACCTGCTCCACCACACCACCGACGAGGACATCGCGATCCTGGCCCGCTACGGTGTCCCCGCCGTGGTCTGCCCGGGGACCGCCCTTCAGCGCGGCAGCCTGCCCCCGGTCCGCCGGATGCTCGCCCAGGGGGTCACCGTGGCTCTCGGTAGCGACCACAATCCGGGCCACTGTGGCATCACCTCGATGTCCCTTGTCATCAGTCTCGCCATCGCGGCTTTCGGCATGAGTGTCGGCGACGCCCTCCGAGCCGCCACCTTCGGCGGCGCCACGGTCCTCGGCGTCCCTGACCGAGGCGTCCTCGCTCCCGGCCGCCTGGCCGACATCGTCCAGTGGGACGCCGACCACGAGGGCGCCTTCGCCTGGTCCTTCGGCCTCAAGCCTCGCCGGGTCTGGCGCGGCGGCACCCCCGTCCAGTAGAGGCGCCTCCTCCCCCTTCGGCGGGTCCGCCCTCGAAACCCTCATCCGCCGGATCGCCCCCTGACGCCGATCCCGTCTCCTTCGCGTGATCTCCTCCACGTAGCCTCCGGACATGCCCTCACCGGTCGCCGTCATCACGGACTCCACCGCCTACCTCCCGCAGGAGGAGGTCTCCCGTCTGGGAGTCGTCGTGGTCCCCCTCCAGGTGGTCGTCGGCGGCAGGTCGTTCGACGACATGGCGTGGACCGACGGCGCGGGAAGGGAGGAGACGCTGAGGGAGCGAGGCCCGATGACGACCTCCAGGCCCGCCCCGCGACGTTTCACGGATGTCTATCGCGAAGTGGCGGCCCGGGGCGCGAGCGGTATCGTCTCCGTCCACCTGTCGGCGGAGCTGTCCGGCACGGTCGAGGCCGCCCGCGCGGGGGCCGAGGAATCCCCCGTTCCCGTCGACGTCGTCGACAGCAGGTCCATCGCGATGGGTCTCGGGTTTCCCGTCCTCGCGGCCGCGAGCGCCGCCGCGCAGGGCGCGACCAGGGCAGAGGTGGCGGACGTCGCCCGCCGTCGCGCGGAGTCGGTCCGCAGCTTCTTCTACGTCGACACCCTGGAGTATCTCCGCAGGGGAGGCCGGATCGGCGCCGCGGAGAGCCTCCTCGGCTCGGCGCTGATGATCAAACCGATCCTGCACATATCCGACGGGATGATCGTCCCTCTGGAGAAGGTCCGTACGGCGAGCCGCGCCATCTCCCGCCTCGAAGACCTCGCGGTCGGGGCCGCGGGCCCGGGACCGGTGGAGATCGCCGTCCAGCATCTCGGCGCACGGTCCCGCGCGGAAACCCTGGCCGCACGCCTGCGGGGACGCCTCTCCGCGCTCACCGAGGTCATCGTCGTCGAGGTCGGTTCGGTCATCGGCGCCCACGTCGGCCCCGGCATGCTCGGCATCACCGTCTCCTCTCGTGAGCCTCTGACGCCTTGGTAGCCATGACGCCTTGGGAGCTCTGACGTCCTCAGAGCCGCGACGTCCTCAGAGCCGCGACGGGTCCCAGGCACCGGAACACCCGCGCGAGGGCCCGGACTCCCATGTCTCCGGACCTCCGGTATCCCACGCGCCGATCGGATGCCCCGCGTCCATCCCCTCCGGCACGCGCTCTTCCCGTTATCCCCAGAACGGGATTCGGTGAAAGTTCGCCCGTCGCCGTCGCCGTAACGTCCTGCGGGTGCGGACCACAGGCCAGAACATCGAGCGGTTCCAAGCCGAGTCGCGGCTGAGAATCCTGACGGGGCGGGAGTCGGCCGACCCCGACCTCGCGTCCCCGCCACGCCACCTGGGCGGCACACCGCGCAGGGGCAGGCACGCGCGGCCCGTCGTCCAGGGCGGGGCAGAGGATGTCGTCGTCCACGACAGCCCCGCCTCGCGCTTGCGCTCGGTGCCGGTTCCCCCGTCCTTCGAGGCGCTTCGCAAGGTCGTGGCCGACCAGACCCCCGCGCTCGCTCCCGGCCGTCCCGGGTTGCGTCTCCTGTTGCTCGTCGCCCTGACGGCCCTCGTCGCGGGCGGCGTGTACGCCTGGCGCTCACAACCGGAGCCCGAGCCCCTGGCACCACCCGTGCCGGTCTCCGGGCCACCGCTGTCGGCACCCGCCACCGCTCCACGCCGGCAGTCCGCACCGCTCACGCTCACCGAACTGACCGTTCACGTGACGGGCAAGGTCCGCCGTCCCGGAGTGATCACGTTGCCGGACGGTTCCCGGGTCGCCGACGCGGTCAAGGAGGCCGGGGGCATCCGGGGGGCGGCCGCCACGGGGTCCCTCAACCTCGCGCGCAGGCTCGTCGACGGCGAACAGATCGTCGTCGGCTCCTCCGGCGCGGCTGCCGTCGCGGCGGCGCCCAACCCGGTGAATCCCATGGATCCCGCCACCACCCTCATCGACCTCAACACGGCCACCCCCGAGCAGCTTGAGCTGTTACCGGGCGTTGGTGAGGTGCTCGCCCGGCGCATCGCCGAATACCGCGACGCCCACGGTGGGTTCCGCACCGTCGAGGAGCTTCGCGATGTGAGCGGGATAGGCGACCGTAAGTACGCCGAGATGCGTGACAAGGTCCGTGTCTGACCCGCCCAAGGGGAGGCGCGCGCATGCCGCCCAGCTGGTCCTGCCCGCGGCGGCCTCGTGGATGACCGCTCTCGTCCTGCTGGGCTGCTCAGCCGTGACCGGTGCCGTGACGGCCGGCCTCATGGCCGCGGGTGCCCTGGCGGCGGCCGTTCTGCCCCGGTCACCGGGAGTGGCGGTCCGCCGAAACGCGATGATCGCGGTTCTGGGGTGCGCGGCCGCGGTGGCCGGGTCGGTGGCCTTCCGGGTGCACGCGGTCGGAACGGGGCCGGTCGCCGAGCTCGCGGAAAGAAACGCCGTGGCGGTGGCCGAGGTGGTGGTGACCGACGACCCGCGGGAGACGGGCGGGAAGGAAGGGCCTTCCCCTCGGGAGAGCTTCGTGGTGCCCGCCAGGGTCGAGGCGGTCGGTACGGGGGCGGGCAGGGTGGTCCTGCGGACTCCGGTGGTGCTGTTCGTCTCGGGCGCCGGGTGGCGCTCCCTGCTGCCCAGCCAGCGAGTGGAGGTCACCGGGCGCTTCGGCCGGGCCGACCCCGGAGAGCTACTCGCGGCGGTGGTGCTGGTCAGGGGGGCACCGCGAGTGCTGGGCGGGCCCTCATGGGAGCAGCGCGCGGCAGGGGCGCTCAGGTCGGGACTGCGGGAGGCGGCCGACGTGTTGCCTCCGGCGCAGCGCGGGCTGCTGCCCGGCCTGGTGGTCGGTGACGTGTCCCGGATGGACGAGCAGGTCAAGGCCGACTTCAAGGCGGCGGGCCTCAGCCATCTGCTCGCGGTCTCCGGCGCGAACCTCGCCGTCGTGGCGGGGGCGGCGGTCGCGCTGGCCAGAATGGCCGGGCTGCCCCTCGCGGCGCGGGCGGTGCTGGCGATGTCGGCCATGGTCGCTTTCGCGGTCGTCGCCCGGCCCTCGCCGAGCGTGCTCAGGGCACTCCTGATGGGCGGGGTCGCCGCCCTCGCCCTGGGCACGGGCCGTTCGCGCGACGGTGTCGCCGCCCTGTCGGTGACGGTCCTGGGGCTGGTCTTCTTCGTCCCCGGTCTCGCGCGTTCCTACGGCTTCGCCCTGTCGGTCGCGGCCACCGCGGGCATCCTGGTCCTCGCTCCGGGCTGGCGCGACCGGCTCTCGACCCGCATGCCCCGATGGCTCGCGGAGGCGACCGCGGTGGCCGCCGCTGCTCAGGCGGCCGTGACCCCCGTCCTGGTCCTGATGTCGGGGCAGCTCGCACCGGTGGCGATTCCCGCCAACCTGCTCGCGGGACCCGCCGTCGCCCCCGCCACCCTGCTCGGCTTCGCGGTGGCCTTGATCGCCCCCCTGCACATGGGGCTCGCCCAGGTGCTGGTTCGGCCGGCGGGGCTGGCCACCGGATGGATCATCGAGGTGGCCGCGCACGCCGCCGGACTTCCTCTGGGCGTGATCCCGTGGCCGGGCGGCGTCACCGGGCTGCTCCTGCTGGCCGCCGCCGTCCCGCTCGCGGTGCTGGTGCTGCGACACCGGCGGCCACGCCTGATCGCCCTGGCGGCCCTGGCCGGGCTGGTTCTCGCCGTGACGGTGGCCGCGCCGATCGTGGCACGCTGGCCGCCTCGCGGATGGCTCCTCCTGGTCTGTGACGTCGGTCAGGGAGACGCGCTGCTCGTCGCGGCGGGGCTGGGGCGGGCCGTGGTGGTGGACGCGGGCCCCGACCCGGTGCGGGTGGACCGCTGCCTGCGCTCCGCAGGGGTCAAGGAGGTGCCGCTGGTCATTCTCACCCATCCGCATCTCGACCATGTGGGAGGGCTCGACGGGGTCTTTCGCGGGCGCTTCGTGGGGGCGGTGGTGGTGACCCCGCACGGTGCCGGAGGACACGAGGGGAGGAGACTGAGCGACGACCTCGCCCGCCGCCGTGTGGTCGAGTGGGCGGCGAGGCCCGGTGCGAGCTGGCGATTCGGGCCTTCCGAACTCACCGTCATCGGCCCGGCGGCCGAGGCGTCCCCGCCCGGGGCGGGGGAGGGGGCGGCCGTCAACAACGCCAGCGTCGTGGTGCACGTCCGCTGGGCCACGGGGGCGGCACTGCTCAGCGGCGACATCGAGACCGAGGCCCAGGCGGAGCTGCTCCGGCGTGGCCTGCCGCCCGCCGAGATCCTCAAGGTTCCGCACCACGGATCGGGCAGGCACGATCCGGGCTTTCTCGCCGCCCCCGGCGTTCGTGCCGCTCTGATCAGCGTGGGGGCGGGCAACGGTTACGGTCACCCCGCCCCGTCGACCCTGGCCGAGCTGCGCGGGCTCGGTGCCCGCGTCTACCGGACGGATCTGTCGGGAGACCTCGCGGTGGTGGCCGGCGACGGGGTTCTCGCGGTCGTCGCCAGAGGTGCGAAGACCCGTTGGCGGGCGGCTCGGGGCATCCGGGCCGAGGCGGGGCGGCTCCCGAGTCCGATCGCGCCGGTGCCGGTCAGTTCCCGGGTCCGGCCTGGCGGCGGAACTCGGTGTTCACATCGGCGGCGTAGACCGACCGACTGCAGCGCGCGCAACGATAAATGATCGGCCCTTCGTCGAGGGACATTCCGCAGCGAGGGCAGGCGTGGCGGCGAATGGTGGATTTCGTCATAGTTCTCACCTCCTCTGGTGTTTCCCAGGGTGCCGGGTGGCACCTGCATTCCGGTTGCGAACGGCTTGTCGAGGGCCCATCGGGTCACCGGGACGTGGCATGCTGCTCGACATGGCGGCAATCGATCCGGCACCCGTGATCCTGATACTCGGCGACGAGGAACTCCTGGCCGACCGCGCGGTGAGCGAGCTGACCTCGGCGGTGAAGGCGGCCGATCCGACCGTCGAGGTGCATGACCTTCCCGGCTCGAAGATGGAGCTCGGGGAGCTCACCCGCATGACGTCGCCCTCGCTGTTCGGCGACAGGTCCGTGGTGGTCGTCCGCTCGGCCCAGGATCTCGGTAAGGACGTCATCGCCGAGGTCGTCTCCTACGCGGCGCACCCGGCGGACGAGACCGTGCTCGTCCTCGTCCACCCGGGAGGCGTGAAGGGCAAGGCACTGGTCGACGGGGTCAAGAAGGCCGGTGCCCGGGTGGTCCCGGTCACCAAGGTGACCAAACCGGCCGAGCGTCTCGCGTTCGTCAAGGCGGAGCTGAAGCGGGCCGGGCGCACCATCGGGGCCGACGCCGCCTCCGCCCTCCTCGACGCCGTGGGCAACGACCTGCGCGAGCTGGCCGCCGCGTGCAGCCAGCTCGCCTTCGACACCCCCGGCAAGACGATCGACGAGGCTGCCGTCGCGCGCTATCACCGGGGCAGGGCCGAGGTGAGCGGTTTCACCGTGGCGGACTCGGCCGTCGAGGGGAGGCTGGGTGACGCCCTGGAGCAGCTGCGCTGGGCGCTCTCGACCGGTACGGCCCCCGTCCTGCTGGTGAGCGCGCTCGCCGGGGGCCTGCGCTCGCTAGCCAAGGTGGGAGGCGCGCCCCGCAACCTCCGGGGCGGTCAGCTCGCCGGCCATCTCGGCATGCCGCCATGGAAGATCGAGCGGGTCCAGCGGCAGCTGAACGGATGGGGGCCCGAAGGGCTCGCCCGTGCGATTCAGGCGGCCGCCACAGCCGACGCCCAGGTGAAGGGCGGCGGGGCCGACCCCGCGTACGCGCTGGAGCACATGGTCCAGACCGTGGTCGCCAATCGCACGGGGCGTTAGGCGCGCCGGAGGACCGGGAGCGGGTGAGAGCTAGGTCCCGAGGCGTAGCCGGGGCGGTAGGAGCGGCCCGAGGCGTGACCGGGGCGGTGGGAGCCGGTTCGAGAGGCGGCCCGGGGGCCAGGGCGGCGGGGGCCGGGGAGAGCCGGTCCGAGACGCGAGAACGCCGCACCCCAAAGGGATGCGGCGTTCTCGAAACCTGGGACTACTTGGTGGCCGACAGGGCGGCGGTGCGCTGGGCGATCGCCGACTTGCGGTTGGCGGCCTGATTCTTGTGGATCACGCCCTTGCTGGCAGCCTTGTCCAGCTGGCGGGAGGCGGCGCGCTGCAGCACGACGGCCTCTTCGACGTTACCCTGGTCGGCGGCCTCGCGGAACTTGCGGATGGCCGTCTTCAGGGAAGACTTGACAGCCTTGTTACGCAGCCGGGCCTTCTCGTTCTGCCGGTTGCGCTTGATCTGGGACTTGATGTTCGCCACGAAGAAGCCTCGGTGAATGTCGTTGGATGGGGCGCGCGGGCAGAGAGGGCGCGCCACACGCAGTTAACTAGGCTACCAACTGCCGTGGTCGACACTCAAATCGACAGGCCGGGCAGAAGGATGCCTGATCAGTCTAGCGTGTGGTCCCGAGGGTTCGGGTCGGAATCCTCACGGCTTGAGCCAGAACTTCTCGTACTCCGCCCAGTCCTCCTTGGTGGCGGCGAAGTCGACGTAGAGCGCCAGGCCGAACCGCTCGCGTGGCTTGCCGTACGAGGTCAGCGCCAGCCGGGCACCTCTGGCCGCCTTCTCGACGCTCTCGGCCTCGTCGGCCCAGGAGACGCCGTGGTCATGATAGGCCGGGGCGCCGATCAGCACCGTTTTCTCCTCGGGGACGATCTCCAGCGCGAGTGAGGTCTGCCGTACGACGTAGCCGCCGTAGACGGTGGGGAAGGGGAGGTAGGAGTCGTAGGTCATGATCGCCACCTGGTCGGTGAGCTTCGCGACCTCGTGGAAGTAGGCGGGCGACCAGTACTTGTCGTGGCCGAGGGCGGTGCGGACGGCCGGTCGGACGAGCGGGAACGGTTCGATCTGCGGGGTCGAGGTGGAGAGCAGGCCGTCACCCACGATCGCACGGGTCTGGGTGAGCAGGTCGAGGAAGTCGGTGTCGCCGTCGCCGATCGGCTCGAAGTTGTAATGGACACCGTCGAAGCCGAGCGCCATGATCGCACGCGCGCCCTCCAGCACGCGCTGTCCGGAGGCCGCGTCGTCGAGATCCAGGACGCCGTCGACCTTCTGGCCGAGCCAGGCCGACACCCTGACCTTGGGGAGTTCCTCGCGCCACCACTTCAGGAAGTCGGCCGCCTTCGGATACCTGCCGGCGGGCAGTGCCCCGTCCGAGTCGAACGGGCCGGAATGGACGTACACGTCCTTGATCCCGGTTTTTCGCAGCCGGGCGGCGAGGGTCCGCACGTCGTCGGCCGTCTTGCGGCCGTCGACCCACGCGTGGCCCAGCCACAGGGCGTCGTGGCCGGTCGTCTTCGCCCACGGGGCGGGTGTCCCGGTAAACTGCAGGGAGAGGATGGCCACGGCCACCCCTGGAAGTGCGAGGAGCAGGGCCGCCACCATAGCGAGGAACCGCAGGCCGCGCCGTGCTCTGGTCCGGGCAATCACCCGGACATGTCACCATGGAAGACGGCTGGCGTGCCAGCCGTATGATCGTCATCAATTTGTTGAAACGGATCCCGGTGCGCATTCAGCCTGGCCAGACCGACCCCGCTGTGCTCCGCAACTTCTGCATCATCGCGCATATCGACCATGGCAAGTCGACGCTCGCCGATCGCATGCTGCAGCTCACCGGAGTGGTTGACGACCGTTCCATGCGTGCCCAGTATCTCGACCGCATGGACATCGAGCGCGAGCGCGGCATCACGATCAAGTCGCAGGCGGTCAGGCTCCCCTGGAAGGTCGGTGACACCGACTACGTCCTCAACATGATCGACACCCCAGGCCACGTCGACTTCACCTACGAGGTCTCCCGGTCGCTCCAGGCGTGCGAGGGCGCGATCCTCCTGGTCGACGCCGCGCAGGGCATCGAGGCGCAGACGCTGGCCAACCTCTACCTGGCGATGAACAACGACATGACGATCATCCCGGTGCTCAACAAGATCGACCTGCCCGCCGCCCAGCCGGAGAAGTACGCCGCGGAGATCGCCCATCTCATCGGCTGTGAGCCCCAGGACGTGCTGAGGGTCTCCGGCAAGACCGGCGTCGGTGTCCGCGAGCTGCTGGACCACGTGGTGGCGAACGTTCCGGCCCCGGTCGGCGACGCCGAAGCGCCCGCCCGCGCGTTGATCTTCGATTCGGTGTACGACACCTACCGGGGCGTGATCACGTACGTCCGGGTGATGGACGGCCATCTGGGCAAGCGTGAGCGCATCCTGATGATGTCCACCACCGCGGCGCACGAGACGCTGGAGATCGGTGTCATCTCGCCGGAGCCGAAGATCGCCGAAAAGGGGCTGGGCGTCGGCGAGGTGGGTTATCTGATCACCGGGGTGAAGGACGTCCGCCAGTCGCGGGTCGGTGACACGGTGACCTCCGTGACGCGTCCGGCCCTCCAGGCGCTCAGTGGTTACGAGCATCCCAAGCCCATGGTCTTCTCGGGCCTGTATCCGATCGACGGGGACGACTACCCCGACCTGCGTGAGGCCCTGGACAAGCTCCAGCTCAACGACGCCGCCCTGGACTACGAGCCGGAGACCTCCGCGGCGCTCGGCTTCGGATTCCGCTGCGGTTTCCTCGGCCTGCTCCACATGGAGATCGTCCGCGAGCGGCTGGAGCGCGAGTTCAACCTCTCGCTCATCTCGACCGCCCCCAACGTGGTCTATCGGGTGATCATGGAGGACGGCAAGGAGGTCGTCGTCACCAACCCCTCGGAGTTCCCCACCGGCAAGGTGGAGAAGGTCTTCGAGCCGATGGTGAAGACGACCGTGCTCGTCCCCGCGGAGTTCATCGGCGCCATCATGGAGCTCTGCCAGAACCGCCGGGGCAACCTGCAGGGCATGGACTACCTGTCCGAGGACCGCGTCGAGATCCGCTACACCATGCCGCTCGGTGAGATCATCTTCGACTTCTTCGATCAGCTCAAGTCCCGTACGCGCGGCTACGCCTCGCTGGACTACGAGCCCTCGGGCGAGCAGGAGTCGGACCTGGTCAAGGTCGACATCCTGCTCCAGGGCGAGGCCGTGGACGCCTTCAGCGCGATCGTCCATCGGGAGAAGTCGTACGCCTACGGGGTCGAGATGGCCAAGAAGCTGCGCGACCTCATTCCCCGGCAGCAGTTCGAGGTGCCGATCCAGGCGGCGATCGGCGCCCGGGTCATCGCCCGTGAGAACATCCGCGCCATCCGCAAGGACGTCCTCGCCAAGTGTTACGGCGGCGACATCTCCAGAAAGCGCAAGCTGCTGGAGAAGCAGAAGGAGGGCAAGAAGCGGATGAAGATGGTCGGCCGTGTCGAGGTGCCCCAGGAGGCGTTCGTCGCCGCGCTGTCCACCGAGTCCTCCACGGACAAGACCAAGAAGTAGTTGAAACGTGCGGGCGAGGCCGCTGATGACCCAGATCCTGCGACCTCGCCCGGTATGAGGGGGATCGCTCAGCGCAGGACGCTGTAGAGCGCCGAGGTGAGCGACGCCCTGGTGTCGTCCTGGTCGATGGACCACATCATCGAGCCGCCGAGGCCCTTCAGGCGGATGTAGGCCGCCTTCTGCAGCAGCGTGGCCGGGTCGTCGTAGGACCAGAACTCGTTGCCGTCGTAGAGCCAGACGGTCCCGGTCAGCAGGTCGCGGTAGCGCTTGCCGGGCTTCTTCACGAGGATCTTGTAGTCCTCGCTCCCGGCGGCGTAGGTGGCGGGAGCGGGGCCGGTGGCGGTGCCGTACAGGCCGCTCTTCCCGCCGGTGACGCCGGTCCAGCCCTGGCCGTACGCCGGTACGCCCACCACGAGCTTCTTGGCGGGCGCGCCGCGTGTGAGGTAGTCGCGGACGGTCTGGTCCACGCTGTACTTCACCGGGTGGGGGTCGCGCCGGTCGTTGAACAGGTTGGCGTTGTGGCCGGTGACGGTCTCCCATGAGCCGTGCAGGTCATAGCCCTGGATGGTGGCGAAGGTGAGCTGCTTGAAGACGTCGCGGACCTCGAAGCCCGCGTCGATCTTCGCGGCCGCGGCGGGCAGGAAGGCGGTCAGCTCGGTGCGCCGGTCGAACTGGTTCATCTGGCGGCGGATCTCGGTGACGAACAGGGTGAAGTTCCGCTTGTCCTCGGGGCGGATGATGTTGCCGACCTCCCCCGAGGAGCCGGGCCACTCCCAGTCGAGGTCGATGCCGTCGAACACGCCTGCCCCGGTGCCGGGGGCGGTGCCGGGCAGGTTGCCCTTCAGCCACAGGTCGATGCAGGAGGAGGCCAGCTGGGCGCGGCCCTGGGGGGTCAGCACCGCGTCGGAGAAGTACTTCGAGCCGGTCCAGCCGCCGAGGGAGATCAGCGCCTTGAGGCCGGGGTGCTTGGCCTTGAGCTTCTTCAGCTGGTTGAGGTTGCCGTTCAGCGCCTGGCCCTCGACGTCGGCGACGCCGTCCACACTCTGCTCGGCGGGCACCGGGCGCTGCCAGTCGGCCCACGGGTCGGGGGAGTAACAGGAGCCCTCGGCGTTGACGAAGCCGAAGGCGTAGTTGATGTGGGTCAGTTTGGCCGCGGCGCCGCTGGTGTCCATGTCCTTGACGTGGTAGTCGCGGCCGTAGACGCCCCACTGGACGAAGTAGGCGACCCGCTTGTAGCGGTCGCCGTGTCCCTGGGACGCCTGGGCCTGGGCGGGGGCCGGCGCGGCCACCGCCACGAGACCCGCGGCGAGGGCTGTCGCGATCACTTTACGGAGGAGTCTCTGCACGGGCTTCTCCACTGTTTGGAATAGTAACTTATAGGAAACTTTCCTTTAAGTTTTCCCGGATCGTAGACCTGCGCGATCTGGCCGTCAACGGCCATCGGCGTTTTGGCCGGTGGAGGGTGGGATGCTTCGACTACCTTGGTAAGGCATGGAGCAGCAGGCGTTCTGCAACCGATGTGGCACTCCTGTGCGCGGGCTGTCACGATGCCCCGGGTGCGGGGCGGCGACGGCGAGCCGGCCCTCGCCGGCCGGGCTCCCGCCGATCCAGGCCCCACCGGCTCAGACCCCGCCGGCGCGGCCTTCGCGGGGCGTCCCTCCGGTCGGGGGCAGGATCCCGCCAGAGGAGTGGCGGCAGGATCCCGCAGACTGGCAGCAGCATCTTCCGCCGGACGAGCGACCCCGGCAGGTGGCGCCGGACGAGCAGGCCCCGAGGGGCCGTGCCCGGTCGCCCCGAGAGGACCGCAAGGTCTGGCCGCCGGTCGCACCGGCCACGGCCCTCGCCGACGACTCCGGCCGATAGCCGGGGCCGGGTTTCTCCGCCGACCGGCTCGGCTTCGAGCCGGTCGGCGTCCCCGGGCGTCGGATCATCGGTGTACGGGGCATCGCGGGGGAGGCGGCAGACTTGGGGCGTGCCATCCACACTTCCCGAAGGGGATCCCGTACCCGCCTCCGGTGAGCTTCCCGAGAGCGCGCTCGCCGGGCTCGGCGAGCGGCCCTTCGGTTTCTACGTCCACGTCCCCTTCTGCGTGACCCGATGCGGTTACTGCGACTTCAACACCTACACGGCGTCCGAGCTCGGCTCCGGCGCCTCGCGGAAGGACTACGCGGACACCGCTGTCGAGGAGGTGCGGCGGGCGCGGGCGAACCTCGGCGCCGCGCGTCTCCCGGTCGAGACCGTGTTCTTCGGCGGGGGCACCCCCACCCTGCTCCCCGCGGGGGATCTGGTGCGGATCCTGAAGGCGATCGAGGAGGAGTTCGGACTCGCCCCCGGCGCCGAGGTGAGCACCGAGGCCAACCCCGAGTCGGTGGATCCCGCCTACCTGGCGGAGCTGCGCGCGGGCGGGTTCAACCGGATGAGCTTCGGGATGCAAAGTGCCCGCGAGCACGTGCTTCAGGTTCTGGACCGCCGCCACACCCCCGGCCGCCCCGCGCGGGCCGTACGGGAGGCGAGGGAGGCGGGGTTCGACCACGTCAACCTCGACCTGATCTACAGCACGCCGGGGGAGAGCGACGACGACTGGCGCGCGTCGCTGGCCGCGGCGATCGAGGCGGGGCCGGACCACGTCTCCGCGTACTCGCTGATCGTCGAGGACGGGACGAAGCTGGCCGCCAGGATCAGGCGCGGCGAGCTCCCGATGCCCGACGACGACGTGGCCGCCGACCGTTACCTGATCGCCGACGCCATGCTGGCCGAGGCGGGGTTCGAGTGGTACGAGGTGTCCAACTGGGCGACCTCGGAGGCCGGGCGCTGCCGGCACAACCTGCTCTACTGGACCGGCGGCGACTGGTGGGGCGTCGGCCCCGGAGCGCACAGCCACGTCGGCGGCACCCGCTGGTGGAACGTGAAGCATCCCGCCGCCTACGCCCAGCGTCTGGCCGCGGGCACCTCGCCCGCGCACGCGCGCGAGGTGCTGGGCCCTCGGGACAGGGCGGTGGAGCGGCTGATGCTGGAGCTGCGGCTCGCCCGGGGGTTCCCGCTCGGCGAGCTGGAACGCCCGCCCGTGGTCGCCCGCGCGCTGGCCGACGGCCTGCTGGAGGTGGAGCCGTTCAAGGCGGGTCGCGCGGTGCTCACCCTGCGCGGTCGCCTCCTGGCCGACGCCCTGATTCGCGATCTCACCTGAGACCTCTGAAGCGCAGGCCGGTCCGCCGGGCGGGTCAGCCGACGAAGCGGATGTTCACCGGATAGCGGTAGGCCTCTCCCCGGTTGACCGCCAGCGCCGCGACGATCGCCATCACGATCGATCCGACCCAGAGGAAGAACATCAGCAGGAAACCGATGAACACGAACGCCAGGACCCAGCAGACGACGTAGGCGATCAGTACCGTGAGCTGGAAGTTGAGCGCCTCGGCGGCCTGGTCACGCGCGTAGGGCGACTCGTCCTTCTTCGCCAGATAGAGCACCAGCGGCCCGACGAAGGAGGTCAGCAGGCCCAGCAGGTGGGCGATCATCGCCATGGTGGTGTCGTCGCTGCCCGGTCGCGGACCGTACGTCCCCGGCGGCGCCTGGTAGCCGTATCCCGGTGGGGGGCCATACGTCCCGTAGTCGGAGTATCCGTGCTGGTAACCGTTCTGGTAGCCGTCGGGGGCGTATGGGGAGGCGGGCGGCGGGTATCCCCCGTACCGCTGGTCGGGCTGCCCGGGATATCCGTATTCCTGGTCCTGCGGGGGGTAGCCCTGGTCGCCGGGCCGGTACCCCCGGCCCGGAGGGCTCTGCCCCGGCCAGGAGTGGTCAGGCGAGGGCTTGGCGGCCCGTCGCGTCGGGTCGTCGGCCGGTGGGTCTTCGGGGTTCTGGCTCATGGCCCTCTCCTGATGGGGTGTGACGGCCTATTCGTCCTCGTCCGGAACCGTCACGAAGTCGATCAGCTCCTCGACGGGGCCGAGGAGCTCTGGCTCCAGATCGGCATATGTCGTGACCGATCCGAGAATGCGGCGCCATGCGCCTCCAGGCTCCATGTTCCAGCCCAGCGCGGCGATGACGCCCTCCTTCCAGGGCACGCCGCGCGGCACCGACGGCCAGGAGGCGATCCCGAGCACGTGCGGCCTGACCGCCTGCCAGACGTCCACGAACGGGTGCCCGACGATCAGCACGTGCGGTGAGGAGATCCGTGCGGCGATCCGGCTCTCCTTGGAACCGGGGACCAGGTGGTCGACGAGCACGCCCAGCCGCCGCCCGGGCCCGGGGCCGAACCCCTCGACGATCGAGGGCAGGTGGTCGACCCCCTCCAGATACTCCACGACCACCCCCTCGACCCGCAGGTCGTGCCCCCAGACCTTCTCCACGAGCGCGGCGTCGTGCACGCCCTCCACGTAGATCCGGCTCTCCTTCGCGACCTGGGCCCGCAGGCCCTCCACCGCGATGGAGCCCGACGCGCTCCGCCTCGGGCCGCGCGGCGCCGCGGCGGGCCGTACGAGCGTCACGACCCTGCCCTCCAGGAGGAAGGCGGCCGGCTCCAGCGGGAAGACCCGCCGGCGCCCGAAGCGGTCCTCCAGGGTGACGGCCTCCTTGTCGCAGGCCACCACGGCGCCGCAGAAGCCGCCGTCGGCGTCCTCGACGACCAGGTCGAGCTCCGCGGGCACCTGGGGGATCGTCCCCCTGCGGGGGCGCCGCCAGTCTCCCGCCAGAACGTCACGCTCGTACATCACCGACCGCCACCCTCTCTCGCCGGGGATCAGGGGGGACGCTAGCAAACGCCGGTGTCACCTGCCGTAGGGTCCCGGCTGTCCCCACTGCCCCATCGACGCCGCGGCGGCCTGGCGCTTGCGGGCACCGCTCCGTTTCACCAGCACGACGATCGTCACGACGATGGCGAGCAGGATCCCGATGCCGGGGATCAGGAACAGGGCGGCCACCCCGCCCACCAGCGAGTCGGCGGACAGCTCCCTGCCCACACCGAAGGTTGTGCCCTCCGCGGGGTCGGCGGAGCACTGGACCTGGTATTCGCCCGCCTGGTCCACGCCGACCCGCAGGCCCATCTCCCAGGTGACGCCGTCGGATCCCGCGACGGTCTGCTGGACGTCGGGCTTCTGCAGGCGGGGCGTGCTCGTACCGCCTGTCAGCGTGCACTCGAACTTGGTGGGCCCACCGGTCGCGACGTAGATCGCCGGCTTGTCCGCCGGGTCGAGTGTGACCGTCGCGGCCTCGTTGGGAGCGAACGTCCGCGTCGGGGACGCGTCGGTGACCGCGCCGAGGATGCCACCGGCGAAGCCCCCGATGCCGACGATGATGCTGACCAGAGCGAGCAGCCAGACACCAACGATCCACCCGATACCAGGCTTGATCTTCCCGCTGGGGGGCGGAGACCCCTGCGGGGCGCCGTAACCGGGAGGTGCGTAACCGTAGGAGGGGGGCTGCTGACCGTACTGCGGCTGGCCGGAGGGCTGCTGACCGTACTGCGGCTGGCCGGGGGGCGGCTGGCCGTGGGACTGCTGACCATACGGCTGCTGAGGGCCGCCGTGACCGGGGCCGCGGGAAGCGTCGCCCGGATAAGAGCTGAAATCGTTGGACATGTGCAAATTGTGGTGGGTGCCGCTTGGATCGCGATAGCAGTTGACTTGACAAAGTCTTGCCGTCATCGTCCGTTGCTCTTGCCTTTGAAGTGTCCCCACGGCCCAAGCCGGAAGATCCGCCATGAATCTCCGATCGCACCTTTCGCGCGGGGGCCGTACACTTGGCACTCGGGAACACAGAGTGCCAAGCCTCGTGTTTCCCCTGAACGCAGGCAGGGAGGTGACCACGTTGGTCGACGACCGCAAGCTCGCCGTACTCCGCGCCATCGTCGAGGACTACGTGTCCACCAATGAACCGGTGGGGTCGAAGGCTCTCGCGGACCGGCACAACCTGGGGGTGTCCCCGGCGACGATCCGTAACGACATGGCGATGCTGGAGGAGCAGGGTTACATCGCCCAACCCCACACCAGCGCCGGCCGGGTGCCCACCGACAAGGGTTACCGGCTCTTCGTCGACAGGCTCTCGCAGGTGAAACCCCTGTCGAGCGCGGAACGCAAGGCCATCGAGAGCTTCCTCGCGGGCGCCGTCGACCTCGACGACGTCGTCATGCGGACGGTGCGGCTGCTGGCCCAGCTCACCCGGCAGGTCGCCGTGGTGCAGTATCCGACGCTCACCCACTCGACGGTCAGGCACGTCGAGCTGGTGCCGCTGAGCGAGCGCCGGCTGATGTTCGTGCTGATCACCAACACCGGCAGGGTCGAGCAGCGCGTGGTCGAGGTGCCCGACGTCGTTGACGAGCAGCGCGTGGCCCATCTGCGCGCGATGCTCAACGCCTCCCTCGACGGATGCGGGCTCACCAGCGTTCCCGACAGGGTGGCCGACCTGCCGGAGCGGTTGCCCGCGGAGGATCGGCCGCTCGCGGCCACTATCCTGTCCGTACTGCTTGAGTCCCTGGTGGACAGGCATGATGAGAAGATCGTTTTCGCCGGGGCCGCCAACCTCGCGGGAGCCGACTTCACCGTCGGACTCCGCGACGTGCTGGAGGCCCTGGAAGAGCAGGTCGTGCTCATGCGGCTGCTCGGTGAGACCTCGGACCTTTCCGCGCTGACCGTGCGGATCGGCTCAGAGAACCCCTACACCGGACTTCAGGGCACATCCATCGTCGCCGCTGGATACGGTTCTGGGGACAAGCAACTGGCCCGGCTCGGTGTGCTGGGCCCGACGCGAATGGACTACCCGGTCACGATGGGCGCGGTGCGCGCGGTGGCACGCTACGTCAGCCAGATTCTGGCTGCATCATAAGAGGTCAACGAAAAGTGGCTAAGAGCGACTACTACGGCACCCTCGGGGTGCGCCGTGACGCCAGTGCGGAAGAGATCAAGAAGGCGTACCGCCGTCTGGCGCGCGAGCTGCATCCCGACGTCAACCCCGATCCTCAGACTCAGGAGCGCTTCAAGGAGATCACGCAGGCCTACGAGGTCCTGTCCGACTCCGGCAAGCGACAGATGTACGACATGGGTGCCGACCCGTTCGCCTCGGGCGGCGGCGCGGGAGCCGGGGGGTTCGGCGCCGGCTTCCCGTTCAGCGACATCATGGACGCCTTCTTCGGCGCGGCCGGTGGCGGCGGTGGCCGCGGCCCCCGCTCCCGTGCCCGCCGCGGGCGCAACGCCACCATCAGGGTCGAGCTCGACCTGCGCGAGTCGGGCTTCGGCACCACTCGCGAGCTGGTCGTCGACACCGCCGTGGTGTGCGAGGTCTGCACGGGCTCGGGCGCCGCGGCCGGCACCCACCCCGATACCTGTGACATGTGTCACGGTCGAGGAGAGGTGTCCCAGGTCACCCGGTCCTTCCTCGGCCAGGTCATGACCTCCCGCCCCTGCCCCCAGTGCGGCGGCTTCGGATCGATCATCCGCAACCCCTGCCAGGAGTGCTCGGGTGACGGCCGGGTCCGCATCCGGCGGACCATCAAGGTCCGCATCCCGGCCGGTGTCGAGGACGGCACCCACATCCAGCTCGCGGGCGAAGGCGAGATCGGCCCGGGTGGAGGGCCGCCCGGAGACCTGTTCCTGGAGATCGTCGAGCGTCCCCACGAGATATTCGAGAGGCGCGGCGACGACCTGCACTGCACGGTGCAGATCCCGATGACGGCGGCCGCGCTCGGCACCATCCTGACCATGGAGACGCTCGACGGCGCCGAGGAGCTCGACATCCGTCCCGGCACGCAGTCCGGGCAGACGATCCCCCTCTACGGGCGGGGCGTGCAGCGCCTGAACGAGACGGGCCGAGGCGATCTGCTGATCCATGTGAACGTGGAGACCCCCAACCGTCTCGACGCGGAGCAGGAGACGCTGATGAAGGAGCTCGCCAGGCTCCGCGGTGAGGAGCGCCCGCCCGGCAAGTTCGCCCCCGGGCAGCAGAGCTTCTTCTCCCGCCTGCGGGACGCTTTCAATGGCCGCTGAGCGGTCAACGGCGGCCGGCCCGCTCCGCTCCCGCTCGCGTCGTCGCGGTCCGGCCCGTACCCCGCCTGGTCGCGTCGTCGCGGCAGGCTCCCGGCCCGGGCACCCGGCCGGCCCCGAGGGCACATCCAGGTCGTGTCGCCCGGGGCACCTCGGCGCGGTCCGCCCAGACGGCTCATGACCGTCCCGGTCTTCCTGGCGGACCCGGCCGACCTGGCCAGGCCGGAGTTCGTCTTCGGTGGTCCCGAGGGACGCCACGCGGCGGCCGTACGGCGGCTACGGGCGGGTGAGCGGCTCGACCTGACCGACGGGGTGGGCTCCGTCGCCGAGTGCGTGGTGACCGAGGCGGGCAAGGACTCGCTCCGGGTCGAGGTGCTGCGCCGCCACGAGGTGCCCGTGCCGTCCCCGCGCCTGGTCGTGGTCCAGGGCCTGCCCAAGGGCGACCGGGGCGAGCTGGCCGTGGAGATGATGACCGAGGCGGGGGTCGACGTGATCGTCCCTTGGGCCGCGGCCAGGTGCGTCACCCAGTGGAAGGGTGAGCGGGCGGCCAAGGCGCTGGCCCGCTGGCGCTCCACGGCGCGCGAGGCGGGCAAGCAGTCGCGCCGCTTTCACCTGCCGGAGGTGACGGAGCTCGCGTCCACCGCGAAGGTGGCCGGCCTGCTGTCGGCGGCGGCACTGGGTGTCGTGCTGCACGAGGAGGCCGCCTTTCCGCTGTCGGGCCTGCCTCTCCCCGGGGACGGGGACATCGTCGTGGTGGTCGGTCCCGAGGGCGGGGTGTCGGGGGAGGAGATCGCCGTGTTCCGCGAGGCCAAGGCGGTGCCGGCGCTGCTCGGGCCGACGGTGTTGCGCACCTCGACGGCCGGGGTCGTCGCGGCGGCGGTGCTCCAGACGCGCAGTGGCCGCTGGTAGGACCGCCCCTGTCGGCGTGTGGCCGATCCACGGCGGCCACGGGGTCCCGGGGGGGCGCCGTGAGGTCCTCGGGAGCCGTGACACGAAGAAACCGGCCAAGGCTCGTCGTGACCGGTCACCGCGCTAGTTCTGGATGGGGGCCGGAGCCAGGGTGCTCGCCTCCGTCGGCATGGGGGGCGACACGTCGCCCGAGGGAACGCACTCGTCGGGCGAGCACGGGCTCTCCGACGGTGTCGGGGTCGCCTCGATCTCCTCGCACTTCCTGACGATCCCGTTGGGTTCGTCGTCAGGGCTGTCGAGGGGAGTGGGGCAGGTGGGAGTCGGTGTCGGCGTCGGCCGGGGTGTCGGCTCGGAGCCGGTCCTGGACGGCCGGGTGCTGGGCGCCGCGCTCCTGGACGGCGAGGGCGTCGGCGGGAGCATGGTGGCGCCGGGGCCGCCCGACCTGCCGAGGGTCGGAAGCGGGGCGTGGGCGGACGGTGGCTGCGAGGAGGTGGCGGGGGGGCGCGAGGTGGCGGACCCGTCGACGGGAGGGGTCGACTCCGCGTACTTGACCCCTTCGGTGCTCACTTGGGGGATCACCTGCTCGCGGAACTGGGGAACCACCATGACGACGGTCGCCGCGACGAGGAGCGCGCCGGCGACGGAGGCTCCGGCACGCCACCACAGCAGCCAGCGGAGCCCGCGCCGCTCGATGCGGCCGCGGATTATCTCCAGTCCGTCCGGGGAGGGAACGACCGAGTTCGCCTCCGCGCTGAGCGCGCGGCGAAGCAGCTCGCCGTACTCATCCGGGGAGTCGGTCATGACAGTTGCTCCAGTGAGGTTCGTAGGGCGGCCATGCCACGAGCCGTGTGGCTCTTGACCGCGCCTTTGCTGATGCCCATGGCGTGGGCGATCTGCGCCTCGGACAGGTCTCCGTAGTAGCGCAGGACCAGGGCCTCCCGCTGGCGTGCGGGCAACCCGCGCAGCGCCTCGATGACGGCGGAACGCTCGAACTCGCCGATCGCGCCGTTCTCGGCGCTCGGCGCGTCGGGCATGCCCTTGGGCGCGTACTTCTCGACGACCGCCCGATGCCGAAGCACCGAACGTGATCGGTTGACGACCGACTGTCGCAGGTAGGCCAGTGCCTTGTCGGTGTCGCGCAGTCGGCGCCAGGCGCCATGGATGGCGACGAACGCGTCCTGCACGACCTCCTCCGCGGTTGCCATATCGCGGACGAGCAAGACGGCGAGACGGACAAGAGACCGATAGTGCGCGCTGTAGAGCGCGGTAACGGCCATGTCGGCGTCCCATCCGACGGGCACCGCCCCGAGCGACCTGTCGGCCACGAGGGTCTCGGTGGTCACATCAGTGGGACGCTTGGCCTTCCCAGAGGGTTTACGCTCTTCCGGTTCATTAGGGGGCATGACCCAGTCGTGTCCTCGCCAGGCGGCCATATATTGCTGTGCGCAAAGGGCTGTCGTGGTTGAAGTTTTGCACACCCACCATATCTGGGCGGATCTTTGTTTGCGGACGGGAACCATCACCGATTCGCAACGTCCTCAGCGGTATGGTGCCTGTCATGGTGAGCGAAGCCGACTGTCTGTTCTGCAGGATCGTGGCCAGGGAGATTCCCGCGGAGATCGTCTACGAGACCGATCGCGCGCTGGCCTTCCGCGACGTCAATCCCCAGGCGCCGACCCACGTGCTGGTGATCCCCAAGGATCATTACCGGGACGCGGCGGCCCTGGCCGCGGCCGACCACGGCCTGGCCGACGAGGTGATCAAGGCCGCGCACGAGGTCGCCCTGCTGGAGGGGGTCGCGGAGTCGGGTTACCGGCTGGTGTTCAACACCGGGCCCGGCGCCGGCCAGACCGTCTTTCACGTGCACGGACACGTGATCGGAGGGCGTGGCCTGCAGTGGCCGCCCGGCTGAAAACCGGTAGGCGCGATCCTGGCGATCACGGATAGCATGGCGTTGAAGTTCCGCGCCTATATCTGGAGGCGAACAGGCCGTAAGGCCCGCTCATGTCCGAGACAAACGATTCCAGCAGAACGCAGCCAAGGTCCCGGGGTGCCAGCCGGACCCAGGCGAAGGTGGTTATTCCGGACGATCAGTCGATGGTCAGCCTGCTGGGCTCGCGCGACGAGTTGTTGCGCGTCATCGAGGGCGCCTTCCGCGCCGACATCCACGTCCGGGGCAACGAGATCACCGTCACCGGCAGCCCCGAGGAGAGCAGCACGGTGGTGCGGCTCTTCGAGGAGATGTCCGAACTCGTCCGCGGGGGCGCGCAGCTCACGGCCGACGCGGTCGAGCGCAGCATCGCGATGCTGCGGATGACCTCCGACAGGCCCGCCGAGGTTCTCTCCCTGGACATCATCTCCTCGCGGGGCCGGACCATCCGCCCGAAGACCGTGAACCAGAAGCGTTACGTCGACGCGATCGACAAGTTCACCGTCGTCTTCGGCATCGGCCCGGCCGGCACGGGCAAGACCTATCTCGCCATGGCGAAGGCCGTGAAGGCCCTCCAGGAGAAGAAGGTCAACCGGATCATCCTCACCCGCCCCGCCGTCGAGGCGGGCGAGAGGCTGGGCTTCCTGCCCGGCACGCTCTACGAGAAGATCGACCCCTACCTGCGCCCGCTCTACGACGCGCTGCACGACATGCTCGACCCCGACTCGATCCCCAGGCTGATGGCCGCGGGCACGATCGAGGTCGCCCCCCTGGCATACATGCGCGGCCGTACGCTCAACGACGCCTACATCATCCTGGACGAGGCGCAGAACACCTCGCCGGAGCAGATGAAGATGTTCCTGACGCGGCTGGGCTTCAACTCGAAGATCGTTGTCACCGGTGACGTCACCCAGGTCGACCTGCCGAACGGCACGCAGAGCGGCCTCAGGGTCGTCCAGGACATCCTCGGCGGTATCTCCGACATTCACTTCAGCCGCCTGACCAGTGCCGACGTGGTGCGGCATAAACTGGTGGGAGACATCGTGGACGCGTACGGGCGCTACGACGAGACGCAGCGCCAGAGCAGCGCGGTGGAGCAGATCAAGGGCGTGGCCAAGCGTCCCCGAGGGAGATCATGAGAACGGCCTGCCGAGAAGCGGTGAGCGAGCGGGGAGCGGGGAGCGCCCGATGAGCGTCGAGGTCAACAACGAGTCCGGTGTCGAGATCGACGAGGGGCTCATCGTCTCGCTCGCGGGACACGTGCTGGAGCGGATGGGCATCAACCCGCTCGCCGAGCTGTCGATCCTGGTCGTCGACGAAGAGGCGATGTCGGTGCTGCACGAGCAGTGGATGGGTGAGCCGGGTCCCACGGACGTGCTCGCCTTCCCGATGGACGAGTTGCGTCCCGGGCCCGGCGCGGGGGCGAGGCAGGAGGGTGACGCGCCCACCGATCCGGCGCTCCTGGGTGATGTGGTGCTCTGCCCGCAGGTGGCCGCCAAGCAGGGAGCCGAGGCCGGGCACGGCACCGAGGCCGAGCTGGAGCTGCTGTGCACGCACGGCATCCTCCACCTGCTCGGATACGACCACGCCGAGCCCGAGGAGCACAAGGAGATGTTCGACCTTCAGGGCGAACTTCTGGAGTCGTGGCAGGAGGTGCGCCCCCAGCGGTGAACCTCGCCAACGGGTGGTTGTTCTCGGCCGTCGTCCTCGTCGTGGTCGGCGGGTTGATCGCCAGCGCGGAGACGGCCCTGACCCGCATCTCAAGGGTTCGCGCGGAGGAGTTCTGCCGTGAAGGCCGCCGGGGCGCCGAGCGCCTGCAGGCCATCGTCGCCGATCCGCCGCGCTACCTGAACCTGCTGCTCCTGCTCCGGTTGAGCTGTGAGCTGGTCGCCACGGTGATCGCCACGCTGCTCTTCATCGACTGGCTCGGTGACCGGGGCGGTGCCTACGCCGCCGCCGCGGCCGTCATGATCGTCATCAGCTACGTGATCGTCGGGGTCTCCCCGCGCACGCTGGGGCGTCAGCACGCGGAGCCGATCGCGCTCGCCAGCGCGCCCCTGGTCTACGGGCTGACCCGGATCTTCGGTCCTCTGCCCAAGCTGCTCATCCTGCTCGGCAACGCCGTGACGCCCGGCAAGGGCTTCCGTGAGGGACCCTTCACCTCGGAGGCCGAGCTGCGCGACCTGGTCGACCTGGCCGAGGAGCGCAGGGTGATCGAGCCCGACGAGCGGGAGATGATCCACTCGGTCTTCGAGCTCGGTGACACCCTGGCCCGCGAGGTCATGGTGCCCCGCACCGACATGGTGTTCATCGAGCGTGGCAAGACGCTGAACCAGGCCCTGTCGCTCGCTCTGCGCAGCGGTTTCTCACGGATCCCCGTGGTCGGTGAGAACGAGGACGACGTCATCGGCATCGCCTACCTCAAGGACATCGCGCGCCGGGTGCAGGACACCGGTGACGAGGGGCGTGCCGAGCCGGTGGAGTCCCTCATGCGCCCGGCCACCTACGTGCCGGAGAGCAAGCCGATCGACCAGCTTCTCCGCGAGATGCAGGCCCGCCAGATCCACCAGGCCATCGTCATCGACGAGTACGGTGGCACGGCCGGCCTGGTCACCATCGAGGACATCCTGGAGGAGATCGTCGGTGAGATCGCCGACGAGTACGACCAGGAGGCGCCCAGGGTGGAGCCGCTGGAGGGCGGCGCGGTCCGGGTGACCGCCAGGCTCCCGGTGAGCGACCTGGAGGACCTGTTCGGCATCGAGCTTGAGGTCGACGACGTCGAGACCGTCGGAGGGCTGCTGGCGCACGCGCTGGGCCGGGTGCCGATCGCCGGTTCCCAGGCGGTGGTGGCGGGTCTCAGCCTGACGGCCGAGAGCCTCGCCGGGCGCCGCAACCGGATCGGCACGGTCCTCGTCACCAAGGTCGTCCCCGCCGAGGCCGACTCGGTCTCGGCCTCCGCCGACCAGTGAGGACCCCGGGCCGCCGAGGTGGCCCGGGAAGCGTCTCGGGTGGACCGTCCTACACGAACCGTTCGCAAGCAACCGGGGGGCGACTCTTCTCTCACGGCACCCGGTCGCGCGGGAGCCGGTGGGGAAGGTCCCGCCTGCCCGGAGGGGTTCGCGGTGCGAGGGATCGGCCTCGGGGGGAGACTGGGGCAGGTAGAGCTCCGAGGTTGTTTCGCGTGACTCGCGCAAGGGTGTTCTCGACCGTGAAGTACGGTTGAGGGCACCCTTAGGCGTTTATTGAATGATTGCCGCTTTTGCCGATGGGGAAGAAAGCGGGTCGGTGGGGACGAGGGCGCCTCGCACATGACATCGGGGGAATAGTCATGACACGGGGGATGAGTTTTGTTGTTTTTGTAGTCTTATGTGGACTTTTATCGAGTGCTGTGGTCGGCTGCGGCGGGGAGGAAAAGGACGCTACGGCGGACCGCCCCGCAGAGCTGGACCGGTTGCGGGCGGTGCTCAGCGCGGCGCGGGATCTACCCGACGGATTCTCGGCACGCCCGCGTGCCGGCTGGCGTGCCCCCTTCAAAGCCGTCGGCGAGGACTGCAGGCTCGTCCTCGACGTCGCCGGCGGCAGGCCACCGAAGCGCGCGCTGGGAGCACGGGCCGCCGTGACCTACCAGGGCGACGGGGTCGGGGAGCTGGCAGGGTTCGGCCTCGCCTCCTACGAGGGCGACGACGCCGCGCTCCATTTCGGCGAACTCGCCGAGGCGCTGGGCGGCTGCCCTGTCGTGCGCGCGCCCGTCGCGGGTCGCGGCACCGCCTTCAGGGTCTCCGACCTGGACCTGGGCCTGAACGGGGCCGGTGACGAGGTGCGGGCGAGGCGGTTGAACGGCAGGCTGGACGGATACCCGTACGAGATCCACCTGGTGTTCGCCCTCAGCGGCCACACCCTGATCTCGCTGGTGCACGCCGGGATGAGAAAGGTCGACGCCACGCGTACCGGGCAGCTCGCCCGCCTGCTGGTCGACGAGGCCGGCGCGTGAAAAGGGGCGCCGTACGAACGGAGGCGCCGGCAGGGGACGGCCGGGAGAACCCCGCCGGGGCGAGGCCGGGTCGCGGTGAGGTCCGACGGCTGAATACCCTTGTACCGTGAGTGACGCGACCCTCGATCCCGAGGACAAGAAGATCATCGTGCTGGCCCGTTCCGCCCGTGCCCGTAACGGCGCCGCGGAGGGGGCCGCCGTGCGGGACGAGACCGGCAGGACCTACTCGGCGACCAATGTGGCGCTGCCGTCACTGACCCTCTCCGCGCTTCAGGTCGCCGTGGCGATGGCCGTGTCCAGCGGAGCGGAGTCACTGGAGGCCGCCGCGCTGGTCACGGCGGGTGACGGCCCCTCCGACGCCGACACGCGGGCGGTCCGCGATCTGGGCGGTGAGACCGTGCTCGTGGCCGGTCCCGACGGGACACCGCGTCAGAGCTGAGTCCGGTATCGGGGACAATGGTTGACGTGAGTTCCTCAGCTGCTGATTTCCATGCCGGTTTCGCCTGCTTCGTCGGTCGGCCCAACGTCGGCAAGTCCACGCTGATGAACGCGTTGGTCGGCACGAAGGTGGCGATCACCTCCTCCAAGCCCCAGACGACCCGCCGGGCCATCCGTGGCATCGTGCACCGCCCCGACTCCCAGCTCATCATCGTCGACACCCCCGGCCTGCACCGGCCCCGCACGCTCCTGGGCGAGCGGCTGGACAGCCTGGTGCTCTCCACCCTCACCGAGGTCGACGTGATCGGCTTCTGCGTGCCCGCCAGCGAGCCCATCGGCAAGGGCGACCGGTTCATCGCGGAGAAGCTCGCGGGCATCAAGAAGACCCCGGTGGTCGCCGTGGTGACCAAATGTGACCTGGCGTCCCGCGAGCAGATCGCCGCGCAGCTGCTCGCGGTCTCCCAGCTCGCCGACTTCGACGACATCGTCCCGGTCTCCGCGCAGTCGGGCGAGCAACTCGACGTGCTCGCCGACGTGCTGGTCCGGCATCTCCCGAAGAGCCCGCCGCTGTACGAGGGAGGCCGGCTCACCGACGAGCCCGAGCAGGTGCTGGTGGGTGAGCTGATCCGCGAGGCGGTTCTGGAGGGCGTACGCGACGAGTTGCCGCACTCGATCGCGGTCGTCGTCGACGAGATGATGCCCAGGGAGGGCCGCGACGACCTGCTCGACATCTACGCGCACATGTTCGTCGAGCGTCCGTCCCAGAAGGCGATCGTGATCGGGCACAAGGGCGCCAGGCTCAAGGACGTCGGCAGCCGGGCCCGCGGGCAGATCGAGGCGCTTCTCGGCACCCGCGTCTATCTCGACCTGCGTATCAGCGTCGCCAAGGACTGGCAGCGCGACCCCAAGCAGCTCCGCCGCCTGGGCTTCTACGACTGAGGGCGACACCAGGGCGTTTTGAAAGCGGCTCGGTGTCCGGGCCTCTACGACCGAGGACCCGTCATCGCTCCCTCAAGGGCGGTCGCCTCCTCGCCGTGCCCGAGCCTGCGCCGCAGCTCGACGGCGTCGCGGCCCAGCGCGGAGACCAGGGTGGCCGGGCCGGCGAGGGGAAGGACGGCCCAGCCGTCCCCCACCACCGTCTCCGGCGCCCGTCCGGTGATCAGGGTGCTGCCCACGCAGCGGGCGTCGCCGTAGACGGCGGAGCTGCCGTCGATCTCCGGGTCGCCCACCACGAACTCCTGCCGCAGCAGCGGCACCCCGCTGAGAACGGCGTCGAAGCGTGCGTGGCAACGTCCGGGCCGCTCGCCGTACCGGCCGAAGACGATCTCCTCACGCCAGAACACCCGCGCGTCCTCGGCCAGGTCCAGCCGGACGGCCATGCGGTGCAGGCAGTCCGCCGCGAGCACCGTCGGTTCCGGCGCGAACCGCAGAAAGGCGCCCGCGCCGACCCTGGCCGTGATCGTCATCAGCGACTCGGCTCCGGTGAAACCGGGCAGCACCAGCGTGCTCGCGACCGACCGCACCTCAAGCGCGGTGCCCGGTGCCACCTCGATGTCGAGGGCGAGGTCGTCGCCGCCCAGCGGGCCCGCGGCGGTGGACACCAGGTGCACCCGGCCAGGCGCGGTCGCCCGCACCGTGAGCGGCGGTCCCGAACGCATCGTGGCCAGGACGGTCCGGCCGCCGGAGCCCAGCCGGGTGACGATCTCCGCCCGTGCCCTCATCGACCGCCGCCCGGCCCGCCCAGGCTCGGGCCGCGGGGACCGCGCGGGCGCGGCGGCGTCGTCGCGGGCGGGCGCGGGAGCGGAGTCGGTGACGGACATGAGGTCAGACGCCGGAGTGCTCGTGGGCCCAGGACGAGACCAGGCTGGTGACCCATTCCGAGACCGCGTGCGCGCTCGGATCCTCCCTGATCGAGGTGAACAGCACGGGCCTGCCCTCCCGTACGGCCGCCGCGTCGCGCGACATCACGGTGAGGTCCGCGCCGACCATCGGGGCGAGGTCGGTCTTGTTGACCACGAGCAGATCGGCCGTCGTCACGCCGGGGCCGCCCTTGCGCGGGACCTTGTCGCCGCCGGACACGTCCAGTACGAAGATCTGCCGGTCGGCGAGGCCCCTGCTGAAGGTGGCGGTGAGGTTGTCCCCGCCGCTCTCCACGATCACCAGATCGAGCGGGCCGAACCGCTCCTCCAGGCTCTCCACCGCGTCGAGGTTGGCCGCGATGTCGTCGCGGATGGCGGTGTGCGGGCAGCACCCGGTCTGGACGGCGACGATCCGCTCCGGGTGGAGCACGCCCGCCCTGCGCAGGAAGTCGGCGTCCTCGGTGGTGTAGATGTCGTTGGTCACCACGCCCAGCCGCATCGAGGGGCCGAGCGTCCGGCACAGGGCCGCGGTCAGCGCGGTCTTGCCGCTGCCGACGGGCCCTCCGATGCCCAGGCGCAATGCTCGTCCGCGAGGGTCGGCGGCGTGGTGGTGGTCGTCGTGGTTGGCGCCCATGGGGGGTCACCGTCCTTCCAGATGGTCGTCAGGAGACGAAGAGCCTGAGGTCTGCGCGGATGTGCTGTTCGGCGAGCAGGTCGAGCGCGGGGGCGGCGTGCGCGGGCAGTGACTCCCACGATTCCCATGACATCCCAGACTCCCGGGACTTCCCGGCCTCTCCGGACCCCCGCGACTTCTCGGATCTCGGGGGCCTCCCCGCCTCCTCGCCTTCTCCGGATCGCGACACCTGCCCGGTGGGGACGGCGGCCGCGACCTTCTCCAGGGCGGGGGCGAGTTCGGCGAGTAGCCGGTGGACGGCCACCGGGTCGAGCCCCAGCAGCCGTACCGCCGCCGTGGCGGGTCCGGTGACGGAGGTATAGGCCGCCGCGAGGGCGGCCTCGGCGGGGGAGCAGCCCGCCACGGCCGCCACCGCGCCGAGCGCGAGAGGGTGGTGGACCCCCGAGGTGACGGCCCCGGCCAGCGAGTCGAGCACCGGGGAGGGCCAGATCCTCCGCGAGGTCCGCAGCAGCAGCCTGCCCTGTGTGCGGCTCGCCCCCCGCTGGGCGGGGGAGGAGATCCTGGCGTCGGCCTCCGCGTCCAGCCGTACCCACGCGGAACGGCTCGTCTCCGGATCCGGAGACGAGCCGTTCGCCCCGAGCTCGCAGGCCGCGGCGGCGAGGGCGGCCGTCACGAGGCCCGCGGTGGCCAGGCGGCCCCGCAGGAAGGCGGCGAGGCTGGGAAGGTCCTGAATCGCGCCGATCCTGACCGCCTCCTCGGCGCCCCCGGAGTGGCCGTGACCCCCGGCGGGCAACCGGGAGTCGGCCAGGAGCAGCAACGCGGCGTTCATGCGCTGGGGGGCCTCACCTTCGGCTGGACGGGACAGCGTGGCGGTCGACCGGGAACCGGTCAGAACAGGAAGTAGCGCTGGGTCATCGGCAGGGTCTCGGCGGGGGCGGGTTCGATCACCTCGCCGTCGACGCTGACGGCGAAGGTGTCGGGATGGACGTCGATCCTGGGCATCGCGTCGTTGAGCGGCATGCTCTCCTTGCCCCTGCGACGCACGTCGGCCACCGGGAGCAGGCGCCTGCGTACGGCGAGCCGGTCGGCGAGGCCGTCCTCGATCGCGAGGGGGGCGACGAAGTGGACCGACGTGGCGGCGGCGGTGAGCGGGGCGGCACCGAACATCGGGCGCGGCATGACCGGTTGCGGGGTCGGGATGGAGGCGTTGGCGTCACCCATCTGGGCGTACGCGATGACACCACCCTTGACCACCAGGTCCGGTTTGACGCCGAAGAAGGCCGGGTCCCACAGGACCAGGTCGGCCAGCTTGCCGACCTCCACCGAGCCGACCTCGCCGTCCAGGCCGTGGGCCACGGCCGGGCAGATCGTGTACTTGGCGACGTAGCGCCGGGCACGGAGGTTGTCGGCGGGGCCGTCGCCGGGAAGCGCGCCCCGGCGGCGCTTCATCACGTGTGCGGTCTGCCAGGTACGGATGATCGTCTCGCCCACCCGGCCCATCGCCTGGGAGTCCGAGCCGATCATCGAGATCGCGCCCATGTCGTGCAGGATGTCCTCGGCCGCCATCGTGGACGGCCGGATCCGGGACTCGGCGAACGCCAGGTCCTCGGGGATGGACGGATTGAGGTGGTGGCAGACCATCAGCATGTCGAGGTGCTCGTCGAGCGTGTTGACGGTGTGCGGACGGGTCGGGTTCGTCGAGGACGGCAGGATGTTGCCGTAGGAGGCGACCCGGATGATGTCCGGCGCGTGACCGCCGCCCGCCCCCTCGGTGTGGTACGCGTGGATCATCCGATCACCGATCGCCGCCAGCGTCGACTCCACGAACCCGGCCTCGTTGAGGGTGTCGGTGTGGATCGTGACCTGGGTGCCGGTGTCGTCGGCGACCGAGAGGCAGGCGTCGATGGCGGCGGGGGTGGTGCCCCAGTCCTCGTGCAGCTTGAACCCCGAGGCTCCGGCGCGGAGTTGTTCGAGCAGCCCTTCGCGGCTGACCGTGTTGCCCTTGCCGAGCAGCGCGACGTTGATCGGGTAGGAGTCGAGCGACTCCAGCATCCGGGCGAGATACCAGGTGCCGGTGACGGTGGTGGCCTTGGTGCCCTCGGCGGGTCCGGTGCCACCTCCCACGATGGTGGTTACCCCCGCGGCGAGGGCCTCGTCGAGGATCTGCGGGCAGATCAGGTGGACGTGGGAGTCGATCGCCCCGGCGGTCAGGATCTTCCCGTTGCCCGCCAGGATCTCGGTCGAGGGGCCGATGACCAGGTCGGGGTGGACGCCGTCCATGGTGTCGGGGTTTCCCGCCTTGCCGATCGCGACGATGCGGCCGTCGCTGATCCCGATGTCGGCTTTCACCACGCCCCAGTGGTCGAGGATCACCGCGCCGGTGATCACCAGGTCGGGCGCCCCCTCGGCCCTGGTGGTCCTGGCCTGGCCCATCGACTCCCTGATGACCTTGCCGCCGCCGAAGACGGCCTCGTCACCCGCCCCAGAAGGCCCCATCGACAGGTCCTCGGTGACCTCGATGAGCAGGTCGGTGTCGGCCAGCCTGACCCGGTCGCCGGCGGTGGGCCCGTAGAGCGCGGCATAGCGCGATCGTTCAATGAACACCGGGGCTCCCGTCGAGAGGTCCGGCCCACTCGGGGCGGAGACCGGGGACGATCCGCAGTCCGCCGATCGGTACGAGGGTCACGTCGCGCTCCACACCGGGCTCGAACCGCACCGCCGTGCCGGCGGGGACGTCGAGCCGGGTGCCCCAGGCCGCCTGGCGGTCGAACTCCAGGCCGGGGTTGCAGGCGGCGAAGTGGTAGTGCGAGCCGACCTGGATCGGCCGGTCGGCGGTGTTGACGACGCGGACGGTGACGCGCTCGCGGCCCGGGTTGAGCGGGATGGGCGCGTCGCCGTACTGGATCTCACCGGGTGTCATCGGTGCTCACCGTTCCTGGGATGTGAGGGAGCGGCAGGGAGTCGCGGGCTCTCATGAGATCGGCCCGGGCTCACGGGATCGGGTGGTGGACGGTGACGAGCTTGGTGCCGTCGGGGAAGGTGGCCTCGATCTGGACCGACGACAGCATCTCGGGCACCCCCTCCATGACGTCGTCACGGGAGAGCACCTTGCGGCCCGCGTCCATCAGCTCGGCGACGGTGCGCCCGTCCCTGGCGCCCTCCATGAGGAAGGACGCGATGATCGCGGTGGCCTCGGGGTGGTTGAGCCGGAGGCCCCGTGACCTGCGGTCGCGGGCGACACCCGCGGCGACGTGGATGAGCAGGCGTTCCTGCTCGTGTGGTGTGAGCCGCATTCCCGGACCATAGGAACCGGCGGTTTCCATGATGTTGCCCGTCGATGTCGTGCCGGTTTCCAGGTGGTGCGGACCGCGCGAAGGGGGGAGAAGCGACCATCGGTGCCCCCTTTCCTGCGGGTATACCGGCGCGTTCCGAAGTAGATATCACGAAATTTGCTGATTTGTCAGGATAAAAAGTGGCGCGGTGTCCACGCCGCCACGTCCTGTCACGACGGTTAGCTTCCGGTAAAACGCAATTAACGACCGCGAACTAGCCGGGAAACCTCACTCAGTCACCTTGACGGCAGATAGCTCGGTGCGGGGGCCGTACCGCAAGGAGGAAAGTCAATTGAGGAACACAGTGTGGCGCTCCGGAGTCGTCGCCGTGGCTCTGGCCATGGCGCTGACCGCATGTGGAGGCGAAGCCCCTGCAGATAAGAACGCGGCAAGTGCCGGTGGCGGTGGCGGTGAGGACGGCATCAAGGTCGGCATCCTGCACTCGCTCAGCGGGACCATGGCCATCAGTGAGGTGACCGTCAGGGACTCCGAGCTGCTGGCGATCGAGGAGATCAACGCCGCCGGAGGCGTACTCGGCAAGAAACTGATCCCCGTGGTGGAGGACGGCGCGTCCGACTGGCCCACCTTCGCGGAGAAGGCCACCAAGCTCATCCGCCAGGACAAGGTCGCCACCACCTTCGGCGGCTGGACCTCCGCCAGCCGCAAGGCGATGCTGCCGGTGTTCGAGCGGAGCAAGGCCCTGCTGTGGTACCCGGTGCAGTACGAGGGCCTGGAGAGCTCGCCCTACATCTTCTACACCGGCGCCACCACCAACCAGCAGATCATCCCTGGCCTGGACTACCTCAAGGAACAGGGCAAGAAGAAGATATTCCTGGTCGGCAGCGACTACGTCTTCCCCCGCACCGCCAACAAGATCATCAAGGCGTACGCGGAGGCGAACGGGATGGAGATCCTCGGCGAGGAGTACACCCCCCTCGGCCACACCGAGTACAGCACGCTGACCAACAAGGTCGTCCAGGCCAAGCCGGACGCGGTCTTCAACACCCTCAACGGTGACAGCAACGTCGCCTTCTTCAAGCAGCTCAACAGCGCCGGGGTCACCGCGGAGAAGATGCCCGTCCTGTCGGTGAGCGTCGCCGAGGAGGAGGTCAAGGGCATCGGCGTCGACAACATCGCCGGCCACCCCGTCGCGTGGAACTACTACCAGACCACGGAGAACCCGGCGAACGAGAAGTTCGTCGCCGCGTTCAAGGCCAAGTACGGCGCCGACAAGGTGACCTCCGACCCGATGGAGGCCGGATACAACGCCGTCTACCTCTGGGCCGAGGCCGTCAAGAAGGCGGGAACCGTCGAGGTCGAAGCCGTGAGGAAGGCCGCCGGGGGCATCTCCCTGGAGCGCCCCGAGGGCCTGGTCACCATCGACGGTGAGAACCAGCACATGTACAAGACGGCGAGGATCGGGGTGATCCAGCCCGACGGTCTCATCAAGGAGGTCTGGAACTCCGGCGAACCGATCAAGCCCGACCCCTACCTGAAGGGTTACCCCTGGGCGAGCGGCCTGGCCAACGGCTGACCCCCTCTCAGACCGGCTCCGGACCGGGCCGTGACCAGATCACGGGCAGCACCGTGGCGCACCCACAACGCGGCACGGCCCGCTCCGGAGCCAGACACTCCTAGGAAGGGGATTCGGTGGAGGCCTTCCTCAACCAACTCCCGATCGGCCTGTCCATCGGCGCCGTACTGCTTCTCATCGCCCTCGGCCTGACGTTCACGTTCGGCCAGATGGGCGTGATCAACATGGCCCACGGCGAGTTCATCATGGCGGGCGCGTACACCGCCTACCTGCTCCAGGACCTCACCGGCCGGATGGCCGTGATCGTCGCCCTGCCCGTCGCCTTCCTGGTCGCCGGGCTGATGGGGCTCATCCTGGAGCGGACCGCGATCCGTCACTTCTACGGCCGCCCGCTCGACACCCTGCTGCTCACCTGGGGTGTGAGCCTCGTGCTGCAGCAGCTCGCCCGCGACCTGTTCGGGGCGCCCAACGTGCAGGTACAGGCGCCCACCTGGCTGCAGGGCGGTATCGCGTCCCTGCCCTACAACCGGCTGTTCATCTTCGCCCTCGCCATTGTCACCGTCGTCGGCATCTGGGCCTACATGAACCGCACGGGCCAGGGGCGGCGGATGCAGGCGGTGATGCAGAACCGGCAGCTGGCCGCGGTCAGCGGCATCAACACCGCCCACGTGGACCAGCGCACCTTCTTCATCGGCTCGGGCCTGGCCGGGGTCGCGGGGGTGGCCCTCACCCTCATCGGCCCCGTCGGACCCGCCCTCGGCACCTACTACATCGTCGACGCCTTCCTCGTGGTCGTCGCCGGAGGACTCGGCCAGCTGCGCGGCGCCGTCATCGCCGCCGCGGGCCTCGGCCTGCTCAACTCCTACGCCGAGTTCTGGAGCGACGCCAGCCTGGCGAAGGTGATCGTGTTCGCCGCGATCATCGCCTTCCTCCAGTTCCGGCCACAGGGCCTGTTCGTACTCCGATCGAGGGCGCTGACATGAATCTCGAACGCCTCAGGGGGCCCGGGGTCTTCGCGGTGGTGGCCGTGCTCGCCCTCGTGGTCGCGCCGCTCCTGCTTGAGCCCTTCCGTCTCGGTCTGCTGGCCAAGTATCTCTGCTTCGCGATCATCGCCCTGGGCATCGGCCTGGCCTGGGGGCAGGGCGGCATGCTCACCCTGGGCCAAGGCGTGTTCTTCGGGCTCGGCGGCTACGCCATGGCGATGCACCTGAAACTGGTGGACGCCCAGGGCGACCTGCCCGACTTCATGGTGTGGAGCGGGGTCGAGCAGCTGCCCGTCCTGTGGAAACCGTTCGCGAACCCGGTGTTCGCGCTCGCCATGGTCGTCGTCGGGCCGATGCTGATCGCCACGTTGCTCGGCCTGCTGGTGTTCAGGCAGCGGGTGCGCGGCGCCTACTTCGCGATCCTCACCCAGGCGCTCGCCGCCGCGTTCGTCATCCTGCTCGTCGGCCAGCAGGGCCTGACCGGCGGCACCAACGGCCTGACCAACTTCTACGACCTGTTCGGCCAGGACCTGGCGGCCGACTCCACCCAGCGCGGGCTGTACTTCGCGGTCGCGATCGTCACGGGACTGCTCTATCTCGGCGCCCGCCAGCTGGTCAAAAGCCGCTTCGGACGGCTGCTCGTCGCGATCAGGGACGGCGAGGACCGCGTCAGGTTCCTCGGCTACGACCCCGCCAGGGTCAAGACCGTCACCTTCGCGCTCTCCGCGGGCATGGCCGGGCTCGCGGGGGCCCTGTTCGTGCCCGTGGTCGGCATCATCTCGCCCGCGCTGCTGGGCGTGGTCCCCTCCCTGGAGCTCGTCGTCGCGGTCGCGGTGGGCGGCAGGTTCGCGCTGGCGGGGGCGATCCTCGGCGCGGTCGTGATGGGGTACGCCAAGACGTCCTTCAGCGAGCAGTTCGCCGACGGCTGGCTCTACCTGCAGGGCGCGCTGTTCATCCTCGTCATGACCCTGGCCCCCAGGGGGATCCTCGGCGTGGCGGCGGCGGCGCGCGACGCCTGGACACGCAGGTCGAAGCGCCGTACGGACCCGGAACCGCCGCCCGCGGACACCTCAGGGGTGAGAGTCATGGAGGAGGTCGGATGAGCCCGATGATCGAGGTACGCGGGCTTTCGGTGGTCTTCGACGGCTTCCGCGCCATCGACGGCATCGACCTCACGGTCGAGAAAGGGGAGCTGCGCTTCCTGATCGGCCCCAACGGGGCGGGGAAGACCACGCTCATCGACGTCATCACCGGCCTCACCCGCCCGACCACCGGCGAGGTCGTCTTCGACGGGCAAAGCCTGGTCGGACAGCGCGAACACAAGATCGTACGGCTCGGTGTCGGGCGGACCTTCCAGACCTCGGTGGTCTTCGAGGAGCTCACCGTCCTGGAGAACCTCGACCTGGCCGCGTCCTTCCGCAGGCCGCTCTGGTCGCTGGCCCGGCGCAGGCGGGGCATCTCCGACGCCGTCGCCGAGGCCCTGGAGACCACCGGCCTCAAAGAGCTGGCCGACCGGCCCGCGGGGGTGCTCTCCCACGGTCAGCGACAGTGGCTGGAGATCGGCATGCTGCTCACCCAGAATCCCAAGCTGCTCCTGCTGGACGAGCCGGTGGCCGGTATGTCCAAGGACGAGCGGGAGCGCACCGGCGAGCTCCTCACGTCCGTGGCGAACGACCACACGGTGATCGTGATCGAACATGACATGGAGTTCCTGCGCAGGTACGCCTCGCAGGTCACCGTCCTGCACGAGGGCAAGGTGCTGATCGAGGGGTCGGTCGACGAGGTTCGCGACGATCCGCGCGTGCAGGAGGTCTATATCGGAAGGAAGCGCAGCGATGCTGTCGGTACAGGAACTTGACGCCGGATACGGCAGGGCCCGGGTGCTGTTCGGAGTCTCCCTGGAGGTGGAGCCTGGGCAGCTGATGTGCGTGATGGGCCGCAACGGGGTCGGCAAGACCACCTTGCTCAACACGGTGATGGGCGTGCTGCCCGCCACCGCGGGATCGGTCACCTTCGAGGGCCGCGACGTGACCCGCATGCCGCCGCACGAGCGGGTCCGGCTCGGCATGGCGTACGTCCCCCAGGGGCACGAGACCTTCCCGCAGCTCAGTGTGCTCGGCAACCTGCAGGTCACGCTGGAGGCGGCCAAGGGGCCGCAGGAGGCGCTGGAGGAGGCCCTGGAGACCTTCCCGCGCCTGAAGCCGCTGCTCAAGCGCCGCGCCGGATTCCTGTCCGGCGGGCAGCAACAGCAGCTCGCCATCGCCCGCGCCCTCGTCACCCGTCCCAAACTGCTCATCCTCGACGAGCCCACCGAGGGCATCCAGCCGTCGATCGTCATCGAGATCGAGGAGGCGATCGAGCGGCTGCACGCCACGGGCCTGTCGCTTCTGCTGGTCGAGCAGTATCTGGATCTGGCGCTCCGTCTCGCCGACCGTTTCCTGATTCTCGACGCCGGGCACGTCGTCCACTCGGGGGCGGCGGAGGAACTGCGCGGGGAGGGAATTCACCGCCTTCTCGCCGTCTGATCCCCATAAAAACCAGAATTGGACCTCCAATATAAAAAAGGCCCTTTTTGATCACTTGTTGATGAAGGGCCTCGCGCGATGGGCGATGACGACATAATCTGCCCAGAAAAGCGGAGTCCGGGGGGTGCCATGGCAAAGGAACCTGCGGACGGGGAGACACGCCCGGAGAGGGCTCCCTCACCTCCCGACAAGCAGGGCCGGTCTTCCCCGGGGAAGACCGGCGGTCCGGCCACAGGCTCGGGGGAGACCGGAGGTCCTGCCGCGGGCGAGCGCGAGGCGCCGCCCGGCCCGACGCCCGGCGAGCCGGCCGCCGGCGCCTCCGGCCCGCGAGGCGGTGAGGGGCGCGGCCGCCGTGGCGATGACCGCCACGACCGCGATCAGGGGTTTGAAGATCGCTATGACCGTAACCGGCGGGGCGATGACCGCCACGACCGCGCTCGCTGGGACGACGACCGGTATGAAAGCGGCCGGAGGCCTGACGACCGGCCTGAGCGTGACCGCTGGGACGACGACCGCCACGGGCGTGCCTGGCGGGGCGACGACCGCTACGACCGCGCTCCGCGATTCGCGGACGCGGACGCGGACGCGGACGTCAAGGGCTTCCCGCCCGGACCGGTGGCCGGCCCGATCGAAGCGTCGGGACCGCCTCGCAGGCGCCGCTTCCGCCGCTTCCGGCTGGCCGCGTGGATCGCGCTGGTCCTCGCCGCGGTCGTGGTCGGGGTGTCCATCGCGTGGGTGAGCGGGCCCCCCACCGAGGCCGAGCTGCGAGAGAAGGCGGGACTCCTCAACAAGGACAGGCTCCTGATCGGTGTGAAGGAGGACACCCCCGGCATCGCCCTGCGAGAGCCGGGCAAAACCGACTTCACCGGCTTCGACATCGACATCGCCTACATGATCGCGGCGGATCTGGGCTTCCGGCGCGAAGAGGTCAAATTTTTCGCCATCAAGACCGAGGACAGGGCGCGCATGCGGGCCCGCGACACGAACGGCGAGGCCGTCACAGTCGACCTCGTGGTGGCGACCTTCAGCGTGACGAAGTCACGGAAGGAGGACCTCTCCGTCGGCTTCTCCACGCCCTACCTCTACACCGAGCAGTCGGTGGTGACCAGGCACGACTACCCCGACGACAACGTCGCCTCCCTGGAGCAGCTCAAGGGCAGGAAAGTCTGCACGCTCGGCACCTCGACCTCCCAGGACGAGCTGGAAAAGGTGATCGGGACCAAGCCCATCCGCGAACTCCTGATCAGCAAGTGCGTGGACCGCCTTGAGGACGGTATGCCCGCGGACAAGAGGGCAGACGCGGTGACGACCGACGCGGCCCTGCTGGCCGGGTTCGTCGCACGGTCGGGAAAAAAACTGCGCCACCATGACATCGCGCTGGAGAAGACGGAGATGTGGGCGGTGAACGTGGGTTCCAACGACGCGCTGCGCACCCTGGTCGACCTCGCCCTCTACCGCTCCTACGCCGATCCGGACAACACGAGGTGGGAGGAGGCGTACGACAAGCACATCCGGCCATTGCTGAAGGAGAACAAGGGGGTGGACATCGCGCAGGAACGACAGCCGTGCGCGCTTCCCCCGGACGTGCGCCGCTGGCCGTGGGAGCGGACCCTCCCCGTGCGGGATTGCCCCTCCGCGCCTTGAGGTCCAACGCGCGGTTGAGGAGGGACGCGCCGAGGAACCAGGAGTGGTTCCTCACGCTGCTGCCGGTGTTCCCGATCGTCCTGCTGGTGACGCGGCTGTGGTACGCCAGCAGGCAGGACACCCAGACGTTGCTCCTGCTCGTGCAGACCATCAGCCCGCTGGGCCTGCTGAGCGCGGTCCTGCTGACCACGGTGTGGGTGCTGCCGGTCGTCGTGGTCGGCGGCAGGCTTCTGGGCACCCTCTACTGGATCAGCACCGGCCGGTTCTCGTGGCTGGTGCACAGCGCCCAGCGGCTGCCCGGCTGGGTCGTGGTCCTCGCCGTCGCGGTGGGTGTGTGCACCTGGCAGCTGCGCTTCCTGCCGACGCTCGCGATGATGTCACTCGCCCTGCTCGGGCTGACCGTGCGCGAGCGGTTTCCCGGCCACGAGGAGCTGCGGACCACGTTCTGCTACGCGCTGCCGGTGATCGCCGCCGTGCTGTCGTACGTCATGTTGTGGCCGGCGATCGTCTCGGCGTTCACCGCGCGGGACGTGGCGACCGCGATCCTCCTGACGCTGCCCCCGGTGTTCGCGGCGCTGCTGACGGGTCCGGTGCCCGAGGCGCCGGCCAGGGTGCTGACCCACGGCATCGCGATCGGGATGGCGGTGTTCACGCCGCTCCTGGTCGGCGTGGTCGTGATGAGGGCGCCGATCCTCCCGTTGATCGCCATGCAGATCAGCGTGGAGAGTCCGACGGAGAAGGAGAGCCCGGCAGAGAGGAGGCCCGCGGAGGTGGTCGTGGGCTACATGGTCGCCAGCGACGACCAGATGACCACTGTCCTGAAGCGTGACGGTGTCGTGGAGTTCATCCAGAACGACAGGCTGCTGTCGAAGGTGCTCTGCCCCGACCCCGGCGAGGTGCCCAGGACGTGGGTGAACCTGCACGGCTGGTACGTCGAGCAGAGTGTGATCTCCTGGCTCGCCCCGGCCTCGCACCGGACGTCGGCGGACTCGCGCTGCGAGGGGCGTCCGGCGATGGCGGCCGACTCGCCGCCCTCGGACCAGCCCTCGGATCCGTCTCCACGCCCGTCACCGAGCACGGGCCGGTCGCCGGGTGAGGGTGAGTCTCCGAGTCCCGCCAGGTCCCCGTCCCCGTTCCTGTCTCCGTCTCCGTCCCAGCCCTCGTCTCCGTCCCCGTCCGTGGCCGCGCCGCGCGCCGGGTGAGGGCGGCGGCCGAGCGGGAGTGACGGGCCGGTCGGCTCGCGGAGCGGTCGGCGCACTCCCCGTGACGACTTCCGGGACGGCCGGTCACTGACGGTAGTCTTCGACCTCGTCGATGGGCCGGGGAGCCGCCGAGTCGGGGTCATCGCCGAACTCGCGAAGCGCCCGTCGCTGCCTGAGCAGGTCCCAGGCCTGGTCGAGAGCCTCCTCCAGCTGCTCGATCCGGCTGTTCTCCTCGTGTGAGGAGATCGAGTGCGAACCCAGCTTCGCCCGGAGCTCCCGCTCCTCGGTGATCAGCTCGTTGATGTGGGCGAGGATGTCGCCGTCCCTCATGGCCGTTCCCCCTGTCAGAGTATTTTTGGACTGTATCCGATCGAGTGATCGTCACACCGTGGGAATCGGGCGCGGGCGTGGCAGGTGGCGTCTCCCGCGCCGACGGGATCTGGAAGATCTTTAAGGTCTCGCGATGTGGGACCGGGGCACGGGCATCCTGAGACGTCTGATAACGTGCTAAGCATGCTGCGCGGCCTGCTTCTTAGCTGCCGCGACGAGGGCCTGTAGAGGCCGGCTCCCTCGTCGCGGAGCGAGCCATGCGCGTCGGCCACGATTGTTTTACCAGTCGAGGAGCCTTGCATGTATCCGCAGCAGCAACCCAGCCCTATGCCTTTCGCGCGCTATGAGTCCTTCGCGCCGATCCGGCTGGCTGACCGCACCTGGCCCGGCAAGGTCATCGACCGCGCCCCCCGGTGGTGCGCCGTCGACCTGCGTGACGGCAACCAGGCGCTGATCGATCCCATGGACTCCCACCGCAAGCTCAAGATGTTCGAGCTGCTGGTGAAGATGGGATACAAGGAGATCGAGGTGGGCTTTCCCGCCGCCTCCCAGACCGACTTCGACTTCGTACGGCAGATCATCGAAGAGGGCCTGATCCCCGACGACGTGGTGATCCAGGTCCTCACCCAGGCCAGGGCCGAGCTGATCGAGCGGACCTTCGAGTCGGTGCGCGGGGCCAAGCGGGCGATCATTCACCTGTACAACTCCACGTCCACCCTCCAGCGCAGGGTCGTCTTCGGCCAGGACCGCGAGGGCATCACCGCGATCGCGGTCGAGGGCGCCAAGCTCTGCAAGAAGCTGGCCGCCCAGATGGACGACACGGAGATCTACTTCCAGTACTCCCCGGAGTCCTTCACCGGCACCGAGCTGGAGTACGCGGTGGAGGTCTGCAACGCCGTCAACGACGTCTGGCAGCCCACCCCCGACCGCAAGGTCATCGTCAACCTGCCCGCCACCGTCGAGATGGCCACGCCCAACGTCTACGCCGACCAGATCGAGTGGATGCACCGCAATCTCGCCTACCGCGACTCGATCGTGCTGTCCCTGCACCCCCACAACGACCGCGGCACCGCCGTCGCCGCGGCTGAGCTGGGCTACATGGCGGGGGCCGACCGGATCGAGGGCTGCCTGTTCGGCAACGGTGAGCGCACCGGCAACGTCTGCCTGGTCACGCTGGGCATGAACCTGTTCTCGCAGGGCGTCGACCCCGAGGTCGACATCTCCGACATCGATGAGATCCGCCGGGTCACCGAATACTGCACCCAGCTGCCCGTCCACCCGCGCCACCCGTGGGGCGGCGAGCTCGTCTACACCGCCTTCTCCGGCTCCCACCAGGACGCCATCAAGAAGGGCTTCGAGCATCTGGAGCGCGACGCGGCCGCCGCGGGTGTCCCGGTCGAGGAGTTCACCTGGGCGGTCCCGTACCTGCCGATCGACCCCAAGGACATCGGCCGCACCTACGAGGCGGTCATCCGGGTCAACAGTCAGTCCGGCAAGGGTGGCGTCGCCTACATCATGAAGGCCGACCACCACCTGGATCTGCCGCGTCGCCTGCAGATCGAGTTCTCCCGCGCGGTCCAGGCCCACACCGACACCGTCGGCGGCGAGGTGAACGCCACGCGGATGTGGGAGGTCTTCGCCGACGAATACCTGCCCAATCCGGCCAGCCCGTGGGGTCGTCTGGGCCTGCTGGCCCACCGCACCACCTCCAGGGGTGACGGCAAGGACGCCATCAGCGCCGACCTGCGCCTCGACGGTGAGATCCGCGAGGTCGAGGGGGTCGGCAACGGTCCCATCTCCGCCTTCTGCGACGCCCTGGCGAAGGTCGGCGTCCAGGTGCGCGTCCTCGACTACGCCGAGCACGCCATGAGCGCGGGGACCGACGCCAAGGCCGCCTCCTACATCGAGTGCGAGATCGCCGGCCGGACCCTGTGGGGTGTCGGCATCGACTCCAACACCACCGCCGCCTCGCTCAAGGCCGTCATCTCCGCGGTGAACCGCGCCGGCCGCTAGCGAAGACCGTAACGGCACGATCTGCCGTACGAGGTCCGACAGGAGCCCACAAGGCATCGACGTCGCTCACCCGACCGCGCCCACCGCGAAATCCGCCCGGGCGCGGTCGAGTCGTCTGTGCCCGCCTTCCGGCGCCGGTGACACGCGTGGCCTCAGGGCGGAGACGGTGCCGTGGTTCCCGCCACGACTGTGACGACCGCCCCGGAACCGGCTTCTTCTTTACAAGTCCGTACGACGAATAGCCGTGCTGAGGCGTCCTCGACTGGGTGAATTCACGGCATTCCGTGGCGAGTCGCTGCGAGACATGCCACCGTTATCGACGTAGCCTCTTCGCAGTTCAGGGTACGACTCGCTCCCCCCGCATCAACCGAAAAACGACTCATCGGTCATATGTGAAATTCGTCTTTATCGGGGGAACTATGCGATGTATTCTCGGCCTGGCCACCGCTGGGCTCGTCATTCTCAGCGGTACCGCCGCCGGCGCGGACACGCAGTCACCACTGAGCCACATACCCGACCCGCCCGTGACCCGGTCGATCGCCGACCCGTACCCGTGGACTCCCAACTCCATCCCGACCCAGTCCGTTCCGATGCCGCCCCGGCCCACGTCGACCCCGCAGCCGCCGTGGGGCCGGCCCATCCCGACTCCGCCGATTTCCGTCCCCCTGCCGCCCCGCCCGCCCATCGTGTCCCCGACGTGGGGACCGACGACCGGAGGGCCGTACGCCAAGCACCTCACGCTGACCGTTTCGAGAATAGGCAGGAAGCGGACCGTCCGGCTCGGATGCGCGCCGGTCTACGGTATGCACCCCCAGGGAGCTCAGGCATGCTCGCTGCTGCTCCGGGCGCAGGGCGACCCCGCCCGCGTCAGGCTGCCGTGGAGGGCCTGCCCGCAGTACTACGACCCCATCACCGTCTCTGCGACCGGCACCTGGAACGGCCGCTTGATCAGATACCAGCGGACCTTCAGCAACCAGTGCGAGCTGCGCACCGCGACCGGGACGATCTTCTCCTTCTGACCCCCCTCCCGTGGGACACGCCGCTCCGGGCACGAGGCGGCGTCCGGGACAGGTGACGACCCGCTGATCGGTGCCGGAGAGGACCCATCGGGCCCGCCGTCGGACGGCGGGCCCGATCATCGGTCGCAAAAAGGCTCCTACGGCGGCGAGGGCGCCCTCGCCGCCGTAGGAGTCTCTCCCGCCCCTCGGCCGAGGGCCGTTCACACCCGCGAGCCGTGAACTGGGAGCGGTGCCCTCAGGACACAGGCCGACGATGCTCGCGGCCGGGAGCGGATCCGCGGCACGCCCCATCACCCTGGAGCGCCTGAAGGCACGCCCGATCGCCAGGACCCGCATCGAGTGCGCGGGACGTGGCCGGTGACGGATCCGCGGGTGGTGATGTACCGACATTCCTGAACTACCCTGGGGGCGGCAATGCCCGCCGTCGCGCCTCGCGTGATCATCGGTCATGAGCCGTGCCCGCGCACGGCCACGACCACGACCGCCCGGCCGCGATCCGTGCCCCCGCCCGGTCACCCGAGTGAGCCCGTGTCCCGGCACGATCACCGCGTGTGGCGCGCATCCGCCGCGTACGGCCTGGCGTGAGGCGTGGAGAGGGCACATCGTGACCAGAGGGTTGCTGAACTGGGCGGGCAACATCACCTACGGCGCCGCGCGGATCCACCGCCCCGCCGGCATCGAGGAGCTCCAGGAGGTGGTCGCCGGCAGCGACGCCATCGGAGCGCTCGGCACCCGCCACTCCTTCAACGAGATCGCCGACCGGCCCGGCGGAGACCTCGTCTCGCTGGAGGGTCTGCCCGCCGCCTTCGAGCTCGACCCGGAGCGGGGCACGGTCACGGTCGGCGGCGGGGTGCGCTACGGCGAGCTGAGCCGGTGGCTGTACGGCGAGGGCTACGCGCTGCCCAATCTCGGCTCCCTGCCGCACATCTCGGTCGCCGGTGCCTGCGCCACGGCCACGCACGGCTCCGGCGTCGCCAACGGCAACCTCGCCACCGCGGTCTCCGGCCTCGAACTCGTCACCGCGGACGGCGAGATCACCGTCCTCGGCCGCGAGAAGGACGGCGACCGCTTCGCCGGGGCGGTCGTCGGCCTCGGCGCGCTGGGCATCGTCACCAGGGTCGTCCTCGACGTCGTCCCGGCCTTCGAGGTGCGGCAGTACGTCTACGAGAACCTGCCGTGGGCGCGTCTGGAGGAGCACTTCGAGGCGGTCCTCTCGGCCGCGTACAGCGTGAGCCTGTTCACCGGCTGGAGCGGCCCTGGGATCGACCAGGTGTGGGTGAAGCGCCGCGAGGACGAGTCCGGTCCGTGGGAGGCGACGCCGCGCTGGCTGGACGCCACGGCGGCCCCGGCCGACCGGCACCCGCTGCCGGGGATCTCCGCCGTCAACTGCACCGCGCAGATGGGCGTCCCCGGCCCGTGGTACGACCGGCTGCCGCACTTCCGCCTGGACTTCACCCCGAGCAGCGGGGAGGAACTCCAGTCGGAGTATCTGTTACCGCGCCGCCACGCCCTCGCCGCGCTGCGCGCACTGGACGAGATCAGGGACGCCATCGCCCCCGTCCTGCAGATCTCGGAGATCCGTACCGTCGCGGCGGACGACCTGTGGCTGAGCACCGCCTACCGCGAGGACGTCGTCGCCGTCCATTTCACCTGGAAGAAGGACTGGCCCGCGGTGAGCCGGGTGCTCGCCGTGGTCGAGGAGTCGCTGGAACCCTTCGAGGCCCGCCCGCACTGGGGCAAACTCTTTCTTATGGGGCCTGAGCGTCTGAACTCCCTGTATGACCGGCTCCCGGACTTCCGGCGCCTGGCCGCCGACCTCGATCCCACGGGCAAGTTCCGCACCCCCTTCCTCGACGCCCGTGTCCTCTCTTCCTGACCGTTCCCAGCCCCAACCTTGATTCGGGCATCAGCTCACAAGCGGATCTTACGATCGGATCAGGGTAGTCAACTCCCATCACAGTGATAACAGTGCGATATCCGCTGTTAGAGCTCGTGAATCCAGCGCTGGTGATGAGGGGGAGAGCATGGAACGCAATACGGTCGTGCGCGCGATGCACGACGTCGGGCTGGCCGCCTGGTTCGGGGGATCGTTGATGGGCGCGATCGGCCTCAACGGCGCCACCGCCGTGGTGAGCGACAGGAGCGAGCGGCTGCGGGTCGCGAACGCGGGATGGGGCCGGTGGGCGCCGGCCAGCGCGGCGAGCATCGGCGCCTTTCTCGTCGGCTCGCTCGGCCTGCTGTCCGCCAACCGGCAGCGCGTGGCGTGCCAGCGCGGGGTGGGGGCGAGCACCGCAGCCAAGGCCGCGCTGACCGCCGCGGCACTCGCCGCGACCACCTACACCGGGGTGCTCGGGGCCAAGCTCGCGGACGCGGGCGACGTGCCGGTGGAGGGTGCCGTGAAACCGGAGAAGGGGACTCCGGAGGACGTCGCCAGGACGCAACAGCAGCTGCGCCTCATGCAGTGGGTCGTCCCCGCCGTCACCGGGTTGCTCGTCGTGCTCACCTCCCTGCACGGAGAGCAGCAGCGGCCGGGGCAGGTCCTCCGGGGAGCCGCGCGCAAGAGGTTCTCCCGGTAGGGGGCTTTCCGGCCGTTCACCCGGTCTCATGGAGACCGTCGTCCCCGGTCACGGGGTCGTGAAGCGCCAGAGGGCCGTTGGTCTTGGCGGGCTGCCTGCCATCAACCGGTCATGGTGTGGTGTGGCTCTTCGTCGCGATGAGGAGCCACACCTCTCGTGGGCCGGTGGAGTCAGGTCCTTTCGCCAGGAGGGCGTCAGCGGCCGGGAATCAGGTCGCGGACGAGGGCCTCCTCGCGGAGGCGTTTCAGCGGGATCGCGGCGCCGTCGCGGTCGACCCGCCAGACGTCCCAGCCCGAGCACGCCCTGGTGCCGGCGACCGCGGCCCCGGCGGCGGACAGCGAGTGGTGGGCCTGGCCGGTGGCCGCCAGCCTGATCCTTCCGTCCTCCTCGATCATGGCGTAGTGGACCTCGCCCTTGACCGTGCGGAAGATCTTGGTGTTCGGCGCGATCAGGCCGGACTGGATCAGATCGAGGACCTCGACGCCGTAGTGACGACGAGCCGGGGCCGGCTCGACCGGTGTCGGGAGGGGGATCACCGGAAGGCGGAAGCCGAGCCCGCCCGGGTTCCAGATCTCCTCGCAGAGCAGCCGATAGAGGTGCTGACGCTCCTCGATCTCCCGTACGCCGAACTCGGGGCAGGGCTGGAACGCCTTGTCGAGGCCGGAGTCCCTGAGGTAGTGGGTGAACGGGGTGTTGCGCAGCCGGCTCTTGGGGTGCAGGGAGGCCGCCAGCCGGTTCTCCGCGTAGTAGTGCTCGATCTTCTTGTCGTAGGGGTCGTCGCGGAAGCTCGCGTTGACGGACTTGGGCAGCAGCAGCAGGGCGCCGAGGAGGTTGCGCCGGATGTGGAAGTCGTCGGGGGTCCTGACGACGGCGTTCCGGTGCCGTTCGAAGCGGTTGGCCCAGATGTGCTCGATCTCGTAGTCGCGCCGTCCCCGCAGGAACTCGTACTCGTGCTGACCGCCCTCGCAGGCGCGCTGGACGTGGGCGGTCATCCGGGAGAGCAGGTAGCGGACCACGCGGCGGTTGTTGGCCCGCAGCCCGAAGGAGACCAGCTCCCGGAAGTCGTGGTCGAGCAGGGAGGTCTCCCTGCCGAGGACCGTGGCGACGTCCTCGACGGTCCGGCAGATCCGCAGCAGGGGGATCAGCCGGTAGATGACCTCGTCGAGGTCGCGGCGCTGCACGGGCAGGTTGTTGACGCATCTGCGCACGTAGACGAGGTCGAGGAAGGAGGCGACCATCGAGGTCTTGCGGGTGAACGTCTCGTCGGAGTCGTCGGGTGAGACGACGGAGAGCAGCAGGGTGAACTGGTTGTCGATGCCGTTGTAGCCGTTGAAGTAGACGGCGGCCAGGGCGGGGTCGAACTCCCGGCAGGCGCGGAGCAGCTCGCAGTAGCGTTTCGACACATTCGTGAGCTTCTCGATGAACCCCTGCGCCTGGGTCGGGCGGCTGAGACCGAGCTGGACGTCGTTGCGCAGGATCCACTCGTGGACGGCCCGGCCGATCTCGGCGGCGTCCTCGGCCCCCTCGCCGAGGTGCGCGTACTGCGCCAGCAGGAAGGAGCGGACGTAGGCGCTGGGGGTGTTGGCCTCGGGGGAGTCGGTCTCGGAGGTGGTGAGGCGGGCCAGCATGTCGGCCCACTCCCTGCCCAGCCTCTCGCGCGCCTGCTCGCCGACCCGCCGGAAGAGGTGGCCCTTGAGCAGGTCCACGTGGCTCAGCCGGAGCCCCCGGTCGTTCATCGATACGAAGATCTCACGGCCGTTCTCCTGGTCGAGGGCGCGGATGCCGACCAGGCAGACCCGGTCGAGCAGCCAGCGGACGAAGGGCACCAGGGCCTCGCCGCGCAGCACCTCGGGGAACTCCCCGTCGATCTCCCGGCTCCGGTCGTGCAGGTTGCGCACCGAGATGTGCGCGTCGTCGGGCAGGGTGAACCCCTTGAGACCGTTCCAATCGGTGACCAGGGAGTTGAGCAGCCGGGCGCGGGACAGTTCCTCGGAGCTGCCGACCTTGAAGCTCCGCTTGCCGTGCTTGGCCGTGTAGGTGAGACTCTCCAGCTCGTCGGCGTCGATCCATCTCTCCTGGTCGAGCAGCAGTTGCCGGAGGTAGATCAGCACGAGGTGGAGGGTGGTGACGCGCTGCTGGCCGTCGACCAGGAAGGTGCGGCCGCCGCTCTCGTGGTAGACGTAGGGGCCCAGGAAGTACGGGGCGTAGCGGCCGGCCTCCTCCCGGGCGTGCAGGGGGCTCCACTGGCTGAGGAAGCGCTGGCTGAGGTCGTCGATCAGCGTGCTGACCTCGTGCCGGGTCCAGGTGTACTCCCTCTGGTAGTAGTCCAGCGCGAAGGAGTTCCGCTCGAATAGGGCACGGACCGTCACGCCCTCGCCGTGAATGGGACTTTCCGCCATGAAGTCGGCAGCGCCTCTCGCTGGGGGGATGACTCCCTCAAGAGTCGGATTCTTCTCATTTATCACGTTGAACCGGCGGGTGTTACCGATCGCCGCGAAGTCGTGACCTGGCCCCGAGGCGGTGGGCGCTGTCTCGGGTGACAGGACAGGCCGGGAGGGCGGGGGTCAGGCGGGCAGGCCGAGGATGGCCGCGTGGCAGCGCATGGTGTGCTCGAAGGCCGCGGTGCGGTCCAGGATCGCGTTGTTGAACTGGCCGAACAGCTCGAAGCTGATCCAGCCGAACAGGCCGGTCCAGGCGATCAGGCCGCGGACGACCACGTTGTCGGGGACGCCGGGTATCAGCTCACGCAGCCGCGCCGCGTCCTCGTGAAAGGACGGCGGGACGGGCGGGTGCTCACCGGGCGGGTTCAGGGCTCCCGCCCGGTGGGCGTCGGAGACGATCCGGCCGTAGACGACGGTGTCGCGGACCGCGGCGGGGACGGTGTCCTGGGGGGCGCGGTAGCCGGGGACGGGTGAGCCGTACAGCAGGGCGTACTCGTGCGGGTGGGCCAGCGCCCAGTCTCGAACGGCGTGGCAGACCGCCAGCCACCTGCCCGCGTGGTCGGTGCGCGGGACGGCGGCGTCGGCGTTCTCCACGACCTCGCCGATGGCGTTGTAGCCGTCGATGATCAAGGTCGTGAGCAGGTCGTCCCTGGAGGGGAAGTAGCGGTAGATCGCCGAGGAGGCCATGCCCATCTCGCGGGCGACCGCGCGCAGGGACAGGCCGCTCGCGCCGTCGACGGCGAGCTGCCTGCGGGCGACGTCGACGATCTCGCGGGTCAGCTCGGCCCTGACCCTCTCGCGTGCGGTGAGGCTCGAACTCATGGGGCGACCATATCAGAGCGCTGACAAAAAACGAGAGCAGTGCTCTTGACGAGCGATGCTCTTTATCGAGAGCATTGCTCTCAGAACGGAACGGGTAAGCCACCGCAAAGGAAGAGGAACCATGGCCAAGCACGTCATCGCCGGAGCAGGACAGGTCGGCTCGGAGGTCGCCAGGCTGCTGGCCGGGCAGGGACACGAGGTCGTCCTCATCAGTCGCTCGGGCTCGGGCCCCGACCTGCCGGGCGTCCGCAGGGTCGCCGCAGACGTGAGCGACCGGGAGAAGCTCACCGCCCTGACCCGGGGCGCGGCCGTCCTCTACAACTGCGTCAACCCGCGCTACCACGAGTGGGCGCGCGACTGGCCGCCGCTCGCGGCGTCCCTGTTGGGAACCGCCGAGACCACCGGCGCCGGATACGTCATCCTCGGCAGCCTCTACGGCTACGCGGCGCCCGACCGGCCGATGAGGGAGAGTGACCCGCTCGACCCGCCCAGCGCCAAGGGTGCGATCCGGGTGAAGGTGTGGCGGGACGCCCTGGCCGCGCACGAGGCGGGCCGGGTCAGGGTGACCGAGGTGCGTGGATCCGACTACTTCGGCCCCGGCTGCCTGGACCAGTCGCACCTCGGGGAGAGGTTCGTCCCCGCACTGCTCGCCGGCAGGACCGTCCGCTTCGCCGGAGACCCCGACCAGTCGCACAGCTGGACGTATGTGCCCGACGTCGCGCGGACCCTGGTCGCGGCGGGCGAGGGCGAGCGCGCCTGGGGTCGCGCGTGGCACGTCCCCACGAACGAGCCGATGCCGGTGCGCGAGGTCGCCGAGCGCCTGTGCGCGCTCGCGGGAGTGCCCGACCCGGGAGTGAAGGCCCTGCCCCACTGGCTGCTGCGCACCGGCGGGGTCTTCTCACCGATGCTCAGGGAACTGGAGGAGATGCGTTACCAGTTCGTGCGTCCTTTCGTCATCGACTCCGATGAGTCCCAGGCGGTCTTCGGCCTCGCGCCGACCCCGATGGAGGAGGCGCTGGCCGCGACGCTCGCGTGGTGGCGCGGCCGCCTGGCCGTGGCGGCGTGACGGCACACCTTCGTACGCGAGGGCGGTAGAGCACAGGCTCGGGTGCCGGGGGAATCCGGCACGACCAGGTCGATGTGCGGCGGCACGTCCTCCACGGTCTCAGCGGAGCGTCTCGCGGGAGCGGTGGGCGTCGGCGACCCGGCCGACGCCGATCACGTGGGCGGCCTGGCGCAGGGTGATCCCGCGCTCGGCGGAGACCGCCGCGGTCGTGTCGAAAGCGTCCTCCACGATGCCGCGAAGCCTCGCGTCGACCTCGCGCGCGCTCCAGCGTCGCGCCTGCATGTCCTGCAGCCACTCCAGGTAGGAGACGATCACGCCGCCCGCGTTGGCCAGGATGTCGGGGACCACGGTGACGCCCGCGTCGGCGAGGACGCGGTCCGCCCCGGGCGTGGTGGGGGAGCTGGCGCCCTCCACGACCAGGCCGGCCCTGATCCGGGTGGCGTTCTCCTCGGTGATCGCCCCATGCATGGCGGCGGGGACGAGCACGTCCACGTCGAGCTCCAGCAGCTCCTCCCACGACAAGGCGTCCGCCCGGCGGTAGCCGCGTACCCCGCCGGTCTCCTCCGACCAGGCCCACAGGTCGTCGACGTCCAGGCCGGAGCGGTCGATCACGGCCCCGGTGCGGTCGGAGACCGCGACCACGAGGCAGCCAGCCTCGGCGAGGTGACGCGCGGCGGGGGCGCCGACCTTGCCGAAGCCCTGGATCGCGACGGTACGGCCCTCGGGGGAGCCGCCCAGAGCCTTGAGCGTGGCGATCCGCACGCCGCGGGAGGTCGCGGCCCCGGACCGGTCGGGCAGGCCGCCGGGTGAGACGGGGCCGCCGATCACCACGCCGGGCACCGGGTAGCCCGCGTTCACCGAGTAGGTGTCCATGATCCAGGCCATGGTGCGCTCGTCGGTGCCGACGTCGGGGGCCGGGATGTCCCGTTCGGGACCGATGATGGGCAGGACCTCGTTGACGTAGCGCCGGGTGACCCGTTCCAGCTCGCGGTCGCTCAGCGAGGCGGGGTCCAGGGAGACGCCGCCCTCGGCGCCCCCGTAGGGGATGCCGGCCAGCGCGCACTTCCATGTCATGCCCATGGCCAGGGCGGTGACCTCGTGGATGTCGGTACGGGGGTGAAAGCGGATGCCTCCCCTCGCCGGGCCGCGGGTAGTGTTGTGCTGCACTCGGAATCCCTGCACGACGTCCATCCGGCCGCCCTCGCGGCGGACGGGGACCGAGACGGTGAGTGAGCGGCGGGGGGTGGCGAGCATGGTGCGCAGGCTGTCGTCCAGGTCCAGCCGGTCCGCGGCCTGGTCGAGCTGGAACAGCGCGGAGTCGAGGGCCTGCCGGCCCGGACTGACGGGAGCGGTGGTGGCCGGCGTCGTCGACGGCACCGTGAGCGTTCTCAAGGGATACCTCCGTACGGTGAGCGAAGCGCCCTTGCTCCGCTCGGGGCACATGGTCACGATCAGACTAGGCGTGGTTTTTTGCTCGCAGGGTCGGGCCGTGTTTCGTTCTCATGACTGATCCGCGGACCTGATCGCGAGCCTGCGAGAAGGAGGTGTGTTGTTATCCGCTTGCTCCCCTGGGCAATCTGGGAGTAACACGCAGTTTTGTCAGAATCCGGTCAGGGTTCTTGCTGTTGCGCAGTGGTTGAGGGGATGAGAGTGCCTGAACTCATAGTCGGACCGATGTTGCGTTACGTGGACGAGACGAGCGCGTCGGTGTGGGTGGAGACGAGCGAGCCGTGCGAGGTGGCGGTCGAGGTCGGAGGTGTGCGCTCGGAGGCCAGGACGTTCACCGTTCACGGTCACCACTACGCGATCGTGGACGTGGAGGGCGGAGGCGCCTACGAGGTGCGCCTGGACTCCGAGACCGTGTGGCCCCTGCCCGGTCAGCCGCCGAGCCGCATCCGCCTGCTCGGCCCTGACGGTCCCAAACACGTCATGTTCGGCTCCTGCCGGACCAGTGTGCCGCACGACCTCGTGTACACGATCTCCCACGGGGTGGACGTGCTGCGCGCGTACGGCGGCACGCTGCCCCAGAAGCCCGACGAGCGCTGGCCCGACCTGCTGCTGCTGCTCGGCGACCAGGTCTACGCCGACGAGCCGTCCGCGGAGATGCTGGAGTTCATCGCGGGCCGCAGGGACACCGAGCCACAGAAGGAGATCGCCGACTTCGAGGAGTACGCCGAGCTGTACCGCCTGGCGTGGACCGACCCGGAGATCCGCTGGCTCCTCTCCACGGTGCCCAGCGCGATGATCTTCGATGACCACGACCTGCGCGACGACTTCAACACCTCCCTCTCCTGGCGTACGTCGATGGAGAAGGTGCCGTGGTGGCGGCACCGGGTGACCTCGGGGATCGGCGCCTACTGGGTCTACCAGCACCTGGGTAACCTGTCGCCGGCGGAACGCGCCTCGGACGAGCTGCTCAGCAAGATATGCGCGGGGGAGGGGGACGGCGCCGAGGTCCTCGACGCCTTCTCCGAGCACGCCTACGACGTTCCCGCCGACAGCCGGTGGAGTCATGCCCGCGACCTGGGCGACACCCGCCTGATCATGCTCGACTCCCGCTGTTCCCGCCAGCTCGACCCCGATGACCGGCGCATGATCGACCCGGTGGAGTGGGAGTGGCTCACCGAGCAACTTCACCGGGAGGGCGCGAAGCGTTTCGTGATCGGCTCCTCGGTGCCGTTCCTGCTCCCCACCGGCATCCACCACATCCAGAACTGGAACGAGGCCCTCGCCCAGGGGGCCTGGGGAAAGACCGTGGCGCGCTGGGCCGAGGCCCTGCGTCAGGCCGTCGACCTGGAGCACTGGGCGGCCTTCCGCCGCTCGTTCGAGGACCTGTCCAAGCTGCTGGCCGGGCTGGGAAAGCCGGTGATCGTGCTCTCCGGCGACGTGCACTACTCCTACGTGGCCAAGGCGCGCGGGCTCCCCATCCACCAGCTGGTCTGCTCTCCGATCCGCAACCCGCTGAGCCGCACCCTCCGGCTGGCCAACATCGTCGCCCAGTTCGGCATCGCGAGCCTGATCGGCCGCGCGCTCTCTCGTACGGCGAAGATTCCCCGGCCGCCCTTCAAGTGGCGGATCACCGACGGCCCGTGGTTCTCCAACGCGGTCGCGACCCTCTCCCTGGACACGACCCCCACGTCGGTCCGCTGGGACACCGCCACGGGAACCGAGGTCTCGGAGATCACCGTCGTGAAGCTGGAGGAGTCCGCCACCCGGTAGGGAAGCCCTTCTCCTGCCCGGGGGCACTCGGCGGCGCGGGGGTTCCGGGGCGCGCCCTCGGCTTGCCCGGCACAGGTGCCGCTCGGTCCTTTCCCGAGCACAGGTGCCGCTCGGCGGCGGGAGGGTTCCGGTGCGGCGTGTCCTCACCTGGACGCGGGCCGCACCGGAGGGGTCATCGCGCGAGTTCCGTCAGGACCGCGCCGAGCTGGTCGACCGCCCAGACGAGGTCCTCCTCGGAGACGACGATCGGCGGGGCGAGGCGGATGGTCGAGCCGTGGGTGTCCTTGGCGAGCACGCCGTGGGCCATGAGCGCCTTGGAGACCTCCCGTCCGCTCGCCAGCGACGGGTCGATGTCGACCCCCGCCCACAGGCCGCGTCCGCGCACGGTGACCACGCCATGGCCGATCAGCCCGCGCAGCCTCTGGTGCATGACCTCGCCGAGCTCCCTGGCCCGCGCCTGGTACTCGCCGGTGCCGAGCATCTCGATGACCGCGTTCGCGACCGCGCAGGCGAGCGGGTTGCCGCCGAAGGTCGAGCCGTGCTGCCCAGGTCTGATCACACCGAGCACGTCCTCGTTCGCGGTGATCGCCGAGACCGGGACGACGCCGCCGCCCAGGGCCTTGCCCAGCACGTAGATGTCGGGGACGACGCCCTCGTGGTCACAGGCGAAGGTCTCGCCGGTACGGCCGAGACCCGACTGGATCTCGTCGGCGATCATCAGGATGTTCTCCGCGGTGCACAGCTCGCGGACCTGGGTGAGGTAGCCGTCCGGCGGTACCAGCACCCCGGCCTCGCCCTGGATGGGCTCAAGCAGCACCGCGACCGTGTTGGCGTCGACGGCCTCGCGGATCGCCTCGACGGAGCCGTACTTCACGACCCGGAAACCGGGGGTGTACGGGCCGAAGCCGCCCCGGGCGTCGGGGTCGGTGGAGAAACCGACGATCGTGGTGGTCCGGCCGTGGAAGTTGTCCTCCATCACGATGATGTTGGCCTGATCGGCGGCCACGCGCTTGACCTCGTAGCCCCACTTGCGGGCCACCTTGATCGCGGTCTCCACGGCCTCGGCTCCGGTGTTCATCGGCAGGACCATGTCCTTGCCGGTGAGGTCGCCCAGCCCGGCGGCGAAGGAGGCGAACTGGTCGTGGAAGAAGGCGCGGCTGGTCAGGGTGAGCCGCGACAGCTGCTCCTGCGCCGCTGCGATGATCTTCGGGTTGCCGTGCCCGAAGTTCAGGGAGGAGTAGCCGGACAGGCAGTCGAGGAACCGCCTGCCCTCCACGTCGACGACCCAGGCGCCTCGCGCCTCGCGGATCACGATGGGCAGGGGGTGGTAGTTGTGCGCGCTGCGGCGCTCGCTCAGTTCGATGAAGTCGTCGGTGCCGGTCATCCGATGCTCCGCCCCTCCCCGGTATGCCCGGTCCGTCTGGTCTGTGGTTGTCATGCCCCGCTCCGACCCCGGATCTCCAGCGTGCAGCACTTGGGGCCGCCGCCCGCCTTGCGAAGCTCCGACAGGTTCACCGCGATGACCTCGAAGCCCTTGCGCTTGAGGTCGAGTTGCAGGTCGGTGGCCTCGGCGTTGATCACCACGTTGACGCCGTCGCTGACGGCGTTGAGGCCGAGCACGGCCGCGTCGTCCTCGCTCGCGATGACGGCCTCGGGGAAGAGAGTGCGGAGCACCTCCTGGCTTCCCGGAGAGAAAGCTCCTGGGAAGTATGCCACGTTATGTCCGTTAAGCGGAAAAAGAGCAGTATCCAGGTGGTAGAACCTGGGGTCCACCAGCCGCAGCGTCACCACCGGGCGGCCGAGGAACTCCTGGGCCTCCTTGTGCGCGGCGATGTCGGTACGGAACCCGGTCCCGGCCAGCACCAGATGGTCGAGCGTGAGAAAGTCCCCCTCGCCCTCGTTGGTGAAGGCCGCCTCGCGGACCCGCTCGTAGCCGTTTTCGACGAACCAGCGCAGGTATGCGGGTCCCTCTGCCGCGCGCTGCGGATGGGTGAACCGCGCGCCGTACACGCGGCCGTCCACGACCAGCGCGCCGTTGGCGGCGAAGACCATGTCCGGCAGGCCCTCCACCGGGTCGATGAGGCTGACGCGATGCCCGAGCTCCTCGTAGACGCTCCTGAGGACCTCCCACTGCCGGATCGCCACCTCGCGGTCGGCCCCGGCCTCGGGGTGCATCCACGGGTTGATCGCGTACTCGACCGCGAAGTGGTCGGGCCGACACATGAGGTAGTGCCTCGTCATGGATAACCCCCGCGTGTGAAAGGTCGTGGTGACAGCCGCCCATCACGGTCTCGACGGCGGCGTCATCAGCCTAGGAAGCGCGTTCTCGCAGGCCAAGAGCCTGCTTTTGCGCATCGGCGCGGATTTCCCGCGTGGCTCAGGCCAGAAACGTCGATTCGTTGTGCGGGGCGATGAAGGGCTCGCTGCGCGAGGTCACGAGGGGTGCCTCGATCAGCCGGGAGAGCACGATGGAACTCTTGGTCCGCACCACGAACGGCTCGGAGGCGATGCGCTCGATCACCCTCTCCACGTGCCGTACGTCGGTGGCCCTGATGTGCAGCAGCGCGTCGGCCTCACCGGTGATGGTGCAGGCCGAGACCACCTCGGGATGGCGGCCGATGGCCACCCCGATCTCCGACGGCGAGGTCTTGCCCGCGCAGAACAACTCCACGTAGGCCTCGGTGGTCCAGCCGAGCGCCGAGGGCTCCACCCGGGCGGTGAACCCGGTGATGGCGCCGGTCTCGCGCAGCCGGTCCACCCGGCGTTTCACCGCCGACGCCGACAGGCCGACCCGCTGCCCGATCTCCGCGTACGTGGCGCGGGCGTCCTCGACGAGCGCCCCGATGATGTCGCGATCCAGCCTGTCCAGTTCCACGCAGACCTGTATACCGCTTCGGGTGGGCGCCGGTTCGCGACGGGCGCCGGCGGGCCCATGACCGGGGGACACGAATGCCGCCGGACGGATGATCCGTCCGGCGGCATTCGCCGCTCGTGAAGCCCTGGTCAAGGCCGGTCATGCCCGGTCAGGTCTGGTCGGCCTCGCCGGTGGCCTGCTCCTGGGCCTCCTCGGGAGAGGTTTCCAGGTCGTCGCTCGCCTGCGCGGCGTTCGCCGTCTGCTTGTCCAGGCCGACCCAGCTCGTCACGCTCTCCACCGCGAACAACACGCCGAGGTAGAGCGTGAGCGCGGCCAGCACCCACGTCAGCACGCCCAGCGCGGCGCCGGCGCCGATGAGCAGCAGCCGCAGCTCCCAGCCAAGCCCGGCCCTGAACACCCAGGGGGCGGGCCAGATGCTCTGTCGCGTCCGGTACACCGTGTCGTAGGTGTGGTAGCCGATCACGTAGATCAGCACGTAGAGCAGCCACTTGGGCGCGTCGGCCGCGAGACCGACGAGGACGATCGTGAGGAACTCGGTCCCCCGGATCAGCGGCGGCGCGAGCCAGTCGAGCTTGCCGAGATGGTCGCGGGCCGCGGTGGGCAGCACCAAGACGATCATGACCAGTACCGGGACGAGCAGGATCGGCCCCTCCACCAGCATCCCGGTCACGGCCATCGCGATGATCGCCAGCAGCGCGGCGAGGGTGGCGGGCACCGGGGGCAGTCCCGGCCCCACCTTGTCGCGGAGCAGCGTCACCAGCGGACCGTCGTCGCGGTAGGCGAGCAGCCGCGCGGTCTGCACGCGCAGCCGCTCCTCGTATGGATCCGGAACGGGGGTGGTCTGCGGCTGGGTGATCATGCGAGAGACCTCATCAGGCGTCCGGTGAGCGAGTAGGCGGCGCCGATGCCGCCCCAGATGATCAGGGTGAGGAAGGTGATCCTGGCGTCGAACAGGGCGCTGACGATCGCGATGGCGGCGAAGCGCTCGCCGATGGGGAACACGATCATCTTGCGGGCCCAGTGCACGGCGCGGTATCTGCCGGCCCTGCCCCACATCTTCAGCAGGCTGCGGATCCCGCCGGTCGTCGCGTTCTTACGCTCCTCCAGCGCCTGGCGCAGCCCGGTGTCGGCGCTCACCGTGAGCGGGACCGAGGGCAGCGACGACGGGGGCTTGCGCCGGTTCGCCGCGCCGTAGGAGAAGTCGAGGAGGTGCCTGATGGACTGTATGCCGAGCGCGATCAGCGCGAGTGTCCAGACGTCGCCCACCCCGGAGACCGCCGCGCCGACCGCCAGGCCCGCGAAGACCACGTATTCCTTGAACCGGTCGAACGTGGCGTCCAGCCATGCCCCGAGCACACCGAACTGGCGGGCGTATCGTGCGACCTGGCCGTCCACGCAGTCGAACACGAACGCGAAGTAGATCAGCACGCCGCCCGCGACCATACCGGCCCGCTCACCGGTGGCGAAGCACAGCGCCGCGGCCACGCCCAGCGCGATGGAGATCAACGTGACCTGGTTGGGGGTGAGCCCCCGCCTCGCCGCCCATCGGGCGATGAACCGGGAGTAGGTGCTGACGAAGTACGTGGTGAAGAAGCCGTCGGCGCCCTTCACCGCGTTGTCCAGCCGTGCCCTGTCCTCGTTGAACGTGGACATCTCGGCCAGCGCCTCTGATGCCTGCTCGGGAGTGGAGACCCGGCGGAAGAACAGGTCCCGGCGGCCGCGGATGCCGACGGAGACACCCTTGCGCACCAGGCCCAGCACCAGCAACTGGACCAGGTCGTCGTCGGGCCCCAGCAGGTGGGCCATCTCGGCGAGCTCGCGGGCGGCCTCCGCGAGGAGGGGCGCGTGCTTGTGGTGCAGGTGCAGCGGGCCGAGCAGGACCGCGTTGGGCCTGGTCACCCCGTGGAAGGCCGAGCCCACCGAGATGACCCGGGACCTGCGGGCGCGAACCCTGACGGGCAGGCCCTCCAGCGTCCGGTCGCCGATCTCCGGCAGCGCCTCCTCGATCGGGACGTCGGGCACGATGACGTCGCCGTTCTCGTCCTCCTCGCGCGGCTCCTTGGCGATCAGCGCGAGGGCTCCGCGCTTCGACTTGGTGATCTGGTAGATCAGCTCGTCGTGGATCAGCGAGTTGGCCGGAAGGAGAAGGAGGTTCTCGGTGGCGCCCTCGACCGCGTCGGCCACGGCGCGCAGGTCGCCGGCGAGGTCGGAGGTCTCGACGAGACTGCCGGGGAAGCCCCGGTGGGCGGCGGCGTCGCTCGAGCGGACGATGGTTACCGGCTCGGAGTCGAGTGAGGCGAGCTGGCCGTGCAGCTTGCCGATCACCGTGGGGCAGCCGGGAAGCGCGGGCAGAGGCAACGCGGCGGGCGTCACCTGGCCGGGAGCGGCATCGGGGCCGGGCGAGGAGCCCAGCAGGACCACGCGGGGCATGGCACCCTTTCGTGCGGAGACGGTGTGAGGCGGTGTAACCGGGGGAGGCATTTCGCCAGGGGCCAAAGTTTAGTGAGTTTTAGGTGAACAACACGCACCAGTGATCTATCCGTGTCGTTTGATCATGGTTCCACCTCTGCCAAGCGGGCCGTCCCACTACACTGTGCGGGTGAGTCTGTACCGTGACGACGGCATCGTGCTGCGCACCCACAAGCTGGGAGAGGCCGATCGTATCGTCACCGTCCTGACCCGCCGGACGGGCAAGATCCGGGGCGTCGCCAAGGGGGTCCGGCGGACAACATCACGATTTGGCGGTCGGCTCGAACCGTTCACCCACGTCGACCTCCAGCTCCACACCGGCCGGACGCTCGACATGATCACCCAGGCCGAGACCATCAGGCCGTACGGCGAGTCACTCGTCTCCGACTACCCGCGCTACACGGCGGGCACCGCGATGCTGGAGACCGCCGACCGCCTGGTCATGGGGGAGAAGGAGCCGGCGCTGCGCCAGTTCCTGCTGCTCGTCGGTGGTCTGCGCACGCTCGGCTCGGGTGATCACGAGGCCAGGCTCGTCCTGGACGCCTACTTCCTGCGCTCCCTCGCGGTGGCCGGTTACGCCCCCGCCCTGGAGGCCTGCGCCCGGTGCAAGGCCGTCTCGGTGCGGGCCTTCGCCATCGTGGCGGGTGGCGTCGTGTGCGGCGCCTGCCGCCCCGCGGGAGCGGCGGTGCCCGAGGGGGGGACGCTCGCCCTGATGGTGGCACTGCTCAAGGGCGACTGGTCCACCGCGGACGCCTCCGTCGCCCGGCACCGCGCCGAGTGCAGCGGCCTGGTCGCCGCATACCTCCAGTGGCACCTCGAACACGGCATACGCTCTCTCCGACACGTAGAAAGGGAGCACGCCACGTGAACGTCCGCCCGCCCACCCCGCATCCCTCCGGTGCCACTCCGCCCCCGATCCCGCGCGACCTCGTGCCCCGGCACGTGGCGATCGTGATGGACGGCAACGGACGGTGGGCCAAACAGCGCGGCCTGCCCCGCACCGAGGGCCACAAGGCGGGCGAGGCGTCGCTCTTCGACGTGATCGAGGGTGCGGTCGAGCTCGGCGTCCCCTACCTGTCGGCCTACGCCTTCTCCACGGAGAACTGGAAGCGTTCCCCCGACGAGGTCCGCTTCCTGATGGGTTTCAACCGCGACGTCATCCGCCGCCGCAGGGACCAGCTCCACGCGATGGGCGTGCGGGTCCGCTGGGCGGGCCGTCCCGGACGGCTGTGGAGGAGCGTCATCCAGGAGTTGCGCGACGCCGAGGAGATGACCAAGGACAACTCCACGCTGACCCTGCAGTTCTGCGTCAACTACGGGGGCCGGGCCGAGATCGTGGACGCCGCCCTGCGTCTCGCGCAGGACATCGTCGACGGGCGGGTCAAACCGGGCCGGGTGAAGGAGGAGACCTTCGCCCGTTATCTGGACGAGCCGCAGATTCCCGACGTCGATCTGTTCGTACGGTCCTCGGGGGAGCAGCGCATCTCCAACTTCTTGATCTGGCAGACGGCGTACGCCGAGATGGTCTTCCTCAACCGCCTCTGGCCCGACTTCGACCGGCGCGATCTGTGGGAGGCCTGCGAGACGTACGCCAAGCGCGACAGGAGATACGGGGGAGCGGTGCCGAACGCCGTCGCGCCCGCACGGGACACCCCGGGTGCCCCGGGCGGCGCCGCGGGATGAAGTGAGATCAGGCCCGGCGTCGGGCGCGGTAGGCGGCGACGTGCATCCGGTTTCCGCAGGTGCGGCTGTCGCAGTAGACCCGCGAGCGGTTGCGTGACTCGTCCACGAAGACGTGGTCGCAGTCTGGGGCAGAGCAGGTGCGCAGGCGCTCCCACTCGTCCTCGACGAGCAGGTGGGCGAGGGCGACCCCGATGTCGGCCGCGAGGTGGTCGTGCAGCGAGGCGTCCGGCGCGAAGTAGTGGACGTGCAGGGGGTGGCCGTCGTGTTCGGTCAGCCGCGGGGTGATGCGGGTCCCGCTCAGCAGGGTGTTCAGCCGGATGACCGCGGTGGGCTGGTCGGGGGCGGTGAAGACCTTGTGGAAGGCCTCGCGCAGCGCGCGCACCTGGGTCAGGTCGGTGGCGTCCAGCCTGCCGACCCCGCTGACCTCCCAGCGCGCCACGAAGTCGCCGAGTTTCCGCAGGTCGGTCAGTGAGTCCTCACCTCCGGTGGAGGGGGAGGTGTTGACCAGGTCGACCGCGGTGGCGAGTGAGTGCACCATGTCATGTCCGAATGGCATGTTGACTCCCGTATAAGCGATTGCAGCGTGAGGGCGCGTACGGCGGCTCGCCGTGTCGGAAGCGTATCTCTCCGGTGAACCTTCGGTGCCCTCTCGCGGCGGCCCGTCGCGGAGCCATACCTCGTCTCATAAGCCCTTTCGTGCAATTACATCTTTTATTTCATGACATATCCGCTACGTTAGAAATCGTTCTTCTCGCAGGTAGGGTCTCCCCGTCCGCTCAGGCGCGGCTCGGCGTGCGCAGCGACACGGCGGCGGCGGCGGAGCAGGAGGCGCAGGTCCCGAACACCTCCACCGTGTGGGTGATCTCGGTGAAGCCGTGCTCGGAGCCGATGGCCTCGGCCCACCGCTCCACCGCGGGCCCGGCCACCTCCACCGTACGGCCGCACCTGCGGCAGACCAGGTGGTGATGGTGGTCGCCGCTGGCGCACGCCCGGTATACCGACTCGCCGTCGTCGGTTCTCAGCACGTCGACGTGGCCGGTGTCGGAGAGCGCCTGGAGCGCCCGGTAGACGGTGGTCAGCCCGATCTTGGCGCCTTCGGCGCGCATCTCCGCGTAGACGTCCTGCGCGCTGCGGAAACCCTCGCTCTGGCGGAGGACCGCGTGGACGGCGTCACGCCTGTTGCTCATGGCTGAACTCCTGAGATCGGCTTCGACGTACGAATCTACCGAGCCCGAGGGCCAGGACGAACCCCGTGAGAGCGACAATGACGATGATCGCGCCCGGCGGGACCTCGACATAGAAGGAGGAAGTCAGGCCACCGACCGTGGAGATCATCCCGAACAGCATGGAAAGAAGCATCGTGCTCACGAACCCCCGGGTGAGCTGCTGGCTGGTCGCCACCGGCACCACCATCAACGCGCTCACCAGAAGCAATCCTACGACGCGCATGGCGATCACCACGGTGAGCGCGGCGGTCACGGCGATCAGCAGGCTGAGGAAGCGGACCGGCAGGCCGCTGGCCTTGGCGACCTCCTCGTCCTGGCACAGCACGTAGAGCTCCCGTCCGAAGACGGTCACCACGCCGAGCACCGCCACGGCCAGCAGGCCGATCACCCACACGTCCTCGACGGCGACGCTGCTGATCGAGCCGAACAGGTAGGACATCAGCGTGGCGTTGCTGCCACCGGGAGCCAGCGAGATGAGCAGCACGCCTCCGGCGATACCGCCGTAGAACAGCAACGCGAGCGCCACGTCCCCGCTGGTCCTGCCGCGCGCGCGAACCAGCTCGATCGCGACGGCGCCCAGTATCGAGACCACCACGGCCGTCAGCACCGGGGCGGTGCCTGTCAGGAAGCCCAGGGCCACGCCGGTCAGCGCGACGTGCCCGATGCCGTCACCCAGCAGGGCGAGGCGGCGCTGCACCATGAACGTGCCGATGGCGGGGGCCGCCAGGCCGACGAGGAGAGCGGCGATCAGTGCCCGCTGCATGAAGTCGAACCGCAGAAGCTCGATCACGAGGTCGGCCTCCAGTCGAGCGGGCTCACGGGCTCCTCCTCGCCGTGCGGGTGCACGTGGTCGTGGCCGGGCAGCGCGTGCGTGCCGACCGCCCGGGGCGGTCGGCCGTCATGACACACGTACCCGTCCCTGAGGACCACCGCGCGGGTGATCAGGGGTTCCAGCGGGCCCAGCTCATGCGCGACCAGCAGGACCGTCTTGCCCTGATCGACGAGCGTGGACAGGGTCTCCGCGAGGAGCGTCTGGCTCTCGGCGTCGACGCCCGCGGTGGGCTCGTCCATGACGAAGGTGTCGGGCTCCCCGGCGAGGGCACGGGCGATCAGCACCCGCTGCTGCTGCCCGCCGGACAGCGCCTGCACCGGGTCGGAGGCGCGATGGGCCATGCCGACGGCCGCCAGGGCCCTGCCGGTCGCCTCGCGGTCGGCCGCCCGGGTCGGACGCAGGCGTCGCTGCCTCGCGATCCTGCCGGAGGCGACGACCTCGCGGATCGTGGTCGGCACGCCCCCGCCCACCGAGAGTCGCTGGGGCACGTAGCCGATCCGCCACCATTCGCGGAACCGGGCGGGGGCTCTGCCGTACAGGAAGGTCTCGCCGCCGGACAGGGGGACGAGGCCGAGCAGGGCGCGGATGAGGGTGGACTTCCCCGATCCGTTCGCACCGAGCACCGCCACCGCCTCACCGGGCTCGATGGACAGGTCGATGCCGCGAAGCACCGGACGGTGGTCCAGGTCGACCTGGCCGCCGTTCATGGTGAAGACCGTTTTGCTGGATGTCACGGGTGACCTTTACGAGCAGCTGAGTGCTTCCTGGAGCGCGGAGAGGTTCTGGCGCATGGCGGACAGGTAGTCGCCGTTCGACGGCTGGCTTTCCACGGGGTCGAGGACCGCGGTCTTCGCGCCGACCTCCTGAGCGAGAATCTCCGCGACCTTCGGGCTGACGAGGGTTTCGGTGAAAATCGTAGTTACTTTCTCCTGCTTGGCCACTTTCGCCACCTCGGCGAGGCGGGCGGGAGAGGGCTCGGCATCGGGATCGAGGCCGCTGATACCGATCTGGTGCAGCTTGTAGCGGTCGGCGAGATAGCTGAACGCGGCATGACTGGTGACGATAGCGTCCGAGGAACAACTGGCCAGGCCCTTGGCCAGCTCCTGGTCCAGGGCGGTGAGTTCGGTGGCGGTGGCGGCGGCACGGTCCCGGTAGCCCTGCGCGTGCGCGGGGTCGGCGGCGGCCAGCCTCTCGCCGAGCTCGGTGGCGACCGTCGCGAAGCGGGCCGGGTCAAGCCAGAGATGGGGGTCGTGGTCGACGTCCCCGTGCTCGTGCCCCTCCTCGCCGTGGTGTTCCTCCTCCGCGACCGCGGGGAGGGGGGTGACCGCGGTCGCCGCGTCGAAGGCCCGGTCGGCGGCGTGCTGTTCGACCGCCTCGTCCACCGCGGGCTGGATCCCCTTGATGTAGACGACGAGTCCCGTCTTCTCCAGCCCGCCCACCTGTATCGGGGACAGCTCCAGGTCGTGCGGCTCGACGCCGGGCTTGGTCAGGCTTGTGACGGCCGCGTCGGGGCCACCCACCCGCTCGGCGAGCCACTGCAGGGGATACATGGCCGCGGTGACGGTGGGCTTCCCGTCCGCGGAACCACCCGACGCCCCCCCGGATGAGCCGCTGCCCGGGCCGGCTTCCGTGCCACAGGCGGTGGTGGCGGCGAGGAGAACGGCGGAGACAGCCAGGCTGACATTACGTATGCGGATACGTCGGGAGGACTCGGACATCATGCCATCTAGTATGAACGCAAATGAAAACGATTGTCAAAATCGAGTTTCGGGGAGGCTCGTCGAAGGCGCCGGCACGTGCCTTGGGGAGTGGTCGTGCGGCGGCGGAGAGGGGCACCTCCGGCGGGGAGGACTCCGCTGCCCGTTTCCGATCTCCCACGCCCTGCGTGCCCGGCGGACAACGGCGCCGGACGTCGACCGGCCGTGATCGGGCGACGGGGACGGGGAGGGCGTGGTGGCACCTCGGCGCGACGACCTCGCCGAGGTGCCGGCCGGGGCGCGGGGAGCCTTCTCCCGTACGCGTCCCGCCGAAGCCCCCGGAAGGGCCTTGGAAGCCGAAGCCCGTGGAAGGGCCCTGGAAGAGACGAAGGCGGTGTCAGAAGACGCCGAAGCGGTCGGCGGCGAGCAGGATCAGGAAGGTGAGCAGCGCGACGCGCAGGAGACGCCCCCCGGCCCCCAGCGACGGCCACGACATGTAGGCGAGCCAGCCGACGAACCCGATCACCGGAAGCACGGCGAGACCGCCCCAGAAGGACGGCACCGCGAAGCCCGCGAGGAGGAGGGCCACCAGCACCACGGGGGCGATCCACCGGGGGAGCTGGAACAGGAAGACGAGCGGGGCCGCGCTGTGCCGCTCGACCTTCCGCCGTAGCCCGGTCGCCCCGGGCGTGAAGAACTGCTCACCCGGGGGTAGCGGGCGCCTGCCCTGCCTGGGGCGGGGCTGTGCCAGCGGGTGTGCGGGGCGTTCCTCACGCTTTTCTGCCACGAGCCGAGCCTAACGCCACCGCGCCCGCCGCGACATGCCCGGCTCCCGGCCTCCGGACCGCGGTCCCCGGCCTCCGGACCGCGGCCTCAAACCCCGGAGCCGCTCAGCATGCCTGAACCCTGAACCCTGAACCCAGGCCCCGGGCCCCTGGACCCGCTCACCGTCTCGGATCTCCGACCTCGGGCTCGTCCACCATGCCCGGCCCTCGGAAGCGTCCATCGTGCCGGAGACCCGCTCTGGCATGCTGGGCGGATGCTTGCTCTCATCCGCTACTCGGTGCCACCTGGCCAGACCGAGGAGTTCACGCTCCGGGCCCACGAGATCGTCGACACCCTGGCCGGGCAGCCGGGCTACGTGAGCGGCCGGGTGACGAGGTCGGTGGACGAGCCGGAGCTGTGGGCGCTGGTCAGTGAGTGGGAGGGCGCGGGGTTCTACCGCAGGGCGCTGGGCGCGGCGCGGATGGCGATGTATCCACTGATGACACTCATGATCAACGAGCCGAGCGCGTTCGAGGACGTCGAGCGTCCCTGACCTCCCGTCCGGCGGCTCGGAGAAGCTTTGCCGGGGCGAAGCGGGCGGCGTGGTTCATCCGCGCGTCCCGTGAGCCCGTCTCCCCTAAGCTGGAGGCTCAACCAATTCCTCGCCGACCTCCAGCCGGATGGAGATTCTCCCTTATGGCACGCCGTACGGACATCATGGACACCATCGTCAGCCTCGCCAAGCGGCGTGGTCTTGTGTATCCCTCCAGCGAGATCTACGGCGGCCTGCGCGCGTCGTGGGACTACGGTCCGCTGGGCGTGGAGCTCAAGAACAACGTGAAGCGGCAATGGTGGAAGGCCGTGGTGCAGGGGCGTGACGACGTGGTCGGCCTCGACTCCTCGGTGATCCTCGCCCGAGAGGTGTGGCAGGCCAGTGGTCACGTGGAGACCTTCACCGACCCCTTGACCGAGTGCCAGTCGTGTCACAAGCGCTACCGGGCCGACCACCTCGAAGAGGCGTACACCGAGAAACACGGGAAGCAGCCGGTCAACGGCCTGGCCGACGTCACCTGCCCCAACTGCGGCACCAAGGGCGCCTTCACCTCGCCGAAGCAGTTCAGCGGCCTGCTGAAGACCTACCTCGGCGCGGTCGAGGACGAGTCGGGCCTCGCCTACCTGCGTCCCGAGACCGCCCAGGGCATCTTCATCAACTACCTCAACGTGCAGCAGTCTGCGCGCAGGAAGATCCCGTTCGGCATCGGCCAGATCGGCAAGTCGTTCCGCAACGAGATCACCCCGGGCAACTTCATCTTCCGCACCCGCGAGTTCGAGCAGATGGAGATGGAGTTCTTCGTCAAGCCGGGCAGCGACGAGGAGTGGCACCAGTACTGGATCGACGAGCGTTTCCGCTGGTACTCCGACCTGGGCATCAACAAGGACAACCTGCGCCTCTACGAGCACCCGAAGGAGAAGCTCTCCCACTACTCCAAGCGGACCGTGGACATCGAGTATCGCTTCAACTTCACCGGCACCGAGTGGGGCGAGCTTGAGGGCGTCGCCAACCGCACCGACTTCGACCTGACCGCGCACAGCAAGGCCTCCGGCACCGACCTGAGCTTCTTCGAGCAGGACACCGGTGAGCGCTACGTCCCGTACGTGATCGAGCCGGCCGCCGGTGTCGACCGCGCCACGCTCACCTTCCTGATCGACGCCTACACCGAGGACGAGGCTCCCAACGCCAAGGGCGTCATGGAGAAGCGCACGGTCATGCGCCTCGACCACCGGCTCGCGCCGGTCAAGGTCGCGGTGCTCCCGCTGTCGCGCAACGCCGACCTGTCGCCCAAGGCCAAGGATCTGGCGGCCCAGCTCCGCCGCCGGTGGAACGTCGAGTTCGACGACGCGGGCGCGATCGGCCGCCGCTACCGTCGCCAGGACGAGATCGGCACGCCGTTCTGCATCACCGTCGACTTCGACACCCTCGACGACCAGGCGGTGACCATCCGCGAGCGCGACTCGATGGCCCAGGAGCGCGTGGCTCTCGACCAGGTCGACTCCTACCTCCGTCAGCACCTCAACGACTAAAGGCCCGCCTCACCCGAGCGGTCACGGCCGGCGATCCCCATCCGCGGGGTCGCCGGCCGTTGTCGTTCCCACTCGGCAAAGCCGTTCCCGGGTCGTGGCTCTCGCTGGGATCGTCTTCCTGCTCACGGGAAGTGCCGCTCACGCCGACCCGCGACCCACCCGCGACGCGGCTGCTCGTCGCGGTCCTCGCCAGGGGTTGCCGGCCTGGTGAGGGGGGCAGAAGCGGACGAAAGTGGAAGGAGGGGAATGCGGGGGAAGAGAAGCGTGGTGTGGCGGTGGCATCCCCGTTTCCGGCCGCGCACGACCTAGGTTCGTACCATGCGACTGCTCGTTGTCGAAGATGAGGAAGATCTGGTCGACGCCCTCAGGGCGGGGCTCGTCCGGGCCGGATACGCGGTGGACGTCGCCTACGACGTGGCCCAGGCACGGGAGAAGCTTGCGGCGAACTCGTATGACCTGGTCCTTCTCGACCTCGACCTGCCCGGAGGGGACGGTTTCGAGGTGTGCCGGGTGCTGCGCGGCACCGGCCAGGGCCAGGCCGTGCGGATCATCATGGTGACCGCGCGGGACCGGCTGGACGACCGGGTCAGAGGGCTGGACGAGGGCGCCGACGACTACCTGGTCAAACCGTTCGCCTTCCCCGAACTCCTGGCCCGCGTCCGCGCGCTGCTGCGCAGGGAGCCAGGAGGTGGGACGGCGATCCTGCGGGTGGGGTCGCTGCGGCTGGACACCTCCCGGGTGGAGGCTCACTCGGGCGGGCGCGAGCTGGGACTGACCCCCAAGGAGTTCGGTGTCCTGCGCTATCTGATGACCCGTCCCGGGCACGTCGTCTCCGCCGAGGAGCTTCTGGACCACGTCTGGGACGAGCACACCGACCCGTTCACCAACACCGTACGGGTGACGGTGGGAAACCTGCGGCGCAAGCTCGGGGCCGACGCCGTGATCGAGACCGTGGTCAGCAAGGGTTACCGGCTGAGGGAGGACACGTGAGGTCGTTCTCGCGGCTGGGCGAGGGGAGCGTTTTCGTGCTGTGGCCGCCGTCGGGAGAAGGGCCCGCGGAAGGCGGTGTTCCCGACGTGAATGCTCTCGCGGAAGCGGGCCCGACGGGTCGCCGAACCGGTCGCGAACGGGGTTGAATGCCCGGGCAATTGGTTTATACCAATTGGTGTGAACCGCTTTTCCCAGTGATCTATATCCTTACGCATTTGGTCTTGATTTGAATTGGATTAGACCGGTGCACGTGCTCTGAGCTGCGATAATGCTGTTTCATGCGGTGGGTGCCGTTTCGTTGCCTTGTTCGTCGGTAGAGTCCGGAGGGAGGCGGAACCAGACATCGTTCTGAAGTCGCAGAAGGAGCAACCGTGCCGAAGTACGTTTACGACTTCACCGAGGGCAACAAGAATCTAAGGGATCTACTCGGCGGTAAAGGAGCGAACCTCGCCGAGATGACCAACCTCGGGCTGCCGGTTCCCCCCGGCTTCACCATCACCACTGAGGCGTGCCGGAGCTTCCTCGCGAACGGGACCCTTCCCGAGGGGATGCAGGAGGAGGTCTCCGCTCATCTGGCCGCCCTGGAGACCGCGATGGGCCGCCGCCTCGGGCAGGCCGATGACCCGCTCCTGGTGAGCGTGCGTTCAGGTGCCGCCTTCTCCATGCCCGGCATGATGGAGACCGTTCTCAACATCGGGCTCAACGACGAATCGGTTCACGGGCTGGTCAAGCAGGCGGGCGGCAACGAACGCTTCGCCTGGGACTCCTACCGGCGCCTCATCCAGATGTTCGGCAAGACCGTCCAGGGCATCGACGGCGATCTCTTCGACAGCGCCCTGGAGGAGCTCAAGGCCGGCCGCGACGACCTGGAGCTGGAGGCGGCCGACTTCAGGCGCCTGGTCGCGACGTACAAGGAGATCGTCTACGCCAAGACCGGGGAAGACTTCCCCGCCGACCCCCACCTGCAGATGCGCATGGCGGTGGAGGCCGTGTTCGCGTCCTGGAACGCCCCCCGGGCGGTCCTGTACCGCCGCCAGGAACGCATCCCCGCCGACCTGGGAACGGCGGTCAGCGTCTGCTCGATGGTCTTCGGCAACTGCGGTATGGACTCGGGCACCGGGGTGGCCTTCACCCGCGACCCCGGCAGCGGCCAGCAGGGCGTGTACGGCGACTACCTGCAGAACGCCCAGGGCGAGGACGTGGTCGCGGGCATCCGCAACACCATGCGGCTGCAGGAGCTGGAGAGCCTCGACAAGCCCGTCTACGACGAGCTCATGCGGATCATGGAGACGCTGGAGAAGCACTACCGCGACCTGTGCGACATCGAGTTCACGGTCGAGCGCGGCAAGCTCTGGATGCTCCAGACCCGCGTGGGCAAGCGGACCCCGGGTGCCGCCTTCCGTATCGCCGTGCAACTCGTCGACCAGGGCGTCATCGACCTGGACGAGGCCGTGACCCGCGTGACCGGCGAACAGCTCGCCCAGCTCATGTTCCCCCGCTTCGCCGACGACGCCGGCAGCAAGGTGATCGCGAGGGGGATGAACGCCTCGCCGGGCGCGGCGGTCGGCAAGGCCGTCTTCTCCACGGACAGGGCCGTCGAGCTCGCCGGGCGCGGAGAGGCCGTCATCCTGGTCCGCCGCGAGACCAACCCCGACGACCTCGCCGGGATGATCGCCGCCCAGGGCGTGCTGACGAGCCGCGGGGGCAAGACCTCGCACGCCGCCGTGGTCGCCAGGGGCATGGGCAGGACCTGCGTCTGCGGTGTCGAGGAGCTGGAGGTCTCCGCCAAGGACCGCACGTTCACCACGGCCTCCGGCCTCGTGGTCTCCGAGGGAGAGGTCATCTCCATCGACGGCACCAGCGGGGCCGTCTACCTCGGCGAGGTGCCGGTGGTCCCCTCTCCGGTCGTGGAGTACTTCGAGGGCTCGGGTGACCAGGACGACGAGCTCGTCCGCGCGGTGCACCGGATCATGTCCCACGCCGACGAGGTACGCAGGATGGCCGTGCGCGCCAACGCCGACACCGGTGAGGACTCCGCCAGGGCGCGCAGGTTCGGCGCCCAGGGCATCGGGCTCTGCCGCACCGAGCACATGTTCCTCGGCGACCGCCGCACCCTGGTCGAGGACCTGGTGCTGGCCACCTCGGACGAGGAGCGCGAGGCGGCGCTGGTCGCGCTGGAGCCGCTGCAGAGGGCGGACTTCACGGAGATCTTCCAGGCGATGGAGGGCCTGCCCGTCACGATCCGCCTGATCGACCCGCCGCTGCACGAGTTCCTGCCCGACTACACCGACCTGTCGGTGAGGGTCGCCCTCGCCGGTGACGCGGTGGAGGAGAAGGACCGCAAGCTCCTCGTCGCGCTCAAGCGGCTCCACGAGGAGAATCCGATGCTGGGCCTGCGCGGTGTGCGGCTCGGCCTGGTCATCCCCGGTGTGTTCGCCATGCAGGTCCGGGCGATCGCGGCGGCGGCCAAGGCCGTGCCCGGCAGCCGTCCGGAGATCATGATCCCGCTGGTGGCCGCCGTCCAGGAGTTGGAGCACGTGCGGGACGAGGCGCGGCGGATCCTCGCCGAGGCCGGGGTCGAGGCGCTGATCGGCACGATGATCGAGGTGCCCCGCGCGGCGCTCACCGCCGGGCAGATCGCCGAGGCCGCCGAGTTCTTCTCCTTCGGCACCAACGACCTGACCCAGATGACCTGGGGCTTCTCCCGGGACGACGTTGAGGCCGCCTTCTTCTCCAAGTATCTGGAGCTGGGCGTCTTCGGTGTCTCCCCGTTCGAGACCCTGGACCGCGACGGCGTCGGCAGGCTTGTGGAGATCGCCGTCGAACAGGGCCGCGCGACCCGTCCCGAGCTGAAGCTGGGCATCTGCGGCGAGCACGGCGGCGACCCGGACTCGATCCACTTCTGCCACGAGGCCGGTCTCGACTACGTGTCCTGCTCGCCGTTCCGCGTCCCGGTCGCCCGGCTGGAGGCCGCCCGCGCCACCCTGGTGTGCGAGGGCTCCGACACCCGCTGACCCTCGCGGTCGGCTCCTTGGACTTCGCGGGAAGTCGCCTCCGGCACCGCCGGGGCGACTCTCCGCGGAGCCGGTTCCCGCGGCCCGTCCCATCCTCACCCGGGGCGGCCGCGGGAACCGATACACCTCACGCCCGCGCTCCCGGCGGGCGAAGAACGGTGAACGCGGACCGGTACGCGGGCCGGGCTCCTTCGGGGGCGCCCCCGAAGGGGCGCGCGAACGGGCGGGAAACGGCGACACACCCCCGATAACCTGGTGTTTTCTCGTCGTTCCGCATAGCAGGAGCCTTTCGCGGATAAAATCAGTGCACTTATGCATGGTTATGACGAGTACGATCAGGCCAGGTGGGTGCCGGAACCACCCGGCAACCCCGACAGAAGCCCGTTCGAGCGCGATCGGGCGCGGGTGCTGCACAGCGCCGGGCTCCGGCGGCTGGCCGCCAAGACCCAGGTCGTCGGCCCGGGAGAGACCTTCGGCAGCGGCCAGCACATCCCCCGCACCCGGCTGACCCACTCCCTGGAGTGCGCGCAGATCGGTCGTGAGATGGGGGAGACCCTCGGCCGCGACCCGGACCTGGTGGAGACCGCCTGCCTCGCCCACGACCTCGGCCACCCGCCGTTCGGCCACAACGGGGAGACGGCGCTCAACGACCTCGCCGCCGGGTGCGGCGGCTTCGAGGGCAACGCGCAGAGCCTGCGCCTGCTGACCCGGCTGGAGGCGAAGGTCGTCACCGAGGACGGCCGCAGCGCCGGGCTCAACCTCACGCGGGCCTCCCTGGACGCCGCCGTCAAATACCCGTGGACCCGCGAGAGAAGCGCGAAGTACTGCGTCTACGACGACGACATGCCGGTCTTCGAGTGGATCAGGGAGGGCGCCCCGGAGGAGCAGGTGAGTTTCGAGGCGCAGATCATGGACTGGGCCGACGACGTCGCCTACTCCGTACACGACCTGGAGGACGCCCTTCACTCCGGCGGCGTGGTGCTGGAGGCGATGCGCGATCCGGCGGAGCGCCGCGAGGTCTGCGCGACCACCCGCGAGTGGTACGCCCCCGACGCCGAGCCGGGCGAGCTGGAGGACCTCTTCCACCGCCTCATCACCCAGCCGCTCTGGCCCCGCCACTTCGACAGCTCGTTCGCCGACCTCGCCGCGATCAAGGGGCTCACCAGCTCGCTCATCGGCCGCTTCTGCAGGTCCGCCCAGGTCGCCACCCGCGAGGCGTACGGGCCGGCGGCCGGACGCTACGGCGCCGACCTGATCGTGCCCAGGGCCACCCGCCTGGAGTGCGCGCTGCTCAAGGGGGTGACGGCCCACTACGTGATGAACAGCGACGCGCACAACGCCAACCAGGTCAGGCAGCGCGAGCTGATCCACGACCTGGCCCACCACATCATGCTGGGCGCCCCAAAGACCCTGGAGCCCGCCTTCAGGCCGGCCTTCACCAGGGCCACCGGTGACGCCGAACGGCTTCGCGTGGTCGTCGACCAGATCGCCTCGCTCACCGACACCTCCGCGGTCGCCTGGCACCGCGCCCTGGCGGGCCGCTGACCGGGCCGTGTCACGGGCCCGGCGGCCCTGCCTTCCGGCGAGGGGACGAGAGCGCCGTGTCACGTTCCGTGCCCGGCGGCGTGGCGAGAGCCCTTTGTCACGTTCCCGGTGTCAGGTGCCGCCGTTCAGCGGGACCTGCACCGGTTCCTGCGGCGGCTCGGACTTCTTGGCGGGCTTTCTCGTCGGCGTCGGCTGCGGTTTCGACGCGCACAGGGTGAAGCATCGGGGAGCCGCCCCGGCCCGTTTCATCACGGCGAGCATCTCCTTCCTGGGAGAGAGCGTGGGATTGCCCTTCAGCCAGGCGTCCAGGTAGTCCCAGGGCTCGACCATGCCCCGGCGTACCCACCACATCGAGGGCGAGGTCTTCCAGGAGATCGCGAAGTAGAGGTTGCTCGCGGTCGAGCGGGCGTTGCCCGAGTTGCCGACCTGGCCCAGGACCTGACCGGCGCTGACGCGCAGCCCCGGCCGGATCCCCTGGGCGATCTTGTCCAGGTGGCCGCCGAGGTAGCGGACGCCGTCGTCACCGATGACCGTGACGAACCGGCCCTCACGGTCGGCGCCGCGATCGGTGGAGGGTTTCCAGCGGTTCTTGGTGTTGACCTCGTCGATCACGCCGCTCACCGGTGAGACGAACGAGCAGCCCTTGCCCGCCCAGATCGTGGTCTTGGGCAGAACCAGGAGCCTGCTCTCGTAGGTGACCGAGCAGCCCTTCACCGGGAAGACGTAGGTGTGCTTGGAAACCTTCGGCGGCGGGACCTGCACCGGGGAGTCGGCCTTGGGGCGGTCGACCGCCGTGCGGGGGGGAGCGGCGGTGGGAGTCGCCTGGGGCATGGTCGCGGTGACCGACGAGGCCGGTGCCTCGGCCGCGGACTCCCCTCCCGGGGTCGGGACCGCCGTACCGATGCCCGCCACCCCGCCTGGCGGCGCACAGGCCGCGGTGACGAGCGCCGCGCCGGTCACGGCGGCCAATCGTGCTATATGCCCCGATCGCATGATCTCCACCCGCGTACATTATCGAGAATCCGCCTTTACCTTTGTAACCGACGTTCCGGTTGGTTAGCACCAATTCGGGAAAGTCGTCGTTCCTCCCGTCCCTTCCGTCCCGGTGGTAGTCCCCCGGCCTGCCGGAAGATCGAAGCGGGAGCGGGCCGGCTCCTCGCCCCGACCTGTCGGAGGGCCGGACTAGACTCGCGGCGTGGCAAGCCGGATCAGTGATGAGGACATCGCGCTCGTACGGGAGCGCTCGCCGATCGCCGACATCGTGGGTGAGCACATCCAGCTCCGTAACGCCGGCGGCGGCAACCTGAAGGGGCTCTGCCCCTTCCACGAGGAGAAGAGCCCGTCCTTCAACGTGACCCCCACCCGGGGTTACTGGTACTGCTTCGGCTGCGCCGAGGGCGGTGACGTCATCACCTTCGTCCGGCGCCTGGAGCATCTGTCGTTCGGCGAGGCGGTCGAGCGGCTGGCCAACCGGGCGGGCGTCCAGCTCCGCTACGAGCAGGGGGGCTATGTCCCCGGGCGCGAGCAGGGCGAGCGCATCCGCCTGATCGAGGCGCACCGGGCGGCGGCGGAGTTCTACGTCTCGAAGCTCTCGGCCCCCGACGCCGCGATCGGGCGCAGGTTCCTGTCGGAGCGCGGGTTCGAGCGGGTCGACGCCGAGCGTTTCGGCGTCGGATACGCCCCCGCCGAGTGGGAGGCCCTCTCGCGGCATCTGATGGCGAAGGGCTTCACCACCGCGGAGCTGATCAAGGGCGGGCTGGCGAAGGAGGGGCGGCGCGGCCCGATCGACCGCTTCAGGGGACGGCTGGTCTGGCCCATCCGCGACATAACCGGAGACGTCATCGGTTTTGGCGCACGGAAATTGAACGACGCCGAAGACGGGCCGAAATACCTGAACACCCCGGAAAGCCCGCTCTACAAGAAGAGCGAGGTCCTCTACGGGGTCGACCTGGCCAAGCGCGAGATCTCCAAGCGCTCCCAGGCCGTGATCGTCGAGGGCTACACCGACGTGATGGCCTGCCACCTGGCGGGAGTGCCGACGGCGGTGGCCACCTGCGGCACCGCGTTCGGAGAGGAGCACATCAAGGTGCTCCGGCGGCTGCTGCTCGACCAGTCGGGGTCACGCGGTGAGGTGATCTTCACCTTCGACGGCGACGCGGCCGGTCAGAAGGCGGCCCTGCGCGCCTTCGCCGACGAGCAGAAGTTCGTCACCCAGACCTTCGTCGCCGTGCAGGCCGACGGCCTCGACCCGTGTGACCTGCGCGTCAGACAGGGTGACGCGGCCGTGCGCGACCTGATCGCCGGGCGCGAGCCGCTGTTCGCCTTCGCCATCCGCAGCGTGATCTCCCGCTACGACGGGAGCACCAACGAGGGGCGCCTGTCCGCCCTCGACGCCGCCGCCCCGATCGTGGCCGGCATCAAGGACAGGTCTCTGCGCCGGCTGTACGCCGTCGACCTCGACCGGTGGCTGGGTTTCAACAACGAGCAGTTCGTCCTCGACCGGATCACCGAGGTCTCCGCCTCGGCCCAGCCGCGTGGCCAGCGCCCCTCGGGACCCCGCAAGGTCGCCGACCTCACCGATCCCGGCGTCAGGACCGAGGCGGAGGTGCTGCGGCTGGCCGTGCAGCGTCCCGCGCTGCTCGGCCCCGGCTTCGAGGCGCTGGGAGCCGAGGCGTTCACGCTCGCCGAGCACACGGCCCTCTACCGGCTGATCGTCGACTCCGGCGGCACCGCCGCGGCAGGTCAGGGCGGACGCGAGTGGGTCGACCTGCTGCTGCGCGGGGCAGAAGACTCCCTGCGCGGGGTCGTCACCCGGTTCGCCGTCGAGGAACTGCGGGCCGACCTGGCGAGTGAGGAGCGCTACGCCTCGGGGATGCTGGCGGCCCTGGAGCTCGTCTCGGTGACGCGGGCCATCGAGCGGCTCAAGTCGAGGATGGAGCGGACGAACCCGGTCGACGAGCAGCAGGAGTACAACCGGCTGTTCGGAGAGCTGGTCGCGCTGGAGCATCAGCGGCGCGTGCTCAGGGATCGCGCGGCCGGGAGCTGACGGCGTAAATGGCATTAATATCCGCGCGCTGATTACACCAAACCCGAATAAGGTCTCGATCCGATAATGATCCCCGCCTTACCTTCGGTGACAAAAATAGGTCTGCCATTTAGGGGACCCAATACAGCAGACTGTCTCCCGTGGGTGCATCGGTGCTGCCAAGTGGGCCGCCATCGGTAGACCAGGTGGCCGACCTCGTCACGAAGGGAAGAGAGCGCGGAAGCGTCACGGTCGATGACGTGGCCGCCGCTCTCGACAAGTCCGAGTTGCCGTCCGACGCGCTCGAACGCGTCGTCCGGATGCTCGCCGAGAACGGAGTGGAGGTCCTTGAGCCCCAGGGCGATGAGGAGCCCGTCCGGGCCGATGAGGAGGATGTCGGGAAAAGGGCCCCGACCAGCGATCTTGTCCGCATATACCTGCGGGAGATCGGTCGCGTGCCCCTGCTCACGGCAGAGGAGGAGGTGGAGCTCGCCAAATCCATCGAGGCGGGCCTGTTCGCCGAGGACAAGCTGACCAGCGCCGTCTCACGCATGGTCTTCCCGGAGTTCAAGGAGCTCGCCTGGCAGGGCACGCGGGCCAAGCAGCGGCTGATCGAGGCCAATCTGCGGCTGGTCGTGTCAATCGCCAAAAGATATGTGGGACGCGGGATGCTGTTCCTGGATCTCATCCAGGAGGGCAACCTCGGGCTCATCCGGGCAGTCGAGAAATTCGACTACACCAAGGGCTACAAGTTCTCCACATACGCCACCTGGTGGATTCGCCAGGCGATCACCAGAGCCATCGCGGACCAGGCGCGCACCATTCGGATTCCGGTGCACATGGTCGAGACGATCAACAAGCTGGTGCGGGTCCAGCGTCAGCTCCACCAGGATCTCGGCCGCGAGCCCGCGCCCGAGGAGATCGCCCTGGAGATGGACCTGCCGATCGACCGGGTGATCGAGATCCAGCGGATCGCGCAGGAGCCGGTCTCGCTCCAGTCGCCGATCGGCGAGGAGGACTCCGACCTCGGGGACTTCATCGAGGACGCCGACGCGGTCGTGCCGATGGAGGCCGCGGCCTTCATCATGCTGCAGGACCAGCTCGACGACATCCTCGCGACCCTCTCCGACCGTGAGCAGCGCATCATCCAGCTGCGCTTCGGGCTGGCTGACGGACATCCCCACACCTTGGAGGAGGTCGGCAGGGAGTTCGGCGTGACGCGTGAGCGCATCCGGCAGATCGAGTCGAAGACCCTCGCCAAGCTCAGGCATCCGACGAGGGCGCAGATGCTTCGCGACTATCTCGACTGAGAAGCCAACACGGCGCGGGCCCCGGGAACCTCCGTTCCCGGGGCCCGCGCCGTCCGGCCCTCTCACCGCCGCGGCCGTCAGGGGACCTGTGCCGCTCTCGCCGATCACCCGGAGTCCTCGCTCCTGTGCCGGGTCCCCTTCCAGCGGTCCCGTGCCGATCACCCGGGGTCCTCGTTCCCCGGGTTCGTGCCGGTGCGGCCGGTACCGATCACCGCGGAGTCCTGCCCGCCGTGATCCCTCCCCCGAATCTCGGTTTTCCGGGGCGCGCGGTGTCTTAGTTCGGCACATTCGGGGGGGCGGGCTGTTTTCCTGGACGAGACAGGCGCAGACTGGGCGGATGGAGTCGCGAGCGGCGGTCGACGACGCCGCGCTCGGGCGCGAGGCGTGGTCGGTGCTCGACGCGAACTGGACGGGGTCCGCGACCGTTCCCGCGCCCGGCCTGTACCCCCACCAGTGGAACTGGGACTCCACCTTCGTCGCGATCGGCCTGGCCCGCTGGGACACCCGCAGGGCGGGGACCGAGCTGATCAGCCTGCTGGCAGGGCAGTGGGAGACCGGGATGGTGCCGCACATCGTCTTCCACCCCGTCCACGGGGACGGATACTTCCCCGGCCCCTCGGTCTGGCGATCCTGGGAGCACCCGGCCTCTCCCCGCGCCATGTGCACCTCCGGGCTGACGCAGCCACCGCTGCACGCGTTCGCCCTGTGGTGGATATGGCGGCACGCGGCCGACCGCGAGACGGCCGTGGCCCTGGTGCGGCGGCTCTACCCGATGCTGGTCGCCCAGCACGACTACCTCGCCACCCACAGGGACCTCGGCGGGGGAGGGCTCGCCGCGATCGTGCACCCGTGGGAGTCCGGAATGGACGACAGCCCCTCCTGGGACACGCCCCTGGAGGCGCTGCCCCCGGTCCGCCACGCCTACCAGCGGCAGGAGGAGCCCTTCGCGCGAAATCCCGACAGCCGCCACGACCGCTACATGGCGCTCGCCCTGGGCTGCCGGGACTCCGGCTACGACCCGGCCTACCTGCGAGAGGAGCACCCGTTCGCGGTCGAGGACCCGATGTTCAACGGGATCTGGCTCGCCTCCTGCCAGGCTCTCGCCGAGCTGGCCCCGGTGGCGGGCGCGGACGCGGGCCCGCACAGGGAGGCGGCGGAGCGGATCCGCGCGGCGTTGCTGGAACGCCTCTGGGACGACGGCGTCTTTCGTGCCCGCGACCTGCGCGGCGGACGGCTCAGCCCCGTGTGCACGATCGGCTGCTTCGGGCCGATGCTCGACGCCGGGATGCCCGGCGAGCGGGTCGCGGATCTGGTGAGGGTGCTGGAGTCGGCCCGTTTCACGGGGGCCGCCGGATACCCGGTGCCGAGCTGCGAGATCCGCGCACCACAGTTCGACCGGTCCTGCTACTGGCGCGGGCCGTCCTGGGTGAACACCAACTGGCTGCTGCGCCGGGCGGCGGCCGTGCACGGCCTGGAAGGGCTGGCGCGGGTGCTCGGCTCGGACACCCTGCGCCTCGTACGGCAGGCGGGTTTCCGCGAGTGCTTCGACCCCTTCGACGGCAGTGGGCGGGGCAGCCGGGACTTCTCCTGGTCGGCGGCGCTCACCCTCGACCTGCTGGCGGATACCGTGGGACGGTGAAGCTCTTCAATCGCATGCCCTCCGAGGTTCGCGCGGCCGCCGTCCCCGGTGATCGGGTGCTCACCTACGCCGAGGGTCCCGACGGCTACGTGATCGCCGCGGACAAGGCCCTCTACCTGGGTGGTGAGCGCGTGCCCTGGTTTCAGGTGGATCGCGGGGTGTGGGACGAGGAAGGGCTGACGGTCACCACCACCGACGGGCGCTCGCACCGGGCGCTGCTGCCCGAGCCCGGCCGGGTCCCCGAGGCCGTGCGGGAGCGGGTGATCGCCTCGATCGTGGTCAACCACTACGTCCCGCTGGACGCGCGAGGAGGGGTGCGGCTGGTGGCGAGGAGGGCCGATGCCGACAGGCTGATCTGGGAGTTCGTCTTCGACCCCGGCCTCGACCCGGACGACCCCGGCCTGCGCGCCCTCGCGGAGCAGGCGCTTGAGGAGACACGCCGAAGCTTCGGCGTCTGAGACATCGGGACCGGCCGGGCCGGTGAGGCCGCTCGATCTCCTGCGCGCCGGGCCCCCGTACGAGCCCGGACGCACGGGTGAGACGGTCTCCTCCTGAGTCTCGCGAGCCGGAAAGCGCGGCAGATCGGCCCCCGGACACGCGAAAGGCCCCCGTAGGGGCCCTTCGCACCGGCGGGCCGCCCGGCCCGTGGCTGCCGACGGAGCGGCTGCGGGAAGATCAGTAGGGCGTGTTGGTCTTCTGATTCTCCGGCCAGCCGGTGCCCGTGTCGTCGTGCTGGTCGCTGTGCCAGCCGTTGGTCGAGCGCAGGAACGGCAGCCGGTTCTTGGCCACGTCGCTCACCTTGGTCCTCGCCACGTCCGTCGCCTGGGAGACCTTGGCGCCCATCAGGCCGGCCGTCTCCTGCACGGTGGGGTTGTCGGAGACCCGCTGGGCCAGTCGTTTGATCTGCTCGTAACGTTCCCGGCCGGCACGGCTCCCCAGGATGTAGCCGACCGCGAATCCCACCCCGAGCATCAGTCGATAACGCATGTCCACCTCCACAAACATGTTCCGCGGACCCTGTCCTGTGATCACTCGCGGATCGCTTCGTCTCGCCTCTACCCCGGAGTATCGATGCGACACACACCCACGGAGTGCGCTAATCTATTCCTGCGCCGCGAGGAACGGGGATCACCCGCTCCGACCAGTGCGAAGCGCGATCCCGTGTAGCTCAATCGGCAGAGCAGCCGGCTGTTAACCGGCAGGTTATAGGTTCGAGTCCTATCGCGGGAGCCAGCGAAAAGGCCCCGGAAGCCCAGCTTCCGGGGCCTTTGCCGTCTCCTGTCCTGATTCAGACAGCCTTCTGCGTTCCGGTTCGCCGGACAAACCACGGTGAATCCCAGAAAATAGGAACGCCACGCCCGGCGCCGCCATGATCTTGGTGGGCGGACCGGTGCGCGGCTGCCGCGGACAACAGCGATCGCAGCGGGGAAGGGCCGCCGCGTCGAGGGCACCGCGCCGCCCGGAACGGTCGTCGTGCCCGTGAGCCACAATTGGTGGTTTTTTCTGTGCTGACCTGGCGCAAGCCCCGGCGGAGTACGCCGGATCCGATCCGCGACGTCCCCGGTGTCCTCGGGAGCCCGGGCGTTTCCGACGATGTTTCCGACGATGTCTGCAATGGTTTTTCCGGGGATGTCCCCGAGGTGCCCCCGGTCGACGTGGCGGCGGCCGAGGACTACCTCGGGCTTTTCCACGCCGAGAACCCCGGGGCGGGAGTCCTGCGAGAACGCCTGCGTGAGGTCCGGCAGGAGATCGCCAGGACCGGAACGTACACGCACACTCCCGACGAGCTGATCTTCGGTGCCAGGGTGGCCTGGCGCAACAGCGGCAGGTGCATCGGGCGCCTGTACTGGCGCTCGCTGCGGGTGCGCGACCGGCGGCACGTCACCACGGCCGAGGGGGTCGCCGTCGAGTGCGTGAACCACCTGCGGGACGCGGCACCGAACCGCAGGATCCGCCCGACGATCACGGTGTTCCCGCCCGATCGGCCGGGGGCCCCGGGGCCGCGGATCTGGAACGAGCAGCTCATCCGCTACGCCGGATATGCGAGGAAGGACGGTTCGGTCGTCGGCGATCCCCGCTACACCGATTTCACCGCGACGCTGCGCGAGCTGGGCTGGGCCGGCGGTCAGGGAAGTCCCTTCGACGTCCTCCCGCTGGCGATCTCGATGGGTGACGGGCCGCCGCTGCTGTCCACGATCCCCGGCGACGCCGTGCTGGAGGTCGCGCTCTCGCACCCCGTCCACCCGTGGTTCGAGCGGCTGGGACTGCGCTGGCACGCGGTGCCGGTCATCTCGAACATGTGCCTTGAGATCGGCGGGATCTGTTACCGGGCGGCCCCGTTCAACGGCTGGTACATGGGGACCGAGATCGGTGCCCGTAACCTCGCCGACGCCGACCGCTACGACCTGATGCCGGTCATCGCCCGGCACATGGGCCTGGACACCGAGAGCGACCGCTCCCTGTGGCGGGACTACGCGCTGGTGGAGCTGAACGTGGCGGTCCTGCACTCCTTCGAACGGGCGGGGGTGACGATGACCGACCACCACACCGAGTCCAGACATTTCCTGATGCATCTGGAACGCGAGGAGAAGGAGGGGCGGGTCTGCCCGGCCGACTGGACCTGGATCGTCCCCCCCATCTCGGCCGCGGCCACACCGGTCTTCCACCGCTACTACGAGGACCGGCTGCTGTCGCCGAACTTCGTCCACCACCCGGACTCCCTTGCGCGTGCACTCGGTCACCGGACTGCAACGGGGGGTTAATCCGGGGGAAACGTACCGGCGATGCACTTGCAGTGACCCACCTCGTGGTGGGGCGCACCTAGGGTTCCGCCGCAGCCGACGCCGGGCGTCACGACCGTGAGGCCGTACGGCGTCGGCGCGGGACTGGTCCGAGAGGTGCAGGCGGCCGCGTGGCCGTTCCACGGCGGGACAAAAGCCCGGGAGGCCGGCCGATCCCGGCTGCCCTCCGGCCGGGTTCCGAGCTGATCGGAGCTCCATGCACTGGCACCCGTCCGCTTCAGACCCCGCCCGCCAGGGCCCTTCGTCCGCGGCTCCCTCGGGGCCCGACAGATACGGCCCCGAGGCCCGCTTCGCCGTGGACCGCGAGGCCGAACTCCCCACCACCAACTGGGAACGCGAGATCGCCTGGGCCCTGGAGGTGGGCCTGCAGGGCGCCGACTCCATCGTCGACCGGCGCATCCCGACCTTCTCCCGGGGAGAACTGCCGCACTTCGCCGGGATCAACACCTTCCTCAAGGCCCCGTACGTCGAGGACGTGCGGCGCTGCGGGGAGTACGACGTGGCGATCCTGGGGGCGCCGTTCGACGGTGGCACGACCTACCGCTCGGGCACCCGCTTCGGACCGCAGGGCATCAGGAAGATCTCCGCCCTGTACGGCCCCTACAGCTTCGAACTGGGGGTGGACCTGCGCGAGTCGATCACGATGGCCGACCTCGGGGACGTGTTCACCATCCCCGGCAACATCGAGAAGACCTTCGACCAGATCTCCAAGGCCGTCTCGCACGTCTACTCCAGCGGGGCCTTCCCCGTCGTCCTGGGCGGCGACCACTCCATCGGGTACCCGACCGTGCGCGGCGTGGCCGAGCACCTCTCGGGCAACCTCGGGATCATCCACTTCGACCGGCACGTGGACACCCAGGAGACCGACCTCGACGAGCGCATGCACACCACACCGTGGTTCCACGCGACCGACATCCCCAACGTGCCGCCGCAGAACCTCGTGCAGATCGGCATCGGCGGCTGGCAGGCGCCCCGGCCGGGGGTGAAGGTCGGCCGCGAGCGCGGCACCACGATCATGACGGTCACCGACTGCGTGGAGATGGGCATCGAGGCGGCGGCCGAGCGCGCGCTGGAGGTCGCCTGGAAGGACGCCGAGGCCGTGTGGCTCTCCTTCGACGTCGACTGCCTGGACGCCGCGTTCGTCCCCGGCACCGGCTGGCCGGAACCCGGCGGCTTCCTGCCGCGCGAGGTCCTGAAATTCATCCAGATCATCGCCGACGCGGCGCCGCTCGCCGGGATCGAGGTCGTGGAGTGCTCACCGCCCTACGACAACGCGGAGATCACCTCGTTGATCGCCACCCGCGTCATCTGCGACACCCTCGGCTGCCTGGTCCGTTCCGGGCACCTGCCCACGAGAAAGGGAGCCTCCTGATGCTCCGCCGCCCGCTTCTCACCCTCCGCCGGTCTGTCGCGCCCCGCCCGCCCGGCTCGCCCCGCCCGCCCGGCTCGCCCCGCCCGCTCGGCCCGTCTCGTTCGCTCCGCTCTCCGGTCTCGCTTCGCCTGCTCGTCTCGCTCCTCCTCCTCGCCGCCTGCGCGGCGTGCGCGTCCACCTCGGGCGGTGGTGCCGAGCCCGCCGCGTCCGGCGGGAAGAAGACCCTCACGCTGGGCTTCTCCGCCTGGCCCGGCTGGTTCCCCTGGCAGGTCGCCCAGGAGAAGGGGCTGTTCGCCAAGAACGGCCTCGACGTCGAACTGAAGTACTTCGACAACTACACCGACAGCCTGACCGCGCTCGCCACCGGCAACGTCGACGCCAACAGCCAGACGCTCAACGACACCATCGCCTCGGTGTCCGGCGGGGCGAAGCAGACGATCGTGCTGGTCAACGACAACTCCACCGGCAACGACCAGATCATCGCCAGGTCCGGCATCTCGACAGTGGCCGATCTGAAGGGCAGAACCGTCGCGGCCGAGCAGGGAACGGTCGACCATTACCTGCTGCTGCTCGCGCTGCGGAAGGCCGGGCTCACCGAGAAGGACGTCACCTTCAAGCCGCTGCCGACCGACGCCGCCGCCGCGGCCTTCAAGGCCGGCCAGGTGGACGCGGTCGGAGTGTTCGCACCCTTCACCACCACCGCGCTGGAACTGCCGGGTTCCACGGCCATCGCCACCTCCAAGGACTTCCCCGGCGCCATCCCCGACCACCTGGTGGTGGCCGCCTCGCTCGTCGCCGAGCGGCCACAGGAGGTGCAGGCACTGGTGAAGACCTGGTTCGAGACCCTGGAGTGGATCGCCGCCAACAGAGCCGACGCCACCGCGATCATGGCCAAGCGGGCGGGGGTGAGCGAGGCCGACTACACGAGCTACGAGGCGGGGACCACCATCTTCTCCCTGGAGGACAACCTCGCCGCCTTCGAACCCGGCGACACCGGCGACCACCTCGACAACCAGGCCTCCCTGATCGCGAAGTTCCTCGTCGACTCGGGCCTGGCCGACACCGAGCCGTCGCTGGACGGTCTGTTCGAGCCGAAATTCGTCAGAAGCCTCAAACCGTGAGAGCCGTCAGAGCCGTGAGGGCTGTCGGAGCGGTGAGAGCCATCAGAGCGGGAGCGCCGACTTGGAGACGCCGACATGGAGACAACGCCGGGTGACGACCGGCTGCGGCCGGGGCGGGTCCAGTTCGCCCTGCTCGCCACCCGCAAGGTCGAGGCGCTCATGAGCGCGCGGACCGTGGAGCCCGCCGCGCCCCCCGACGAGGGACGGCGGGACTGGGAGCCGCTGCCCCGGCGCTCGGATCGCCCCGGGCAACTGAGGAGACGGCCCCCCGGCTCCGGCGCGTCCGCCGGGAAGGACCGATCCGGAGGGGGAGGTCCGTCCGTCCTGGCACGTTGGGGCCTGCGGGCGGCCTCGGTGCTCGTCCCGCTCACCCTCTGGGCGGCCGTCAGCATGGCGGGACTGGTCGATCCCACCTTCCTGCCCTCCCCGCTGGCCGTCCTGGAGGCGTTCGCGGAGATGCTGGGCAGCGGGCAGCTGCTCGACGACACCCTCGCCAGTCTCGGCAGGGTCGGGACCGGTTTCGGGCTGGCGGTGCTGATCTCGGTGCCGCTGGGCGTCGCGATGGGCACCTCGGCCGTGGCGCTGGCCCTGCTGGAACCGGCCGTCGGCCTGCTCCGCTACATGCCGGCCGCCGCCTTCATCCCCCTGCTCATCATCTGGCTCGGCCTCGGAGAACCCTCCAAGATCGCGATTCTCGTGCTGGGCGTGGTGTTCTTCAACACGCTGATGGTCGCCGACGCCGTACGGCGGGTGCCCGGCGAGCTGGGCCAGGCGGCGGCCACCCTCGGCGCCAGGCGCGGCGAGATCCTCAGGAAGGTGACCTGGCCGTACGCGCTCCCCGCGGTCGTGGACGCGGCGCGGATCAACGCCGCCGCGGCGTGGAACTTCGTGGTGGTGGCCGAGCTCATCGCCGCCGAGTCGGGGCTCGGCTACCGGATCGTCCGGGCACAGCGGTTCCTGCAGACCGACAAGATCTTCGCGGTGCTCGTCGTGATCGGGATCGTCGGCCTGCTGATCGACGTCGCGCTGCGCCTCCTGCGCGACCGCCTCGGAAGGTGGGTGGCGTGAGGCCCATGCCGATCGGTGCCGCGTCGCGGGTCCCGGGTGATTTTTTCGGAAGGTGGACGGCATGACCCTCGTACTGCGCGGTGTGGCCAAGGACTACGGGACCACGCGCGTCCTGGAAGGCATCGACCTGTCGATGGAGCCGGGCGAGTTCGTGTGCGTGGTCGGGGCGAGCGGCTCGGGCAAGTCGACGCTGCTTTCTTTGGTCGCGGGGCTCATCCCGGCGAGCGCGGGATCCATCTCGCTCGCCGGGGCGCCCGTCACCGGTCCCGGTCCCGAGCGCGGGCTGGTCTTCCAGTCGGGCGCGCTGTTCCCCTTCCTCACCGTCGCGGAGAACGTGGCCTTCGGGCTGCGACTGCTCCCGATCTCCAGGGCGGACAGGGAACGGCGGGTCCGCTGGTATCTCGGCGAGGTGGGACTGTCGTCCCTGGCGGGCGCGCTGCCCCGGCAGCTGTCCGGCGGGCAGCGTCAGCGGGTGGCGATCGCGAGGGCGCTCGCGTGCGAGCCGGCCGTGCTGCTGCTCGACGAGCCGTTCGGGGCGCTGGACGTGCAGACCAAGGAGGACATGCAGCTCTTCCTGCGCCAGGTGTGGCGCGACACGGGCACGACCGTGCTGATGGTCACCCATGATGTGGAGGAGGCCGTCCTGCTCGCCCAGCGGGTGCTCGTCTTCGCCTGCGGTCCGGGCAGGGTCGCCGCCGAGGTGCCGATCGACCTGCCCGCCTACCGGGCGCTCACCGTCAAGCGCACCTCCTCCTTCCTCGGCCTGCGCGCCACGGTCGAGGATCTGGTCCGCTCGCACATGCTGACGCCGGAGAGGGAAAAGGTGTAGAACGATATTCCGTGACTCTCCGGGTGGGGAGTCGCCGGCGGGCTTTCGAGGGATGTGCGATGGTCGATCCGGTGTTGTCGTCGATCGAGCGGGGCGTGCTGACGCTGACGTTCAACCGCCCGGACCGGCTCAACGCCTGGACCGACGAGATGGGCCGCCGCTACTTCGACCAACTGGCCGAGGCCGAGAAGAACCCGGAGGTCCGGGTGATCGTGGTCACCGGCGCGGGGCGGGGATTCTGCGCCGGCGCGGACTTCCAGACGCTCACCGCCCTCCAGGACGGCTCCTACGCGGGGCGGCCGGACCCGCGGCCCACCACCTTCCCGACCACGATCGGCAAACCGGTGATCGCCGCCGTGAACGGCGCCTGCGCCGGGCTCGGCATGGTCCACGCCCTGCTCTGCGACCTGGTCTTCACGGCCGCCGAGGCGAAGTGGACCACCGCCTTCGCCCGGCGCGGCCTGATCGCCGAGTACGGCATGTCGTGGATCCTGCCTCGCCTGGCCGGTCAGGCGAGGGCGATGGACCTGCTGCTGTCGGGCCGCACCTTCACCGGTGCCGAGGCGTGCGAGCTGGGCCTGGCCGCCCGGTCGGTGCCGGGGGAGCGGCTGATGGAGGAGACGCTGGCCTACGCCCGCGAGCTGGCGACGCACAGCTCCCCGGCCTCGATGGCGGTGATCAAGCGTCAGGTCTGGGGTGACTGGCAGCAGAGCCTGGAGGCGTCGGAGTCGGCCGCGAAGCGCCTGATGGCCGAGTCCTTCGCCAGGCCGGACTTCGTCGAGGGCGTCGCCAGCTTCGTCGAGCGCCGCGACCCCGACTTCCCGCCCCTGTAGTCCTCGTGGGCGCCGGCGGCGTGTCCGGCATTCCGTTCACCGGGGCCTGCGGGTACGGGTTCCGGGGCGCGGGCGGATTCGCGGTGCGTACGGACTCCCGACGCGGGCGGTGCGAGCCGCTGAGGATCAGGTGGAGGGTTTTCCGGTGACGAGCACCGCGAGGCCGTCGAGGATGCGCTCCATGCCGAAGAAGAACTCGTCGTCCTCGCCGCCGGGCTTGTCGAAGACCCGGGCTTTGAGAAGCTCGTGGATCTCGGGGAAGCGCTGGGGGTCGGTGAGCCTGGCGAGTGATCGGCCGTAGCCGGACAGGGCCTCCTCGTCGGTGACCTGGGAGGTGTCGAGGGCGTCCTGGAGGTCGGCGAGGAGCGCCACCTCGGTCCTGACGAATCCGTTGACCAGCAGCAGCGCCGCCAGCTTCGTCCCCGAGTCCAGCCCGGTGCCGCGCAGGCAGCGCAGTCCGGCCTCCAGCCAGGCGACGTGGTTGGGCATGATCCCCGGCCCGGTGATGGGGATGCGCAGCGACCAGGGGTGTCGCTGCAGGGCGACGCGCATGCCGGCGCCCCACCGGTGGACGCCCTGGCGCCAGTCGTCGCCCGGTTCGGGAAGCGGGGGAGGCGGGCCGAGCACCGCGTCCGTGATGAGCATGAGCAGGTCGCCCTTGGACGAGACGTAGCGGTACAGCGCCATCGTGGAGACGTCGAGCTCGGCGGCGATCTTGCTCATCGAGACCGCGGTGAGTCCTTCCGCGGAGCCCACCCGCAGGGCAGCCTCCACGATGTGCTCCAGGCTCAGGGTGCGTTTGGGACCCTTTCCCGGCCGCTCGCGCAGGCCCCAGGCGATCTCCACGCTCTCCGGCAGTTTCATCGCGCTCCCGGGCTTGACCGTCCTTTTCCCGCAAGTGTATACCTTACGCAATATCGCGTATGCCATAAACAGTGGAGCGTACGCCATACGCAGGAGGGGCAGTGGAAGCAGCGATAGAGGTGGTCGGCCTCACCAAGTCCTACGGCCGGGTCGCCGTCCTGGCCGGCGTCGACCTGCGCGTCGCCAGGGGCAGCGTGTACGCGCTGCTCGGCTCCAACGGCGCGGGCAAGACGACGACCGTACGAACCCTGGCGACGCTGGTCAGGCCGGATGAGGGACGGGCCACGGTCGCCGGGTTCGACGTCGTACGCGACCGCCGCCGCGTGCGCCGCGCCATCAGCCTGACCGGCCAGCACGCGACGGTCGACGAGTCGCTGACCGGTGAGGAGAACCTCCGGATGATGGGCCGCCTGTCCGGTCTGTCGCGCAAAGGGGCCCGCCGCAGGGCGGCCGAGCTCCTGGAGCGGTTCGACCTGGCCGAGGCGGGAAAGCGGAGGGTCGGCACGTACTCGGGCGGCATGTGGCGGCGCCTGGACCTGGCCGCGGGGCTGGTCGGCGCACCATCGGTGATCTTTCTCGACGAGCCGACGACGGGTCTCGACGTGCGGAGCAGGAAGGCGATGTGGGAGGTGATCACCCGCCTCGCGGGCTCGGGGACGACGGTCTTCCTCACCACCCAGTATCTGGAGGAGGCCGACAGCCTCGCCGGCAGGATCGCGCTGCTCGACGGCGGGCGGGTGGTGGCGGAGGGCACCGCCGACGAGCTCAAGGCGAGGGTCGCGGCCTGGCGGCTGGACCTCGTTCTGTCCGACGCCCGCTCGTTCGCCGAAGTGACGCGCCTGCTCGGGGCGCGTGCCGTCCACTCCGATCCCGCGAGGCTGACCGTCGAGGCGGCCACCGACGGGAGCGCCGCGCAGGTCCGCGCCCTGCTGGACGAGGTGGATCCGGGGCGTTCGGCGGTCGAGAGATTCACCGTGCGAGGCGCCACGCTCGACGACGCGTTCCTCGCCCTGACGGACAGGGAGCGGGCCGGTGGCTGACCTCACCGCGATGGACGTCGCGATGGACGGGGAGTGGCGAGTGTCCGGCCCCATCGTTGAGCGCGGAGGGCGGGCCGATGTCTGAGCTCGTCGCCTGGCCGGTCATGACCGGCCGCGCCGTCCGCCTGTCGCTGCGCAACCTCGACGCGCTGCTCACCTCGTTCCTGTTGCCCGTCATGGTCATGCTGCTGTTCGTCTACCTGTTCGGCGGCGCGATCCAGACCGGCACCGACTACGTCACCTACGCCGTCCCCGGTGTTCTCGTCATGTGCGCCTCCTACGGTGCCTCCCTGACCGCGGTCGCCGTCAGCCAGGACATGAGCCGGGGGATCGTCGACAGGTTCAGGTCGATGGGCGTCGGCGCGGGGGCGTTCCTGGGCGGGCACGTGGCGGCCGGTACCGTGCGCAACCTCGCCTCGCTCGTCATCGTGTTCGTCGTCGCCTTCCTGCTCGGCTTCCGGGCGGAGGCGGACCTGCAGGGCTGGGCCGGAGCGGCGGGCGTCCTGGTGGTGTTCGTCGTGGCCGTCTCCGCGGTCTCGGCCGTGGCCGGCCTGCTGGCCAGGACGCCGGAGGCGGCGGGCGGTTTCACCTTCGTGGTGCTGTTCCTGCCCTACCCGAGCAGCGCCTTCGTCCCGGTCCACACCATGCCCAGGTGGCTGCACGGGTTCGCGGAGAACCAACCGGCCACGCCGATCATCGAGTCCGTGCGCGGCTTGCTGCTCGACAGGCCCGTGGGGAGCGATCCGTGGAAGGCGCTGGCCTGGTGCGGTGGCTTCCTGCTGGTCTCGGCCGCTTTGTCCGGCAGGTTGTTCCGCGACCGCGCCCGCTGAGGTCGCCGGAAGGGGACGCGCTCAGCTGACCAGGGTGAGCCAGTGCGGCGCGTCCCCGAAGGGGGCGGTTCGGGTGGTGACGGCCTTCATCAGCCAGGCGGCCGAGGCGCGGGCGCCCTCGACCACGTCGGGCGGGTAGGTGTACCTGATCCGGTGCTCCTCGAACTCGTCCTCGTCGTCCAGGAAGACCCGGCTCGGGCGGCCCCTCAGCAGGTTCCCGCGGACCCTGATCACGTCGAGGTCGAGGTCGACCATGGTGACCTGGCCGTCGGTCCAGCGGGGCACCGTGGAGATGTCGCAGTAGATCTCGTATTTGTGCGGGGCCGTGTTGAACGCGGCCGTCCACCAGGCGTCACGGGGGAAGAGCATCACGAACGGATGCGGCCAGGCGACCGCGGGGCCGTCGCCCTTGTGGCCGTTGGAGTTGGCCACGCAGCCCGTCCACACCCCGTGCTCGTCCTCGCCGAGCAGCAGGCCGCGGTGGTGCCAGTGCAGTGACCCGTCGTACTTGCGGTAGACCACGTTCACGCTCTCATAGGACATTCTCCGACACTAAGGCTTGACAGAAATCTATGCATTTCCTACCTTCTAAATAGGTTAAGAGTGTCAGTGAGAAGCCCCGGCCGGCTGACCGGCAACCCTCGCACCGCGGCGGGGTGCCCCCGGGGAAGACCAGGCGGCACGGCGGGCGTGCCGCAAGCGCGGACCCCTTCGACCGGGGTCACCACGACATGTCCGGAGCGCCAGATGCGGCAGAGCAGCACACCGAACCACGCGAGCCCCGTCGACCTCGACACCCCCGGCCACCACCGGCCCGGTGGCAGGCCCGGCCCGCGTCACCCCTTCCGGGGACGGATCGGCACGACCGCCTTCCCCGCCGAGCCGGGGCGCTACCACCTCTACGTCGCGGCCGTCTGTCCGTACGCGCAGCGCCTCACCAACCTGTGGGCCTACGCCAGAGACCTGGACGCCCACCCCGCCCTCCGCGAGAACACCGACTTCACCGTCATCTCCCACCGGCACGGCGAGACGGACACCTCGTGCCTCCGGGTCGAGCCGCAGTACGCCGACTGGGACGAGCCGCACCGCAGAGCCGCCCTATGAACGCCTCGATCGCCGTCGTCGGCGCGGGACCGACGGGCACCTGCCTGATGGAACGGATCTGCGCCAACGCCACCGACCTGCTCGGCTGGCCGTCACTGGACGTCCACGTGATCGACCCCCACCCCCCGGGCGGCGGGCGCGTCTGGCGGCGCGACCAGCCGGACCTGCTCTGGACGAACTCCACCGCGGCCGACGTGACGCTCTTCACCGACGAGTCGGTGCGGTGCGAGGGACCGATCCGCCCGGGACCCACACTGGCCGAATGGCTCGGCGGAGACCCCGGCAGGTTCGCCCCCCGACCCGCACAGAGCGGCTACCTCTCCCACGTCTTCCGCCACGCGGTGGCGACCGCGCCGCGCGGTGTCCGGGTGCACGTGCACGCCACCCGCGCCGTCGACCTCGCCGACATCCCCGGCGGCCAGGCGGTGAGGCTGGAAGACGGCAGGACGATCGAGGCCGACGCGGTGATCCTCGCTCAGGGACACGGCGACGTGACCCCGACGAGTGAGGAGGGCACACTGGCCCGCCTCGCCACGCGCGCGGGGCTGCGCTACCTGCCCAGCGGCTACGCGGCGGACCTCGACCTGGACGGCATCCCTCCCGGGGAGCCGGTGATCGTACGAGGGATGGGGCTCGCCTTCGTCGACCTGATGGTGCTGCTCACCTCGGGCAGGGGCGGCCGGTTCGCCCGCGAGTACGACGGGGAGCTCGTCTACCTTCCCAGCGGGCGAGAGCCCATCCTGCACGTGGGGTCGCGGCGCGGGGTGCCGTACCACTCCAAGACCGGTTACCCCTTCAAGGGCGCCCGCCCGCCGGTACCCCGCTTCCTCACCCGCGAGGCGCTGGGCGAGGGACCACGGGACTTCCGCAGGGACGTGTGGCCGCTGGTCGCCAAGGAACTGGCCTTCGCGTACTACCACGAGCTCATCACCGCCCACCCCAAGCGCGTCAAGCTGGGATGGGAGGAGTTCGAGGAGGGCTTCGCGGCCGAGGAGTGGCGCAGCCGCAAGATGCGCAAGCTGATCCGCCAGGCCGTGCCCCGTCACCTGGACCGGCTCGACTTCGACCGGCTCGACCGGCCGCTGGACGGCATCCGGTTCGGTGACCAGGCCGGTCTGCAAAGGTGGATGCACGGCTACCTCGCCGTCGACCTGGAGCGGCGCTCCGACCCCGCGCACAGCGCCGACCACGCCATGATCCTCGGACTGCTCTCCGTCTACGGCGTCCTCGCCGAACTGGGCGTCTCCGACCCGTGGTTCGGCGGGTTCTTCGGCTACGTCGCGAGCGGCCCGCCGGGACCCCGGCTGGAGGAGCTGCGCGCCCTGGCCAGGGCAGGGGTGGTCACCTTCCTCGGCGCGAACCTCAAGGTCGACCACCACGAAGGGCGCTGGCGGGCACAGAGCCCCACCGTGCCCGGCGGCGTCGCGGCCACCACACTCGTCGAGGCCCGGCTGCCCGCGCCCAGCGTGAGCCGGGCCGTCGACCCGCTCATCACCGCGCTGCGCGACCGAGGCGAGCTCGACGAGGAGTCGGGTCTGGTGAACGTGAGAACCGCCGACCGCCGCCTGCTCGACAGGTCCGGCACCCCGCACCCCCGCAGGTTCGCCCTCGGCCCCTGGGTCGTCGGCGGCAGGGCCACCGCCGGCTTCGCCAGGCCCCGCCTCAACGCCCCGCTCCTCCGCCACGCCGACGCCCTCGCCCGGATCGTGCTCTCCGAGGCCGCCGGAACCCAGACAAGACGGCACGTCGCGTGAACCGCCCCGATCGTCCCGGCCCGCGTGTCACGGACCTGGCCGAGGCGACCGCAGCACCCTCTCACTCACCCGGCGGCGGGGGCTGGCCGCCGCCGGGTGGCTCGGCCCGGTGGCCCGGTGGCTCGGAGCGGGCGTCGCCGTGCTCCGGGCCGCCGGGCCGCGGAAGCCAGGCAGGGCAGGCACCTCCGGGTTCGGCGGCTGATCCTGCGCGTCGGGACGGACCGGATCAGAGCAGCCGGCGGGCACCCCGGGCGGGGACGGCCGGATAGATCTCCGGTGCGGCCCAGCCGCGCTCGGCGTAGGCCCCGGTCACCGACTCCCGTACGGACTCCACCCGGTCGTCGGTGACCAGCGCGATCGCCGACCCGCCGAACCCGCCCCCGGTCATCCGAGCCCCCCGCGCCCCGCCCCTGACCGCCGACTCCACGGCCACGTCCAACTCGGCGCAGGACACCTCGAACTGGTCGCGCAACGACAGGTGAGAGGCGTTCAGCAGCGCCCCGACCTCTCGTACCGCCCCGGCCCGCAGCAGCCCGATCACCGCCTCCACCCGGTGGTTCTCGGTCACCACGTGCTGGGTGCGCCTGCGCTCGTCGCCGCTCAGCTTCGCGAGGGCGCCCGCCAGATCCATGACATCGCGCAATGCGTCGACCCCCAGGCGCTTGGCGGCGTTCTCACAGTCCTTACGGCGGCGGGCATACTGCCCGTCGGCGAGTTCGTGGTGCACCCCGGTATTGATGATCAGCAGCTGCATGCCGTGACTCGCCAGGTCGAACGGGATGCTCCTGGTCCCCAGGGTCCGGCAGTCCAGGAACAGCGCCTTCCCCTCCTCGCCGAGGGCGGAGGCCGCCTGGTCCATGATCCCGCACGGCATGCCCACGAAGTCGTTCTCGGCCTTCTGGGCGGCGAGAGCGATCTCCATCTTGGTGAGGCCGAGCCCGTACAGCTCGTTCAGCGCCGTACCGATCGCCACCTCCAGCGCCGCGCTCGACGACAGTCCCGCCCCCTGGGGGACGTCCCCGTCGATCACCACATCCGCACCGCCGACCGGACGCCCCTGCCCCTGCTTTCGCCCTCGCTGCGCCTCGTCGAGGGCCCAGAACACCCCGGCCGCGTAGCGTGCCCACCCCTCGGCCTCGTCGGGCGTCGCCAGCGTCACCGGCTCACCCGCCTGCAGCGACCGCAGCCTGATCACCCCGTCCTCGCGCGGCGACACCGCCGCGGTCACCCCCCAGGGCAGCGCGAACGGCAGGACGAACCCGTCGTTGTAGTCGGTATGCTCCCCGATCAGATTGACCCGCCCGGGAGCGTGCCACACCCCGGCAGGCTCCACGCCGTACGAGTCCCTGAAAGCCCCAACAACGCGCATGATCCAACACTCCTCAACACGGCTCACCCGTAGGGTATCGATTCCCCCGGAGTCCGGTTGTGCGCTCGATCCCGTCGAAGGTCACATCTTGAACCCGTCCCGCCCGGTAGATGTGCGAACAGCCCCCACGTTTGGTTGAATGCCGCGTACGGCGTGCGCGAGGGGCGGTAGCTCAGCCGGTTAGAGCAGGGGACTCATAATCCCTGGGTCGCGGGTTCGAGTCCCGCCCGCCCTACCCTCCGTGACCACCCGAAAAGCGCCTCTGACCTGCGTGTTCGCACTCGGAGGCGCTTTTTCCGTGTCCGGCTGTCCACGGTTGTCGCTGATGGGTTCCGGATGGCTGTGCCGAATACGTGCCGAAGTTTTAGGGAAGATCGTCAGCCCTCGCCGAGCACCTCGGAGATCCGGCGTTCGGCGGTTTCGTCCTGCCCGACGACGCACCTCGCGCAGATCTTCAACAGCACGTCGACGCGGTGCCCCGCCCATGCGGCGACCTGGGTAGGAGGCACCCCGCCTTTGATCCCGGTGAACAGGCGGGACGCGGTGGGGCCGACCCCGCCGACGGGATCCCGCGCCACGTCCCCGTACGCGTCCGCGTCTCGCTCGCGGAGTACGGCGGAGCCGGGGGCCGCCCGTGAGGGTGGACGGGACGTCGCGGACAGCCCGATCACTCCTTCCGGCCGAGGAGCCGGGCGCCCCGCCGTATGTGATGTCCCTTACCGTGGCAGGCGCGGCATTTGCCAAATGCGCCGTTAAATGTTGTGGAATGCGATTCTTTTGACCTATTGCAGGTTTTACACCTCATATACGGGTGAAACGCGCAGGAGATGAGGTATCCGATGATCAGGATGCCCACGAGGATGACGAAGGGGTGTACGGCCAGTTCGGAGGCCGCTTCGCCCTGTGGGGCGGCGACGGGGAGAGTCGTGATGGGATGCACGCGATCAGATTCACATGGAAAAGAGCCGCGCATCAGGCGTTTCCGCGTACGGGCCTTTCTGATTGCGTATCCGGTATCGGTGTGCCCATTCGCGAGGCGTGTGCCCCGCCCTCGCCGAAGGTCGCGTCCACGATCACCGTTCACGGTCGTGGTTCGTCGGCCGGGTGGAGAGATCTCGGCGGGGCCACGGTGGCGAGGGTGTCGCGCGGCGGTGGCTGGGTACCCCGCTTAAGGGGAAAACCCCAGCTCACGGCGATTTGATCAGCTCGGGAAGGGCGTGGACGATGCCTCTGAGGCGGCCAGGTCACACCGAACGCGGAAGCCGGGATCTGGAGATCAACCCGATCTTCAGCCGGGAGCCCCTGCGGGTTCCGCGCCACGCCATGCCGGACGGGGAGATGGAGCCGGAGACGGCCTACCAACTGGTGCACGACGAGCTGATGCTGGACGGCAACGCGCGGCTGAACCTCGCGACGTTCGTGAGCACCTGGGCGGAGCCGCAGGCGCTGAGGCTGATGGCCGAGTGCGTCGAGAAGAACATGATCGACAAAGACGAGTATCCGCAGACCGCGGAGCTGGAGACGCGGTGCGTGGACATCCTCGCCAGGCTCTGGCACGCCGAGGATCCTCGCCGCGCGACGGGCTGCTCGACGACCGGGTCGAGCGAGGCGGCCATGCTGGGCGGCCTGGCGCTCAAGCGGCGCTGGCGGCGGCGCCGCCGCGCGGAGGGGCGCCCCGACGACCGGCCCAATCTCGTCATGGGCGTCAACGTGCAGATCTGCTGGGACAAGTTCGCCGACTACTTCGACATCGAACCCCGCTACGTGCCGATGGAGGGCGATCGTTATCACCTGAGCCCGGAGACCGCCGTCGAGCGGTGCGACGAGAACACCATCGGGGTCGTGACCGTCCTGGGCTCCACCTACGACGGCAGCTACGAGCCCGTCGCGGAGATCGCCGCGGCCCTGGACGACCTGCAGGCCCGCACCGGGCTCGATGTGCCGATGCACGTGGACGGGGCCTCCGGCGCGATGATCGCCCCCTTCCTCGATCCGGACCTGCACTGGGACTTCCAGGTGCCACGGGTGGCGTCGATCAACACCTCCGGGCACAAGTACGGGCTGGTGATGCCGGGGGTGGGCTGGGTGCTGTGGCGCGACTCCGAGGCGCTCCCCGACGATCTGGTCTTCCAGGTCAACTACCTCGGCGGGGAGATGCCGACCTTCGCGCTGAACTTCTCGCGGCCGGGCGCCCAGGTGGTCGCGCAGTACTACAACTTCCTGCGGCTGGGCTTCGACGGCTACCGCCGGGTGCAGCGGACCTGCCGGGACGTGGCGACCCGCCTGGCAGGGGAGATCGCCGGGCTGGACGTCTTCGAGCTGATCACCGACGGCGGCCAGGCCCCGGTGTTCGCCTTCCGGATACGTGAGGGAGTCGACGGCTTCACGGTCTTCGACGTCTCCGCCGCGCTGCGCGAGCGCGGCTGGCTGGTGCCCGCCTACACCTTTCCCGAGAACCGTACGGACCTGGCGGTGCTGCGCGTCGTCGTCCGCAACGGCTTCAGTCACGACCTGGCCGATCTGTTGATGGAGGACCTGCGCAGGGTCCTGCCCCGCCTGGAGGCCCAAGGCGGGCACCGCACCGCCGGCGACGCCGGAGGCTTCGCGCACAGTGCCGGGAGCAAGAGACCCCGGCGCCACGGCTGAGGGCGTGCGGAGACGCTCGCGCCGGCCGGGGGAGGGGCCGGCGTGAGGGCGGGACAAGGGAGAAGGAGTCGTTGAGATGTGCCGTTTGTTTGGCCTGAGCAGCGCGCCTCTGCGTACGCGTGCCACCTTCTGGCTCCTGGACGCGCCGGACAGTCTCAGCGAGCAGAGCCACCGCGAGCCCGACGGGACCGGCCTGGGATTCTTCGACGCCGACGGCACCCCGGAGGTGCACAAGGCGCCCATCGCCGCCTATCGGGACCGGCGTTTCGCCGAGGAGGCGAAGGAGGTGGACTCCACCACCTTCGTGGCCCACGTACGTTTCGCCTCCACCGGTGGCCTGGAGAGACGCAACACGCATCCCTTCGTGCAGGACGGGCGGCTTTTCGCCCACAACGGGGTGATCGAGGGCCTGGACGACCTCGACGCGGAACTGGGCGAGGATCGAAAGCTCGTCAAGGGGGAGACCGACTCCGAGCGCTTCTTCGCGCTGATCACTCGTGAGATCAGGGCGCACGGCGACGTCACCGCCGGTATCGAGTCCGCGGCCCGCTGGGTCGCCGAGAACCTGCCCGTCTACGGCCTCAACCTGGTCCTCACCACCCCGCGGGATCTGTGGGCGCTGCGTTATCCCGACACCCACCGGTTGTACGTGCTCCAGCGCGCCGCGGGCGGGCGCCACAGTGGCCGGCACCTCGACCAGAGCGGCACCGACGGCCGCGTCCGCGTCCGCTCCCGCGACCTCATCGACGCCCCCGCCGTCGTGGTCGCCAGCGAGCAGATGGACGACCATCCCGGCTGGCGACTGATGGAGTCCGGTGAGCTGCTCCATGTCGGACCGGATCTCGTCCTCACTCGCCGGATCGTCCTGCCGGAGGAGCCGGCGCACCGGCTGAGCCTCGCCGACCTGCGTCCCGAGGCCGCGACCTCGCAGCGTTCCGACTGAGCTCGGCGTCGGCGTCGACCTCGCGATGACGGCACCGGCGACGGGGTTCTTGTCGTGGTCTTGTGGGCCGGTGGAGACCGTGCCTGCCGCATCGGGAAAATCTTCTCGCTGACCGGTCCGCGAGGGCCGCGGTGTTCGGCCCGGGACCTGCCCGGCGGACGGTGATTCACGTGGTCGGAATACCGGTGGATCGCAAAAAAGGGGAAAATCAGGAAAAGAGAATTTTTTGCTGGCCTTTGCTGAAAGATGGTTTTATGGCGAAAGGGTGGGACGTCAAGCCTGATATTCGTGGAAACGTTGACCTTGCCGAGCGAGAACCGAATATTCGAGGTCGTCGACTGTTCCGGCGTCCGCTGCTAATGTTTCGCTCGGCCGATGGATTAGCGCAGCCGACAGATTAGCGCGACCGGCGATTTCATGGCTGATGGCGTAATGCGCTTCGCATCCGGCACCGTGCGGCGGTTCGACGTCTTCGCCGAGGTCGGTGAGGTCGACATGACCTTCACCAGGATGGAGTGGTGCCATGACGGATGTGACGGTCGTCGGGACCGGCGTGACCGGCTCCGCGATCGTACGGGCCTGCGTCGACTCCGGCCTGCGGGTCTCGGCCTGGAACCGTACGCCGGAACGTTCGGCGAGACTCGCGGGAAGGGACGTCCGCCTCCACGCGACGGTGGCCGAGGCGATCGAGACCTCCCCGATCGTGTTGCTGTGCCTTCTCAACTACGAGATCACCCACGCGGTCCTCGACGGGGCCGGGGCCGACCTCTCCGGCAGGCTCGTCGTCCAGAGCGCCGGAGGCGTCCCCGACGACGTCACCCCCCTGCGTGAGCGGGTGGAGGCCGCAGGCGGCAGGTATCTGGAGGCCGCGATCCTCAGCTACCCGGACGCGATCGGCACCGAAGACTGCTTCACCGTCTACAGCGGGGCGGCCGAGGACTTCAAGGAGCTGGCGGGGGTGACCGAGGCGCTGTCCGGCAAGCAGGTGCGCCTGGGCGCCGACCCCGCCCACGCCAAGGCGTACTACGTCGTCTCCAGCGCCTTCCACTACGCGTTCGTCAGCGGTTTCCTCGAATGCTCGGCCATCGCGGAGAGCATCGGCGTCCCCCTCAACGACCTCGCGGAGTCCGTGCCGCTCTACGATCCCGCTTTCCGGAACACGATCTGCGTCGGACTCGGCCTCATCGCGCGCCGCGACTACACCTTCGAGCAGGCTCCGCTCACCTCACATCTGGACGTCCTCAACAACCTGGCGGGCATCGCGGAACGGGCGGGGATCGACCAGTCCTACCTCGGGGTGATGCGCGAGCGCGTGCTGAGGGCGATGGAGCAGGGCTACCGGCGCGAGCACGTGGCGGTGCTGACCGAACAGTTCCGCAGCCGCCGAGCGGCCATCCATAACCGCTAAGGGGAAGCATGCACGGGTTCGAACCGGTTGACGGCAGGGCGAGGCGCGGCTTCTCGGGGCCGGGCACTCCCGGTCCCGGCCTTCCCGACCCGGCCGTCCCCGGCCCCGGAATCCCCGTCCCCGGCCCTGGAATCGGCCCCGGTCCAGGGGGCCCGGATCCCGGTTCTCGAAGGCCAGGTCCTCTCCGCCCCGGAGCTCCTGATCCCAGCGCTCCTGATCTCGATATTCCGGGTTCCGGAGCCTCGGGTTTCCTCGCCCTCGGACCCGATCTCGAAATCCCGGGTTATGCGGCGTCGGATTCCGAATTCCCCGGACTCGATCTCGATATCCCAGGTCCCGGAGCCTTGGAATCCGATGCCCCCGAATTGGGCGTCCCCGAATGGGATGTTTCCGAAATGGCGCCCCCGGTGGACTCCCACCTGTGGCTGCGCAGGCGGTGCCCGCTCGCCGAGCCTCGTCTGCGCCTCGTCTGTTTTCCCCACGCCGGAGGTGTCCCGACCTCCTACCAGGGCTGGCAGGACCGGCTGCCCGCCGACATAGAGCTCTCCGCCGTGTGTTACCCCGGCAGGCAGAACCGCGTCCACGAGCAGCCGATCGACCGCATGGAACCTCTCGCCGACCAGGTATGCCGGGCACTGCTCCCCCTCTCGGACCGGCCACTCGCCCTGTTCGGGCACGGTATGGGGGCCCTGGTCGCGTACGAGGTCGCGGTCAGGCTCGCCGGACAGTACCGGATCCCCCCGGTGGCGCTGCTGGTGTCGGCGCACGCGGCGCCGCACCTGTGCGCGGACGACGCGCGAAGGATCCCCGTCGGTGACCGTCAGCTCGCCGAACGGGCCGCCACCGCGGATCCGGCGCTGCTGCGCCTTCCGGAGCTGATGGACCTGGCGATGATCGCGCTGCGGGCCGACCACGACCTCCTGCACGCCTACCGGCCCGCGTCCACCCCGCCGGTCACCGTTCCGATCACCGGCTACCTGGCGACGGGCGACCCGCGCGTGAGCCACGGGGAGATGCGCGCCTGGAGCCGTGTCGCGGCCTCAGGGTTCGAGCTGCGCACCTTTCCCGGAGACCACCTCCATCCGGGGGACGAGGAGGCGGCACTCGTCACCGACATCGCGGAGCGCCTCACCGGGGTCGAGGGCGCGAGCGGGACGCCCCAGGAGGGCTCACCCGCCCCTACCCGGCACGAGTGAGAGCCCGGCACACGTTCCGGGCACCTCGCCCTCGGAAGGCGACCGCGAAGCCGGACGGGGAGAGGGGGAGCGGCCCCCGCCACACCGCTTCGGGTCTCCGGGGGGTCACCCCTCCAGGAGTTCGACCGTGCCGCGCTCGCCGTCGACCCTGATCCGGTCGCCGTCACGCAGACGCACGGTCGCGTTGCCGGTGCCGACCACGGCGGGGATGCCGAGCTCGCGGGCGACGATCGAGGCGTGTGACAGCGGAGCGCCCATGTCGGTCACCACGGCGGCGGCGCGGGGGAACATCGGGGTCCAGCCGATGTTGGTCAGCGTCGTCACGAGGATCTCGCCGGGCGCGAGCCTGCCGCCGTCCTCGGGGCCGGCGATGACGCGGGCGACGCCCTCGACGACGCCCGGCGCCCCGGGGAAGCCGGTCACGGTGTCGCTCACCGGGGCGTCGCCGCCCCTGGCGTCGAAGATGTCGCCGCGCCGGTCGGGATCGGCGGCCCAGCGTTCCGGGTCGAAACGGCCGATGATGAGCGTGGGGTAGGCGGGCAGGGCCGCGTACCGTTCGTACGTCGCCCGCCGGACCGCCACCTTCGCGGTCGGGGTGCCGTCGCCGCGCAGGACGGCGAGGATCTCCTGGATCGACAGGAAGAACAGGTCGTCACCGTGGCCGGTGAGCTCACCGGCCCGCAGGACGAAGGCGCGCAAAGCCCAGAAGGCGCGGATCACCTCCGAGCGGGCCGACTCCCGGTCACGGACGATCGCGTTCCACCGCGCCACCCGCAGGCGCGTTTTCGCGACCTCGCGGGGGTGGCGCTCCCCGAAGCGTCTCCAGGCCGCCTCGCGCGCCTCCCGCTGGTGGTCGAGCAGCGTACCGGCGTGCCCGGTGCTCTCGGAGATGGCCGCGAGCTGCGCGTCGATCCACCGCGGGTCCTCGCCGGGCCGGGGGATGGAGACCTCGAACTCGTGCGCGCCACGGTGCCCGTAAAGGCGGGCGAAGGTCTCCCTGTCGATCTCCTTCGCGGCCAGCTTCTCCAGGCCGACGATCGTCCCGAGACTGGCGAGTTCCCCGTCGGCGTTGGCGCCGGTGAGCATGGCCTCGGCGTCGATCTCACCCACCAGCTCGCGCAGCCTGTCGCGGGTCATGACCAGGGCGGCCCCGCCCTGCCGCCCGGAGGCCTCCAGGATCTGGCAGGCCTCGACGAAGAACGGAAGCAACTCCCCCTCCCACAGCCCTGCCAGCTCACCCGTTGTCGCGGTGGCGGCGATCCGCTCGCGCAGCGCCTCGCAGCGCTGCCGCGCCGTGGCGAGGAAACCGGGCATCTTGCGGGTGTTGACCGCGACCCGCCTGCGCAGGGTGAGGGCGAGAGGCAGCACGCTTCTGATGATCCGCAGGCGCGAGGCGGGCAGCAGCGGCACGTCCAGGTCGCGCGGGAGCCTGCCGAAGACCTGCTCGATCGCGCCGAGCCGCCTGCGCATGCCCAGGGCGCGCGCCACCGAGAACGCGACGCTCAGGTTCATGTAGAAGCGTCCGCCGATGTTGCCGACCAGACCGAAGCCGGGCACCCTCGACGTCGACATCGCCTCCCCGATGAAGATCTGGACGAGTGACCACGTACACGGCGTCATCACGTCGGGGATCGCCTCGCCGAGGTTGGCGCCGGTCCACAGGTAGTCGCCGGTCAGGCTGTCGTTCCACTCCTCGACGGGCTGCCTGAGCCGGGTGATCGGGCGGGCCTGCACGATGAGGAACGCCTCCTCGCGCCTGACCCACTCCACGTCCATGGGCGTCCCGTACAGCTCCTCGATCCGCGTCGCGAGCCGGGCGAGCAGGGTGATCTCGGCGGAGGCGAGCACGGACCGGTGGCGCAGGCTCTCGGGGACGGCCTCCTCACGCGTGCCGCCGGAGGTGCGGACCGTCATCACGGTCTTGTCGCCGACGCGCTCCTCGACGATCCTGCCGTCGTCCTTGGAGACGACGACGATGTCGGGTGTCACCTGCCCTCCGACGACGGCCTCGCCCAGTCCCCACGAAGCGTTGATCACGATCTGGTCCCGCGCGCCGGTGACCGGGTTCGCGGTGAACAGGATGCCCGCCGCGTCGGCGGCCACCAGTTCCTGGACCACCACCGCCAGCGCCACGTCGTCCTGGGGCACGCCGTTCGCGGCCCGGTAGGCGATGGCGCGCGCCGTCCACAGCGAGGCCCAGCAGCGCCGGACCGCGTCCAGCAGGCCGTCGCCCCGGATGTTGAGGTAGGTGTCCTGCTGCCCGGCGAACGACATGTCGGGCAGGTCCTCCGCGGTGGCCGACGAGCGTACGGCGACCGGCACGTTCTCGCCGAGCCTCGCGTAGGCCGCGCGGATCTCGGCGGCGGTCTCGGCCGGGATCTCCCGCTCGGAGAACAGCGCCGCGATCCGCCGCGACGCCTGTTCGGCGGGCATGCCCGAGACGGCCTCCATGACCTGGTCGTTCAACCCGTCGCGGGAGACGAAGTCGCGGTAGGCGCCGGTGGTGACGTGGAAGCCGTCGGGAACCGGGAGCCTCGCGCGAGCCATCCGGGCCAGTGAGGCTCCCTTGCCGCCCGCGAGCGTGAGGTCGGCCGTTTCGTCGCCAAGGGGGAGGGTCTTCACCGCGCGTTCTCCTTGTTCTCCTTGAACGCGTCGTTCTCCTCGAACCCGAGGGAGACGCGAAGTTTCCGCCGCGCGGCCTCCAGGGCGGCGTCGACGTATTCCAGGGTGTCCCGCGTCACCGCCCGGGTGACGGCGGCGGAGACGGGGCCGGTGGCCTCCATCGCGCTGCCGCCGGCCTCGGCGACCAGCTCCGCCAGCCGCTCGTCGGACGGCCTGTACCCGGCGGGCGTCATCGGCGAGACGATCAGGAATCCGTACAGGACGGAGACGAACGTGGTCATGTGCTCGGCGGGCGACAGGTCGCTCCGCAGCGCGCCGTGTTTCAGCAGCGTGCCGAGGTAGGTCTGGAAATCGCCGCCCAGCTCCGCGTCGGCCATGCCGTCCCACTTCTGGCGCGTGAGCCTGCCCAGCACCTCCGAGTCGCCCAGGATGCTCGCCCGCATCAGGGGCCTGCCGAGAAGTTCCAGGGTGAGCAGCCTGAGCAGGTCGCGGAGGGTGGCCGGGCCGTCTCCGGCGTGCCGTCGCACCTCGGTGATCATCTCGACCCGCTCGCGGCGCAGCAGCGCGACGAACAAATCCTCGCGCGTCTTCCAGTGCAGGTAGATCGTGCCTTTGGCGACCCCGGCCCGCCGGGCGATGTCCTCGACGGTGGTCTTGTCGTACCCCCAGCGCAGGACGAGGTCGGCGGTGGTGTCCAGGATGCGGTGTGCCCGCGTGAGCCGCTGGGAGGCGTCCTGCGGAGGTCGCCCCACCCTTCTGGTCTCCGGTTTCATGCCCTCGTCATTTTCTGAAAGTTTGACCATATATCCGTATCTGGTCATTTAATTGATACCACACCGCAGGCGGGGAGGAAGGTGGCGGGATCTCGGTAAGAGCAGGGTTCCGGTAAGGGCGGGACCGAGCGGGCAGGAAGACGGCGGGGTTCCGGTAAGGGCGGGACCGGGCGGGAAGGAAGGCGCGGCGGCCGGGTGTCGGGCCGGAAGCGAGAAGCGGTGGCCGGGAAGTGACATCCGGCTACCGTTCGGGATGGTTCTTACCGTGCTGTCGGGAAGCGACACCCGGTCAACGTTCGGGACGGTTATCGCGGGGGATATGGAGCCTGGACTCCCGACCCTCGCCTGAAGGACATCGCATGCTCAGGATCGGCAAGCTCACCCCCGCTGACCGCCCCCGCTGGGAAACCCTCTTCCGTGACTACAACGACTTCTGCGAGCGCACGCTTTCGCCCCAGCTGTACGACCGTGCCTGGGACGAGTTCCGGGAGGACGTCCGCATGCACGCCCTCGGCGCGAAGCTCGACGGAGAGCTGGTCGGCATCGCGCACTTTCTCATCCACTCAAGCACCACGGCGCTGGACGTGTGCCACCTCCAGGATCTGTTCACCACGCCGCAGGCTAGGGGCAAGGGGGCGGGGCGAGCGCTGATCGAGGCGGTGACCGAGTGGGCGGACGCCCGCGACTGCAGCCAGGTCTACTGGTCCACTCGGCAGACCAACACCGAGGCCCGGCGGCTCTACGACAAGGTCGCCGTGAACAGGGGTTTCATCCTCTACCAGATCAACCTGTAACCGGAGGAGGGGCGACCGGAAGCCGCCCCTTGGCTCGTCTTTCCCGCGTCGCGGGTCGCCGGCCTCATGCCGAGCGGCGGTCCGCGCTGTCGGGCTGCCGTTCACGGGCATGCTGGAGCTCGGCGTTGATGCGCAGGGCCTCGGCGAGCTGGTCTTCCAGGATGATGATGCGGCAGGCGGCCTCCAGGGCGGTGCCCTGGTCGACCAGTTCGCGGGCACGAGCGGCGAGGCGGAGCTGGTAGCGGGAGTAGCGGCGGTGGCCGCCCTCGGAGCGCTGCGGCTCGATCAGTTTGGCGGTGCCCAGGCCGCGCAGGAACGCCGGGGTGACGCCGAGCATCTCGGCGGCCCGGCCCATGCTGTAGGCGGGGTAGTCCTCGTCGTCGAACCGGTGAGCGGAGACCTCGCTCGGCGTGGCGGAGAGCCTGTCGGCCCTGCCCGTGGTGTCGGCCTTACCGGCCGTTTCAGCCTTATCGGCGGTGTCGCGAAGTCTGGGCTCCGCGCGTACGGCCGACGCCATCGGTGCTTGATCCATACAACCTTCCCATAATGCCAACAGGGGCCCCGGCGCCATGATGCGCCGGGGCCCACGAGGTTCAACACCATCTATCGGCCCTGGGGCCAACCTGTTTCTTCCGCATTGGCCGCCCGAAGAGGGCGGGGATGCGGGGATCGCGTATGCGTGACCGTAGACCACCTTCCATTCCGTGGGACTGCGGTACCCGTGCGGCGAACATCAACCGGCAACGGGCGATCCTGATGGCGTTCAACACTCCTTTCGCTATCTTTGCCTCTTTGACCTCATGCATCACTTGTTCGCAGCTGCGCGCCCACGGCTGGAACCCTTCGACTACTGCTGGTCCCGGCACGTCCGACGTTGGTGCTTGTTCACTGCTGCGGCAGCGCGTCCATGGCCGGGACCCTTCAACTGCTCGGCCCTGGCACATCCGACCTTCTGCCTGTTCGTCATCTTCCGCGGCTGCGCGTCCACGGCCGGGACCCTTCAACTGCTCGGTCCTGGCACGTCCGACGTTGGTGCTTGTTCACTGCTGTGGCAGCGCGTCCATGGCCGGGACCCTTCAACTGCTCGGCCCTGGCACATCCGACCTTCTCTGCCCGTCTTTCTTCGTCGTCCTGCACTATCCACGCTCGTCCGGGCAGTTCGTCGTGATGCCTACGTCCTGCTCTGCCCTCGTGGATCCGTTCCTTGCGATGTCAGGAACTCTATCCTCATCCAGCGCGGATGTCTACCTCGGCCACTACAGATTTTCGGTTCCACTGAAGCGAGGATCTGAGTCTTCGCATCGGAGGCAGGGCGAGCCCCTTCCGGCCCTCCCGACATCGACGGCCTGTTGGCCTCGAAGGGCCGGTCACAGAGGGAACCGGCCCTTCGAGGTCAGCGGCGGAAGAAGTCGCCCAGGGCCGCGGTGAGAGCCTCCGGGGCCTCCTCCGCCATGTGGTGGCCGGAGTCGATCCCATGGCCGCGTACGTCGCCGGCCCAGCCCTGCCAGATCTTCAGCGGATCGCCGTACAGATCCTCAAGATCGTCGCGCAGCGACCACAGGGCCAGGGCGGGGCACCGCAGCCGCACACCGGCCGCCCGGTCGGCCTCCTCGTCGCGCAGGTCGACGGTGAGACCGGCCCGGTAATCCTCCAGCATGGCCCGCACCACGTCGGGATTCCGGGTGGCCTCACGGAACTCGTCGTGGTTCTCCCTGCCCATGCTCTCCGGATCGCCGTGGTACCAGCTGTCGGGGTCGGCGTTGATGACGCGTTCCGGGGTGTCCGGCTGCGCGAAGAAGAACCAGTGCCACCACCGCGTCGCGAACTCCACGGTGATGCGGGACAGGTGCTCGCTGATGGGCAGGCAGTCCAGGAGCGCCACCTGGGACACCGCGTCGTCCTGGTGATCCAGGGCGAGGCGGAACGCGACGGCGCCCCCTCGGTCGTGCCCGGCGAGGGCGAACCGGTCGTGTCCCAAAGAACGCATCACCGCCACCAGGTCGTTCGCGACGGTGCGCTTGGAGTGCCCCGAATGGTCGGGGGTGGGGGCCGGGCCGCGCGAGCGGCCGTATCCCCGCAGGTCGGGGCAGACAACTGTGAAGCCGCGCTCGACGAGTAGAGGCGCGACGCGATGCCAGGTCGCCGAAGTCCGGGGATGACCGTGCAGCAGCAGCACCGGAGGCCCCTTCCCGCCGTGGCGGGTGAGAATGGACGCTTCCCCGACCTGGATCGACTTTTCCTCGAAGCCTTCGAACATCGCTTCAGTATCTCCGCGAGGGGGGCGATCACACCTCTCTCAAACGATCGGCAGGGGGCGGCCTCCCGGTGTCCAGGGATGATCCCCGCCGGCCCGGCCTCGGCCTTCGGGGAGGCCGGGCGCGGAAATCAGCGGATGTCTCCCTCCCAGGTCGGGGCGGACCCGCCAGGGGCGACGCCGAGTCGCGGTGCCTCGACGGTCTCGACCGTCGTGGCGCGCTCACCGGCTTTCTGAGAGATCGGCCGTTCGGGTGCGAGCTGGGCGAGGGCGAGCAGCAGGAGTTCGCCGCTGGAGCAGCCGAGGCGCTCGCCGCGCCCCAGCTCCACGACGCGTCGCATCACCTCGTCGGGGGTGAAGCCCATCGCGGCGGCGACACGTCTGGCGGCTTGCAGGAGTTCGTGGTCTCGGGGCACCATGACGTTGTTTTACCCGTTGCGGCGGTATCTGCCGGGGGCGGTGTTGAACGCGTTGGCGAAGGCGAACTCCGAGGTGTAGCCGACCCTGGTCGCGACGGAGTGCAGTGGGGCGTCGGATTCGCGCAGGAGCCGGGCGGCGACGGTCATCCGCCACCAGGTCAGGTAGGTCAGCGGCGGCCGGCCGACCAGGGCGGTGAAGCGGCGGGCGAACGGCGCCCGGGACAGTCCCGCCTCGGCGGCGAGCGTCGCGACGGTCCACGGCCGTCGCCGAAGCCCTGGACGAACCGGTGGACGTGGCCCCCCACCTCGTCGCGGCCGGCACGAGACCACTGGTGCCGCTGGTCCGGGCCGGGCGGCCTCGTCGTGTCCGTCACCGTTCCGCTCAGGCTCCCCGCGGACTCCCCGGTGACCGCGACGCACTTCGTGGCCCGCAACGACACGAGCGACCTCGCCGCCCTGGTCAAGCTCGTCGACGCGGGCGTCGTGCGTCTCGACATCTCCGCCTCCCGCCCGCTCGCCGGCCTGGCCACGGTGCATCGCGACGCCGAGTCCGGCCGTACCCGCAGCAAGATCATCCTTATTCCCTGAACGAGTCCCCATGACCACCGCATCAACAATCAACGCTTATGCCGAAATATCGGGACGGCGCTCTCCGGCCTTTGGTGGCGCGTGGCGTGACTCCAGGTGATCTTTATGTTGTCCGCCGAGAAGTCGGCTGACGAATCTCCGCACACCCGTATCAAGAGGGCCACGGTCACAGCGATCAACGGAGACCCTGTTCCGAGACCGGGCAACACGTACACTCGTAGTCATGACCGCTGCCCATGACTACGAGGACATGCACCACCTTGTCGACCGGCTTCCTCCGGCTGGGGTGCGGCGTTTGCGCGTGCTGGTGGAGTCCGACCCGGAGCTCGCCAGGTTTGTCGAGGATTCGGACCTCGAAACCGTACGAAGGGAACTGTCGTTCATCGGCCTGGGGGCCTCTGGACGAGGTGATGTTTCCGAACGGCATGACGAGCTGCTTCGTGAGGGGGCAGATCGTCCTTCGTGAGGGGTTAGATCGTCCTTCGTGACGGTTACCTTGCTGGATACCGGCGTTCTGTACGCCGCGATTGACCGATCCGATGCCCATCACGAGGTGTCCGCGCGGTTGCTTTCCACGTTGCTCGATCGGCTTCTTCTCCCTGTGACCGTGTTGACCGAAACATGCTGGCACGTGGAGAAAAACCTCGGTGCGAAGAGTGAGGCCGCGTTCTTGGCGTCGGTAGCGCGAGGTGAACTCGAATTGGTGGATCTGACGGTTGAGGACGTAGATCGCACCGCGCAACTGGTCGAAACCTACGACGATCTGCAGCTGGGACTGGTCGATGCCTCGGTGATCGCACTGGCGGAGCGACTGAAGATATCGAAGGTCGCCACCATTGACCGTCGCCATTTCACCGCTGTACGACCACGTCATGTCACGGCCTTGACTCTGTTGCCGGAGATCCTGTGATGCTTCCAGAGAGGCCGACCGGCTCTTCAGTAACGAACTGAGCCGCGAACCAGGCCCTGAGCTGGGGTTTCTCGGAATGGATGAGAAGATTCGACGCGGTCGTGTCTCATCGATCACAAGGCGGGTCCGTGGAGGTCGCGGTCAGGGAGAAGGTGTCTCCCATCTCCTTCGCGGCTCTGGCGGTCGCGGCGAGGTGCTCGTCGGCGGTCATGCCGCGGTCAGGGAAGCGCTGGTTGATATCGTACTGATCGTCAGCCCACTGCTGATAGTTCCGCCGGACGGTCAGGTCGTCGGAGCTGGTGATTCGGGCGATATCGGTCCAGGTGACCCCGGCCAGCAGTGCGTGGTGAATGTTTGAGGGGTGGCGCACGGTGCGCGCGATGCTCTCCGCCAGTGCCAGCAGTTCGATGTGTTCGGCCGCGGTGAGTGGAGGCCGGTCATCGGCTCCGTGCCGGACGGGGTCGTAGATCCCCCGGGTCACCAACTCGATCCGGGCACGAGCCGACGCGTTCTTGGCGGCTAGTTCGTTGTAACGCTCCAGTTGCTGACTGAGGGGCAGGTCGTAGCATGCGTCGTACCAGGTCGCGCTGTGCTCAGGCATGGACATGACGACTTCTCCGGGATGGTGGGCGGTCGCTGGGAATTCCTGATCATGAGCTCACACGCGCTCTGAACCGTTCGTGAGCGCTCTGCTTGGAGATCCCCATCGCCTCCCCTATCTGCGCCCAGGAGGCGCCGGTCTCCCGTGCCCCGGCGACGGCCTGGTCGAGCAGGGGGCGCTGCCAGCTCTCCAGCTGAGACAGCAGAACGAGGGCGGCCAGAGGACGTTCGGCGGCGAGAGAAAATTCGGTCCCCGGGTAGCCGGCCAGACATCATCACGTTCCCCGGCCTTCACGCCTCACGCCTCACGCCTCAGCCGAAGGGATTGTCACCGTCGCGCAGGGCGGCGAGCGCGGGGGCGTACATCCGGGTCTTGATGGTGCCGAGGGTGGGGCCGGCCTTGTTCACCAGGGCCTGGGCGATCTCCAGGGCGGTCTGGCGTACGGAGTCCTCGTCCACCGCGTGGTCGACGATGGCCGCGGCCAGGGCGTCGTGGCCGCCGTAGCGGCGGGCGGTGGTCATGGACTCGTGTGCGGTCTGCGGGGTCAGCCGGGCCTGGATCAGCGCGGACATGCCCGGGGTGAAGGGGATGTCGATGTCGGCCTCGGGCAGGCACCAGAAGCCGCGGTCGGCGCGCATCACCCGGAAGTCATGGGCCAGGGAGAACATGGCGCCGGCCGCGAAGGTGTGCCCCTGCAGGGCGGCCACGGTGATCACCGGCAGGGTCAGCGTTCGCGCCAGGAGTTCGTGGACGCTGAGGATGTAGTCCCGGTATCGGTCGGTGTGGGCGGACAGCCAGTCCAGGTCCAGGCCGTTGGAGAAGAACTTGCCGGTGGCGGCGGTCACCAGGGCGCGAGGTCCCTCAGCCTTCTCCACCTCGTCCAGTGCGGCGTTGACGGAGGCGATCCAGTCGGGGTGGAAGCGGTTCTCGGTGTCTCCGAGGTCGAGGACGAAGACGTCGTTCTGGCGGTCGAGCACGGGCACGGTGGCTCCCTCGGGCGGGGGACGGGGCGCGGTGGTTCAGGCCCGACCGCATGGCACGTGGGCCGGTGAAGCGTCGATGCCTGGGCCATGAGCCTACCGGTAAGTAACTTATGGGGCGTGGCGCGGTACACGCAACAGTCAGCCGGCGAGCCGCTCTTCCAGGTACCAGCGACGGAGCCGATCGAGGAGCGCCCGCATCGTGCCGTCCTTGAGGTTTTCGGCGATCGTTCCTTCGGAGAATCGCTCGCCTCGGACCAGGACGGTGGTCAGGCGGGCGGCCTCGGCCACCGGGGCATCGGCCAGACCACGCCCGCCGGGGTAGCGGTCCGAGCGGTACCAGCTCGTCCAGTCGAACACCACGGCGACGTTCAGCCGGTCCAGCAGGCTCATGATGGCCCTGACGGTATCGGCATAGACGGGGTACGGAGCCTGGACGGCACCGCTCTCCAGTTTCCGCCCCCCTGCCCAAGGCGTCTGGAGGTCAGCCGCGGTAAGGCGGTCCGCGAGGGCGAACAACTCCTCCCACAGCTCGCCCGGTTGGGCGGCGAGCGTCGCTGAGATCTCGTCGTTCGTGGGGCCCGCGGCGGTGAGCGCCTTTTCGAAGATGGTGTGGCTGTCCGGGGTGAACAGGACGAAACGCAGATCGGTGACCCGGGTCGGGGTGGCGCGCACGGTGCCGATCGCGATGCGGGCCGCGTCGTCGAGGGGCCAGCCGTAGACGCCGGTGGATATCGCGGGGAAGGCGACGCTGACGGCGCCCAGCTCGTCGGCGACCCGGAGGGATTCCCGGTAGCAGGAGGCCAGCAGGCGCGAGCGGTCCTCTCCTGTGGAGAAGACGGGACCGACGGTGTGGATGACCCAGCGGGCCGGCAGGTCGCCCGCGACGGTGGCCACGGCCTGGCCGGTCGGCAGTCCCCTGCTGTACCGCGAGGCGCGCAGGTCACGGCAGGCGGCCAGGATCGCGGGGCCGCCACGCCGGTGGATGGCCCCGTCGACCCCGCCGCCTCCCAGCAGCGAGGAGTTGGCGGCGTTGACAACGGCGTCGACCCGCTGCGCGGTGATATCCCCCTGAACCAGCGTCATCTTCATGAAAGCCGAGTCTGCCACCAAAATTTCGATATACCTCCTTATTGGCCCTGTCCGGTCACCGATGAAACATCGGATGCCGAGACGGCGGGTAAGGTGTCGAGGTCCAGCGAGCTTGAAAGAATATCCAGATATTTGGCAATTTGAGGTCATCTGGGTAATCGTTGTAATCATCAAATCAAGCCATCTGGCTGTCGAGCTGCGGCGATGTCGTCTAGCCTCATCGCGTGATCCCGGCGACACGGGACATGTATTCGATCAGATGGGCTTGTGAGAGTGCTTGTCATAGACAACACCGCACCTACACTGAGCAGTGTGACGACCACTGTGCCCCTTCGTGGTCCGGCCGCAGCCGTTGCCTATCTTCTGGCGATGGCCCGCTCCCGTGGTGTGCGAATCAACCGCACCAAGCTCACAAAACTTCTCTACCTCGCCGATCTGCGTGCGGTCGAGCATGGACTTTCTCCCGGCTCGGGCGTCGAGTGGAGATGGCGCCACCATGGCCCGCACAGTCTGCGCCTCGCCGAGATCGAGCGAGATCTTCGCGAGGCGGGCATCATCCGGGTGGAAGAGACGACCGATCCTTTCGCCGGTCACCGGGAATGCCTCGTCCACCTTGTGGATGCTCCTCAGACGGACATCGATGCCGAGTTCGCGGAGATCGTGAACGCGGTCCTGGCTGACTACGGACAATGGTCGGCAGGACAGCTGCGCGATCTCGCCTGTCAGACGCCTCCGGTGCGGGAGGCCATCAAGCAGCGCAGGCATGAGGTGCGGCTTGACCTTGCCGGAGGACCGCCCCTGCCCGACCTCGGCTCCGGGCTTGCCAGGCTCCGCCGGTGGGCCAGTAGTAACCCGCTGCCGGACGACGAGCCTGGCGGCATCGACGATCTCATCGAAGAGATCGACCAGTTCGCCGAGCACCGTAATGACGCCACTCGGCATCTACTGGAGGAATAGTGCCGGGCCCCTACCTGGCTGGCGGGGTCTACCTCGTCAGCGACAAGTCGCTCCGCCTCATCCCTGAAGAGGACCGGGTCATCCACGATGAGCGACGCCCCGTGGTGGTGGTCACGGGAACGGAATCAAACGGTGACCCCGACTGGCCGTTTGTCCTCGCTTGCCCCATCTCTGGCTCTACCTCACGACGTACCCGCTTTGATGTCCAGTTGGCCAAGGGCCAGGGCGGAGCCGTCAAGAAGTGCTGGATCCGGGTTCCAGCTGTGCAGCCCCTGATGAAAGCCGTACTGGAAGACCGGAGCGGCACCCTGGACGAGGACCTGCTCACTCAGGTCCACGGTCGCCTTGCCCAGTACCTTGGCCTTTTGAACTGAGACAGCGGGCCATAAGGTGAACCGGCCCAACGCCGACCGCTCGTCGAGGGAAACTCAGCCCTCCACTGGGGGAGGGCTGAGGCCAGGGTCAGGTCGCGGACGCGCGCAACGCGGCGATGAACCATTCGAAGTCGGGGACCCTGGGCCGAAACGGCGGTCTGCCGTTCAGCACACCCACGAGCTGCCAGTACCGCTCCACCCGGCGGTCGGTGAACGTCTCCACCTGGTCGGCCAACCGGGCACGGTCCGCGGCGGGCGATCCCGGATCCACGATCAGATCCAGGATCGCCCTGCCCTCGGCCGACTCGGGGCCGATGCCGGCGTCGACCGCTCTTTCTGCGTGCTCAAGGACGAGGGCGGGGTCGTACGACTGCGGCACGTCGTCGCCGGGTGTGGCGCCGGCCACCGCCATCTGCCGTGCGCGCTCCTGGAAGCCGGTGTCACCCAGGAGTTCGGCGAGTTCCAGCCACGCCTCGGCCTGCTCAGGGGTGGGGTCGTCCGGCAGCTCCGCGGGGAGTTGGCGCATCGAGGCCGCGATGTGGGCCCCCGGCGCCTGCGGGTCGATGCCGTCGAACGTGCGGTCGACGAAGTCGTCGATCATTCGCTGCCGCTCCTGAGCGGACAGGCGGATCAACCTGTGCATACGTATCATCTCCTCGGTCGTGCTCTCCTGTTCGGCGATCGACCGCAGCACCGCCCGGCGCAACCGCAGGGTGCGGATCTGGGTGTCCACCGCCCGCATGTGCGCCCGCGCGACGTCGGCCATGGTGCACTGCCTGGTCAGGACCTTCTGAACGGTGTCGAGGTCCAGTCCTAGTTCGCGCAGCGTTCGCACCAGGTCAAGCCGGGCCACCGCCTCCATGCCGTACAGGCGAAAGCCGCCCGCCGACCGGCGCGTCGGCGGGATGACGTCGATGTCGGACCAGAAGCGGATCGTGCGCACCGACAGGCCCGTGCGGTCGGCGAGCTGTCCGATGGTGAGCAGTTGGTCGCGGTCGTTCACCACCTCAGCATCAGCCCTCCAGTCACTGGAGAGTCAAACCGATTATCCGGATCCCCGAGGCAACGGTGATCGGCCGCCGCGAGTCGCGCCTGGTCGACGCCCCCTCAACGGAGCCCAAGCCGCCCTCACCAGGCTTCGGACACCCCTCCTCGCCTTGTGCTCGTCCGACCCCGCGATCTGTGCCGCCCTCACAACCGGGAGGTATCGACGGTGTCGCGGCTGGGTCCGCCGGACGGCGGAGCGACGATAGACCATGAGGAGGACGACGCGCGCCGTGTCGTTGCCTAGCGTTCCCGTCCTCGCCCGCCGGTCCAGGCGCGGGCCGGAACGCAAGGAAAGATCTCATGCCATCGCTCTCCAATCCACTCGGCTTCCGCAGATGGGCCGCGGGGGTGTGCCTCATCGTCGCGCCGCTCATCTACATCGCGGGCGTCATCGTCGACCCGGCCCTGCGGCAGGGTGGTGACACCACCGGCGTCTACGGCAGGTATCCGGAGCAGGTCTCGGTCAGCGCCTCCCTGCTGCACTGGAGCTGGGTGCTGCTGATCCCGGGAATCATCGGGATGATCCACCTCATCCGGCACCGGGGAGTCGTCCTGGGTCATCTCACCGGTGCTCTCGCGCTCCTCGGCGTGGTGAACTTCTCCGGGCTGATGCTCGGGGACTTCTTCTACTCCAGGCTCGAACGCGCCCTGCCGCCCGCCCAGGGCGCGATGCTCGCCGGCCAGGCGTTCGCCGACCCCGGCGCCACCTTCGGGTTCCAGATCCCGGGCTTCCTCGGGCTGCTCGGCCTGTTCCTGCTCGGCCTGGTCCTGGCCTACGCCGGCCACGGGCCGTGGTGGGCTCCCTTCGCGATCATCACGGGTGTCTTCGGCGCCCCGGTCTTCCCGATCGGCACAGCCGTGGGCGGCCTGCTCTACCTGGCCGGTTCCGGTGCGATCGGGCTGCGGATGCTACGAATGAGCGACGCGGAGTGGGCCGGGCAGGAAACGGCTCAGCCGGTCGCCACCGAGGTGTCCACTGGGAACCGGGCGACCACCCGGTAACCGCCGCCGGGCTGGGGGCCGGCGGACAACTCGCCGCCGTGCATCGCGGTCCGCTCACGCATACCGGTCAGACCGTGCCCACCCGAGCGCCGTCCCCCCTCCGAACGCTGTCCGTCCGTGCCGGGTACGTCGGCGGGGGAAGGGCCGCCCGTGCCGTCGTCGGTGATCTCCACATCCAGCCCGGTCGGCCCGTGGGCGACGACGACCTCGGCAGTGGCGGCGGGGGAGTGCTTCAGCACGTTCGTCAGAGCCTCCTGGATCACCCGGTAGGCGGAGAGCGCGAGTCCCGGCGGCAGAGGGCGCGGCTCGCCGGTGATCCGGAGGCGGACGTCCAGCCCGACCTCCCTGACCTGTGTGATCAGCTCGTCAAGCCGCTCCAGGCTCGGCTGGGAGGTGCCGGGATCCAGATCGCCGCTCCCGCGAAGCACCCCCAGCATGAGCTGGAGCTCCTCGACCGCCTCGCGGCCTGCCTTCTCGACCCCGAGCAGCATGTCGCGCTCCCGCTGGTGCTCCTCGCCGAGCCGCATCCGCACCCCACCCGTGTGCAAGGTCATCACACTCACGTTGTGCGAGACGATGTCATGGAGCTCCCTCGCGATCCGGGCCCGTTCCTCCGCCACCGCCTGCCGGGCCCGCTCCTCGCGTTCCACCTCAAGGCGGATGGCGCGTTCCGCCAGCCGCAACGTCCGGTCGATCTGACGGCGCAGCAGGATGCCGCTCCCGTACGCCACTCCCATGAAGATCGCGCTGATCATGAACTCGGCGACATCGTTGCGCTGAAACGTCTGCAGGCTGGCGTACGTCGCCAGTACGCACGCCAGCCCCGCGAGCCCGCGGCGGCTCCGCAACTCCGCGGCGCTGGCCACGGTGTGGACGAGGATGAGCGTCGAGTAGAAGTGCCAGGCGGCGTAGTAACCGTCGCCCGCCGTCGCCCGTACGGCCAGGCCGATCGAGATGAGCGCGAGAAGCAGGGTCGTGGGAAACCTGCGTCGGAGCAGCAGCAGCGTCCCTGCGACGACCGCCCCCACCGCCAGCGGCACCGGATCGTTGATCTCGCCGGGGTGGGGGCCCTGACGGGCTAAGGACTCGACGAGACCGGTGATCACCACGGCGAGGGAGAGAAGGAGATCCAGCCAGGTTGGCCGCCAGTCGCCGAGCAGTCTCCTCAGCACGAGCGGTCCTGCTGTCCGGGCCGCACGACCCCGGCCTCGTAGGCGAACACGACGGCCTGGATCCGGTCGCGCAGGCCGAGCTTGTGCAGCACCCGGGCGACGTGGGTCCTGATGGTCGCGTTGCCGACCTGGCACTCCCGTGCGATCTCAAGGTTGGACAACCCCCGGGAGAGCAGGCGCAGAACCTCCAGCTCGCGCGGGGTGAGCGTGGCCAGTTCCGGCGGCGCGACCGGCTCATGGCGCGCGGCGAACGAGGCGATCACCCGCATGGTGGCCGCCGGATCGATGAGCGCCTCGCCGGACGCCGCCACCCGTACCGCCTCGATGAGCTGCTCGGGGGGCGAGGACTTGAGCAGGAAGCCGTTCACTCCGGAGCGGAGCGAGGCATGCAGGTTCTCGTCGGTGTCGAAGGTGGTCAGCATGACGATCCTGGGCGGATGCGGGTCCGCGAGCAGTCGCCGGGCGGTGCTCAGGCCGTCCATTCGGGGCATCGCGATGTCCATCAGCAGCACGTCCGGTCGCAGCCGCCGGGTAACGGAGAGGGCTTCCAGCCCGTCGCCGGCCTCCCCGACGACCTCGATGTCCGTCGCGGTCTCCACGACGAACCGCAGCCCGGTGCGGATCATGGCCTGGTCGTCCGCGATGACCAGTCTGATCCTCGCGAGACCGGTTGTCGTGCCAGGCATGCACAGCATGCTATCCAGGTTGTCCACCCCCCATCTCCGGACGGAGGTGCGGGCCGGCTGTCCGCCGTGTGGCGGAGCGCGGATCCGGCATACGGCGGACGGTCGCGGCCATGGCGTCTCGGCAGGGTTCGGCCCGCTGGCGGAGGCGATCTTCGTCTCAATTTCGAACGTCGTTCGTTTAGGCGTTACGCCGCGTTCCTTCTTATGATCGTCCGCTATGAGGACTGACGGTGGGAACACTCTCCGCAACCGGCTGCTCGGCTCGACCGCGTCACTGGGCCTGGGAGCCGGGGCCGTCGCCTGGCTTTCGCCGGAGGGAACCGACAGGAGCGGTCCGGCGAAGGTCGTGGAAGGCGCCTCGGCCTCCGGCTACCGATCGGTGACCGAGGCGATGTCGAACGCGCCCACCTGGGCGAGTACGGCGATGGAGATAGCCAGCGAGGGCACCCTCGTCATCCTCGGCCTGCTCCTCGTCGGAGTGTGGTGGATCGCCCTGCGCCGGGGGGACGCACGCGGCGTCGCGGGAACCGTCATGATCGGCGTGGGCACCGTCGTCGCCTACGCGATCAGTGAGGTGGTGAAGCTGGTGGTGGTCGAGGAACGCCCCTGCCGGGTGGTGCCGGGAGCCGCGGCGGCGATCGCGGAGTGCCCCGTCGTGGGGGACTGGTCGTTTCCGAGCAACCACGCGACCCTGGCCGCCGGACTCGCGGTCGGGCTGGCCCTGCTCCGCCCCCGCCTCGCCGCGGTGACCCTGCCGCTGGCCGCGGCGGCGGCGCTGCTCCGGGTGATGGTGGGGGTCCACTACCCGCACGACGTGCTCGCCGGTGTGGTGCTCGCCGCAGGCGTGGTGACGGCGGTGTTGCTCGCGTTCACGCCGTCGGCGGAGCGGCTGGTCTCGCCGCTGCTGGAGCGCCTGGGCAGGAGCGGCTTCGGTCCCGGCGGCGGGCACGCCGACCGCCCGGTCGCCCCCGCGGGCAGGCACCGCGCGGGTCGGCCGGGACTCGCGGCTCAGGACACCCGGGGTGGCGCGGCGGACCAGGCGTCGCGGACGGAAGGGGAGACCAAGTGGTAGCCGCGTTCGAACCAGCGGACCCGGTTGGCCCCGCTGCCGTGGGTGCGGTGCCCGCCCTCGCCGCCGGCGCGGAGCGTTTCCGGCAGCGCGCCTTCCGGTCCTGCTCGGTGCGGGGGCGGGGAGTCTCGTACGCCGCCCAGAACACCTCGGCCAGGCAGGGCGAAGTGAGCGGGGACCACAGGGTTTCCTGATCCCCTCAGGAGCCCGCGGCGTCGAGCGTCCTTTCGAAGACGCCGTAGGCCTCGGGGGTGAACAGTACGAGCCGCAGGTCGGTGACCTGGGTCGGCGTGGCACGTACGGTGCCGATCGCGATGCGGGCGGCGTCGTCGAGGGGCCAGCTGTAGACGCCGGTGGATATCGCGGGGAAGGCGACACCGGTGGCCCCCAGCTCGTCGGCGACCCGGAGGGATTCGCGGTAGCAGGAGGCGAGCAGGTGTGAGCGGTCCTCTCCTGCGGAGAAGACGGGGCCGACGGTGTGGATGACCCAGCGGGCCGGCAGATCGCCCGCGACGGTGGCCACCGCCTGGCCGACCGGCAGTCCCTTGCCGTACCGCGAGGCGCGCAGGTCGCGCCGCTACATGGGGCTGGACGCCCTGGTCAAGTGCCGGATGCGCATCATCGTGGGTGACACGCCAACGCAGAACCCGCTACCGCAGACACTTACCTTTAACCTGCAGAAACAGGATCACGCGAAGATCGACTCATGCACCACTCCGCCGGACGTGACGAGCGGGGGAGCGCTGCGCGCGACGAGCACAGAGTCGGAGCCTGGGTGTCGTCCTCAGCGGAGCATGCTGCCGAACGCGTCCGGGGTGACAATGGGGATGTTGTAGGCGCGTGCTTTACGGGCCTTGCCGGAGAGGGTATCGGGGTCGGCGGCGACCAGCAGCCGGACCTTCTTCGTGATGTTGGGATGCGGGACGTAGCCGGCCTGGCGGGCGAGGGCCTCCCAGGTTTCACGGCCGCCGTCCATCTCGCCGGTGAACACCACCAGGTCACCGGCGGCCAGTTGAAAACGGGAGAGCGCGGAGGGGTGCTCTCGCGCCGCGCGGCCGAGTGCCCTGTCAACCGATTCGCCGGGCAGGCCGAGCAGAGTGGCGGCGAGTTCCAGCTCTTGCCGTTCGGAGACGGTGACGACGCCGTCGGCCAGGGCGGCGTGCGCGAGCGCGGTCAGATAGTCATGGTGCAGTCGCTCCACCTCGGTGTGGGTGAGTCCGAGATCGGTGGCGAGCTGGACGAGGGCGTCGGCTTCGGTGGCGGAGATGTGCTGGTCCAAGAGGGCCTGGTCGAGCAGGGCGAGATAGGAGTCGGCCGTCACGGGCTGGGGTACGCGGGGGAGCCGGTCGACGATGCGGGCCAGGAAATGGCCGTCGCGTTCGGCGGAGACGCCGCGCCGTATCCACGGCGTTCCGGTGTCGGGGAGCATGGGCCAGGAGCTCTGTGCCGCGGTGCTGAGCAGGGTGTGCCACGGGTGAGTGGAGCCTGCCAAAGTGAGGTAGTGGCGTAGCAGGCCGGCGGCGGCGCGGGCGTCGACGAGCGCGTCGTGGTGACCGTCGAGCGGGATGTCGGCCACGGCGCAGCAACCGGCGAGGTTGCGTGGGGCGTGAGGGAGAAACCGTACGGCTTCGGCCATGGTGCATACGCCGAGTTCGTGGTGGAGCGGCGCGGTCACGCCGAGTCGTTGGAACTCGTGGGTGAGGAAGCCGAGGTCGAAGGGGAGATTGTGGGCCACCGGGACGCGCCCGTGCAGCAGAGTGATCAGTGTCGAAGCGATGTCGTCAAATGTGGGGGCGTGGCGGACATCGGCGGCGTTGATGCCGTGGACGTGCTGTGGGCCGAGATCACGACCGGGGTTGACCAGGGTGCTCCACTCGCCGGTGATCTGACCGGCGAGATCGAGGTGCACGACGCCGATCTCGATGATCCGATCGTGCCGGGCAGGACGCAGACCCGTGGTCTCCAGGTCGATGACCGCGTAACCGTGTGAGCCGTTGAGCATCGGAGTGCCTCCCCTGCGGTGCTCGTTCTCCTTGAACGGTCGCATGTGAGGTTCGAGTGGGGAACGCGAATGCGCGGAGTGTGATGGCTTCGTAGCGAAACGAATCGGCACTTCCCGATCGGCGACATCGCCTGTACGAATCGGCGCATCGCGTCCGCCATCAGGGCCCGGCCGACGCCCTGTCCCCGCGCCTGCTCCGAGACGACAATCCAGCGGCGCTATCCGCGCGAGTCGCAAACGCCGGTCGAAGGGAGTCGCATGGAACAGCGAGAACAGATCTGGTGAGGCCTCCTGACGTACGTTTCGACGATGACCTATCGGATCGCCCTGGAACGCGATGTCTACCGCGTCGAGATCGTCGGCGGCGACCTCCAGGCGGTCAGACGACTGGTCGGCGCGGTCCCATTCAAGGGTTAGGCGGTGCTGCTTTGTGGTGTGTGCCGGACTGCGAGGTCGTTCCTCCGGGCCGGCAGGTCCTGGACGGTTTTCGCCTTGATGGGGCCGGAGGCGTGGGGGAGCCACGCCGGGAAGGTCCGGTAGCGAGGTGCGGCTACGCGTAGTCGAAGAATGGATCGTTCCGTGTTCGATCAAGACGGAGCCGGAGATCTCGCCGCTCGCCATGAAGTCCGATTCCGTTGGAAATCAACAGGAATTAACGCGATACCCGCGTATAAGGTCGTGGGGTGGTGCTTTCCGGGCTTCGACGTGAGATGGTGCTCACCGCCATCGCCGAGTTCGACCAGCTGGGCCGTGACGCCTTTCTTGAAAAGTACGGCTACCGACGGGCCATCGGCTACTTCCTCCTCCACGACGGCAGGCGGTACGACTCCAAGGCGATCGCCGGGGTCGCCTATCGGGGAGTCAGAGGCAGGCCCCTGCGTGCCGGCGAGTTCTCCGGCGGGAACGCGACCGTCGCCCGGGTGCTCGGCGGCCTGGGCTTTGAAGTGACGAAACCGGGGCAGGCAGCCGAAATGCCCTCCGTCGAAGACCTCCTGCAGAAGATCGACTCCCTCAAACCCGCCGTCTCTCCCACCACCGGTGCGCGGAAACGCCACCGGCCGTTGACCCTGCTCTGGGCGATCGGCCGCGCGGCCCGGGGCAAGCCACGTCTGCGGCGGTGGGAGAGCACCCACCGCGAGCTCGGGCGGCTCATCGAGGAGTTCGGCCTCGAAGACGACCGGCCCACCCCGGAGTCCTCCGTCCTGTGGCTTCACCACCACGGTCTCTGGGACCTGCCCGGCCACACCGACGTACCGGCCGCCGGCGATCGGCACGCGCAGCAGTGGATGAAAGAGCACCAGCCCGACAGCGGCCTGCTGCCCTGGGCGTACGAGCTCGTCACCGACCGGGAGGACGTTCGCGCCCAGATCGTCGTGAGGCTGCTCGGCGCGTACTTCCACGGCGTCGACCACAACAGGCTTCTCGCGAGGGTCGGACTGGACGCGGTGTCCTCTCCGGCCAGTCGTCGCGAGATGATCGTGGAGCGCATCATCCGCGACTCCCTGCTCTCCGAGCAGATCAAGGGCGCGCACGACTTCCACTGCCAGATCTGCGGCGACCGCCTCCCCCTCCACCGGGGCTTCTACGCCGAGGGAGCCCACATCCGCCCGCTCGGAAAGCCGCACAACGGCCCCGACGAGCCCGGCAACCTGCTCTGCCTCTGCCCCAACCACCACGTCCTGCTGGACCGAGGGATGATCGCCATCCAGGCGGACCTCACGGTGATGGACACGGCGTCCGGCGCCACGCTCGGCTGTCTCCGGGTCGTCCAGAACCACGAGATCAGCCAGGAGCATCTCGACTACCACCGGCAGAACATCGCCAAGCAGAGCTGAGCCGAGACCCTTCCCTTCCAGACCTATGCGGGCGTCGTACTCCTGGGCGGTGTGCCGGCCGAAGCGCTCGTAGTAGATCGCGGTGAGAACGAGATCCCACTCGCGGGGGCCCAGCGCAAAGCCGTCCAGGTCGAGCAGCACCGGGCGGCCGGTAATGCGGCTCTTCGATGTTGAGGGGGAAGTGCCCGGGCGTGGTCTGACGGGCGAGGGCTCGTGACCCCGCGACACTGGCTGTTGATCAATGGACAGTTGGTGACGGGGGCCACAAGCTGTGAACGACAGTACTTCGATCCTGTTCGGCATGCCGGACATCGCGGTGACGAAGGTCGAACGCGTCGCCGATGACGGCGGACAACCGGGGCGGCTGGTGCATATCGAACGCCCGGAAGACTGGGCGGCCTGCCCTGCCTGCGGGGTCATCTCGGCCTCGGTCCGTCAACGACGTACGACCCGCCCCCGCGACCTTCCTACGAGGAGATGAAGAAGCGGGTGCGAGTCGCCAGGGAATGCTGACCGTCAGGCGCAGGTGTATCCGGACGGAAGTGCGGTGTTGCCGTTCGGGCGGCTCACCTGGAAGCCGACGCTGGTGGTGTCGGTTCCGGGGGCGAGGGTGCCATTGTGGGCGACGTTCTTGATGGTCACGGTCTGCCCGCTGACGGTGACGGTGCCGTTCCACGAGCCGGTCAGCGTGTGCCCGGCAGGCAGCGTGAGGGTGACCGTCCATCCGGTGATCGCCGAGGTGCCGGTGTTGGTGATGGTGAGCGGCTGGATGACGTACCCGGTGGCCCATTGGGTCTGTACGGTCGGAACGGCCGTGCAGACTCCGGTGGACGTGCCGGGCTGGGTGGTGACCTGTGCGGTGTTCGAGACCGGCGAGGTGTTGCCCGCGGCGTCCCGCGCCCTGACCTGGTAGCGGTAGGTGGTGCTCGGGGTCAGGCCCGTGTCGCCGAACGAGGTGGTGGCCGAGGTGCCGGCCTGGGTGAACGTGCCACCGCTCGCGCCGGGCGCGCGCAGGATGTCGTAGCCGGCGACGCCTGTGTCGTCCGTCGAGGCCGTCCAGCTCAGGCTCGTGCCCGTGGACGTGGTTCCCGAGGCCGTCAGGCTGGCCGGGGCCGTCGGTGGCGAGGTGTCGCCACCACCGTCGGCGGTCGTGGTGAACGTAACCGGCTGCGAGTTGCCGGACAGGTTGCCCGCACCGTCACGCGCCCGCACGTACACCTGGTATCGGGTGTTCGCGGTCAGCCCGGTGAGGGTGATCGAGTTGGTGGTGGACTGGCCGATCTGCGAGGCGGTGCCGCCCTGGTCACGGTAGACGTCGTAGCCGACCAGGCCGGAACCTCCCTGGTCGGTAGAGGCGGCCCAGGTCAGCGTGGCGCCGGTGGCGGTCACGTTGGACACGGCCGGGGTGCCCGGGACGCTCGGCGCGGTGGTGTCGGTGGAGTTGCCGAGGGTCGGGGTCTGCCAGTCCCTCCACTCGGCCAGGTTGCCAGACGCCCTGGACGAGATTCTGATCGCGCCGGGAGCGTTGCCCGTCCTCAGCAGGAACTTCTGGATGTTCTGCTGCAGCGGGGTCCGCCATTCGGACCTGTTGGCGCAGTGGCTACCGTCCTGGATGTCGGACCAGTAGGTGATGTTCTCTCCCGCGCCGAGCGCCTTGTATACCTCCGCTCCGCCCAGGGCCGCCACGCTCGCGGACCGGGGACCCAGATTGGCGATGTGCGGGTTGTCCATGATGAACAGTCCTCGCGGTGCGACCATGGCCACCATCTGGTGCGTGTCCACCGGCAGCCTGGCCGGGCTGCCGGTGAAGGAGCCGAACGCGTCGCCCAGCCACGGCTGCTCTCCGTAGGCGCTGCTCAGACTCTGGGCGCCTTCCCCGGGAATCCCGCGGAAGATGGGAACGCCGGCGCTGCCCGACTCGATCGGCATGGTCAGCGCGATGCGCTGATCGAAGGCACCGACCACGAAGGCGCCCTTTCCGAATCGCGAGCATCCGGTGACGCCGGTCGCGTCCGCCTTGAGGATGCCGCCGTTCGACTGCTCGATGACGTCGATGATCCGGCTCACCCCCCAGGCCCAGGCGAGGAGCAGCCCGGTGCTGCTGGAGGAGCCGTAGATGCTGTAGAAGGCGCCCTGTTTGTTGTTCCGTGGCGTGCCCTCTCGCCCGACCGCGTAGGGGTCGTAGTTGATGACGGCGGCCCCGGCTGCTCTGATGGCGGCCGTGTCCGCTCCGAACCCTCCCAGGACGACGACGGCGGGGAAGGGGCCGGAACCACTCGGCAGCGAGACGCTCGCGGAGAAGCTGGAGCTCCTGCCGTTGTGGTTCACGTTCACGGTGATGTTGGTGCTCGAGACCGTCCCCGTGACGCTTGCCGGCTTTCCGGGTTTCTCGCCGTAGACGAACTTCTCCGCGAGCCTCTTGGTCTCCTCTCGTTGGCACCGCCACTCGGACGTGGTGGAGATGCGCGTACCGTTCAGCTTCTTGAAGGGGTCGGGAAGCCTGGAGACGGTGGGCAGGGATCCCGCGTCGGGCAGGGCGGCCACCGCGCAGTCGGCCCCCTCGTTCTCGACTCCGGCAGCCGCGACGGCCTCGGCAGGGGCGACCGCCACCGTTCCGGCGATCGAGAGCGTCACCGCTACCGCCAACGCGACGACCTTCGAACGGATCCTAGAGCGAGCCAAACCGATGACCATTGGAGTTCCCTTCCGGGTGGGGTATTGGCCATCAGTCTGGAAATCTGTCCGAAATGTGTCAATCTAACTTCGAAATATTTCGGAAACCAGCCTCCTTGCATATCTCTGAGCTGGGAATGTATCCATGCGATGGAAAAACTTTCAGAAACTAACTGAAAATGAGCTGCCTTCCCGCTCCACTCGGCCTATCACCCGAAATTTTCGCCTTTGTCCAAGCCCGGTCTGCGATCCACCCCGCATCCGACCGTCGCGCGGACCGGGGGGCGCTCTGTGCCGTACGGCTTCCGGAAATCCTGGATCTGAACGAGGATGACGGTATGCCGAAAAGGGCACCGGTGCGGTCGTGGCGTTCGCCGTTCTGGTGGGCCTCGGTGTTTACCTCTGTCCGTTGGCCTGGATGAGGCGGACAGGATCGCGAGTGTGATCGGCGGCGCCGAACAGGGCCTCGCGCAGCGCGAGGTCGCCGGCCTTGGTGGGCCCGGAGGCGATGACCTGCGCCGGGTCGGCTTCGTCGTAGAGCACGCCGATGCGGGAGTCCAAGGCCTTGATCTCCTCGTTCGGCTGCAGCGCCGGCCGGGCCTCCCCGGACAGGTCCTCGGCCAGCACGCCGGCCCACTGCGGGGCGTAGATCTCCGGCAGCGCGTCGATACGCTGGTTGGTCGCGGTGCGGCGTTTGATCGGTGAGCGACGGCGGCGAGTGGCGCGACGCAGCGGGTCGGCCGGGCCGGGCTCGGCCTCGCCTCGCAGTCGTAGCCCCTCGGGGTGCGGTAGCGGGATCCGGGCCAGGATCCGGGCATCCAGCCGGTCGTTCCTGGTGTGCTTGTGGTAGTACTTGCGCAGGTCGGACGACTGCTCCGGGGTGACCATGGCGATCTTGGCGCCTTTGGCGGCGAACCAGGCGGCCAGCGGGACCCACGCGCACGCGCTCGTGTGGGGGTGGGGCATGAGGCTCCGGGCCGAGGGACGACCAGACGGCGATGATTCGCGACGCCGAGGTGGTCCAGTACACCGCTGTCCAGCGATGAAAGAGGATCTCGGACAGGCGAGGCCGCGCCACGGTTGATCTGTGCGCGCAGATGGACGACCGGTTCGGCTCAGGTGAACCTGAGCGTGATGGCGTCGCTGTGTCCGGACCAGTTCAACGTCAGACGCCAGCATCCCGCGCCGGGCAGGTTGACCGACGAAGGTCCGGGGCCTCCGCCGATCTCGCGGGCCACCGGTGTCGTCGTCCCGTCCAGCGTCGCCTCGATGGTCAGCGGATGCATCGGCTGCTGCGGCAGCCGCGAGACCCAGAGAATCTTGTTCGTGATGTCAGGATCGGTGGAGGCCATCAGCGGATAGCTGAACAGCACGGCGATGATGTCGCCGCGCTCGCTGAACACGTGGGGCACACCCGAGCCGTCATCGCTGAACCCTGTCCTCGCCCAGGTGGGCAGCGCGTCCCGGGTGACGGTGGAAACGCACGCGCCGGCCGATGGCCGGGCGTCTTCGGCCCCGGGTGCCGGACCGCTCGCCGAGCATCCCGCCGCCAGCATGGCGAGTGCGCCGATGGCCGGCAGGCCACATCTGATCGAGGCCATGCTCCATCCTCCACGATGTAGATAAATCCTCTCGGGTGGATTGTCCACTGCGGATCGAAAGGAGGCCAGGTGCACCGTGAGCTTCCCCCGCAGGACTCCGCCGGGGACACCTCACCCCGTCGCTTGGAACTATCCCTACCGGGCCGCTCACACTCTGTCGGCCAGGATCCGGACGCTGCGGGGGGATGCCATGGCCGCATTCCGGTACGGAGGTCATCTGGCTGCCCGGGAGGAAATCGTGGACGCCGCGTGCGGAAGCACGCATCAGCTTCCGCTCTTTCTCCCCCACCATCACCGGTGCAGGGTTCCTGAAGTCGGCCCAGCCGGTGGGAAGGGTGAAGCGGATGTTATCGCCGACGACGGCGGTCGACACCGAAGGTGAGCCGGTCGCGCGGCGAAACCATCACTGTTCCACGGCCAAGGGCTTGCCGTAGCGTCGTAGGGACGCCTTGATGTCGGGGTGGGGCGGCAACGCCCAGTTCGCTACCGGGAAGTCGTCTACCGACGCGGGTCCATCCTCGGGCCGCTGACGCCGCGAGCTTCTGAAACCGTCCGGTGTCGTCCAGCAGGGCCGGCATCACCGCGACGTTCCCGCGTTGGACCTGCCGTGCAACGGTGACGCCGAGTCGATGCCTCTACAGTGGCTGTCGTGGATCGAACTGAAGTCGTGGTGCGCAGGCCGCAGGGTCCGGATGAGCGGCTCCGGGTCGGGACGGTGCTCTCACGCACCGGAACCCTCGCGAGGGTCCGGTGGGATGACGACGGAGTGGTGGAGGAGAAGGTACGGCTCGGCGGTGAGAATCTGCTGGCCGTCGTCGGCACCCGGCGGCATCAGTTCCTGATGGACCTGCCCGTCCTCATCGAGCGGTTCACCTCCGATCCGGTCACCGTGGTTCTGGAACTCCTTCGCGAGAGCCGGAAAGGGCTCAAGGCCCAGGCCGTCAAGGAGCTCCTCATCGAGCTTGGCCTGGAGCCGGCGGTCGTGGACCGAACGTGGAAGAGCGTGCAGGCGAAACTGTCCAAGCGTGACGACGTGCGCATCAAGGCGAACACCTACAGATGGGTGCAGCCGAGTCCGGCTGAGGATGTGATCACTCCTCCGGCTGAAGCCGAGGTGACAGACACTCCGGCTTCTGCAGCTCCTGAGGCTTCCCCGGTGGTTCCCGCGGCTCCTGAGGCGGTTCCGGAGGTTCCTACGGCTCCTACGGCCGAAGCCGGCGAGGATGTGACCAGGCCGGAGACGCCTGTGCCGCCCCGGAAGGACGACGAGGCCGCGGCCGACTCGGCCGAGGCGGCAGAAGACCGGGAACGGGTGCTCGCCGAGCCCCGCGAACCTCTGGAACAGGACCTGCGGAGCGCGAACGACGGGGAGGTCGGACTCCGCGCCGCCCAGCGGCGTCAGCCTCAGATCGAGGTCGTTCGCGCGCTTGCCGAGCTCGCGGCCGAGATCGAGGAAATGGTGATCGGAAGGACCGCTCCGGAGGTTGTTGTCGAGCGGGTGCGAAGCCTCGTCGCGGGACAGGCGCTGCACCCCGTCGGCACGGTGGGCGAGGAATGCGGCTTCGACCCCGCGCTGCACGACCCACTGGTCGGCGCACCGGAGCCCGGAACGCCGGTGAGCGTCATCCGTCCCGGATATCGCTGGGCCGCCTTCGAAGAGATCCTCCTCCACAAGGCGCTGGTCGAGCAGGTGCGAGCGTAGTCGGCCGAGAATCGGGGTTCACGTCGCAGAGGGGGTCTGGCTTTGTAGGCTGACGCGCATGGCGCAGCTCTCTCCGGACACCTGTCATTGCGACGCGTTCTCCGCCGCCCGCGTGCTCTCCGTCTGGGTGGGGACCGGACGGGCGGTCACCCCCGGTGGCGCGCTCAAACCCGCACTGGTCCCGCAGGCCGCCCAAGCTCTGGGGGTGCCGTGCCCGGCCAAGGTCCGGCGGGCCGGCGACATCGCCGCGGTCCATCGTCCGTGGGTGACCGCATTGGCCGCCGGATTCATCGCGATCTCTGGCAGCCGCGCCGTACGAGTGGAGGCGCCGGCGGAGCCGACCCCGCAGACGTGGTTCGTGGCGCTGGAACAGGTGCTCCAGGCGCAGGTGACCGATCCGTGCGACGCCGACCCACGCATCGTCTGCCAGGCGACGCTCACCGTGATGGCCACCGAACTGCCACCGTTCGGGCAGGCGTTGCGCCAGGTGGTCGCCGAGGTGATGGTGCAGCGGGGTGACTGGGACTGGCGCGCCCTCTACCTGGCCGAAGAGGTCATGACGCATCCCGTTGATCGGGTCGTCGAGATCCTGCGCGACTTCGGCGCGCTCGACCGGCGCATGGCGCTCACACCTCTGGGGGAGTACGCGCGGGCCGAACTCGGCCGCCGGGTACCGCCACCGATCACCAAGGACCTGCCCGCCGCCGAGATGCTGCGCCTGCTGGCCGCCCTGCCCGAGGAGGAGATCTGGGAACCGGCGTGGCGCTGGCTCGACATCAACCCGTTCCGGGCCGATTCCACGCGTGACGCCTTTCGGGAGTTGCTGTGGGCCGCCGCGGACGCCACCCCCGCCGGACGGATCAGCGCAGTCGAGGTGATCGGCGAACGCGGCGAGTACGCCCTGCCACTCTGGCGCGAAGTGCGCGAGCATCCCGTGCTCGGTGCGCATGCCCGATCCGCTCTCGCGGACCTGGACGATGGACCCGACCTCGCGCGGCGGGACCGGTGGTGGATCGCGACCGACCACGCCCTGGCCGCGCTGGAGCGCCACGGCGTGACCGACGCCTGGTACATCCTTCGTGATGTGGCCGACGGAGACGTCCGCGACGCCGTACGCGACAGCGGCCATCCCGATGCCGCCGGGCTGCTGGCCGCGCTGCCGCCCACCCCGCCGCCGATTCCCGCCCAGCAGCTCAAGATCTCTTTGTACGGCGGGTCGTGGCGGCGCGTTCTGGTCCCCGAGAACCTCACCCTGGGAGACCTGCACGAAGTGATCCGTGTCCTGTTCGGCTGGGGCGACGATCACCTGCACGTGTTCAAGACCGCCAAACGCGGGTACGCCGATCCCTTCCACGAGCTGGAAGAGTGCGGCGACGAGTACGCCTACCGGATCAACCGGGCGCTTCCGTCACCCCGCTCGAAGATCACCTATATTTACGACCTCGGTGACTACTGGAAGCACGAGATCGTCCTGGAGAAGATCCATGACGAGGTCACCCACCCGGTCTGCGTGGGCGGCAGGGGGGACAACCCGATCGAGCACTACGACCCCGAGTACCCCGAAGACCCCGTTCCTTTCGATCAGGACACCGTCAACAAGCGACTGGCGGCGCGTTTGAAATCGATCGAAGTCGCGTAGCGGTGCCATTTTTCGGAGCACGACTCCAGGTCGTACGCGAGCCCCGCAGCCGGTGGGTCAGTCAGGTCAGCCGACCGGGTTCGAACACGACTCGCGTAGCACTCCAGCCGGGCATGGGCGGCGTGTTCCTCACGATCTTGAACGCGTTGACCGCCGACGGCTTCCCGGCAACCTCAAGGACCTCCTTGTGGCCTTCGCCCACCATGCCGTCAACGACACGCACCACCAGGGCGGTAACCGGAGAGCCCACATGGCTGACGGCCGCCGCTCGCTCAGCCTTCCTCGTCGTCCCCGCGCAGACGGAGCGCTCGCTCGGCGATCCCGCTGGAGAGCCTGTCCGTCACCGATCTGGCCCGGTCGAAGGTCTCGTTACCGACGCGTCTGGCGGCATCAACGCCCACTGCTCCTGTTTCGAGCGCCTTGTCCCTCACCTCCGTGGCCGCGTCGATCCATCGTCTCGCCTCCAACAACTGCCGACTGCTCTCGATCCCGAGCCGCTCTTGGAAGTCAACGACGGCGGTCGCGACATGGTTGCTCGAACGCACCACGGTCCGGGACGCGGTCGGGTGCAGCAGCACCTTGGTGTTGGCCGTGCCGGCGGCGGCGTTCATCCGGGTCATCAGGTGCTCGGCGCTTCGTGAGATGTGTTCCAGCCGGTTCTGCCGGGCGGCCCTCAGTCCGAGGCGATGCCGGTCAAGCTCCTCCGGAGAGGCGTCCAGCACGCGGTTGAGTTCCAGCACCGCGATCGCGTCCTGCAGTTGGGTACAACGAGCCAGAACGGCGAGCCACTCTCGAACCTTGGACTCGGCTTCACTGGACGCCTTGGCGAGATCACCGATCTTGGCATTGTGCTCCACCTTCTCCGCGAGCCCGTCGAGCTGACGCAACGCGTACGCCTGGGTTCGCGCGATGGTCGTCGGCGCGGACTGGACCTTCGACCATGTGATCTCGGAGACCCGGCCCACATGCTCTCGGACGGTCAGTGCCTCCTCGATGACGAAGCCCACCCCGACCATGTCCGCCAGCACGGCGTCCTTCTGGGCGCGGAGCACGTCATCGACTTTCTCATCGATTGTGGCGAGGTAGTCGGTGATCTCGCCCATGGCCTGTTGCATCGCGAGTTGCGCCATGATTCCCGCGGCACCGGACAGAAGGGCCGGGTTGGTCAGAAGCGATCCAGGCCTCTTCGCGAATTCGACGAATCCCCCGATCTGACCGCTGTTCCCCTTCAGCACACCTGTGCTGAGCCCCGTCTTCGAACTCGTCCTCAGCCCGTACTTGTCGACGAGCTGTGCCGACTCCTTGGTCAGCTTCACCCAGCGACTTGAGTTGGCGGCGATCTCGGAGCCTGCCTGTGCGGCCCCGGCCGCGATATGGAGGGCAGACGCGAGCCGTTGCAGCCCCAGGTCCTTCGACGGCAGTCCCTCGGAGACGAGGAAGCGTTCGACAGCCGCCGGACTCCCGATGACAGCCAGGCCATCACCGTCACTGATCAGCTGAATCTCGCTGTCCATCGTTGGCTCCTGGGGGGCGGGCAGGGAGAGCCCTGCGATGGCTGGGGACTCTTCGTGGTGGAGCTGGCGGTTCGCGGGCAGGCACGTCGGAGTCTTCCAGGGTGGAGGTTCCCCCGCTCGCCATCCGGAGAATCTCGGCTACCCCCGGATCGTGAAGAGCCACATTTGACTCGGCCGCCGTTGGCCGTACGAGTCGCGAGCGCCGGTTGAAGGAAGCCGCGCGGAGCAGCGGGGGATATTACCGGGGAGGCCTCTTCGAGCGTGCGTTTGACGATCGATGGTCGCTTGATGCCTTGAGGAGAGCGCGGGAACGCCGCCGTCAAGGGTGCGGGGGCGCGCCGAAGCGCCGGTAACACTCCAGCCGAGCGCGAGCGGCGTGCCGCTCACGATCTTGATCGTTGCCCACCGGTGGTTCTCCGGTAACCTCAAGAACCTTTTCGTAGCCCTTTCCCACCTTGCGGTTATCGGCGCGCACCACCAGAGCGGTGAGTTGCGGGTCGCCGCGGTGATGAGTTTCGTAAGCCACCTTTTTCAGAACGGCTCCGATCCAGCTAGGGAGAATAATCCTGGTGCGGATCTCTGTGCCCTCCTGAATCTTCTCGGCGAGCTCTTGGTAGGTGATGATCGCTTCATGGGTGCCTGCCACACCAACGAGCAAGGGGTAAGCCTCGGTGGCCCAGATCTCCACGGCCTCCGCCTTCGTCACGGGAGTGTCGTCAGATACGCGCCAGTAGCTAGGTTTCGACTGCATAGTTCTCCGAAGCTCACCGTACGGGTAATCATCCAGCTTTATCCTCCCGCACATCGCATGTGTGCGCCATGAACTCGAAGCTCTCATGTACGGGTTAGCCTCGATTTTTCGTACGCCCAGCAGAACGGGGAGGTGAAGCTGCGTGAGTAGCTGATCTTTCTGTTCGTAAGCTCGTCGTCGCCTGCCGGTGTGAGTCCGGTCCGGGTAGCTGCCGAGAAGGGAACGGAGCTGGCCGCCGACGGTCGTCTTCGGCCACCAGCGATTGGCCGAAGGGGGCGGCGCGTCCTTGAGCGGCCTCATCGGCGTGGGCCTCTACCATCTGTTCGAGACTTCCGGGTACCTCCCCGGATTCTGGCTGGCCATCGCCGTCCAGTGCCTACTGTTGCCGGTGATCATGCTGCTTGTGGGCCGCCGGGTCCTCGCCGCCTGACAACGAAGACAGCACCCGGTGCGGGCATCCCTCGCCGCGATCGGCTCCGAAGCCACCCCGCCCGGAGAAAGGAAGATCACGATCATGAAGGTGTTCCAGATCGGCGCCGCCGGAGGCGTGGGGCGCCGGCTCGCCCGCCTGCTCATCACTCGTGGTGACGAGGTAACCGGCATGCACCGTGACCCCGCCCAGGCGGAGACCGTGCGCGCGGCCGGTGCGACCCCGCTGGTCGGAGACCTCATCAACGACTCGGTGGACGAGCTGGCACGGAAGATCGGCGGGCACGACGCCGTGGTGTTCTCCGCCGGAGCCCACGGCACCGGCCCGGACAAAACCACCGCGATCGACGGCAAGGGCCTGGAGAAGGCCGCGGACGCCGCCGCCCAGGTCGGGGTGTCGCGCTTCGTGCTCGTCTCGGTGTTCCCGGAGGCAGGGCGCGGCCGCCAGACCACGGAGGGCTTCGAGCACTACATGAAGGTCAAGAAGACCGCCGACGCCTACCTCGCCCGCACCGGCCTCGACTGGCTCATCGTCCGGCCGGGCACCCTCCTGGATGAGCGCGGAACCGGCCGCGTCACCGCCGGCCTCGCAATCGAGTATGGAGACGTGCCCCGCGACGATGTCGCGGCGTTCATCGACACCGCCCTGCACGAGCCGGCCCTGAACCGCGTCATCATCGAACTCACCACCGGCCAGACCCTCGTCGCTGATGCGGTCGCCCGGCTTGTGACCTCATCGACGAGCCGACCCCCCTCCTGAGCCGATCACACGGCCGGAGAGCACGGTAACCGGAACGACGGGCTCGGTGGCGAACTTGGCACGGCCAGTAGATCCGCCGATTCGTCTGCTGGCCAACGGACGGGCACGCGCTTTGGCCAGGCTCGGCGACCGCAGCGGCGCGGTGCGGGCGATACAGCCGGTTGGCTCTCGCCCATGCGCCGAACGCTACCCCCTGCTTCAGGAACCGATCCGTCATAGGATCACAGGGTGGTGCTCTCTGATCTTCGACGTGAGATGGTGCTCGATGCCATCGCCGAGTTCGACCGGTTGGGCCGTGACGTCTTAGCGTTGATCACAAACCGAGTCGGGTCGGCCGTCGACATCCGGTGAAGTGCAACATGCCAGAGTGCCGCAAGCGGTCAGGGTGGGGTGCGGCGGGCACGTGATGCGATGTCAGTCTTCCGGAAGCGGTCGTACGCTGAAAGGAATGCTGGACAGCTCTTCGTCGTTCACGGTGAAGATCCATTTGTAGTGATGGCCTGGATTCAAGGGTGGGGGCGGCACGCTCACCGTGAAACTGGTTTGCAGGCCCGTCTTCTGTAGGACTTCATCGACTTCCGCCTGTGCTGCCTTGTCCAGGCCGACACTCCCAACGAACTGAATCGGCCTGTCCCCTTCCGGGGACGGTGTCGTGACTGGTTTACCGTCCTCGTCGACCAGGTAAAGGCTGAATTCGTGCGGCGAACTTGCCTCATCCCAGGACAGCCGGAGAAAGACGGCAATCGTCATGGCTGGAATGGCGGGACCGGTTACCGACCATCCTGCGCCAAGCATGTGGATTTTTCCGGTGACCGAGTCGGGCTGAGCGGAGTCGCACAGTAGAAGGAACGCCTGCACTACGCGCTCCTTCGAATGAGATTGACGGCCGTGATGCCTGTTGTGCTACTTTGCGCCGCTGTTGTCTGCGTTTCTGGTCCGGCATCCTTCATGCGAACGATGAGGGAGGAAGGCGCCTGGGTCGCGGGTTCCTTGGCAGTGGTCACGCAGACCATGTGGCGAACTTCGGCTCCGATGGCAAGAGCGTACCGGCGAATCGTGGAGAGGTGCGGATCTCCTCCGATGCGCTCGAAGTCGGAAACGGACGGCTGGCTGCGCCCCATGCGGCTCGCCACATCCGACTGAGAGAGGCCGAGCTGCTTGCGCGTCGTGACAAGAGCTTCGATCAGCTGCATGTCACGCTCGATGGCAGCGCTCTCCCGGCGCACGGCAGGGTCGTCTAGATCGATGCCCAGCAGATCGGCGATGTGCTGATCCATCATGACCTCCTCATATCGGGTTCACCTTATATCCTTCCTCGCCACTCGGCTAGCCGATCCCGAGCGACTTCCATGGCTCGGTCTTGAGCTCCAGAGCTTCCCTTCATGTGGAACTTGAGACCGAGAAGGATGTGTTCTCCCCGAGGGCTGACGGCGTAGTACAGGCGGTATTCGTTCGTCTCATAGGTGAGCCGAGCCTCGTGTAGCCCTTTGCCTAGGTGCTTGGTGTCGCGTCGAAGCGTCGTGCCATCCGCGATGCGCCGCATGAGGTTCCCTAGCTCCAGCCTCGGCGGCTTGCCCTGCAAGACCTCGTGGATCTCCTTGCTGACCACATCAGCTCCAGCAGCTGTGGTATAGAACTGCCACGTTGACCTTGGTCTGTCCTGCACGCGTGCACCTTTGCCTGCGTTTGACTATCGATAGTGAATGAACCTACATGGCGTGAAGTGCAATTGCTCCCCAACTTGGGGAGTCCACTTCGGTAGGTGTGGATCGTGCGGCTGAGCTGGTAGAAGTTGAGGCCCGAATTATGTCAAAAGTCCGGCAGTGGGGTGCTTGGTGCTTACTGGGTCGATCATAAGTTTTGGTACGTGTGGGGCGGCGCTGGGAGTATGGCCAGAAAAGGTGGTGGAGCGACGTTCGAGGAAAAAGCCTTCGCCCTTGCGGTTGCTGGAGCAGGGAATGTCACCGACTTTGGAAGTCTTCGTCCAGATGGACACCTCCGGAGGAGGTTGCCTGTGAGATTCCCGACCGAATTCTTCAGTTCTTCGCACCGGCAGGCCCATGAACATCTCTGACGACGCGTTCGAGGAGTTGCTGGCCGGCTTCGAGCGCAGTGCCGTTCATCTGGAGATGCAGGATGCCTACGGCACCGCGGTGGAGTCGCCGTACATGGCCAAGTGGGCGGCTGGAGAACCGGATGACCTGGAGTGGCTGCAGGGCTGGTGCTCCACACTGCGCGAACACGTGAAGACCGGAAAGGCGGTACGAAGGGCGCGTATCGTGTCGGAACCGCTGAGCGACTATCAGCGCTGGTCATACAGCATCGCTCATCCGATGGTGGAGGCCGGGGAGGACATCCGCTGGGTTCCTCGCCGTCTGGTCTCGTCGGTCCCCCTGCCGGGCAACGACTTCTACCTGTTTGACGATCGCCTGACGGTGTTCCTCCACTACACCGGAAACGGCCTGGGGACAGCGAAGGTGACCTCTACCGATCCAGGCGACATAGCGCTGTGCAGGAGCGCTTTCGAGACCGTCTGGAGGTTCGCGATCCCGCACAGTGAGTACACGCCGACTTAGCCCCGCCCAGCGGGCCGCCGAAGCTCTCGGGCAGCGCCTTCGCGAGATTCGTACGGGCGCCAACCTCACCGGCCGCGCCCTGGCGGCCGTCGTCGACAGGCACTACACCAAGGTCAGCCGCTTGGAGCACGGTGGCAAGACCCCCAGCGAGGAAGAGCTCCGGATCTGGTGCCGGATCTGCGACACCGAGGACCAGATCCCGGATCTGATCGCCACCCTTCAGTCGATCCAGTCCATATACCAGGAATTCCGGCGTCAGACGCACGCCGGGATGAAGCGTCTGATGCAGGTACACGTCCCGCTGTACGAACGGGCTTCGCTGTTTCGGATCTATGAGCACAACGTGATCCCCGGCCTGTTTCAGACGGCCGACTACGCAGCCGCGATGCTCTCGTTCTGGATCTCGTTTCTCGAAACCCCGAACGACCTGGAAGCCTCCGTGACCGCCCGCATGGAGCGCCAGCGGGTCATCTACCAGGCGGGCAAGCGCTTCAGCGTGCTCATCGAGGAACAGTCCCTGCGGACCTGGTTCGGTGCGGCCGAAGTGCAGGCCGGGCAACTTGACCGCCTGCTCACCGTCATGTCGTTGCCGACGGTCTCGGTCGGGATCATCCCGATGATGATCGAGCGGCCCTGTGTGTCCTCCACCGGCTTCTGGATCTTCGATGACGAACTGGTGTGCCTGGAGACACCGACCGCGAACATCGAAGTCACCCGCCCTTCCGAGGTCAAGTTGTACTTGCGCATGTTCGGTCACCTCGCGAGCGTCGCCGTCTACGGGAAGGCCGCGCGCCACATCATCACTTCAGTCGCCGAGGAACTGCCCTCTGCGAAATAGCGCAACTTCCCGGTCTGAGTGAGAGAGCCTTTCTGAGCGGCATCAACGCTTCGCCCGAGAGGCTCACGGGTCCAGTCCAACCGGAGAGCCCACATGGCTGACGGCCGCCGCAACAAGAATGCGTCTGCATGGGCGTGGACGAGGAGTCCGGCGCCGCCGTGTAGGAGGAACTCGATGCGTTCGCCTGTTCTCTTGGCGTCGGTCTGGAGCGGACGACGGACACCTACGACTCGCTGGTCCGCGCTGGTTTAGAACAACGCGGGGAAGCCGACTCTTATCGGCTCAGCTGCGGCTAGTCGCACGAGTCGCAAGCGCCGGTCGAAGGAAGCTGCATGGAGCAGCGGGGACAAATCTGGGGAGGCCTCTCCGTGCGTACGCGCCGACGCTCGATGGCAGCCTGATACAACGGGGCGAGTGCGGGAACACCGCCATCAGCGGGCAGGGTCGCGCCGAAGCGCCGGTAGCACTCCAGCCGGGCGCGAGCGGCGTGCTGCTCGCGATCGGGAACGTTGTCTGCTGGTGGCTCTCCGGCAACCTGGAGAACTTCCTTGTAGCCCTCGCCCACCATGCCGTCATCGGTGTGTACCACCAGAGCGGTGAGCGGCGGGTCGCCGCGGCGATGAGCCTCCCGAACCACTTTGCTCAGGACGCCTCCGATCCAGTTGTGGAGCAGGGCCCTGGTACGGATACCCGTACTCTCCTGAATCTTCTCGGCCAGCTCCTTGTAGGTGATGACCGCGTGATACGTACGTGCCACACCAACGAGCAAGGGGTAGGCCTCACGGGCCCAGATTTCCCGAGCCTCCGCCGCCGTCACGGAGGTGTCGTCAGATACGCGCCAATAGCCATTTTGTGACATGTCTACCCCCCGAATCCCGCCGTGCGTTCAGTCGTCCAACGTCATCCTTTCGCACGCCGCACGTGTGCGCCATGAGTTCGCTTGAGCTGCCACATGACGCTGGCCGTCTGGCACAGGCCATCGATTTAGGCGTTGCCGCTTCATGGTGAGTGCTGGAATTCGAGATCGTTCATCTGGGTCAGCAGGTCCTGAATGTTTCTGGCTTCGATGGGGCCGGGGGCGTTGGGGAGCCAGGCGGGGAAGGCCCAGTAGCGGCGGGCCCAGGGGCGCCAGAGGATGACCCAGCCGGGGTGGCGGGTTTCGAGGTCGCGGGCCAGTTCGGTGGCGTTGTCCGTGTTTGCCGGATGGGGGCCGGTGGGTGCGGGGTCTGTTCCGCGGCGGCGGCGGCCTTTGGGGTGTGCCGGTGTGGTCATGGGGACCGTCGCTTTCCGTCGTAAGCGGGGGCCGGCATCCTGGACGAGGGTGGGGTTCGGGTCCGTGGACGCCGGCCCTTTTGTGCGGTCCACGCCTGGTACGGGGGAGGTTGGCGTGGACCGGCTCCGGGGTCAGCGGGGATCGGGGGACGGTCCCGGCTGCCCGGAGGTCGGGGGAGGTCAGGGCTGCTGGGTTCGGGTGGGGAGGTCGAACCAGACGGCGGTGCCGAGTTGGCCGGTGCCGCAGAGGCGGGTCCATTGGGTGCCGCAACGTCCGTGGGTGAGTTCGGTGACGATGCGCAGGCCTCGGCCGCCGGGTTCGAGGTCGTCGGGGTGCTGGGGGAGGGGTGGGGGGCGGTGCAGGAGGTGGTCGATGAGGGCGGTTCCGGCTCCGGCGTCGGCGATCTCGGCGCGGACGGGTCGGTCGTGGTCGTGCAGGAGGCGGAGTTCGTAGGGGCCGGGGGCGTAGCGGGTGGCGTTGGTGACCAGTTCGGAGATGACGATCTCCAAATCGTCGAGGACGTCGGTGGTCAGGGGGAGTTTGGTGAGCTGGTCGCGGAACAGTTCCCGGGCTCGTCGGGCCGCGTTGGTGGGGGGCAGGCACCAGGCGGTCATCCGGAAGCGGTCGTGAGGTTTGCCGTACTCGCCGGGGTCTGGGACGGGAACGTGCTCGATGAGCATCGTTGCTCCTAACGGGTGGAAGTGGAGATGTTTCGCCGGCGGACGGGAACCGGTTTCGGCAGGTAACCCATGGCGGGATGGGGCGCTTCTCATTGGCGCGTTCGCGGAATGTTTTTCTGCTCGTCTAGTTGTAATGAATCGATTGCAGAGAGTAATGTGATGGTGACAGGATGAATCCGACGGCCTCAAGAAAACCTCGTCATCCACCTCATGAACAGGCGATTCTCGTTGTCCAAAGTTGTCCAAGCCGATGGGAGGTCCAGCGCGGCCTGGGCAGGTGGATTAATCAGATTTACAGTCCAAGAAAGGAGGAGATGCGAATGTCCGGACGAGTGCCCCCGCAGCTCGGCGGAGTTTTTGTTCATCCTTTGAGCTACGTTCGCGCCGAACGCGGATGGACCTATCAGGATCTGGTGAACGTAATCGCCAGGCGAGTCGGCAATATGGCACGCAGAAGAGAGAAGGCGTGGCGCTGGGAGCATTGGGGCACTATGCCCGACCGTGACACCCAGCTCGCCCTGGCAGCCGAGCTCGGTGTCAGCGAAGAGCTGCTCATCACGCACCCCTGGCCCGACTGGTTGCCGGTCGGCGACCCCATCAGCGTCGACTTCTCCTGGGACCAGGCGGGCAGCATGCTCGCCCTCAACCAAGCGCTGGAGAAGGCGATGATGGACCGACGCGGCTTCATGCAACTGACCGGAATGAGCCTGACGGCGTTCGCGACCGACTGGCTCAACGTCGAGCCGACCCAGCTCCTGTCCGTGCTGCGCGGTGGCCGGATCACTGGAGAGTTCGTGGCCCAGATCGAGGCGGGCCTGCCCCGTCTACGCCTGCTGGGAGACAACTACGGCGGCCAACGGGCCCGCAAGCTCCTCGACGCCGAGCTCGGCATGGTCGTCGAGGTGCTGGAAAAGTCCTCCTACACCCCGGCCGTCGCCCAGCGTCTTCACGGCCTGGCCGCGGAACTCGGACGCCTGGCCGGTTTCGCCTCCTTCGACGCGGGCCTGCACTCCGCGGCCCAGCGGTACTGGGTCGCCGCCGTCCACTCCGCGCACGCGGCCGGCGACCGCGCCGTGGGCGCGAACATCCTCAAGTCGATGGCCCTGCAGTGCTATGACTTCGGGAAGTTCGCCGATTTCCTGGCCATCGCCCGAACCGCTTACGAGAGCGCGGGGGACGTGACGCCGCGTACCGCCAGCATGCTGGCGGTACGTCTGGCTCGTGCTCACGCGAGCGTGGGTGATACTGCCGAGTCCCGCCGCCTGCTGGGCATCGCCGACACTCAATTTGAGCGTGGCCTGCGGGAGGACGATCCATCATGGGTTGACTACTTCGATGAGGGTGAGTTTCACGCTCAGGTAGGCATGTGCCACCTCGACTTGGGCGACCTACTGCGCGCGGATTCGCACCTGGACAAGGCGCTGAAGCACTTCTCTGAGGTCAAGGCGTTGGATCAGACCACCTACCTGATCATGCAGGCGCGTGTCCAGAACGACCTCGGTAACGCCGATCAGGCAGGTGACCTGCTCAACCAGGCGGTTCCGCTGGTTGAGCAGGTCCCTTCTCAGCGCAACGTCAACCGGTTGCTCGCTGCTCATGATCGCCTGCCCGAGGACACCCGTCGAAGCGACCTCAATCAGCGGCTGTCCACTCTGATGGGATGACCATGACCGATCCTCGGCGCGTCGCTGTCGTCACCGGAGCCAACCGCGGCCTTGGCAGAGCCATCGCCGCGGCGCTGGCCGAACGCGACCTCCACGTCATCATCACCGCACGAGACGCTCAAGCGGCCGGGGCGGCCTCCGAGGAGTTGAACAAAAAGGGTCTGGTGACCTCGGCCCATCAGCTCGATGTCACCGACCCGGCCAGCGTGGCCCGCTGCTTTGCCGACGTTGGTATCCAGCATGGACGCTTGGACGTGCTGGTCAACAACGCAGCAGTCGCCGTCGACCGGCACCAGCTCGCGACCAGCCCCGACTTCGAGCGCGTTCGCGCGACGATGGAGACTAACCTCATGGGCGCCTGGCGCTGCGCCGCCGCCGCGATTCCCGAAATGCGCGCCAACGACTATGGCCGAATCGTCAACATCACCAGCCACCTCGGATCGATCTCCACGATGGCCGACACCAGCATGGCCTACCGCATCTCGAAAGCCGGACTGAACGCCCTCACCCGAATCCTCGCCGCCGAGCTTCAAGGCACAAACATCCTGGTCAACGCCGTCTCACCGGGGAAGGTGAACACCCGCATGGGTGCGGCCAAGGCCGACAGGATCCCGGAGCAGGCGGTCGACACCCTGGTCTGGCTCGCCACCCTCCCGAACAACGACCCCACCGGGGGACTTTTCCACGACCGTGAGCCGTTGCCCTGGTGAATTTTGAGCGCTATCAGGCGAGAACAACTCGCCCCGCAGCCTGGAGGCGAGGCGGGGACTGGTACAGCGATGTCTGGGGAGAGCGCTAGCGGACGTTAGCCTGGGGCTTTCACGGCGAATATCGCCAGCCTTGATCGTTTACATGAGAAAAGTGCCTTTGAACTGGGATGATCGGACTTGTCTAAGGTCCCGTCCACACCAGCTCAAGAGGCACTTTTCACGTGAAGACTATCGCTTCGCGGCCGAAGATCGTCATGTCTTCCGACGGTTCCGGGCTCATCTCCCACTCAGGCGCGCTGCTGCTGCTGGAAACACTGCGCGTTACCGGCCTGGACCAGGCCCTCTCACAGCAACTACGGCGATGGCGACCGGCCCGCGCGATCCATGACCCCGGCAAAATCATCGCCGATCTCGCCGTCAGCCTCGCCCTGGGAGGCGACTGCCTGGCCGACATCGCCACCCTGCGCTCCCAACCACAACTGTTCGGCCCCGTCCCTCTGTGTCAGGCTCAAGTGAGACAAAAAGGGACTAAGTTCCTTAACTGGCACGAGTAGGGCGAGAACGGGTATCGAGCACAGTGACCATGACCAGCCACGACCTTCAACGCGGTGACGGCCCT